>MDTD01054996.1_pt1 | contig 15473 bp, 15 predicted proteins | sample 811221 | NCBI WGS metagenome assembly MDTD01 (sample SAMN05326646, study PRJNA326480) | marine metagenome | isolation source: seawater | place: Pacific Ocean: South West | collected 2011
GCGCAGCGCACGGGTGTGGGAAGTCGATGCGCGCACCGAAATACAGGATTTCGCCGAGGAGACGGGGATTGACCTCGAACTCACTGATGAGGATTCGGAATTCGACACGCTGGGCGGGATCGCCTACGCGCTCGCCGGGCGTGTGCCTGTGCGCGGGGAAATCCTGCGCCACCCGTCCGGGGTCGAGATCGAAGTCCTCGATGCCGATGCCCGCCGCATCCGGCGCCTGCGTCTCCGGACGCCTGAACCTGTGCCCGCGCCCAAGCCGCAGGAGTAGGCAAAAATGAATACCGCTGTCCGCAGCCACGGGTTCACTGCGCTTGGACCCCTTCACGAAGCGTTTGCCCGGCTGACAGGCTGGGCCGCTGCCGGGGCCGCTGTCCTGCTGGGCGCGTTTTCCGCCGTCGCGTTCGCGCCGTTCCATTTCAGTGCCGTGCTGGCGCTCTCCTTCACCGGCCTGATCTGGATGATCGACGGCGCCCGCGGTCATCGCCGATGGGGCAGGGCGGTGTTCATGCGGACCTGGGCGTTTGGCGTCGGGTTTACGCTGATTTCCATGCACTGGACGGCTGAACCCTTCCTGGTCGAGCCGGAACGTTTCGCCGTCTTTCTCTGGATGCCGCTGATCCTGCTGCCGGCAGGCATGGCGCTGATCTGGGGGGCGTTCGGGGCCATGGCGGGGGCCTTCTGGTCTGCCTCGCCGTCGAGGGTCTTCGTCTTTGCGTTCTTCTTTGCGCTGGCAGAATTTGTACGTGGTCACCTGTTCGGCGGCTTCCCCTGGAACCTGCCGGGCACGACCTGGGTGCCGGGCGGGGCGCTGTCGCAGGCGGCCTCGCTGGGCGGGGTCTACTGGCTGACCCTGCTGACAGTATTCGTAATGGCGGCGCCGGCGGCGATGGTCGACACGCGCGATGCGCGCGGCCTGGTGCTGCGGATCGCGCCCTCATTCGGTGCGGTTATTCTGCTCGCTTTCGGCTGGGCCTGGGGCGCGCAGCGCATTGCCGCGCCGTCTCCGCTGACCGAGCAATATGTCGTGCTGATGGATTCCGGCGTACCGCAGGACGAGAAATGGGAAGTCGGCCCGGATGCCGTCATGGTCGAATACCTGCGCATGTTGACCAATGGCGAGAGCGAGCCGGGCGACATCATCGTCTGGCCGGAAGGCGCGGTCCCGACCAGCCTGCTGAACGATATCAATGCGCTGGATGCGATCGGCGCCTATCTCGGCCCGCGCACCCTGATCGCCGGGACGACCCGCTATCAGCTGGAGGGCCAGAACGAGCGGGTTTATTTCAATTCCATGGTCGTGCTGGACGAGAATGTCAGCCGGTCTGGCGCCGTGGCGCTGTATGACAAATTCCGCCTCGTCCCGTTCGGGGAACTGGCGGCGGCGCAAATCATCCCGTTCGGGCAGTCCATATCGGATTACCTGCCAGGCGCGATGCAGCAACTGGCGCGCAACGGCTTCCAGCCCGGCACCGGCCCGGCCGTGATCTTTGCCGACAATGTGCCGCCCTTCGTGGCCCTGATCTGTTATGAGGGCCTGTACCCGGAAATTACGCGCGCGGCGAACCTTGCCGCCCGGGCGGACTGGATCGTGCTGGTCTCCAATGACGCCTGGTTTGGCGGCGGCATGGGCCCGGCCCAGCACTATGCCCAGAACCGGTATCGTGCGATCGAGAGCGGCCTGCCCATGGCCCGGGTCGCCAGCCGCGGGGCCTCCGCGATTATCGACGGATATGGCCGCGAAGTCCTGCGGGCCTCTCCCGTGCAGGATGCGCCGTCGGGGTGGAGCACGACCTTCGGGCGCGGCAAGCTGCCGGCCCCGGCAAAGGTGACCCTGTTCCAGAGCCGCGCGGGGGTCGTGCTGTTCTGGCTCACCCTTGCAGGCTTTGTGGGACTGGCATTTGCAACTTGGCGCCGCTAGGAGTGCGCGCCGGACCAGAATTGCGCTGCGGGTAGGGGACACATGTCTGATAGCAAGCTTCCGAGTGGAATAGACCGCGTGGTCGGCCAGCGTATCCGCTGGCGCCGCCGGGAGCTCAAACTGTCTCAGGAACAACTCGCCGAATTGCTGAGCCTGACCTTCCAGCAGGTTCAGAAATACGAGAAAGGCGTGAACCGCGTTTCCGCCGGACGCCTGTTCGAGATCGCCTCGGTGATGGGCGTGCAGGTCAATTATTTCTATGACGGCGCCGAAAGCCAGCTGGAAGACAGCCGTCCGTACCGCTTCGCCGAGGGCGGCGGCGCCAATGAGGGGCCGCGGGCTCCTGTCCTCGACGCCGAGACGCTGGACCTGATTGCGGCGTTCCAGAAGATCAAGGACGATTCCCTGCGCAAGTCCCTGCTGAACACGGTGCGGGCCGCGGCCTCTGCGTTCGAGTCGAAGCAGAGCGAGGATTGATTGCGCCGCGGCGCTCGGGCATCAGGCGCGCCATGAACGAGACGTCAGATCAAAAGGGCGGCACACCAGGCAGCGATCAGGCTGGCCGCCCCATCCGTACATTCGGCCGTATCGGCGGGCGGGCGCTGTCCGCGCGCCAGCAGGCGCTGGTCGACGATCTGCTGCCGCAGCTGCAGGTTCCGGAAGGCCTGGCTGATCCGCAGACACTGTTTCCCGGCCTCAGGGAAACCTGGCTGGAGATCGGCTTCGGCGGCGGAGAGCATCTGGCCGAACAGGCCCGGCGCAATCCGGATGTCGGTCTCATCGGCTGTGAGCCCTTCATTGAAGGCATGGCCAAGGCGCTGACACAGGTGGATGCAGACGGGCTGACCAATGTCCGTTTGCGGATGGATGATGCCCGGCCGCTGGTCGACGGGCTGTCGCCGGGCAGCCTGGCGCGTGTCTTCATCATGTTCCCGGACCCGTGGCCCAAGAAGCGCCAGCAGAAGCGCCGCCTGATCCAGCCGGACTTTCTGGACAGCCTGCACCGGGCCTGCCGGACGGGTGCGAAGGTCCGTTTCGCCACCGATGTCACGAGCTATGCCGACGAGGCGCTCTGGCGCTTCCTGCAGCATGGCGGATACAATTGGCTGGCCGGGGCCGCAGATGACTGGCGCCGCCCGCCAGCCGACCATGTGACGACCCGTTATGAAACAAAGCGGCTCGGGGATTGTGACCCGGTTTGGTACGATTTCGAAATCGTCTGACGCCTGCGGATATTCTTGACGGAAATCCCGAACCCGTGTACAAAATGTCGCATCGAATTCGGTCGGTCTGAAATATCAAGACCCCGTCAGACCGACGGCCATGACTTTCTTCCTACCCGTTTCGATAGGCAGACCTCCCCGAATTCCGGGATCGGCTGCTTTCTACGACACAAAGGACGACAAGTAATGGCAACTGGCAAAGTGAAATGGTTCAACGACCAGAAGGGCTTTGGCTTCATCAAACCTGATGAAGGCGGCACGGACGTGTTTGTTCACATCTCCGCAGTTGAACGCTCGGGCCTCCGCACGCTGGCGGAAGACCAGGCAGTTTCCTACGAGCTCTACAAGGACGAGCGCCGCGGCAAGACCTCGGCGGTGGACCTGAAGATCCTCTAAGGTTTCCTGTAAATTCAGGAACTGGAACGGCAGCTCTTCGGAGCTGCCGTTTTTTGTTGCGGCCATTTTTGTCTGGAAAGGCCCTGCTGAGCGTCCCTCTCGACAGAGCCCGCCGGGAGGACTATATATCTACCCAAGTCGAAACATATCGGCGGCGGTTCCGGAAACGGGGCCGCCGCTTTTCTTTACCGGAAGGTCCCGTCTGCCTGCATGATCGCGCTGACTGAACAGGAACGCAGAATTCTCAGCCTCGCCACGCCCGTGGCCGAGTCTCTGGGCATGGAGATCGTGCGCCTGCGTATCCAGGGCGGCCGCCGGCCACACCTTCAGATCATGGCCGAGAAAGAAGGCGGGGCGCCAACCGATGTCGAAGATTGCGCGCGCCTGTCGCGTGCCATTGGCCCGGTGCTGGAAGCAAGTGACCCGATCAAGGAAGCCTACACGCTGGAGGTTTCGACCCCCGGCATCGACCGGCCCCTGACGCGGGAAGGGGATTTCGGACGCTGGGTCGGCCATCTGGTCAAAGTGGAACTGGCGCGCCCGATTGATGGCCGCCGCCGCTTTACCGGTGTGATCATGGGCGAAGACGCGGACGGCGCGCATATCGAGCTGGACGATGATGTCGAGCTGGTGGCCCACGTTCACGAGATGAGCCGGGCGAGCCTCATGCTGACCGACGAACTGATTGAGGCGGCGCGTGCAGCCGGAAACCTGCCGCCGCAGCCGGATGAAGACGACCTCGGCGATCTTGAGATCGACGAGACGGAAGACAACACAGAATCCAATGAAGAGACGGGAGACGTCCAATGAGCGCTATCGGCGTTTCAGCCAACAGGCTCGAAATTCTGCAGATCGCCAAGGCCGTGGCCGAGGAGAAGTCGATCGACCAGTCGATCGTCATCGAGGCCATGCAGGAAGCTATCGAGAAGGCTGCCAAGGCGAAATACGGCCAGGAGCATGATATCCGCGCCACCATCGACCCGGTCACCGGCGAGCAGACGCTGCTGCGTGTTCTCACGGTTGTCCCGGAAGAGGAATTCGAAGACGACGCCAAACAGCTGCGTCTTGCGGAAGCCAAGAAAATCGACCCGTCGCTCGAAATTGGCGGTGAGCTGACCGAAGAGCTGCCGCCCTTCGATTTTGGCCGCGTTGCTGCTCAGACCGCCAAGCAGGTCATCATGCAGAAGGTGCGCGATGCCGAGCGCGAGCGTCAGTACAATGAGTACAAGGACCGCGTCGGCGAAGTGATCTCCGGCGTCGTCAAGCGCGTCGAGTATGGCCATGTGATCGTGGACCTCGGCCGTGCCGAAGGCATTATCCGCCGCAATGACGGTATCCCGCGCGAGAATTTCCAGCCGAATGATCGTGTGCGTGCATATCTCTACAAGGTCTCCCGCGAGACCAAGGGTCCGCAGATCTTCCTGTCGCGCGCCGCGCCTGACTTCATGGTCAAGCTGTTCGCCCAGGAAGTGCCGGAAGTTTACGAAGGTGTGATCGAGATCAAGGCGTGTGCCCGCGATCCGGGATCGCGTGCCAAGATCGGCGTGATCTCCAACGACTCCTCCATCGATCCCGTCGGCGCCTGTGTCGGTATGCGCGGTGCGCGCGTGCAGGCCGTTGTCGGCGAGCTGTCGGGCGAGAAGATCGACATCATCCCGTGGAGCTATGACGACGCGACATTCATTGTGAACGCGCTGCAGCCGGCCGAAGTGTCGAAAGTGGTGCTCGACGAAGAAGAGCGGCGTGTGGAAGTCGTGGTTGCCGACGACCAGTTCCCGCTGGCCATTGGCCGCCGCGGCCAGAACGTGCGTCTCGCATCTCAGCTGACCGGCTGGCAGATCGACCTGATCACGGAAACCTCCGACTCCGAGCGTTACCAGCGCGAATTCCAGGAGCGGACCGAGCTGTTCATGAAGGCGCTCGACGCTGACGAGACGCTGGCTCAGCTGCTGGCTTCCGAAGGCTTCGAAACGGTCGAAGAGATCGCTTACGTCGCGCCGGAAGACTTCATCTCGATCGAGGGCTTCGACGAAGACGTCGCGGCCGAGCTGCAGGAACGTGCCCGCGAATACCTTGAGCGCCTGGCCGCTGAAAACGATGCCAAGCGCAAGGAGCTGGGCGTTGAAGATGCAGTGATGGAACTTGAGGGCATGAACCCGTCCTTCGCGGTTCGCCTGGGTGAGGAAGGCGTGAAGACGCTGGATGACGTCGCTGGCCTGGTGCCGGACGACATCACCGGCTGGCGCGAGCCGGGCCCGGACGGCAAACCGGTTTGGGTCGAGGGCGTTCTCAAGAAGGGCGAAATGCGCAAGGACGACGCGCAGATGTTCATCATGAAGGCTCGCGTTGCGGCTGGATGGATCGAGGCGGATGCCATCGATCAGATGATCGCCGCCCAGAAAGAAGCCGAAGCCCCGCAGGAGCTGACCGAGGAAGAGCGGGCGCTGCTGGCGCTGAACACGCTCGATAGCAGTGAGGCCGAGGAAATCGACCTTGGCGACCTCGGCGAGCTGGGTGATCTCGGCGACATTGACCTTGAAGCTCTGGCAGCGGAGGGCGGCGATGACGAAGCCGCACCCAAAGAGTGATGTCGCAGTAACCGGCACTGAAGGAATCCCTGCGGACGGAAGCGATGCTTCCGTCCGGCAGTGTGCCGTGACGCGTGAGCGTCTCGGCAAGGAGGCGCTTGTGCGCTTCGCACTTTCGCCCGACGGCGTCGTGACGCCGGATGTGGCGGAAAAGCTTCCCGGACGCGGGGTCTGGATCAAGGCAGACCTCGCCGTTCTGGCAGAGGCACTCAAGAAGAATGCGTTTGCCCGCGCATTCAAGACTTCCGTCCAGGTTCCCGATGGCCTTCCGGATACGGTGGAAAGCCTGCTGGTGCAGCGCTTCATTGGCCTGCTGGGCATGGCGAAGAAGGGCGGGGACGTGGTGATCGGCTTCGATCAGGTACGTGACGCCCTCAACAAGCGGGCCCCCGGACTCATGCTGGAGGCATCCGACGGTGCAGAAGATGGCCGTTCTAAGCTGTATTTCCTCGCGAAAGGACTATATAGCGGGGTGGAAGTTGCGGGTGCCCTGACATCGGCTGAATTGGGCATGGCATTCGGACGTGAGCGTGTGATACACGGTCTCGTCCGCAAGGGGCCTTTCGCCAAAGCTCTGAAGGCCGCGTATGCGCGCCTTGCCGGGTTTCGGGAGAGGCCGGAGCTGGACTGGTTTACGGATCAGGATCGGTAGCGGACAAACCGCCTTCGCGCCATGTGGGTGCGCTGGCCAGAATTGTGATATGTAGGACGAATGAGCGATACGAAAGACACTGGTGGCAATACGGGCGGGCGCAAGCCGCTCACTGTTTCCCGCAAGACATCGGGTACGGTGAAGCAGAGCTTCAGCCATGGCCGGTCCAAACAGGTCGTCGTGGAGACGAAGAAGCGACGGACCGTGGGTCCGGGCGGTTCGGGCGGCTCTGAAGGAGGCGGTGCTGCGGCATCCGGTTCCGGCAAGGGAGAGCCCTCGCTCGAGCAGAAGCTGAAAGCGATTGCGGCCCAGCGCGGCATCACTGTCGCGGAGCTGATTGCGCAGCAGAAAGCTCTGGCCGAACAGAAGAACAAGCAGAACGCGCGCGCAAAAGAGATCGAGAAAGACAAGGCAGCTCAGGAGCGCCTCCGGTCCGAACAAGAGCGCAAGCTTCAGGAACAAAAAGAACGCGAAGAGGCCGAAGCCCGCCGCAAGGCTGAGGAAGAAGCCCGCAAGGCCGCGGAAGCGGCTGAGAAGGAGCGTGCCGAGCACGCCTCCAAATCGTCCCGTGCGAAATCGGATTTCCAGGCTGCGCCCGGCGCACCTGCCCCAGCTGCAGAAGAAAGCAGCGGCCGTGGCAAGCGCGGCAAGGGCGGCCGGGATGACCGCAGCAGCGACCGGACGCGTAGCGACACGTCCTCGCGTGGACGCGGTGGTGATTCCCGCCGCCGTGGCAAGCTGACCATTACGTCTGCACTGGGCGATGATGCCGACCGCCAGCGGTCGCTCGCCTCGGTTCGCCGGGCCCGCGAGCGTGAACGCGAACGCCGCGGTGGTGGTGGCGATCAGCGCGAAAAAGTGTCCGTCGAGGTCACGCTGCCGGAAACGATCACGTTGCAGGACCTGGCCGGCCGGATGAACGAACGCGTCGCCGACGTCGTCAAATTCATGATCCAGCAGGGCGAGATGCTCCGCGGCAACGACATCATCGATGCCGACACGGCCGAACTGATCGCCGAGGAATTCGGCCACACGGTGCGGCGTGTTGCCGAATCCGATGTTGAAATCGGTCTGGAAGGGGCAGAGGACGATCCGAAGGATCTGAAGCCGCGCCCGCCGATCGTGACCATCATGGGCCATGTCGATCACGGCAAGACCTCGCTGCTTGACGCCCTGCGCAAGACCGATGTGGTCGGCGGCGAAGCCGGCGGCATTACCCAGCACATCGGTGCCTATCAGGTGAAACTGAAATCGGGCGACCGGATCACCTTCCTCGACACGCCGGGTCACGCAGCCTTCACGGCCATGCGGGCCCGCGGCGCAACGGCGACCGATATCGCGATCATCGTGGTGGCCGCGGACGACTCCGTCATGCCGCAGACGATCGAATCCATCAATCACGCCAAGGCGGCCGGTGTTCCGATCATCATCGCTGTCAACAAGAGCGACCTGGAAACGGCCGATCCCGACAAGGTGCTGACGGACCTTCTGCAGCACGACGTCCAGGTCGAAAGCATGGGCGGTGAAACGCAGGCGGTTGCCGTGTCGGCCAAGACCGGCGCCGGCCTCGATGAGCTGACAGATGCCATCTCGCTGCAGGCTGAACTGCTGGAACTGAAGGCCAATCCGGACCGGGATGCCGATGGCATCGTGGTGGAAAGCCAGCTCGACAAGGGCCGTGGCCCGGTGGCGACGGTTCTGGTGAAGCGCGGCACGCTGCAGCGTGGCGATATTGTTGTTGCCGGAACGCAGTGGGGCAAGGTACGTGCCCTGGTCGACGAGCGCGGACAGCAATTGAAAGACGCAGGTCCGTCCCAGCCGGTTGAGGTACTCGGTCTCGATGGCGCGCCCGATCCGGGTGAGTCCTTCGTGGTTGTCGACACCGAGGCCAGAGCGCGTGAGATTACGGATTACCGTATCCGGACGAAACGCCAGGTGTCCGGCAAGGCCGGTGCGGCCGCACGTGCATCTCTGGACCAGCTGATGAACCGCCTGAAGGAAGGCGCGGTGGAAACATCGGAACTTCCTGTGGTGGTGAAGGGCGATGTTCAGGGCTCTGTCGAAGCGATTTCGCAGTCTCTGGACAAGCTCTCCACCGAGGAAGTCCGCGCCCATGTCATTCACGGGGCCGTCGGCGGTATCTCGGAAAGCGATGTGCTGCTGGCGAAATCGTCGGAAGCGCCGATTTTCGCCTTCAACGTCCGCGCCAACAAGCAGGCCCGCGACCTCGCCGAAAAGGAAGGCGTGGAAATCCGCTACTATTCGGTGATCTACGACCTGATCGACGACGTGAAAGCGACCCTGTCGGGCATGCTGGCACCAGAGAAGCGCGAGACCTTCATCGGCTATGCCGAGATCCTCGAAGTCTTCAACATCACCAAAGTGGGCAAGGTTGCCGGCTGTAAGATCAGCGAAGGCAAGGTTCTCCGCGGCTGTGGTGTGCGCCTGCTGCGCGACGATGTCGTGATCCACGAAGGCAAGCTGAAGACGCTGAAACGCTTCAAGGACGAAGTGAACGAAGTGTCTTCCGGTATGGAGTGCGGCATGGCGTTCGAGCGCTATGACGACATCCGTGTCGGCGACAAGATCGAATGCTTCCAGGTTGAGGAAATCGCAAGAACGCTCGACTAGTCTGGTCTTCCATGACTGAGCCGCTTACCGTCACGGGTCTTTTGACCGAAAAGGATGTCAGGAAGCTGACACGCCTGGCGCGTGGCGGCACAGTCGGGCCGACGGCCGTGTATTATGCCGGCGTGACAGCGCCGATCATCTCCGCCAGCATGTCGGTTCTGATGCGCAATGCCATGATCATGGTTGGCGCGAGCCCGTATTGGCAGTGGCTGATCGCGGCGTTCGTTGCGGCCTTTGCCGGGATCGCCTGGTACCTGATCTTTATCCGCTGGTCTTACCGGCATGCGCATGGGCGCGGCACGGAAACGAAGCTTGAGACCTGTATCGCGCTGGAAGAGGACGGGTTGGTCATCCGGCGGGGCGGCATAGAAACGCGTGCCACCTGGAACAGTGTCGTGGATGTGGCGGCATCGGGTGGGCATGTTACGGTCAGGCTCGACGGCGCCGCGCCGCTGATCGTCCCGAATGCCTGGTTTGGCAAAAACAAGGCTGCGCGCCAGGCTTTCCTGGCCCGGCTCAGAGAGAAGGTTCAGTCCTGATGGCACGCAAGTCAGCCCCGCCCGGTATGCCGTCGCAGCGCCAGCTGCGCGCCGGCGAACTCGTGCGTCATGCCCTGACGGACATTCTCTCACGCGAGGCGTTCCGCGACCCTGACCTTGAACAGGTCATGATTACAGTCGGGGAGGTCCGCTGCTCTCCGGACCTCAAACATGCGAATGTCTTTATTTCTCCTCTGGGGGACGACTCGGATGAAGGCCGCACCCGGCTGGCAACCGCGCTCAACCGGGCGGCAGGATTCCTCCGTGGCCGTCTCGGGCGCGAAATCGAGCTGCGTTATACGCCGGAACTGCACTTCATTGCCGATAATTCCTATGACGACGCGACAGCGATCGACCGTCTCCTGATGGACCCGAAGGTCCGCCGGGACGTGGAAGGCGAATAAGCCAGGCTTATCCTGAACTTCAGAGGGTCCGTCACATTTGACCGGACCACTTAAGCCATTCGAAATGATGAGTGGCTAGAAACCAATTGTCTTGGGTACATCGTAACTTTTATCAGGTCGCCACTCTGGCGGAGCCATATGCACGATTATTCCCAAGACGAACGCGCAGATATGCCGTTCTGGCGATCCAGCCCATTTCTTGATGCTGGCTGGATCATCGTCTTCTTCGGTACAATTCTTCTGTTCGCGATCCATCTGGAAGCGTTCGAATACGTCGTTGACCTGTCTCATCAGCATGAGAGCTGGGAACTCGATGAGATCATGACCACGATGATGCTGTTGCCAATCGGGCTGGTGATCTATGCCAAACGCCGCCTGGACGAGGCCCGCGCGGAACTCAGGCGCAGGCAGGTGGCGGAGACGGAAGCCAGCCAGATGGCCTTGCATGACACGCTGACCGGGCTGGGCAATCGCCGCAAGGCGCAGGTCGAAATTTCGCGAGCTCTCGAACGGGCAGAAGAGGAGCCGGTCACGCTCATCTCGATCGACCTCAATCGCTTCAAACCGGTGAATGACCTGCATGGCCATGCGATCGGCGATGAATTGCTGCTCGCGGCGGGCGCCCGCCTGATCAATGCGGCAGGGCCCCGGGCGTCTGTCTATCGTTTTGGCGGGGATGAGTTCTGTGTCCTGTTGCCGGGCGCCTTTTCGGAAGATGAATTGCTGGCGCGGGTCGAAGCCATCTCGGTGGCGTTTGATCGCCGGTTCGACCTGACCGATGTATCGGTTTCGGTCGGCGCGAGTGTCGGCGCAACGACGACGTCCGATCCCAATGCCAGTATGGATGAGCTTCTGTCCCAGGCGGATGCCGCCATGTACCGGTGCAAGAACAATGGCCGCAACGATTTCAGCTTCTTTGAATCCGGTATGGAAGTCGCCGCGCTGCGCCGTGCGAAAGTGGAAGAAGAACTGCGCCAGGCCTTGGCCGAAGACAGGATCCAGGCCCACTTCCAGCCGCTCGTGCGGCTCGAGGACAAGACAATCATTGGCTATGAGGCGCTGGCACGCTGGTGCATGGGAGACGGAACGTGCCGCGAGCCGGATGAATTCATCTCGATCGCCGAAGAAGCCGGGCTTATCTCGGACATCTTCTATGTCGTTCTGCGAAAAGCCGCGAAGGCCGCCCGGACCTGGCCCAGCGAGTTGACGTTTTCAGTCAATCTCTCGCCGGTTCAGTTCAACGACCCCTGGCTTGTGGAGCGTATTCTTCAGATCCTGGTCGAAGAAGGCATCCAGCCGGGACGCCTTGATATCGAGGTGACGGAGAATGCTCTGGTGGGTGATTTCCAGATCGCCCGGGATGTTCTCTGGTCTCTCAAGAACCAGGGCATCCACATTTCACTGGATGATTTCGGTACGGGCTATTCCTCCCTGCGTCACCTCAGCGAGCTGCCTTTCGAGGTTTTGAAGATTGACCGGTCGTTTATCGAAAACCTGTCCGTGGACACCACATCGCAGACCATCGTGCGCACCGTCACGTCCATGGCCCACAGTCTCGGCCTGATCGTGACGGCAGAGGGCGTCAACTCGGTCGACAATGCGACGGCCGTTTCAGAGTTCGGCTGCGATATCGGCCAGGGATTCCTGTTCGGCCGGCCTGAAGCGGTCGGTGCCGGACGTGCGTCACCGGCGGCCAACGAAGACGAGCCTGAAAACGAATATCCTGTATCGGATGAGCCGACGGATCCACATCGCAAGCAGGCCTGATGTCGACGTCAGGACCGTGGACCGGGCTTCCTGAAGCGCATACGCCCGTCAGAAGCGGCATGTGCAGCGCCGGCTGGTTTCTGGACCCGATGTAAGTTGACTTACTCTGGCCACATTGCCAGCATTTCATGACATGCCGAAAAGGGCCCGGAACAGGGTCCCGCAACAGGGGCAAGTGATGGATCGTCAGACGCTGGACATGGAAGGCGCCCGCCAGGGTGAGATTTCCGCTGCTTCCCTGCAGATGGGCGATGACACGATTGCCATCCAGCGCATCGCCACCATGACGGTGGAAGCGAATGATTTCTTCCCGTGGGACACGCCGAAGAACCGGGTGACGCAGAAGGGCTATGCGACCGCTTTCGTGTCGATGATGTTCTTCGCGCTCATGGGGATCGGCTGGTGGGCCGTCCTGCCCGGCCGCCCGGCCAGCCTGGTGATGCTGGGCATCGGCATCGTGATGCTGCTGGGCGCCATGATCTGCGGCCTGCGCGCGGGCATGATCGCGGCGAAGCTGCGCGTGAAGCAGAAATATTTCCGCCTCGTCATTGGCACATCCGATGCGCGCCAGATCCCGCTGGTGGACGACAATCGCGAGGTGTTGTGCAAGATCCGCGACGTGGTGCGCCACAAGATGGACACCGAAGACCGCACGCTGGTGGGCGATTTTGACCTGAACCTCGACGTCGTGAACCTGAAATCGCCCGGCCAGCCAGAGCCTGATCCCCCGCGGGGCCGGGCCGCGGCCACGCCGGACCGCCCGGCCGAGCCGGAACCGAAACCGCTGCCGGACCTGGAAGAGGCCGCCGACGACCCGCCGCTGCCAAAGCTCGCCCGCCGGCATGATGACGACCATCAGGATGCCCTGTTCGACAAGATCGCCGACGCGATGAAGCCCGCCTCCTGAGGCCGCCCCCAACGCCGCCCCGGGCAATCCGGCGCATTCCGCCCGGTTGACGGCGCCTGCCTGCCCGCTTAAGGCCCACGCTTTCCATTCTGCCAGACCGCATCGCGGCGTCCGATCCGCCGGCCGGTGCAAGGGAGTTGATCTTGGCGAGACAACGCAAGCGCAAGGGCGACCCGGTGACCGGGTGGCTGAACCTGTTCAAACCCGTGGACATGACCTCCACCCAGGCCGTGGCGATCCTGAAGCGCCGCTTCAATGCCGCGAAGGTGGGCCATGGCGGCACGCTTGATCCGCTGGCAGACGGTATCCTGCCGATTGCCTTCGGCGAGGCGACCAAGACCGTGCAATGGGCCATGGACGCCGAGAAGGAATATGTCTTCACCATCCGCTGGGGCATTTCCACCGCCAGCCAGGACGCAGAAGGGGAGGCGACCGCCACCTCCGATGCCCGGCCCACGCGGGAAGCGGTCGAAGAGCTCCTCAAATCCTATGTCGGCACGATCGAACAGGTGCCGCCGAAATATTCCGCCGTCAAGGTGGATGGCCAGCGCGCCTATGACCTGGCCCGCGAGGGCGAGGATTTCGAGCTGAAGGCCCGCGAAGTGGACGTGTTCGACGCCGCCGTGATCGGCATGCCGGATGCGGACCATACGGTGATCCATGTCACTTCCGGCAAGGGCTTCTACGTCCGTGCCATGGCGCGGGACCTCGCCTTCGATCTTGGCTGCGAGGGCCATATCAGCCAGCTGCGCCGCACGCGCGTCGGCAATTTCGGCGCCGCGCAGGCCGTGCCGATCTCCAGAATCGAGGAGACCGAAGACAAGGCCGAGCTGCTCGCCCTGCTGCAGCCGGTCCAGGCCGTGCTGGACGATATCCCGCAACTCACCATCACCCGCGGCGAGGCCGCCAATGTGCGCCAGGGCCGCGAGATCCAGCTGATGCCCCACCTTGTGGAGCAGTGGCGGGCCGAGCGCGTGGAGGATGACCGCGCCGCCCTCGTCATCTGCGACGGCCACGCTGTGGCGATGGGCGAGATCCGCGCCGGACGGTTCGAACCGGCCCGCGTGTTCGTCGCCTGACATCCCGCACAGCACTTTAAGCCGGACTGGCCGATGCCATCCGGTGACGGAACATTCCGGCCCTAACGGGGCCATGGCGCAGCGGGCGCCGTGGCGCTCCGCCTGATATGAATAAAGGCTACGGAGTGGAGCGTTACCGCCCGCCGCGCCGATTGAAGATTTCGCTATCCGCCGACACGTCCGCCGTTTCATGCCCGGATGCACCTGACATGCCCGGTCGGCCCAGCAAGAGGGCAAGCCCCCGAACCGGATCCGCCATAACGGGACCGGCCTTGGTAGGTGGTATTTCCCTTCACCCCCGTCGAGACCGGAATCGCTAGACGCGAAGCAGGCCGTTACCCCGGCCCCGCATCAATCTCTCCAACCCTCCCCAAAGCAAACCGAACGGTACCGGCCCGGCCCCCGCCCTGAGGAGACGTGCAGAATGGCCGGGAAGGGATGTCCGTTGGATTGGGGTGGGGGAGGGCGTGCGTTTTTCCCGTGGCCGTGGGAGAGGGGCGTGGCGCAGGTGTGGGATTGGAATGCATTTCTCCCCATGCAGCCTGAACCGGACTCATCCTGAGCGAAGTCGAAGGATGAACTGGCCAGGAACCGAAATTCCGAAGAGCCCGCGCCCTATCCTTCGACTTCGCTCAGGATGAGCGCTACGGTGGTGCGATGCAGTTCTGGGTCTATCTCCTGCAATGCGCAGACGGGAAATACTATGTCGGGTCCCATCGCGGAGACGATGTGGACGCCCGCGTCTGGGAGCACAATGAAGGCTTGAATCCAAAGTCGTTCACCTACGCCCGCAGACCCGTCGAACTGATCTGGTGCGGAGCGTTTTCCGACCCGGCTGCGATGGTCAATTTCGAACGGCAGATGAAAGGCTGGACCCGCGCCAAGAAGGAAGCCTTCGTACGCGGGGACTGGGAAAGCCTGAAGTCATTGTCGAAATCCCGCACGGCACCGCCCGTTCCGGAGAAGGGCCGATTCTACAAACTGACCCATCCGCACACCCAACAAGAACCAGACTCATCCTGAGCGAAGTCGAAGGATGAAATGGTGGAAGACGGGAGTTCGTGGGGCGGTGGGTATCGCGCCGTTCAAGCCATCCTACGTTTACTGAGGATTTTGGACTGGAGCGCGAGCAAGCAAGTATGAAACGAAGGAAGCGCATGCACCAAGCATAAATAGAGCATCAACCTCATCGACAGTGGATTTCTCATTGAACACGAGCGCGTGTCGAACTCCTTCTTCATCACTGGTGTATCCGTAGAGCTGAACCGCCCCGGGTTTGCCGGAGGCTCCTTTTCTTGAGAGACTGGAGCGATGACAGACAAGCCACAACGACCAAGGTACTCCACCGAGGTGCGCGAGC
>MDTD01147718.1_pt1 | contig 15473 bp, 14 predicted proteins | sample 811221 | NCBI WGS metagenome assembly MDTD01 (sample SAMN05326646, study PRJNA326480) | marine metagenome | isolation source: seawater | place: Pacific Ocean: South West | collected 2011
AAAGACATATCAGGAGATACACCTTGCAATTCATAAGTGGCCAATTTACCTAGTTCACTCCGATTGGCTTGACGCCACACTTTTAGAGTCAAGTTCATAGTTTTAGCACTCATTACTTGTAACTCCTTTGTGTCAGTTCAACATTTTCAAACGTTAGTTCTTCCTTGTGTAACTTAGCTTTTTTTCCTACACCGGTGTATTCCCAAGCCGAGACAAAGCAAAAGTTCTCATCGTCACGCTTCGCCTCATCTTCCTCCGTCTTACTCTCTTCCCGAAAATGCCCCCCACAGGATTCCGTTCTCGCGAGCGCATCTTGAGCCATCAGCTCACCTACCTCAAGAAAGTCAGCCACTCGGCCAGCTTTCTCTAGCTCGGCATTAAGATGCTCTCCAGAGCCTGTCACTCTAACGTCAGACCAAAATTCTTCACGAAGTTTAGGTATTTGCTTCAATACATCCTTCAAACCTTCTTCATTACGGGACATCCCAATATTGTCCCATACCATTTTTCCCAACCGCTTATGAAAGTCATCAACCGTCTTCGAACCATTGATGTCCAATAGTTTCTTTGTAGTCTTTTGAACATTATCGACGGACTCCTTAAATGCGTCATGAGTTGTGTCAATCTCTGGCAGAGTCGCTCCAGCTAAGTAAATTCCTAATGTGTAAGGTATGACGAAATAGCCGTCAGCCAATCCCTGCATTAATGCACTCGCACCGAGTCGGTTGGCACCATGGTCCGAAAAGTTAGCCTCACCCAGGACATGCAAACCTTCTAGATTACTCATTAAATTGTAATCCACCCACAAACCGCCCATCGTGTAATGAATGGCGGGAAAAATTCTCATCGGAACAGTGTAAGGATCTTCTCCCGTAATCCTTTCGTACATTTGGAATAGATTTCCATAACGGGCCGAAATCGTATCAGCGCCTAATCTCTGAATTGCATCTCTGAAATCTAAGTAAACGGCCAAACCAGTTTCTCCGACTCCACGCCCTTCGTCGCATACTTGCTTGGCGTTACGAGAGGCGACATCTCTAGGTACTAAATTTCCGAAGGAAGGATATTTCCTTTCAAGATAGTAATCTCTTTCACCTTCAGGAATTTGTGAAGCCGGTCGCTTGTCTCCCTCATTTCGGGGCACCCATACTCTACCGTCATTTCTCAGACTCTCACTCATGAGGGTCAACTTACTTTGGTGATCACCGGATACCGGAATACAAGTCGGGTGAATCTGGGTGTAACAAGGATTTGCAAAATACGCACCTTTTTGATGACAACGCCAAGCTGCAGTAGCATTGCTGTTCATGGCATTTGTCGAAAGATAAAATACATTGCCATAGCCACCTGTGCACAGCAACACAGCGTCACCAGAATACGATTCGAATTCTCCCGTAACTAAATTTCGACAGACAATTCCGCGAGCCTTACCATCGACAACCACTAAATCCATCATTTCACGACGTGGGTACATTTTGACGGCCCCTCGGTTTATCTCTTTCGATAGGGCCGAGTAAGCCCCTAACAATAACTGCTGTCCAGTCTGTCCACGAGCATAAAAGGTTCGGGAGACCTGAGCACCACCAAACGAGCGGTTGTCTAGTAGACCTCCGTAATCTCGCGCAAACGGAACACCTTGCGCAACACACTGGTCAATTATGTTGACACTAACCTCAGCCAGACGGTGGACATTAGCTTCCCGGCTCCTGTAATCCCCACCCTTTATAGTATCGTAGAAGAGGCGCCAGACACTATCACCATCATTCTGATAATTTTTTGCCGCATTGATACCACCTTGGGCAGCTATGGAATGGGCTCGACGCGGACTGTCCTGCACGCAAAACGCCTTAACGTTATAACCCAATTCTGCCAAGGAGGCTGCTGCCGAAGCTCCCGCCAGACCTGTACCGACAACTAACACTTCAAATTTACGTTTGTTGGCTGGGTTAATGAGCTTACAATGCCCTTTATGCTGCGTCCATTTATCCGAGAGTGGACCTAGAGGTATTTTGGAATCTAGCATTATGCAGCTCCTTTCGATAATGCAGCTATGAAGACAACTAGAATAAATCCTGATGCTAAACCGACTGCAATAGCTGTTGATAGAGATTTGAGTATCGGTGTGTATTTCCGGTGAGAAAGCCCTACCGATTGGTGAGCGGACCAAAAAGCATGATTCAAATGGATACCAAGTATTACCATGCTAACAACATAAAATATTATTGTTCCTGGAGTCTTGAAATAAAGACTAACAGTTTGGTACAAGTCCCTGATCTCCTCACCCGCAAGATCGTAGGGTATGTATGAACCAAATTTGATTCCACCAACGTGGATGATCACGAAAAGTATTATCCAAACACCGGTTAACAACATGAAACTAGACGACAGTTTGCTGTGCTCTTCTACAAGTGGTACCGCGTAAGCTTGCTTGCGCGCAGATTTATTGTCAGTCTGTGTCCAGAATGCAAAAGCGATATGTATCGCAAATATTGCGATTAAACCAGCTTCGGCCAGATAAATTAATGGGCTACTAGTGAGGGCGTGAGCGTACTTATTGAAAATCTCAGGACCTAAAAAATACAAAAAGTTTCCTGCAAGATGAGTAAGCAAAAAACCGAAGAGAGCCATGCCCGTCAATGCCATGACATGTTTTTTGCCAATTGACGAGCTAATATACCGTAATAGCCATTTCATGCTTAATCTCCAAATGTTGAGCCATAATTTAATTTCCCGTTCTCAGCCATGGCGATTCTACAAAGGTTATTGGGTTCTTGTCAAAAGACTGTACTACGTTCCAAGCAGGAAAATGCTTACCAGAATTGGTTTATGTGGCGTTCCAATTTTTAGTGGATTACAATCGAAATACAATGACAACAAAAAACACTTTCAAAGATTATTTCGAAATCTTAGAAATAATGCCATCTGCCAGCCCAGTCGAAGTCAAGCGAGCGTACAAAACTAAAGCCAAAAAAACACACCCAGACCAAAATAAGGATCCGAAGATTAAATCTGGACAAAAATTTATTGAGGTCCAGGAGGCTTATGAAACCTTAATCGACCCATTCCGCCGACGTGAATATTTAGAATACTACCTTCAGTATAAGAAAGTTGCTGAAAGAGAAGAATTTCGCAAAAGAGTCGAGTCACAACGTCGTCAATATAGCCTTATTTTTTACTATTGTAAGGCCCCTGGTGAGATCGAAAAAAGTCTCGAAAAAAAAACTTTTCAAGATCTGATTTCTCACTACCAAGAAATCAGTAAGGCATGGGGAGCTGAAATTGCCGTAGAAGCTCGACAAATTAGTGATAACTCGCCTAGACAAAAAATACGAACTCTCATTCAAGACATGTACGATACAAGAGACGAGAAAAAAAATATTTCTGGATTTGAATTTCATGGAGAATTAGTTATCCGACATCTTACTGACTTGGCAGAGGAACTTCCCGAATGCTTAGTCACTCTGCAATTATTACTGCATGACATGCCTCATCATAGTGATAATTATCTCGTAGGGTATGCCCTTTACTTTCTCGAGCCCAAATTAGAAATATGGCTTGAGGATACTTGGACTGAGTATGCCAAACTACTTTACTATCTCAAAAAATATTACAGAACTGCCTTTCGTGATTGGCCTGAGGATATTTTATATCCATTTAGTCGCTTAAGCCTGAGTTTAAAAGTCTTAAGCGAAACCGAAAAAGGCTCCAATCCCATTGATATAGTAGAAACAATCGAAAATAAAGTGCCCCTAAATCAAGTGCAAATGATGGCACGCTGGGCACTTAAGTAGAGACTGACTTATATTTAATGGACAACTCTGCCAGTCAAACTCATTGACCCCTGTTTTATCGCCACGTAATTGATTTCTACATCAGGTAGAGCAATCTGCAAAGCTTTGTCGAGCCTACTTAACTTAATTGCTTGAATAGAGTTCTTCTTTTTACCACTACCCTCCAAGATATGGTAATGAGCCACATTTAGATATTTGTTAAAAACATCTGACTGCTTCATAAACTCAATCAGAGTACCAATAAACTTGGGCTTCAAAGAAATTTGAGTATCAAAGCGATCTTCAACAATTCTTATTAGTTCAGCTTTTTTCTGTAAATCCTTCAACTGATTGGCAATATCTAAAGCTTCCTTATACTTTCCTGCAGACTCTAAAGCACTTTGTTTTTTTTCTAATTGATCAATATCGATCTCAAAGTTTTTTACTTCAGCTTCCTCAGCCCCTGACTTTACGTAGCCCAAAAAGATTTTTTCGTTTAATCTATCTCCAGCTTTTTTGCTATCGCGCCCATCTCTCCAAAACCGATAGGACCTTAGATCAGTAAAAGTTAGAAACACAGAGTTTGATTCATTTTCCTTATTAAATATCTTCAAGGTAACATCAATACCCAATATAGCAATATCGCCTTTAGCTTTGCGCTCCGCAGAGCCCCTCAGTTCCATGAGCCCTTTTAGGGCTTTCACCTTATTCAATTCAGAATATCGAAGTAGGGTGGTCACCCTCAATCTATCACCACGCAAACTATAAAACATATCATGAATCAGAGGTACCTTACTGCTCACCATATGATCACTAAAGCTATTAATCACTTCATCATCGAATTTTATAAAAAAATCGGTCTGTGCTGGAAAATTCGCTGGTGGAAAGTTTTTTTCAAAGGACTCCACCTCAATTAATTTACTGTAATTTCCATTCCAAAATTGCTTATCAATTACAACGTATCGATCACTAACATTATTTTGGCTCACGATTTGTTCATCAGGCATCGAAGACGTTGAACTACTCAATTCTTCAAATGGATCCTCGCTGTAATCCAAACCTAGAAGAAAAGGCATCAATAACAAACTAAACTTTAATAGTACAGCTTTTTTCATTATTTACTCCCTCTAATATTGATCACATCTGCTTCCAGACTAAGAATATGATTTTGTGTACGTAATCCTGAAGAAGTATGAGCTTCCGTTGCCTTACTCATAATTCTTAACTTTTTCACCTTCAGGCCTGGCACTATTCCTATTAATGACTTACCAATATTACCAACCCGTATAGTCCCTGAACGCCCACTGATATTACCCATTAATTTAATATCAAGTTTGGGGTGAGCAACATCCATTTCTTTAAAACGGCGAAAAACTTCTCGTAAAATTGAATCGCCATTTACATTCCCATCCAAGGATTTTATTGCGTCCTGGATTATGTTGTCGCTGGGTAAAACACTCAAATAAGAACCTGAGAACCGCACTAATTGGCGATTTAAAGCATCTAACTCACCCCCTAGATGATTCAATTGCTGGCGAACCTCTAGTTTCTTTGCAGTTAAGCTTAATTGGCTATCCAAATGGTCTGATTTTAAAGATTTCAATTCCCCATTAATCCTACCTAAACTGGATTGTAGGGAATCGTATCTTCCAAGAATTTTCCCCAACTCTAACTGTTTTTTTCTATATTCATGTAAATCTTGCCGATAATATGCGCCCACTTTTGGCTGCTTAAACTTAAGATAGACAGAATCCAAATCCGAAGATTTCGAAAATAAATCACATTCGACCTTAACTACAACCACAAAATCTTTTTCATCTAAACTACTCACTTTACCCGTTCGTTGACTCGCCGATAGAAATATTTCTCCCGGACGTAGAGTTGGCTTAATCCAGTTCAACATGGAAAAATTTTGACCCTCAAAAATAGCCGTAACTAGAAAACGATCTGCACTGAGATCGAAGAGCACTCCTTCTATATTATCCTGAGTACTAGATAAGTAATTTGTAAAATGATTGATCATCTTTCTATTAAGCTCAAGTTCTAGACTAGAAGCTAAAACTTTTGAAATGCTCAAAGCTGAAAAAACAATTAAACAAATTAAGTTAATCCAAGAGCTCAAATCTACTTTCCTAACGCATTCTTGCTGCAATAAATAATTTACTTACTTCTGTACCAAAATATTGTGATTTGCTCTCTGTACTTTGATCAATTCCAACAAAATATATATCAACCTGAGGAAGATTAGGCTCAATCACCCTATTTAATCCTGAGACTTTAAGAACACCGCCTGCCTGATTATCATAGCTAATTACCTCCATCACAAGGTAATGGGCAAAAACTTTTTGTCTAGTTGCTTCTTCGAGTAAACTTTTGACTGCAGAAGCAGAAGGCACAATCGGCAACAAGCAACTAGATTTAAAATTTTCGATACTTCGCACTACTTGGCGCATAGATTCGTCGATAATTTGTAAATTGTCTTCTCCGTTCAGGAACGCTTGTATTTGCTTCAATCTTTGAAGCTGAGAGGATGACAAAGAACCTTTCCGATCTAGAGTATTCATAAGTGTTTTGATTTCAGAATTAGCCTTTGCTAACTTCTCATCGGGACTTAAATTACTACCGTAGGACTGATCCGCTCTCAACGAAGATTTCTTTTCGATTTGAGCTATTCTTTTTTCAGAAAGATTAAGATAAGTCTCAAAATCCTTTAGATAATAGGTTTGAATTGCCTGCTTAGTAAATTCCATGTAGACCGTATTCAGTGATCCCGAGGTTTCCGGATTTTGATAACCTACAAGTGGAAATCTCAATCGAAACCTTAGATCAAATACAAAAGGCTCATCGGAGTCTTTCGATTTATCATAAGGTTTACGCTCGTCTATATCTTTAAATACCTCACCAGGTGACCATGCAGGCGATACAAGATTCAAACCTGGTCTATCAGCAAAATATTCGTAATCTACAGTAACTACAATATCCAGATAATCTTGTAGAATTTCATATCTCACATAGCGCACCGGCGACTTGGAGCCCTGTAATAAACGATGCGACCATTTATGCACAGTATTACGCCCAATACGAACACCAATATCTGGCCGCACACCTTTAAAGTAGGATTCATAGCTATAAACTTGGTGCTCACTCGGCAGATTCTCTGAAAAGGGCTTGAAACTAAAATCTTCCAGAATAAGAAAACTTTTTTCATCTCCAACAAGCTTTTCATTAATTGGCGCCTCTAGACCAGAAAAATAATCTTGCTCATTAGCCCAATTACTGGAAACAAAAATAGCAAAACTGGCCACCACAATAACCGAGACCGATGAAAGAAATCCGATACTATTTAGATCTTTCAATTTTAATCCCATTGGCGGCCTTTTCCTAAACTCGAACCCACTATATGAAGACTGCCATTGCTGGTATAAACATCCTCAAAACGAAGTGGATTTAGCTGATTTATTTTACCCATGTAATAGTCAATACTTAGCATTTTAGTTGCAGGCAAATCAAAAGCGCTAATGGTAGCTATCTCTCCTAGTTTTAAATCAGTTTTAAAGTATTTATTAGCAATACCTTCCAATAAAAATTTTTCGCACCGACTCAAAATCAAGTTCTTTAAAAAATCTAAAAGAGCATTTACTTCTTTTCCTGAGTCTCCACTTTTGTCAGCATAAATTTTCAAGCGACTCGGAAAAAGTTTCGCTTTTATATTAATATCCTCAACATTATGAGTCACTGCAATCAGTACAATAATTTCTGCGTGTAAACGATGAACTGAATTAGCCATTAGCTTTTGACGTACATCACGCAAAACGTCCAAAGTAACCTTAATCTGCTCCTTATTACTAAAAGCCTCTAAAGAGTCTAAATTCAACTCTCTTGCATTGATACTAACTCTATAGGTGAGAGAACCAGTCGGTACGAAATTATCCAATTTGGGAACATTCGGGCTCATTTCTCGAAAAGAAATGGTCGTGTGTAGCGAGCTATCAATTTTTTTTATAGCTTTGTTGATAATGTGAGAAAAACCTCGATCACTTAGTTCAAGGGCTACGCGACCTTTCGCTTGCAAACATACCAAGCTGGTCAAAAGCATTAATAATGGAGTCCACTGAATTCTAATCATAGAAATAAACCAACATCCCCTGATCATCATAACCAATTTCTAAGTTACGTACTTTATTAAGTAACTCTTTGGCTTTATTCAAGCGAAATTCTATATGCCCTCTCCGCTCCACTTTAAGCTGCTGCTCTCCTGGCAGAAAAAGATTTACAAAAGCGGCGCCGATACGTTTAAAGAAAGAACCCGCTCCACCACTGCCTTTTACATCGATTTCTAAATAATCGCTCATATCAGTCTTGATGTGAGTGGCTGCAAATACAACATTCAAGACTGCCTCAAAAACTAGACCAACAGGCAAAGTAATCAAATCAAGGAAACCATCGAAGAAACCTCTACGTTCACGGCCCGTGGTGAGAATAAAATCCAGATGAATAACATTTTCTTCTTTCTGATCAACATACTGGTAAAAGCGAGTGTCAATTGAAGCCTTAAATTGAACGGGGCCTTGAACGCCGCGAATGATTAGATTGGCTCCATTGAATTCAACAAATTTAAGACCCGACTCATTGGCTGGCTTAATTCCCGCTTCAAGCAAACGTTGTGAAATTTGCCTTTCCAAAAATCCATACGCAATAAATATGGTAGTATCCTGTTGGTTTTTGGACAATTGACTACTTAAGTTACAATCTGCAATTCTAAAAGAGAATGATCGTTCTTCTGAACCATATGAAACTGTCATTCCAACAAGAACAACTAATAATAACCAATAAATACTTTTCAATAGAGCCATGATAAACTTCGAACAACAGCAACATTTGTGTCGCTTCACAACATTTCTAAATTACGAAATCAATCCAGAAAAGTTTCGATAAGCATAAAAGCTAATCAGATCTACTATCTTTGTGTTGCCTGAATAAAGTTTTCAATCACCGAAGAAACAGACAAAGTATCATTTTTAAAATCACCCAACCAATGGAAAAGCCGTGGCACCGTTGGATCAACCTTTACATAAGCCGGTTTTAGCTGTGACTCCAAAAAATAAGCACGTAAAATTAATTGCCAGTCTTTACGGTTCCAGTCCGAGTGTTTCGACTGAGAAAAATGATGAGAAAAATGCACTGCTCGGCCCCGAGTAAGGCAAGCAATCATATCATCTATCTTCAAGCCTTCAATCTCGAGAAGTTCTAAAAACTGCTTTTCTACATTTTCTCCTGAGCAATCCCCCAATTTTCGAATTCGAAACGCACGCTCACGGTCTAGGACGAGACAGGCTGACTGGGTTCCCAAATCAAAATACTCAGGATCAGGAAGCAGCTGAATTTGTGAATCTTTAATATTCTTTAATTCTGAACGCAACGATTCACTCCAAGCATTATCGCTAACCCACTCGCATAGACCATCTAAAAGCAAGAAATCTGCCCCACGTCGAAGACAATCTTCAGCATCAAAAGGGGTAAGCACATCAGTCGCTCCCCAAAATTTATCATTGATCGAACGACGACCAATAAGCTCGATCATTTGAGACGAAGAGCGATGAAGTTTAGCCCCTGGTGCATCGCCTTGTAATATAAAAAATTTACAACTTGTTGAAGACCATATATTAGCTTGATCATGACTAACAAGAACGGCGGCCAAAGGTAAATCAATGTTTAAAACAAAATCAGGCGGCCTTATATAACCTTCAAGAAGCACCAAACGGCACAAACTTTTGTCTATACTTGATATCAAAGTGCCTTCAGATGAAGCAATTAGAGGATGATGACATAAGCGCAATCCATAGGGGATCCCTTCATTGTTGAGCTTATCAACTAAAGCTTTAATCCATTGACGGTCCGTATTTGGCCATTGAGTCAATAGTGCCAGTGAACCTTTGTTATGAATTGATTTAACCCATTCAAAAGTCTCCAAATGAGGGTTCTTTCCTGCTATCAGAATCGCATTATTTGTTCGCCACTGCTCACAGACTTTTTTACTACCAATACCTGCTACACTGCCAATATTTTTTTCAATAAAATGACGAGACGCTAATTGTTTATTTTTATTCTCAGCCAAACCTCTAAGATACTTAGCTAATTCTGCCTTACGAGGATGTAGCTCTTGTTCACTTTGAAAAAGCTTCTCCATTATTAAATCAGTAACCTTGATCCAGGTTGCGGGAGATTCTTTTTGACCTTGATATTCGCTAAATTCCATAGGCTCACCGATGTGAATTTCTAAAGTCTTTCCTACACCGGGTAGTTGATCATAACCTACTTGATAAACAGGAAGAACTTGGACACCAGTCATGGATTGCACCCAGCCGGCCCCAGCCTTATATTCTCTAGATAAAAATCCATTTTTAGAGCGAGTACCCTCCGGATATATTAAACAAGCTATTTTACGTTTTTCCTGCCGCAAAAGTCTTACAATATCCTGTAATGCATACTGCTCTAAGCCCTGACTCCTATCTACTGGCAATACTCCAGCGTTAATACAAAATTTACGGATTAGCCAGGGACCCAATCTGTCTACAGCTCCTAAACCGCATAGATAATACTGATTCGAAAAATAATTCTTCAAACTTGCAAATCCAATTTCGAAACCCATCCAAATATCAAAAGAACTAGTATGATTTGTGCAAACCATGTAACTCTTATTTTGAACTTTCTTAAGATTTTTCAATCCATAAAATCGAGTTCTATTAATTATTCGGGTGTAAAAAAAAAGTGCCGGCGCCAAAATCAGTCGAGTCAAAAACCACGCACAAAGAAATCTTAAATTATCATTAGAAAGGTTGCGCTCGTTCATTAAATGATTTCCCAATTTACTTTTGGGAACATTCGACCATTCCGATGACTGCTGACCCATATAATCAACCTTTGCTAGCTGCTTGATGATCCATTTTTGGCAAATTGAATGTCACATTCTCAGGAATGATTTGCTTTTCTTGCACATTTTCAACACCTAATTCTTTAAGACGATCAATGCAGCGCTCAATAATCTCTTCCGGAGTTGAGGCTCCAGCGGTCATACCTATACGCTCGACCCCATTTAACCAGGACTCCTCGATGTCATGATGAGAATTTATTAGATATGACTGCACTCCCATTCTATTGGCAACTTCTCTTAAACGATTAGAGTTTGAACTATTACTGGAGCCCACAACCAATACCAACTCTACTTCTGCACAAATCTCTTTAATAGCGGTTTGTCGGTTAGTCGTAGCATAACAAATATCACTTTTACGAGGGGTTTGTAACTCCTTAAAGCGATGCAGTAAAGTATCTTGAATTTCTTTTGTATCATCAACACTAAGAGTAGTCTGAGTCAATACTGCAACTTTATCTGGATTATCTACAGTAACTTTTTCAGCCTCCTCAACATTTTCTACAATTGTTGTTAATTCTGGAGCAACTCCTCGCGTTCCAATTGCCTCCACATGATTTTTATGGCCGATATACAGAATTTCTACACCTTTTTCCGCATACCTACGGGCTTCTTTATGAACTTTTGTGACCAATGGACAAGTCGCATCTGTAACATTTAATTCAAGCTTTTCAGCCTGGTCAAAAGTCGATGGGGGAACTCCATGAGCACTAAATATTACGTGACTCCCAGGGGGAATCTCCGAGACATCTTCAACAAAAATAGCCCCTTTCTCACGCAAACGACCCACCACAAATTTGTTGTGAACGATCTCGTGCTTCACATAAATCGGAGGCCCCCAGATCTCAAGAGCTTTTTCTACTATTCCAATCGCTCTAGTCACACCTGCACAAAAACCTCTAGGGCTTGCCAAAACAAGAGTCTTCATATCTAATCCTTCAAAAAATAAGCATTGGAAATATACCTCAAATCGAGTTAATTAGACATATTTTATAAGACTTGGTGCATTCCGAAACGGGAAGTTAAACAGCATTGGTAACATTCTCGTTAACTTGTACGTAATATATTCGTAATGAAAGTTCTTGTGATTGTCACTTTAGCCCTAGCCAGTCACCTCTGCGTACCCTCTTGTTTTTCTCAGGGAAGCGAAAGTTACTTCCAAAGTCATATTTTGAATAGTCATCGGGAAACTAGTCGAATTCGTGGTCAACTCAAGCAATTACAACGAAAAACTTCCTCAAAACTAATTAGCGAATCTACCATCAAAATGGAACAGATTCTGAAAACAGATGTGCCTCAGTATCTTACAGAGTGGCAATCAGGAGCTTCAAAAAAATGGTCCCTAAGTAAAATCATGGGTAGAAATATGTTTAAGTATGCATTGAGTGTATCCGCTATTGGAGCTGGGACTGCACTTCTCCATGACTTCTCCAAAACGGGCGAAATTAGACCTCATAAAGCTCTGGATTTTCTGACTGACTCTCAGTTTTTCAAATCATCCCTAGGTATTTTCGTTGGAAGTACTATGCTATCTACGCTTGGCAACTTGCTACCTTCGGGTGTTGGTCCTATTCTGAAGACCGTGCCAAGCTTTCTCGGTGCTGCACTTGGATATGAGTGGAGTCAAGGAAATCTGGGCAACTTAGATTGGGTAAAAGAAGGAGTCAGTGCTATCGCCTCGTCCGCAGCATTTATAGCACTGGGTGGAGGTGGACTAATAGCTATTGCTGGTGGTGTTGTAGCATCAATACTTAGCGACCAACTGTACAACACTCTAAACAAAAAAGAGTCTCCCCACCTTCACAAAACTTTTAACCAACAAGTAAATCCTGACAAATCAAAAAATATTGTTAATTACAATGAAACGAATCCTTATCAAGGTAACCCACAGCTAAGAAAACAAATTCTGCGGAATATCCAAGACAGTCTAGCAAATGAAAATTTCGAAGAGACTCGCGATAGCTTGAAAACCTTGCAACATCTTTCCTCTGAAAACTAAAGTTTATTGACACCTACCAATCTAAGAATTTCCTCGATCACCTCTTCAGAGTTTTTATTCGATTGTAAAAATTCTGATTCAAAAATCCTTATCTGTTCTTCATACAACGGATTTTCCAGACTCAACGATAGAAGTTGATGTCTAACTGTCTTACGCAGCCAACTTAACTGCTGACGTTGTCGCTGCTCTTGCCAAGTTCTATTTTTTTTCTGGAGCTCTACAAAATTATTAAAATGGGCTATCAGTTTTTGCAAAGTATCCGTCTCTAATGCACTGCCTTGAATGATAGGAACTTTCCAATGATTCCAACGAGGCCTAAACAACTCACTGGCTGAAATACATTGACTCAGAAGTTTCTGAGCACCTTTCGGATCAACATCAGCTTTGTTAATGAAAATGACATCTGCACATTCCATCACGCCCTTTTTAATACCCTGAAGTTCATCTCCAGCCTGAGGTAGCAGCATTAAAAAAAATAGATCTACCATGGAAGAAACAGCTAACTCTGTTTGCCCCACTCCAACAGTCTCCACTAAAATCATGTCGAATCCGAATGCTTCACAGAGCTGAATAACATCATGAGTTCGATGAGCAACTCCACCCAAAGAATTACCAGTAGGAGAAGGCCTAACATATGCTTTAGGATTATTTGCCAATTGGGGCATTCTAGTTTTATCTCCAAGAATACTTCCACCACCTCTTGGTGAGCTCGGGTCCACTGCCAAAACGCAAATCTCAAATTTATTTTCGATAAATTTGAGGCCCAAATTTTCTATCAATGTACTCTTGCCGACCCCCGGAGAACCTGTTATCCCTATTCTAAAAGTATCTTTTTTTGGAGGGCATAAACGCCGCAAAAGTTCACGACTAAGTTCACGATCAACATCTCGTAAACTTTCTAGTATGGTGATAGCCTTTGCGAGACTCCTTCGGTCTTTCCTAGAGAAACCTTCTAGTAATGTATCAACCTGATCCATTTTACCCTTCAATACTCCAATATATTTGAGATTTACTTGAGAGTTTAAAGCTAACTTTAGAACCTAATTTAAAACAAACAAAATCCTCCAAATGACCTACTGGTATTCCAATAACTGCGGGAATTCTATGACGTAAACAAAACTCAGTAATTAGCTCGTTTACATTCATGTCACCACTATCCGGGGGAGAGATCTTGCAATCCTTAAAGGAGCCAAATAGTATCCCTCTAATTTTGGCGAAATCCTTTTGCTTACTGAGCTGATCTAACATCCTATCAACTTTATAAGTTGGCTCGTTAATTTCTTCTAATAGCAATAGATTATCGGACAGGTCCGGCGCATAAGGAGTTCCCAATGAAGCACAAATTACACTTAAATTACCCCCAATGATCGAACCACTTAGCGTTTTGCAATTTATTAGTTCCCCATTAAAGCTACAATCAAAGGAAGATTCCTGAATGATAATACTTTCAAAACTTCTCCACATTAAACTATCAAATCTAGTATGATTTGGCCACTGCATCATTGGGCCATGGAAACATACAGCATTATGTTTTTGATACAGGTAATTCAAGAGGACTGTCAAATCAGAAAAGCCACATAATTTAGCTTCAATTTTGTCTGGTATTTTTAGATATGGAAGCATTCTTTGACACCCATATCCACCTCGACTAGCAACTGCTAGGATGTTCTGTGGTAAAAGCTCATTCAACTCAGAAGCTCTCGTTTGATCTGATGCCGCAAAACCGACATGCATATATTTAGGGAGTTTGGCTTTATAATTTAAACCCAATGAATCCATCCAGGACTTGCGGGAAGATGGAAAACTTGCAGGGGAAAATATATGAATCCCCTTCGATATTGGACTTTCCATCCTTGTTTAGTTTCCAATTAGCTCGTTTACTTTTTTGATTAACGCTTCATTCATGAATGGCTTTTTAAGAAGTCCATTGGCTCCGATATCAAAATATACTTGGTCATCCTCTTCTATATTTGCAGATATAATCAACACCTTAACATCATCAAATTTTTTATTCGCGCGTATGAATTTTAATACGGACATTCCATCCAAGCCCGGTATTTTAAGATCGAGGGTAATTATTGATGGCATATGTTTATGTAGTAGTGCACCCGCCTCAAATCCGCTATGCGCAGTGATCACAGAATAATCCGCACTTTCCAGTGTTAATTTTATTATTTTACTTATTAGGGGCTCATCTTCAACAACTAACACATAGTCTGAAACAGGTCGCAATTCATCTGGAATAGGCAGATCAAACTCAGATAAAAATGAGAGAAAATCGTCGATAGTTACTCGATGATCTCCACGACCCGGTAGCTTGTGAGCCTTAATATGACCTTTCTGAATCCATCTCAAGACCGTTTGAAAATTTACCCCTAAATACTTGGCCATTTCACCTGTAGTTAAAGCACGTTTATCTTTTTTCATTTTACCCGCTAACAAATTTCACTAATTCAAAAGAAAGTACTAATTTTACTTGTCCTAGTATTATTCATCAAGGCTACTGATTTATGTATAATACAAAGTTCAACCGCAGCCTTCAATCGAAGCATTCAATCGAGGTTATTATGTCAGAAAAACTTATTATAAAGGCAATTACTGGTAAAGCACATCGCTCTCCCGTATGGATGATGAGACAAGCAGGCAGACATTTACCCGAATATCGTCAGTTAAAGGAAAAATTTAGCTTTTTAGAACTTTGTAAAACACCATCAGCAGCAGCAGAAGCTAGTCTTCAGCCACTGAATCGCTACAATATGGATGGTGTAATTTGCTT
>MDTD01148731.1_pt1 | contig 15473 bp, 15 predicted proteins | sample 811221 | NCBI WGS metagenome assembly MDTD01 (sample SAMN05326646, study PRJNA326480) | marine metagenome | isolation source: seawater | place: Pacific Ocean: South West | collected 2011
ACTTTTTTCTTTGCAAATAATGATACTAAAACACCATTTTATATATCTCTAATATCCGTAATTTTGAATATTTCTATCAGCCTTTATTATTTTAAAAGCATTGGTTTCATAATTATTCCTATTGCAACTTCAATTTCATCTTGGTTTAATTCAATAGTATTGTTCATTTGTTTAAAAAATAGAAAAATGTTTATGTTTAATGGTGTTTTTATAATTAATTTTTTTAAAATTATTATAGCTTCATTTGTTATGGGTATTTTTTTTAATTATTTAATTATTATATTTCAAAACCAATTAATCTATGATTATTATTTTAAATCATTTTATTTAATTTGTTCGGTTATATTAGCTTTATGTTTTTATTTATTTATATCGTTCTTTATCAAAGCTTTTAATTATAAAGATCTTCAATTAAGATATTAGCTTATGGAAAAAAAAATTTTTTCAGGTGTCCAACCTACTGGCAATCTTCATTTAGGTAATTACTTAGGAGCAATTAAAAATTTTGTTGATTTAGGTAAAAATGCTAAAAATGAGTGTATCTTTTGTGTTGTAGATCTTCATGCAATTACAGTTAATCAAGATCCTAAAAAATTTAGAGACCATATTCGTGAAACAGTAGCAACTTTTATAGCTAGTGGAATTGATCCAAAAAAAAATATTATATTTAATCAGTCCCAAGTTAGTGCTCATTCAGAGGCTGCTTGGATTTTGGGCTGCACTGCAAGAATGGGTTGGCTAAATAGAATGACACAATTTAAGGAGAAAGCTGGAAAAGATAAAGAAAAAGCAAGCATAGGCCTTTTTTCTTATCCAGTTTTAATGGCAGCTGACATCTTATTATATGATGCAACTCACGTTCCAGTAGGAGATGACCAAAAACAACATTTAGAACTTTGTAGAGATATAGCACAAAAATTTAATAACGATTTTATGGTAGAAAATTTCCTAGCAGCACCCGAGCCTTTAATTCAAAAAGAATTTTCAAGAATAATGAGTCTTAAAGATGGTTTAAAGAAAATGAGTAAGTCTGAACCATCAGATTATAGTCGAATTAATTTAAGTGATAGTCAAGATCAAATTGTTAATAAAATAAAAAAGGCAAAAACTGATACTTTACCAATGCCTATGAAAATTAAAGATTTAGAAAAAAGACCTGAAGCACGAAATTTATTAGGTATATATTCAAGTTTACAAAAAAAAGAATTAGAGAGATCTGTGCAAGAATTTTCAGGAAAAAATTTTTCAGAGTTTAAAGAAATTTTAGCTCAAGCATTAGTTGATAAAATATTCCCATTATCACTAGAAATTAAAAAATTATTAAGTGAGCAGGCATATCTTGATGATATTTTAAAAGAGGGTGCTCAAAAAGCTAATGATATTGCCTCGAAGAAGTTGAAAGAAATTCATAAAATAGTGGGTTTTTAAATTTTTTTTATTATCAAGTTTAAATTTTTAAATTTTTGACTATATATAGGTTATGTTTGTTCAAACTGAAACAACTCCAAATCCAAACTCGTTAAAGTTTCTTCCCGGAAAAGTTGTCTCAAATAATGGCTCGTTTGAAATAACTAGATTAGAAGATACAAATAACGAATTGGTCAAAAACCTTCTAACCGTAAAAGGAGTTGAAGGAATTTTTTTGGGTAAAGATTTCATTTCCGTCAATAAAAATAATCAAACAACCTGGGATGAAATTAAACATGTAGCTATTTCATTAATAAATGATTTTTATCAAAATGGTAAGGAGTGTGTTGTTGAAAAAAGTTTAAATGAATTTACAGAAAATCTAGAAGAAATTGAAAAAAAAATTGTTAAAGTTTTAGATCAAAAAGTAAGACCAGCTGTAGCTAGAGATGGTGGTGATATCAAATTTAAGGAATTTAAAGATGGCATAGTAAAAGTACAGCTTCAAGGAAGTTGTTCAGGATGTCCAAGTTCAACAATGACACTCAAACAAGGTGTACAAAATCTATTATGTCATTATGTGCCAGAGGTTAAAGAGGTAATAGCAATTTAAGCCTATGATAAGAAATAATTCTTCAAAAATTAAAGTTTTGAAATTTTTTGATAAAAAAAATATTGGTTCACTTCCAAGAATTTTTATTTGTTCGATTTTAGTAGTCTTCTTTTTCTACTCTGCGCCATTAATAATTAATTTTGCAAATAAAGATTTGAATTCAGTGCAAAATAATTCAAAAGCAGTTTTGGCCTATACGTTAAACCAAAAAAAAAACGGGATTGAAGACAATGAAGAAATTTTAAATGAAAATGATCTCTTAAGAGATATATTCACGTTAAATGATTTAGAAGTAGATACAGTCAGATTAAACGCATCAACCATAAAACAATTATTTGAAGATACAAATTATACTCTAAATGATGTGAGAAAAAAAAAACTAGTTAAACCAGTGGCTTTAACTCTTCTTCCTCAAGAAATTAAAATGATTGAAAATACAAAAAAAAGAAAAGATTTTTTTATTCAAATAGTACTGCCATTGATCTTAAAAGAAAATAATAATATTAGGTTAGATAGAAAGAGACTTTTTACCATAATAAACAAAAGCAATAATACTAAACTGGAGATTAAGTGGTTAGAAAAAAAATTTAAACAATATGGAATTAATTCAAAAGAGTTATCTATTCTAAAAATTAGAATGGATGAGGTTCCAGTTTCACTTGCTCTTGCACAAGCAGCAAAAGAAACAGGATGGGGAACTTCAAGGTTTGCACAAGAGGGTAATGCTTTGTTTGGTCAATGGACTTGGTCAGGTGAAGGATTGAAACCTAAGGACTCAGATAAAAGTGAAGGACATAAGGTGATGAAGTTTAATGTTTTACAGGCTTCAGTAAGGGCGTATCAAAGAAATTTAAATACACATTCATCATACAGAGACTTTAGAAAAGCCAGAGCTGAATTAAGAGATCAAGGGAAAAAACTTGATAGTGTTATTTTAGCTAGTTATTTAAAGAATTATGCTGAAACCGGCGAAAAATATGTGGAAGTTTTACAAAAAATTATAAAACAAAATAATTTGAAAGACTTTGACGACGCTAAATTACTTCCGTCAAGTATTGAATTAGAGAGTTTAATTTAAATTTTTTTTTACTGTAAATTGAGTTCCAAACCATCTCCACTTTCCGTTGTCATTTAATGAGCAATTTACTCTTCCTCTTCTTGGAATAAAAGGTTTCCTAAAATTAATTAATAAATTATTAGACTTAAATCTAAGTTCTGGCTGGTTCCATTCACCGCCATCATTAGAGTAACAATTAATATTTTTAATATTTTTTTGTTCATCAAAAAATTCAATAATTAATTTTGGAGGATTATTATTTTTATCTAGTTTTTTTTCTTCTGGCTTAAGTTTTTTATATTCTAAGGGACCGTAATTAATGATTGATTTAAATCGTTTAATTTCTCCATATTTTTCATTTATAGGAAATCTTGGTAATTCAAATTTATCTTTATTTCTATCAATTATCCCTGAGTGTTGACCAAATGCAATCTTAAAATTTTCGGAAATATAATTTTTCATAAAAAGTGAATATTCTCCAAAGGGATATGAAAATATAGCGGGGACATAATCTAATTCCTTTTTAAAAATTTTTGTTGCTGTTTCTATATCATTAATAAATTCTAAGTCCGTCATATCTATGAGATATTCATGAGTATGTGAATGATGCCCTATATATCCAATTTTTGAACTATCTATTTCTTTTATTTGTTCCCAGGTCATGTATCCATTTTTACCAACTGGTTCAGTTGATACAAATAATATAAATGGAATTTTATTCTTTTTTAAATATGGCCAAGCTTCATTATAGAATGATTTAAATCCATCATCAATCGTGATTAAAATTTTTTTTTTGTTTTTTGGTTTATCAAATTCTTTTAAAAAAGTTTTTGGATCATAAAAATCATATCCTTGATTTTTAATGATATTCATTTGTTTATCAAATATTTCCATTCTAATATTTGTAGATGGATATTTATTCTCATTAAAACGATGATACATTAAAGATAATATGCCCTTATCATTAGAATAGTATTTGATATTATCTTCTTGTGAATTAGAATTATTAAGAAATAATAATTGTAAAATGAATAAGCTAATAATAGATGCTGCAAAAAATAAAATTTTTTTAATGGTCATGAATAAAGATAATAATTATAGTATTACACATGAAAATACCAAAAATAATTATGAAAAATTAACATTACTAATTAAGGAATTTTTGGATAAAAAAAAAATTAATTTCAAAAATATTTCTCAAATTTATGTAAATAGAGGACCTGGTAGCTTTGCGGGTATTAGAAATTCTCTTTCGATTGTAAAGGCATTTAATTTGGTGCATAAAATTGATTATTACTGTTTTAGTTTTGACGATTTTAATGAAGAAATTCAAGTTAAATATGAGAATATACCTAAACTTTGTAAGAAATTTAAAGTTGAAAAAAATTTGATAAATCCTATTTATTTGGGTTAAAATAAAATATGTCAGAAACAATTGAACAAAAATGTTTGTCCCAAGGTGTTAAACTTACAGATCAAAGGAAGATTATTGCTAGAGTAATTTCCGAATCTAAGGAAGCTTATGGCGAGTCTGATCATCCAGATGTTGATGAACTGTATAGCAGGGTATTAAAAATTGATCCCAAAATAAGTCTAGCAACAGTTTATAGAACTGTAAAACTTTTTGAAGAAGCAGGAATTTTAACCAAACATGATTTTAAGGGTGGAAAAGCTAGATATGAAATTAATGATGATCATAATCATTTAATTGATATTAAAACAGGTGATATAATAGAGTTTGTAGATGAGGAAATAGAAGAATTGCAAAAGAAAATAGCTAAAAAATATGGATATAAATTAGTGGATCATAAACTTGAACTTTATGGTGTCAAAATAAAAAAAAATAATGAATAAAAAAATATTCGCCAAAACATTCGGTTGCCAAATGAATGAGTACGATACTAATCGTATAATTGATGCAGTAAAAAAAATTGGATTTTCCCAAACATCAAACCTTGAAGAGACTAATTGTTTTTTATTAAACACTTGTCACATAAGAGATAAAGCAAAAGAAAAAGTTTATCATGAAATAGGTAGAGTAAAAAAAAAATTTAGATCAAAGAGAAAACCTTTTGTGATTGTTGCGGGCTGTGTAGCCCAAGCAGAAAACGAGGAAATGTTAAAGAAAGAACCTTTCATAGATCTGGTTATTGGTCCACAGGCGTATCATAAAATAAATGATAAAATAGAGGAATATCTTAATAATCAAAAAAGACTAGATGAAACAGAATTTGATGCATTATCAAAATTCAACTACTTAGATAAGATAAAAAATTCATCCTCAAAAATTTCATCTTTTCTAACTATACAAGAGGGTTGTGATAAGTTTTGTCATTTTTGCGTTGTTCCATTTACACGAGGTCCTGAATATTCTAGACCATTTAAAGAAATTATTAACGAAGCAAAAATACTTGTTGAAAACGGGGTTAGGGAAATTACTTTGTTAGGACAAAATGTAAATGCATACAATCATGAAAATTTTAAGTTATCAGACTTAATTTTAGAAATCGAAAAAATTCCAGAAATTAAAAGGATTAGATACACAACATCACATCCTAGAGATATGACAGAAGATTTGATAAATGTTTATAGTAAATCAAAAAAATTAATGCCCTTAATTCACTTACCTGTACAAAGTGGATCTGACAAGATATTGAAACTCATGAATCGAAAACATTTAATAGGTGATTACATCGAAACTTATAAAAAATTAAAAAAAGTTAATCCAAAAATTGAGTTTTCAAGTGACTTTATAATTGGTTATCCTGGAGAGAATGAAGAGGATTTTGAAGCAACTTTTAATTTAATCAAAAACATAAGATTTATAAATTCTTTTTCTTTTATATTTAGCCCAAGACCAGGTACCATAGCTTCGAATTTAGAGCTAATAGAGAAAAAAATTTCTATTGAACGATTAGAAAGAGTTCAAAAACAATTATTTAAAAATCAAATTATTAAGAACAAATCACACGAAGGTAAGGAAATAAAGGTTTTAGTGGAAAATAAAACAAGTAAAAACAACAAATTTTTTGGAAGATCAGAATACATGACTCCAGTTATATTTGATGGTAATGATAAAGATGTAGGAAATATAATTAAAGTTAAAATTAACAACAGCAATCAAAACACATTGTTTGGTGAAAGCTTAAGTACATTAGAAAAAAAAAAAGTAGCATAAATTTGAGCAATTCAATTAAAAAAGATATTCAATCTTCATTAAAATTTGTTTATTCAGAAAATAATTCCTTGAGTGTTATCTTTCATGAAAATGACTTATTAATGGGTGTTGTTGGCGAGTTTAATAAAAATTTGAAAGAATTAGAAAAGTTAACCAAAGCAAATATCTATTCCAGGGGAAATTCAATATTAATTAAATCAAATTCTGAAAAAAATGAGATTATAAAGAATGCAATCCAATTTTTAGCAAATCAATTTATAAATAATGGAAACATTGAACAAAAAGATATTTTATCATCAGTTGATCAATTTATGATCAATGAAAAAGTAAAAAACACTAATGTAACAGATATAATAAAGACTCCTAAAAAATCGATCATACCGAGATCGGAAAAACAAAAAGAATATGTTAGAGCATTAAGAGAAAATGAAATAATAATCTCTGCTGGACCGGCGGGTACAGGGAAAACCTTTCTCGCAGTAGCTGTTGGTTTAACAATGTTATTAGAGAAAAAAATAGAAAGAATAATTTTATCTAGACCAGCTGTAGAAGCAGGTGAAAGATTAGGATTTTTACCTGGTGATATGAAAGAGAAAGTTGACCCTTATTTGAGACCTTTATACGACTCGTTATATGATCTTTTTCACTTCGAAAAAATTCAAAGAATGATAGAAATTGGTGATATAGAAATTGCACCACTCGCTTTCATGCGTGGAAGAACTTTAAAAAACTCATTTGCAATTTTAGATGAAGCTCAAAATGCAACAGAAACTCAAATAAAAATGTTTCTTACTAGAATAGGAGAAAATTCTAAAATTGTTGTTAATGGAGACCCCTCACAAATAGATTTGCCAAATAAAAATGCCTCTGGTTTGGAAAAATCTAAAAAAATATTATCTCATTTGAATGAAATTTCAATTGTGGATTTTGATCATTCTGATGTAATCAGGCACCCACTTGTATCAAAAATTGTTAAGGCATATAACAATAATGATAAAGGTTAAAGTAATTTGTGACGAAAAATCTTGGTCAAAAAAATTAAAAAAAAAAGAAAATTTCTTTAATAAAGTTTGTAGAAATTTTCCTCAAAAATTTCAATTTAGTAATAAAAAAATTTTTTTGACTCTTTTGCTTTCAAACAATGAAAAAATAAAATTTTTAAATAAAAAATTTAGGAATAAAAATAAACCTACGGATATTCTTTCTTTTCCATTTGATCAGAAAATAAAAAATTCTAAAAAAATTTACTTAGGAGATATAATAATCAGTTTTAACTTTTTGAATAAACCAAAAAATTTAAGTATTTACGAATTCAAAAAAAAAACTATTAAAATTTTCATACATGGTTATTTACATTTACTAGGTTATGACCACATGAAACATATTGATTATAAAAAGATGGTAAAAGAAGAAGAAAAAGTTTTTAAATTTGTTAAAAAGATATTAAATTAAATTGAACAAAAATTTTATATTTGAGACTTTACTATTAATTGCTTTGGGAGGTATTACTTCTCTAAGTCTTCCACCATTTAACTTATTTATCATAAATTTTTTTACGTTTAGTATTTTTTTTATTTTCTTAATGAAAAAAATTAATCAAAAAATTTCAAAAAAAATATTTTTTTATTATGGTTGGCTTTTTGGTTTTGGATTCTTCTTCTCAAGTTTATACTGGATAACAATTTCTTTAACTTTTGATCAAAACTTTATTTTGTTCATACCTATTGCTTTAATTATAATTCCTAGTTTTTTAGCCTTATTTTATGCACTGGCTATATTTATTTTCTATTTATTCAAAAGAAAAAATATCTTGAGTTCTTTTTTTTTATTTTCGTTCTTAATTGCACTAACTGAATTCATTAGAGGAACGATTTTAACTGGTTTTCCTTGGAATTTGATAGTTTATAGTCTTTCAAAAAATTTAGATTTTATAAGTATTTTATCTATAATTGGAACATACTCATTAAACTTAATTGTAATTAGTTTTTTTACGCTTCCAGGTCTTTTTGTTTTAAGGAAATCAAGAAAGGAAATATTTGTTTGCATAGTTTTTTTATTTCTATCAATTTTATTTACTTTTTATGGAACTTTTCAAAAAAATAAATATTTTAATATTTCAGTGAAAGAAAATCCTTACACAATTAGAATCATTGGTTCAAACATTAGTATTGAAAGATTTTATGAAAATATTCAAACAGAATTAATCATAAACGAATTGATTTCGATAAGTTCACCAGAAAAAGGAAAAAGCCTTCTTTTTATTTGGCCAGAGGGAATTGTTCCAGATACGTATCAAGATGAATTAAATTTATATAAAGATATTTTTTCAAAATATTTTGATAAAAATCATTTAATTGGTTTGGGGATTACAAAAAGGATAACTGAGGGGGATAAATACAAATACTACAATTCTTTTTCTATATTTGATAAAGAGTTAAATCAGATTGATAGCTACAACAAAATAAAACTTGTACCATTTGGTGAGTTTCTTCCTTTTGAAAATATTTTAAAAAAAGTTGATTTTAAGACTGTCACCAAAAACATTAACTCCTTCAGCAAAGGAAAAAAAAGAGAATTTTTTAAAATAAAAAAAAATAATCAGGAGATCAAGTTCCTACCATTAATTTGTTATGAAATTATTTATTCTGGAAATTTAACTAAAAATTTCAATTTTAATTTCATATTAAATATCTCTGAAGATGGTTGGTTTGGAAAGTCTATTGGACCTGAACAACATTTTTCACATAGTATATTTAGAGCAATTGAAAATGGAAAATATGTATTAAGATCATCGAATAATGGAATGGCAGCAATCATAAATCCTTTAGGACAAGTAGAAAAAAAATTAGATTACGGAGAGACAGGTTATATTGATTTCGAAAAAAGAAGAGATTTTGATAAAACAATCTTTTCGTTATTAGGTAACAAAGTTTTTTTATTATTTATTTTATTGTATATTTTTTTAATTTTTTCATTTAATAGGTTCAGAGATGAGTAATTTAAAAAATTATCTTTTTACTAGTGAGTCAGTATCTGAAGGACATCCAGATAAAGTATCTGATAGAATTTCTGATATGATTGTTGATACATATTTATCTCAAGACCCATATTCTAGAGTGGCTTGTGAAACAATGACCACAACAAACAAAGTTGTTTTAGCTGGCGAGGTTCGTGGTCCTAAAATTTCCAAAGACGAAATTATTATGAAAGTAAGAAGTTGTATTAAAGATATCGGATACGATCAGAAAGGTTTTACATGGAAGGAGGCAACTAAAATTGAAAGCCATTTGCACTCTCAATCAGCTGATATTGCAATGGGAGTTGACTCATCTGGAAATAAAGATGAGGGGGCTGGAGACCAGGGTATTATGTTCGGTTATGCTTGCAATGAAACAAATGTTTTAATGCCAGCACCTATTCATTATTCACATAAGATTTTAAAATTAATGGCTGAAGATAGAAAATCTGGAAAACTTAAAAATATTGAACCAGACTCAAAAAGCCAAGTAACGTTTGAATATATTGATGGAAAGCCTTTAAAGGTAAAATCTGTAGTAATTTCTTCACAACATTCACCAGAAATAAATCAAAATGGAGTTAAAGAATTATTAAGACCGTATTTGATAAATTCCATACCAAATGAATTTTTGGACGGTTTTGATGAGGATGAATTTTATGTTAATCCAACCGGAAATTTTGTTATAGGAGGTCCTGATGGTGACTGTGGACTTACAGGAAGAAAAATTATCGTTGATACTTATGGTGGAGCTGCACCACATGGAGGAGGAGCTTTTTCTGGAAAAGATCCTACCAAAGTAGATAGATCTGCTGCATATGCCGCAAGATATATAGCGAAGAATGTTGTAGCTTCAAAAATTGCTGATAAGTGTTTAATTCAATTAGCTTACGCAATCGGAATATCAAAACCATTATCAATTTATGTTAATCTTTTTGATAATGATCTGGACAAGAATAAGTTTGTAGAAGACAAAATTAAAGAAAATTTTGATTTAAGTCCAAGAGGAATAAGAGAAATGCTCGGTTTGAACAAACCAATTTATGAAAAAACAGCCGCCTATGGACATTTTGGAAGAATACCAGAAAAAGATGGCGCTTTTTCATGGGAAAATACCAATAAAACTGAGATTTTTTCTAAATAGTTTATGTTGAATATTTAAAAAACTTTAATATATTCACTCAACATTGTTGAATAATCAAAATGGGCGTGAGCCCATTTTTTTTTAGGAGCAAAAATATGTTAAACAGAAGAGCAGATAAACTAGAATTGCTTAGAATTGCTGAAGCTGTAGCTCTAGAGAAATCTATTGATAAAGAACTAATAATTAGTTCAATGGAGACAGGTATTGCAAAAGCAGCAAAGTCAAAATTTGGTCAAGATAACGAAATTAAGGTATTAATAAATAGAGAAAATGGCGATATAGAAATTTTTAGGAAACTAATAGTTTCAGAAAATCCAGAGAATATAAATTTAGAAATAAAATTAGAGGATGCAATTAAATTAAACAAAATCAATAAAGACAAAAAAATTGGCGATGAAGTTCTACAACCTTTGCCTTCGTTCGATTTCGGAAGAATAGCAGCTCAAACTGCAAAGCAAGTAATAAACTCAAATGTTAGAGAAGCAGAAAGAGAGAGGCAGTATAATGATTTTATTGACAAAAAAGACACGATTTTAAGTGGGATAGTTAAAAGGTTGGAATTTGGTAATGTTATAGTCGATCTTGGAAGAACAGAGGCAATAATACAAAAAAATGAGCTGATCCCTAGAGAAAATATAAAGGCAGGTGATAGAATAAAAGCATATTGTAGCGACGTAAGAAGAGAATCTAGAGGGCAGCAGATTTTTTTGTCCAGAGCACATCCTAAGTTTATGGAAAAACTTTTTGTTCAAGAGGTGCCAGAAATTTATGATGGATTAATTGAAATTAAATCTTCATCAAGAGATCCTGGCAGTAGAGCAAAAATATGTGTTAGGGCAGTAGATTCCTCTCTTGATCCAGTTGGTGCGTGTGTAGGAATGAGGGGTTCTAGGGTTCAAGCTGTAGTGAATGAGTTACAAGGAGAAAAGATTGATATTGTTAATTGGTCTGAAGACCCGGCAGTTTTAGTTTCCAATGCACTTTCACCTGCAGAAGTTCAAAGAGTGAATGTTGATTTAGAAAGAAAAAAGTTGGACGTTATTTTATCTGAGGAAAATTTAAGTAAAGCAATAGGTAGAAGAGGCCAAAATGTGAGATTAGCAACTAAACTACTAAACTACGAAATCAATATTATGACTGACCAAGAAGATTCTGAGAGAAGGCAGCTCGAATTTAAAGAAAAAACAGATAACTTTGTAAAAAATTTAGAATTAGATGAAACTTTAGGACAATTACTTGTCGCTGAGGGATTTTCAACGATAGACGATATAAAAGATTGTTTGGTTGAAAATTTGGTGAAAATTGAGGGTATTGAAGAGGATACCGCTAAAGCTTTAATTGAGAGAGCAAAAGAATTTTATCAAAAAGATCAGGAAGATATTTCTAGAAGAATCAAAGAGCTTGGATTAGAGGATACGCTTATTGAACTAAAGGGTTTAACACCTGGAATGCTCTTAACATTAGGTGAAAAAAAAATATTAAGTATACAAGATTTTGCAGATTTAGCTTCAGATGAGTTGACTGGAGGGTTCGATGTTGTTAAAGGTGAGAGAGTTAAAATCCAAGGATACCTTGAAGACTTTGCTTTATCCAGGGAGGAAGCTGACAATTTAATTATGACTGCAAGAAATATAGTTTACAAAAATTGAGGTATGAGAAATGGAAAACAAAAAAACAAAACTTACTATTTCTGGAAGTCCCAAAAAAACTTTAAGTAATTTTGATTTATCAAGAACACAGGGAAAAAAATCAGTTAAGATCAATAACCAAATAAATAAATCAACTAACAAAAGTAACATCAACAAGTCATTTGGATTCAAGTCTCAACCTTTTAGTAAAAAAGGTGTTCAATCTAAAGGAAACTTTTCTTCAAAAGCTTCTCTAGCAACGAGTGATTTTGAAAAACGAAAACTTGCAGAACAAAGGGCAACTAAAAGGTTAAAAGATGAGATCGATACTAAAGAGAAAAAAACAAAATTAGGAGGAAAAAAAAGAGAGGTAAAACTTACAGTATCCAGAGCATTAAGTGATGAAATAGAGACTAGGGAAAGAAGTTTAGCTTCAGTCAAACGAGCAAGACAAAAAGAATTAAAGAATGCGAGCAAAGATGAGAATAAAGAAAACTCAAAACCAATAAGAAGGGATATCAATATTCCTGAAGCTATAACAGTACGAGAGCTTGCTAATAAAATGGCAGAACAATCAAGTAATGTGATAAAATATCTATTTGGTATGGGAGTCACGGTTACCATAAACCAAACTTTAGCTGCTGATACAGCTGAGTTTCTCGTTAAAGAATTTGGTCATAATCCAATTAGAGAAGAAAAAGCTGAAGAAATTATTCAAAAAATAAAAGAGTCTCGATCTGAAAATCTAAAAAATAGACCCCCAATAATAACTGTGATGGGTCATGTGGACCATGGAAAAACATCAGTTTTAGATGTTTTGAGAAGTGCTAGTGTAGTATCAGGTGAGTTTGGAGGAATTACTCAACACATCGGAGCTTATCAGATTGAAAATCAGTCAAGAAAGTTAACATTTATAGATACCCCAGGTCACGCAGCTTTTACTGAAATGAGAGCAAGAGGATCAAAACTTACTGATATTGTAGTATTAGTTGTTGCTGCTGACGATGGTGTAAAACCTCAAACAATAGAGTCTATTAAACATGCAAAAGCTGCTAAAGTCCCAATTGTTGTTGCAATTAATAAATGTGATCTTCCTGAAGCAGATCCTCAAAAAGTTAAAAATCAACTTTTAGAGCATGAATTAATAGCAGAAGATTTATCTGGAGATACATTAATGGTCGAAATATCGACTAAAACAAAAAAAAATTTAGATAAATTGTTAGAGGCGATAATCCTTCAAGCTGAAATTTTAGATTTAAAAACAGATTTCGATTCTGAAGCGACAGGAATTGTTTTAGAGTCAAAAATCGATATTGGAAGAGGTCCAGTTGCAACAGTTATTGTAATTTCGGGAACTTTAAAAAAAGGAGATTTTTTTGTAAGTGGTTTAAGATGGGGCAAAGTAAGAGCAATTATAAATGATAAAGGAAAAAATATAGATAATGCCTTCCCATCAACACCAATAGAAATTTTAGGAATAAATGGAGCGGCAAAAGCCGGAGATGATTTTATTGTACTTAAAAGTGAAAAAGAGGCTAAATCCTTAAGCGAGACTAGAGCAGAAGAAAGTAAAGGCGGAAAAAATCCACTATCATTTGCTACTCAAGAATCAGCTTTTAAAGATAATTCGTCAGAAGAGTTGAATTTAATAATCAAATCTGATGTTCATGGATCATCTGAGGCGATTAAAAGTGCAATTAATCAGATTAAACATGAGGAAGTAAAACCAAAGATTATTTTATCGGATATTGGCATGGTTACAGAAACAGATGTAACATTAGCAAAAGCATCTAATGCTGTACTAATAGCATTTAATGTCAAGCCAAGTAAAGAAGCAAAAAAACTTGCAGAAAATGAAAAAATTATAATCTCCTCTTATAATATAATTTATGAAGTTTTAGATTTCATTAAACAAAGAATGTCAGGATTATTGGCACCTGATCTAAAAGAAGCGATTATAGGTAAAGCACAAATACTTGAAATTTTTAAAGTTTCTGGAGCAGGAAAAGTAGCTGGCTCAAAAGTAACTGAAGGCGAAATTACAAGCAATTCTGAAGTAAGAATAATTCGAGACGGAACAATAATCCACACAGGTAAAGTTGGCACATTATTTAGAGAAAAAAATCAGGTAAAACAAGTAAGCAGTGGACAAGAATGTGGTATCACAGTTAAAGATTATATGGATTTTCAAAAAAATGACATAATAGAGGCTTTTAGTGTAACATCCACAGAAAGGTCAATTTAATGGCAGATAGAATTGGAAAAACCCTTACGCAAAGACAACTAAGAGTTGGAGAAATGATCAAACAGTCTTTAAGCATGATTTTTATAAGAAATGAGGCTAAAGTGCCAAATTTAGAAACTAATAAAATAACAGTTACAGAAGTGAGAATGAGTCCAGATTTAAAAATTGCTAAGGCATATGTCCTTCCTTTGGGTGGAAAAAATGCAGAAGAAACTATTAATATTTTAAAAGAATATTCTTTTTTAGTAAGAAAAATTTTATCACAAAAAGTGGTTATGAAATTTTTACCAAAAATTCTTTTTAGAAAAGATGAGTCTTTTGAGTACGCAGAAAAGATAGAGAACTTAATAAAACAAACAAACAAATAGGAAATAACAAACATGGTTAAAAAGACACAAGAGTTGGCAATGCATAAAAATGATACTGGATCTTCAGAGATACAGATTGCTTTGTTAACTGAGAAAATTGAAACTCTCTCAAGTCATATCAAGCAATTCAAGAAAGACAAACATTCTTCAGTTGGATTGTTGAGAGCTGTTAATAAAAGAAAAAAATTGTTAGATTATCTTAAAAAGAACAAGATGGATTCTTACAAAAATGTACTGTCGAAATTGAATTTACGAAAGTAGAAATCAAGGAAGATAGAACGAATTGGAACGACACGAACGAAACGAAATGGAAATGAAATGTTTAAAGTATATAAAAAGGAAATTGAAGTAGCAGGAAAAAAAATTAGTTTAGAAACAGGTAAAATAGCAAGACAAGCAGACGGTTCAATAATTGCAAAATGCGGAGAGACGGTAGTTTTAGCAACAGTAGTAGGAGCAAAAAAAGTAAATCCTGATATAGATTACTTTCCTTTATCTGTTAATTATCAGGAAAAATACTATGCAGCAGGAAAAATTCCAGGTGGATATTTCAAAAGAGAAGCAAGACCGACTGAAAGTGAAACATTAATATCAAGGTTAATTGATAGACCCATCAGACCATTGTTTCCCGATGAATTTAAAAATGAAGTTCAGTTATTACCAACTGTAATTTCTTATGATAAAGAAAATGAAGCCGATATTTTATCAATTATAGCTTCATCAGCCGCATTATCTATATCAGGAATGCCATTTATGGGTCCAGTAGGAGCTTCTAGAGTTGGATATATAGATGGAAAATATGTTTTAAATCCATCAA
>MDTD01202903.1_pt1 | contig 15470 bp, 10 predicted proteins | sample 811221 | NCBI WGS metagenome assembly MDTD01 (sample SAMN05326646, study PRJNA326480) | marine metagenome | isolation source: seawater | place: Pacific Ocean: South West | collected 2011
CTCCTTTGAAAACGAGATCATGAGCTGCTTTGAAAGCAATAGAATTCGTCAAATCTGGCGTCATTGGCTTGTAAAGCGGGTCTTTAGCGTTTTGTTGATCTACTACAGCTGCCATCTTTTCCAAGGTTATTTGGACCTGATCCGCGCTACAAATGCTATGGCGTAACCAATTAGCCATATGCTGAGATGATATACGAAGTGTTGCACGGTCTTCCATTAAACCCACATCATTTATATCCGGTACCTTCGAGCATCCAATTCCCTGGTCAATCCAACGGACCACGTATCCCAGTATTCCTTGCGCATTATTATCAAGCTCTGCTTGTATATCATCCTCAGACCAGTTGGGCCGTTTAGTTATCGGAATAGTCATTATATCAGCTATCGATGCTTGATCGCGGGTTTTGATTTTTTCTTGGCAGGAAAAAACATCAATTTCATGATAATGCATCGCGTGAAGGACTGCAGCAGTGGGTGAAGGGACCCAAGCTGTATTAGCGCCAGCTAAAGGATGATTTTTTTTCTGTTCGAGCATATCATTCATCATGTCTGGCATTGCCCACATGCCCTTGCCAATCTGTGCGCATCCTTGTAAGCCCGCTGCAAGTCCTACATCAACATTCCAGTCCTCATAAGCACTGATCCAGGGTGCTCCTTTCATATCGCTTTTGCGAATCATGGCACCCGCATCCATGGAGGTGTGTATCTCGTCACCTGTTCTATCCAAGAATCCGGTATTGATAAAGACTACTCGTTCTCGAGCTGCACGAATTGATTCTTTTAGATTAAGTGTTGTGCGCCTTTCTTCATCCATGATGCCCATTTTCAAGCTAAACCTTTTTAAGCCGAGGGCGTCCTCGACCCTGCCGAAAAGGTCGTTAGTAAAAGCCACTTCTTCTGGTCCATGTTGTTTCGGTTTAACTATGTAGATAGAGCCCTCGCGACTATTTTTTGTTGGTCCTGAATTATTTAAATCATGTATGGCGATAGCGGATGTAATCATTGCATCCAGTATACCCTCTGGCACTTCTTCACCATCTGCATCGAGTACAGCATCCGACCACATGTGAATTCCAACATTACGATTTAGCATTACACTGCGCCCATGAAGGGTGAGTGCTTCTCCGTTCGGTGTAGTATAGGTACGATCACTATTAAGTGTACGGGTGATTTCTTGGCCATTTTTTTGGAAGGATGCGGATAAATTACCTGTCATAAGCCCAAGCCAATTGCGGTAAGCAATGACTTTGTCTTCCGCATCAACGGCTGCTACGGAGTCCTCGAAGTCCTGAATTGTTGTTATGGCAGCTTCGAGAATTACGTCGGATATGTTTGCTTTATCGCTACAACCAATTGGGTGATTACTGTCTATCTTTATTTCAATATGAAGACCATGATTTTGTAGCAATATTGACCTGGGATTTTCTGGTTCTCCCTTATAACCAGCGAATTGAGGAGGTGTAAGCAGTCCAATTTCTAAATTATCAACTATGGCGATAAGCGCGCCATTAGCTACTACATATGATGAAACATCCGAATGACTTCCTTTAGCAAGAGGTGCAGTTTGATCTAAGAATTTACGGACATATTGTATAACTTTTTGGCCGCGCGTCGGGTCATAACCATCTGTGACATCATCATTATTTTCAGCGATCGCGTCAGTACCATATAGTGCATCGTAAAGTGAACCCCAGCGTGCATTTGCTGCATTGATTGCGTAGCGTGCATTATTGACTGGCACTACCAACTGCGGCCCAGCAATACTAGCGATTTCAGAATCTACATTTTTTGTATTAACGCGTAATTCCCCACCATCCTTCACCAGATATCCGATGCTTGTCAGGAATGCAGTGTAATCTTTATGATTAAGGTCTTCATGCCCATGTTTCCTATGCCAATCGCTAATTTGTGCTTGCAAAAAGTCGCGTTTTTCTAGTAGCTCGCGATTCCGCGGTGTCATGTCTCTAAGAATGCTTGAAAGTTGCTCCCAGAAGTACTCGGTTTCTAAGCTTGTTCCTGGAACTACTTCCTGATCCACGAAAGAATAAAGTTCGGCTGCGACTTTCAATCCAGCTACATTTATGCGTTCTGTCATAATATATTCCCCAATCGGTATTATGTTGCGGTATTGCCCAACGTAGGGTTGGAAATTTGCCCCTTGGCAGAGCAGGTGAGTGCTCTTTTAAAAATCGTTATTTTCAAATTGTGGCACCCAAAACGTTTTATTTAGGCCGCCCACCTTTTAGAGTTATTCTATGCATTTGACGACGTTGACCCTGGTAATCATTAATCGCTTTATGTTGGGTGCATCTATTGTCCCATATTACTAAATCACCTCGTTTCCATCGGAGCCTGCAAGTAAATTCCGGGCGCACGGCGTGATTTGTAAGATAACGTAATATTGGAAGTGTTTCTTCTGGTGTCATGCCCTCAAAATTAGTTGTATGAGAGAAATTCACATATAGGGCTTTTCGCCCAGTTTCCGGATGTGTGCGTATAATGGGATGAATTGCCTCTATAGCCTGAGATTCGGTATATGCCTTCTTCATACCGGTTAAGTTTTTCATTTTGGCATCACGACCACCAATGTTTTTCTGAGCAGAACTGTAGTGTGCCTTGACATTGTGAAGCATGGACTTTAGCCCCGGTGAGAGCGCATCGTAAGCTTTGTACATATTAGCGAACAGGGTATCACCGCCGTATCTCGGGACTTCGATGGCGTAAAGAAGCGTGCCCATGTTTGGTCTTGCCATATAAGTAGTGTCCGAGTGCCAATGAACACCAAAATTAATTTTATCTTTTTCTGTTTTTAATATTTCGATGATCTCAGGGTACCCATCTAGTCCATCTAGGAACGGGTAGATATCTGGCCTACCAAACTTGCGTGCAATTTTAAGTTGATCTTCTGGCGTAAGCTTCTGGTTTGGGAAAACTAATACTAGATACTTAAGTAGCGCTTCTTTCAAAAAATTCGTTATCCGCAGGTCCAGCCTATTTGCCAGGTTCAGACCATTGACTCGTGCTCCTAGCGCTCCTGAAATAGGTATTATGTTTAGGGAATCAGCCATCTTCCTATAGTCGCAGAAGGAACTGCATCGGTCAATTCACCCCGCTACCAGCAAGTTGACATTCCTCTAAGGTAAAAAAACTGTTTAACAAATTTGGGTATGAATTGAGGGCAATACGGATGGACCCGTAAAGGCTAATCGTCAGTAAGCCGAACATCACAGCTCACCCATCTGTTAAACTAAATTATAGGAACAGGTTGCTAGCAAAATTACAAACGACTTTTAATGACAAAGCAGCTTTGGTTTCGAGTTCGAAGTTGTTTGCAAATCTCTATTGCTTGAGAAAACGTTGAGTAAGGGCCGGTGCGTAACCTTTGGAAAACGCCCTTTGTACCTAAGTTTGCCTTTACAATTATTGCCTGTTTTTGACCGATAATATCGCCATGCAGTTGAAAAATAGAATCCCAGGCCTGCGACGCTATTTTGCGGGGAGAATCTTTAAAAGCGCCTAATTGTATTAATATTGCCGGGCCTTCATTTTTTTTCGGTTTTTCGTTCAATGCCGCTGTTTTCAAAACTCGGCCCCGCATTGCTTCAGCGGATGCACCTTCATTGGAAAGAATAACAGCTTTATTTTTAGTTTTTCCAAATTTAGGAGGTATAACAGCGATAGTTGTTGGTTGGCCGTTTCGGCTACCAGGTAGTATCCTCCGCGCAACAAACGGCTGTTGGTCAATACCAGCGAGCTCTTGAGGTTCTATATTATTTGGAGCGCTCTCCGGTGTTTTTTGAGCAGGTCTTTTTTCAATTAGACTTAAATTCATTTGATATTGATTTACTGAACTCTCTGAAGATTTCAAATTATCTTGTGGCGCTCCCCTCGCATGCGATGATTTTTTATCAGTAGACAGAATCTCTGGAGTGTCAGGATCGAGGCTTAATTCACGTTCTTTTGCTCTGGTTACAAAATTCTTCGCATATGCTGTTTGCTTATTTTCTTCATTGGCTTCAACTAGACGCTTTGCCTCAGCTAGCTGTTCTTCATTCATGCGCCTTGCTAATACCTTCCGGTTTTCAACTGCGACGGTTCTAACAAAAACATCCGGTTTCGGTTTCTGCTGAGCTGCCAATGTAAACCAACGATGTGCTTCAACGTCATTTTGCTCGACACCTTGCCCCTTTGCATAGAGTAATCCAACGCCAACACGTGATTTGGCATCTCCCTCGTGGGCTAATGGCAAAAACTCTCTGTAGGCGACCTGAAAATCACCACGTATGTACGCGTTGCGTCCTGCAACAAAATCTGCAGCGCTTGCCATACTCGCTACCATGCTCGGTAAAACGAACAAAAACGCTAATTTTTTCATGAATCCCACCAAAGATTATATAAAGGCACTTAATCAATACTTAATTAACAAGTACGTAATTTTTGTTTCATTACACCTTTATTTATTATAATTAAAGTAAGATTACAATAAATATTTTAAATCAAGTAAATATTTATTAAATAAAATATTTTTAAATTAAATAAACTGTTTTTTTTCAGATGGATACGATATTTCGTAGGCCGAATATAATTTCACACAATATCTCGATTATTGATTAGCATTAAGTACTTAAGAAGCACGAGATCTACTTATCATGACCTAATACGCAATATCAGGTTTCTATGGCGGAACTGAGACACTAAATGCCTTAATTCAATGATTGATAAAGCTCGAAACGAGGCTCAAATCATCATGTTGATTAAATATTTTGCTGGTAGAGGTAAGGAGGACTATCCGTTCAATGCCCGCCAAATTTTTTCGGGTGTAGCTGGCATATCTATCATATTGGCATTAGAGACACCAGCAGACTTAAGCGCGTTAACAATCGCATTCATAATAGTAGGTAGCGCGGCAATTGTGCCAGACTCTCCGGCTCCTTTAACCCCGATTGCATTGGTGCGACATGGAACAGGATGAAAACCCAATTTAAAATAAGGCATATTATCAGCGCGTGGAATAGCATAATCCATGTAAGATCCACTGATGAGTTGGCCATCATTATCATAGATTGAGTCCTCCATAAGCACTTGCCCTGCGCCTTGTGCGATGCCCCCATGGAGTTGCCCGTCGACTATCATATGGTTTATTACCCGGCCAGAGTCATCAACCCCAGTGTATCGGTCTAGGGTGAGTGCACCTGTTTTTGGATCTATCTCTACCTCAGCAATGTGACATCCATTTGGATAGGTAGGGGCATTTGCTTCATAATCTACCTCTGTATCAAGAGCACCAAGGGGTGCGGTATCAATAATTTTTTCAAGTGTCAGGGTTCGATCTGTGCCGGCAACCACGAAAAAACCCTTTTTGAATTCCACATCGGCGGGTGCGCATTCGAATTGATTGGCGGCCAGCAGACGGGCTTTTTCTATTACTGCGAGCCCGGCCTTGTGAAATGCACCGCCGCCAACTGCCATTGTTCGCGATCCCGTCGTTGATCCCGCCGAAGGGGAAATATCACTATCCCCTTGAACCATCGTGACGCGTTCTGGGCTTATTCCAAGCGTCTCAGATATCAGTTGCCGAAATGCATCAATGTGTCCTTGACCCTGGGATTGGGCTCCGCTGAATAACACAAGACGATTATCCTCATCGAAACCGATTCGTGCAGACTCTGAAGTGTTTGCTCCCGCATGTTCTAGAAAACAAGCAATACCTAAACCTCGCAGCAACCCCATATTTTCTGAAATTGAACGCCGCATCTCAAAACCATCCCAATCAGCAAGCGGCAGGGCTTTGTCTAATATTTCATTAAATTCGCCGGTATCATAGGTAACTTTGAGAGGCGTGGAGTAGGGCATATCCTCTGAAGGAATAAAATTGCGTCTCCGGATTTCCGTACGTCCGATTCCCGTCGTTTCAGACGCCATATCCATGAGGCGTTCGATAACATAAGCGGCTTCTGGTCTTCCTGCCCCTCGATAAGGGCCGATTGGAGCAGTATTTGTAAATACACATTCCACTTGAATATAAATTGATGGTATGCGGTAACACCCGGAGAGGCACATTGCAGTATTGCGTGTGGGGCTGCTGGGACCACTGGCAGACAGATATGCCCCCATTCCTTGTATTGAGTGATACCGCAGTGCTTGTATAACCCCATCACTATCCAATGCAATTTCAGCAGTAAGTTGACTATCGCGTGCAGAGTTATCGCTTGCAAAGCTTTCTGCCCGGCTAGCGACCCATTTAACAGCCCGGCCTAGGCGTTCAGCTGCACGAAGGATGACAGGGTACTCGGGATAGCATTGTGTTTTCATACCAAACCCACCACCAACATCCCCTGTTACAATGCGAAGATCATCCGGGTTGTTGAGTTTTAGTGCCAGCGAAGAAAGCTGTGAGTGCAGTGTCTTAACTCCTTGGCTGCATGCATAAAGCGTAAGCCTTCCGTCTTCCACGCGACCGATAGCTGCTCTGGGCTCCATTGCAGAAACAACAAGACGGTTATTACGTGTCACCAGCTTTACTGTATGGGTAGCCGTTCTAAATGCCCTATCGGTTGCTGGTTTGTCGCCGTCGTCCCAGTCTAATATCAAATTATTTGCAATATTTGGCCAGATTTGTGGAGCTCCGTCTAAAATAGCTTTTTCGGGGCGGACTATAGTATCAAGCGGCAAATAATCCACGTTTACAAGCTCGGCAGCATCCTCCGCCTGCGTCTTTGTCTCTGCGATGACGACAGCTACAGCTTCTCCCACATGCCTGACTCGTTCTTTCGCCAGAGGCCAGCGATCAGGGCACACAGGTCTCTCCCCGTTGCGCCCTTGGGCTATACGGGTGCATGGAATAGGGTGGATATTTTGGAGGTCATCAGCCGTATAAATAGCAATTACTCCCGGCTTGGCTAACGCTAGAGAGCTATCGATACTCGAGATTTCTGCATGCCCATGAGGTGAGCGAACAAAGACCGCATGGGCCATATTAGGAAAAGTAAGATCGGCGGTGAATCGACCTTTGCCTGTTAGTAGCCGTGCGTCTTCACTCCTCCCGGGTGCTTCAGAGCGGCCGTATTTTTCATTTTCATTCGTCATACATAAACCTTGTTACATTATTCACCGCAGGTATGTATACCACCATCCACGATGACCTAAGCGAAATAAAGCGTGATAGTGACAGAGCGCAACAACTCGAGTATTTTTTAAACGTGGTAAGATGCTTCCCCTATTAACATATAGCTTTTTAAACTTCGGAAAATAGTATCGCATCAGCATCTTTTTGTTTGTTACCAAGACCCGAAAGGGAATCGGTGGGTCGGTTGAGTAAAGGTGGCCCGAACCTGTGTGCATCAAAGCCGTTGGAATTAAATATTTGTTTGACCTTAACCTCTACACGCCGCGATTTTTGAGATCTTTTGGGGATCATGCGTGGAGTTTAAACTTTCAAACCTCGGTTCGAAATCAAATAAAATTCAAGGGGAATTTAAAATGACTACAAGTTTCGCGTTCATCGGTTTTGGTGAGGCTGGCTCCAGTGTTTCAGAGGGGCTTTTAGAGGCTGGAGTAGAGCGGATAAAGACGTACGACATCTTATTCGATGAGGAAATAGAGAGGGTTCGTTTGCACGAATTAGCGATTAAGATTGGTGTTGAGCCTTGCCACTCAATCGCTGAAGCTGTCTCTGATGTCGATATTGTATTCTCTACAGTAACTTGCTCTGCATGTCTGGATGTAGCGGAGGAGGCAGCCAAACATCTCCATCCTCAGCAATACTATCTTGATTTCAATTCGATTTCTCCGGGGAAAAAGCGGAAGGTTCGAGATCTAATTAAAACCAGCGGGGCGCGCTTCGTCGAGGGATCAGTTATGTCAAACGTCCCGGGAAAGCGACATACGGTACCTATGTTTATCGGTGGAGATGGTGGCGAGGCTTTTGTTAAAATGGTTCAGCCTTATGGTATGGATGTAAAATTTATTCAGGAAGAAGTAGGGCAGGCATCTGCTTGTAAAATGGTACGCTCCATTACCATGAAAGGTATAGAGGCGATTTATCTTGAGTGTATGCAGGCTGCTCGACACTTCAATATCGAGGATGAGGTTCTCGACTCAATTATAGAATCGATGAAAGGTATGAATTGGCGCGAGAAATGTAATTTTAACATGCCACGCACCATAGTTCATGCTCAGCGACGTTCGGATGAAATGGAAAATGTCGCAGAGACACTCAATGAAATAGGGCATACGCCTCGTATGGCTAAAGCAACTGCGGATACTCTTCGTTGGTGTGCATCACTTGGGCTGCGTGAGAAGTGCAAGCACCGTCTCGCTTCCGGATACACAGAGGTTTTGGACCTGATAGCCGAAGCGCGGGACAAAAAACTATAAAAATCTTTTTAGGGTTAGTAACAAACCGGCGCAGGCTCAAAAGCTGCGCCGGTTTATTACGATCGTGACAATTTTATATGTCTACGCCTGCAGCTTTTGCACCTGCTATGCGGCCGAAGACAGACCCATTCATAAGACCAGTGCCGCCCGCATAATTGAAATAAAACAAACCGCCTACGAGTTCTCCAGCAGCATGTAGACCATCGATTGGCCGTAGGTCACTATCAAGAACTTGCCCCTGACTATTAATGCGAAGCCCGCCGAAGGTAAATGTAATACCACATGTAATGGCGTAAGCTTCGTAGGGAGGCTTATCGAGTTTGTTAGCCCAATTAGTTTTTGGAACATCAAGTCCCTTTGTCCCGCGTCCATCAAGTACTGCGGGGTTAAAACGAACGTCCTCCATCACCGATTCATTAAATTCATTTATTGTCTTAAGGCATTGTGTGGCATCCACGCCTTCTAGTTGCTCGACCAGGCCTTCAAGAGTGTCGGATTGAACCTTGGTCATTTGCCGAATTCGGTATTCATCTCTCAAAAGCTCAGTTACCTTTTGATCAAATATTTGCCAAGCAAATTGGGCTGGTTGATTGAGTATTTCTTTCCCGTATTTCGCGTAGGTATAATTGCGGAAGTCCGCCCCCTCATCTACGAAACGTTTTCCAGTCGCATTCACCATTATCCCAAGAGGGTAGGAATGCTTTTGAAAATTATCTCCAACTGCCAGGTCACCGAATTCGGGGGCGTTAAGATCCCACCCGACGGCATGACCGCCAGACCAGTTACCATAGGGCATTGCGCCTATATCCAACGCCATCTTAATCCCGGCTCCCATATTATGACGAGTGCCACGAACTTTAACGAGATCCCAACCTGGCCCCATGTAACGAGTGCGCCAGTCCGAATTAGCTTCAAATCCACCGCACGCCAGCACAACCGACTTTGCTCTGATTTCAGCGACTTTTCCGTCGTGCTTTACTTTAACGCCGAAAACTTTTTCATTATCGTATAAAAGCTCTATCGCTCTGTGCTCAAACAAGACGGGAATACCCTTCTTCTGAGACTCTTTATATTGCATCTCCCAAATACCATGGCCTCCACCCCAGAATTCAAGGACTAGCCCTCCCCAGAATTTCATTTTGCCATCAACCTCGAATGCTTGACGCTTATACATGGGCATAAATCTCATTCCATTATCACGAAGCCAATGCATGGTCTCATTTGACCTTGTTACAAGCGTTTCACAAAGCTCTGGGTCTGTACGATACTGCGTAACGCGGAACATATCATCGAAATACTGATCTGTAGTGTAGGTGCCAAAGTCATTTTTTTCTTTTTCTTCGTCAGTAAGATCCACCAGCGCGGCTACGTCCTGCAACCCGTTGTGTGCGAAACGGACCGCCCCAGCTGTATAGCGACTATTTCCACCAGCTTCGTCTTCGGTCGCACTCTCCAGCATAATAACGCTAGCGCCATGTTCGTGAGCGGAGAAGGCCGCACACATGGCAGCGTTTCCTGCACCGATAATAACTACATCATATTCTTTATCAGTCATACTTCCTCCAAAATTTGGCCCGTTTGGGATCACAACAAACACAAAGCACTTTGTGGTGGGCCTTAATATCTTTTAGCGAATACACTATTTCACGTGCTTCTAAAAGATACTATGCAAATATGCCGCACCACAGAAGCACGCACTTTACTCAATTGTACAATCTTGTTGAATTTTTCAAGAGATATGCTGTGGTATAATTTTTTTGAGTCAAAAAACTAAAACCTAGGTGTGACCGAAGAGGATAAATGGGTAAACCTTATTTTGACTAAAAGAATCGCATGCGTTCATTTAATAAAAAGGTGTTTCATTTAAAAGTTATTTAGTTTTAATAGGAACTTTTTAAGGCTGACCGGTGAACCAAAAAACCTCAATCGTTCATGTTATAACAGGGTTAGATACAGGTGGTGCGGAGCATGTGCTTGCATCTTTAGCTCTCGAAAAAATGCGCGTTGGCGAGCACCCTTTGGTAGTGAGCTTGGTCGATGGTGGATCGCAATTTGATAAACTTCGGACTGCTGGTTGCCGCGTGATTGGTTTGGGCATGCGGCGAGGTCGGCCCAGTTTTAAAGCGTTAATGCGTTTGGTACGTATAATAAAATGTGAAAAACCCCCGGTAATACAAAGCTGGATGTATCATGCTGATATAGCGGCGTTGCTTGCGGTGTACTTGTCTGGACGGCGTTCGTGTACAAAACTTTTTTGGGGTATACGATGCTCAGATATGGATGGTAGCCGGTATCGTTACTTAAGAGGCGTTTGTTCTTGGCTATCCAAATATCCCGATGGGATAATTGCAAATTCATATTCAGGGCTCAAATTTCACACTGAAGTGCTTGGTTATAGGCCGAAGCGTACAGCTGTTATTCCTAATTTCTTCGACACCGAGCGTTATTGCTTCAGAGAATCCGCACGTAGTCGTATTCGCAGAGAATTAGGGCTCGATGAGAATGACTTTGTTATAGCTGCGGTTGCTCGAGTTGACGCTATGAAGGATTATCCGAATTTCTTATCAGCACTGGAGGAAATTGATGGGGTTACTGCACTTGCGATTGGCAAAGGAACAGAGACACTTCCAGTTACGCAAGGGTTGATAGTTCTAGGGGAACGCGATGACATCCCGGACTTATTGTCAGCGATTGATGTCCTCGTGTCTGCTTCAGCTTTCGGCGAAGGATTTTCAAATGTCATTGGAGAGGCCATGGCCTGTCAGCGTGCTGTGATTGCAACCAATGTTGGTGATGCTAATAGCCTTGTAGGCAGCGCAGGCATCATCGTGCCTCCGTCTTCACCTTTCTTGCTTGCAAGAGCAATTGCACGCCTACAGCACGATGAGAAATTGGCACGGAGTATGGGCCATTTAGGACGAGAGCGGATTATTGCTGAGTATCGTTTGGAAAGGGCTGTGGCTGCTTTCCAGGCAGTCTACGGATACTGTAAAAAAAATTAAAAATGCTTGGAAAATCATTGATAGAAATTGGTGTTTGAATGCAAAAAACCTACGGGTTTAGTTAAAAATTTATTAAGCATGAAGTGGAATGACAGGCGCCCCCCACTATTACGGCTATGCATATGTCTGTTGTAGTTCTGACTGTTAGGTTTTTGCAATCAAGAATAGTGTTACCAACCTAACATACCTGATTGACGACGAGGATCCGCGGCGCCAAATAGCCTAGATTTTTCGTCCCTGTATATAGCGCAGACTGCTCCTGCCGCACGCGTAAGTGCTGGAAAGTCCTCCACGATATGTCCGCGATTTGCAAGTTCGCTGCGAACTGTCAGAGGCACTCGACTTTCAATCTTTATTTTCCCAGGGTCTGACTCATGTGGCTCAAATGAATTGGGGTGGCTGTAGGTAGCAAAGCGAGGTGCCTCAATTGCTTCCTGCATGTCCATGCGAAACAGATTGATGTTAAGGAAGGCCTGGGTCATGGCTTGACATTGCACATCGCCACCTGGGGTGCCAAACGGCATAGTAGCTGACCCTTTCTTAATTGCTAACGCCGGATTGGGTGTCAGTCGAGGCCGTTTTCCTGGGGCAATACATGAAGCATGTTCTGGCACGGCCCAGTTTTGTGAGCCACGACCAGAGGCCACGCAACCAATACCAGGGATTATGGGCGTCTGACTAGAATTGTCACTAGGTGTTATTGAAAACGCATTTCCCTTCTTGTCGATGGCGCAGGCATAGGACGTATCGTATGAATGTTCCACAGGACCGTGCACTGTTGCTGGTGTTGGGCCACTTCCTTGTCCTTCATAACCAGGAACATTACCGAAAGGCGGCAGACCGGGAAAAGCATTTGCCATATCAATTAATTTGCGCCTTGCGGAGACATACTCTTCAGAGAGCAGGTATTCTATGGGCACATCAACAAATCGAGGGTCTCCATAGTAACGTTCTCGATCAGCGAATGAGAGCTTTATGCATTCTGCTATTGTGTGAATGTAGTCTGCCGTGTTGTGACCCATCCCTTTCAAATCGAAGCCATCCAGCAAGGACATGATCTGCAGTAGCACAGGTCCCTGACACCACGGCTGACATGTGTAAATCTCAAAATCAAAGTAGTTACGCGAAATAGGATCCTCAATCTCAACGTAGAATTCTTTCAAATCCTCCGCAGTCATTAAGCCATCATTTTCTTTATGGTACTTAACAATCGCTTGTGCTGGGTCTCCCTCATAGAAAGCTTTGTGAGCAGCTCGAAGGCGTTCCTCTCGGCTGCCTTGTGCTACACTTTCCTCATCAGCCAGATACTGGAGAGTTCTCGCAAGGTCTGCCTGTACGAAGTTATCTCCAATCTCGGGGACTTTGTCATTTGGCAAATATATAGCGGCGCTTTGCGGCCAACGACGGAGATTATCTTGAGTATTGACTAAAGTGCTATGCATCGTGGGATGCATAGCGAAGCCGTCGCGAGCGTACTTGATTGGCGATTCTGCAACCTCGGCGAAGCTCATCGTGCCATATTCTCTGAGTGCTGCAATCCAAGCAGCTGGGGCCGCAGGTATTACGCTCCGCAGTACTCCATGAGGTATTGCGCCGCCATTATCAGAGATAAACATGTTTATATCCGTAGCTTTTGGCCACCAACCTAGTCCACTGATTGATTTCACTTCATCCGTATCAGCAAGATAAAAAATCATGGGGGCTACCCCACCGACATTCACTATATCGCTTTGCAAAACAGCCAGTGCCATACCAGCCGCCACGCCGGCATCGATCGCGTTACCACCAGCCTCCAGTATTTCATATCCTGATCTTGCAGCTAAATAATGACCGGCCGAACACATGTGCCGATTGCCGAGTTGCGTAGGTTGGAAAGAAACCATTTTTTCCCCTTACTCGCGCATGTTGCGCGTAAAAATTTAGAAACAGTATGCACAAAGCTTCTTAAAAATGGAACATGAGAAGATCAATATGCTTACTAGAGCGCGAGAATTGTCCGTATCAATCGTTAAATTTCATTATGTCTTCAATCTGATCGTCGTGGTAGCCAAGTTCCTTCAAAATCTCATGAGTGTGCTCACCCAAGTTTGGCGGCAAGAAGCGAACTGCGGTTGAGGCATTCGAAAATGTTGCGGGATTTGCCATCATCTTAATTTTTCCCTCCGTCGGATGGTCGAATGATTCGAAAAAACCACTTTCATTGAAATAGGGATCCCAGAAAACATCCTCTAAAGTTCTGTAGGGGCCAGCAGGCACGTCATTTTCTTCAAGTAGCTCAAGCCATTCGTCGGCAGTTCTTCCGTCTAAGCTTCCCTCTACTATTGAATAAAGTTCACTTATATTTGTCGATCGAGATTGTCGAGAATTAAATTTTTGATTACCTATTAAATCATCCCTCCCAATGAGACTGAATAAACGGTGCCACTGGCTGTCAGTTGCAGCATGAATGGTAATATAGCCAGTCTTACAGGCGTAGGGGCGGCGGAATGGCGTGAGTATCTGTTCATGTCCGTTCATGCCCTTTTCAGGTTGATCAAAAACGCCGTGACAAAGATGTTCTGGAATTCCGTACCATACCATAGTCTCCAGCATAGGAACATGAACCTCTTGACCCTTGCCGAATTTCTCACGCTGGTACAAAGCCATTCCTATTGCCGCGGCTAAAGTTAGACCGGCAGTTTTATCGCCAATAGCTGACGGCAAGTAACCAGGCTTGCCATTGTACTGTTCCAGCAAATAAGCCACCCCGCTTCCTGCTTGTGCGGTATCATCGAAGGCGGCTAGATGTCCGTTAGGACCATCTTTGTGATAACCGCAAGATGAAGCGTGAATTAACCGTGGGAAGCGGCCTTTGAGGGAAACATAATCAATACCAAGCCTCTTTGCGGCTGCTGGACGCATGTTGTGAAGCAAGACATCTGCTGTCTCCAAAAGTTTCATCAGCGCATCAAAGGCTTGCGGCCTTTTAAGATTAAGTGAAACACTCCGCTTATTTCGGTTAAAAACCATGAAATAGGCAGCCATGTTGATATGATTTTGAATACCTGCGTTTCGGCTAGCGTCGCCGTTTTCAGTCTCGATTTTAATAACATCCGCGCCCATATCACCTAAAAATTGACCTGTAAATGGACCTAAAAGGAACGTGGTTATGTCCACTACACGTACACCATCAAGTGGACCGGGCTTGCTCGTGTCTTTCTGGTCATAAGGCATCGGAAAATTATTTCCTTTCAGGATTTGTATTAGCCTGACGCAATTCTTATCGGTGACAGCCCCACAGAACTAATATCCCTTGAGAGTGGTTTATATTTTAGAATCTATATATAATTAGAATAGCAATGGAGTTCGTCTGTGCCAACGTATTGACCTAAACAGTTTTACGTTGTCAAAAAGAGAAGTGCGAGTGTCTATGGAGATTTAATTTTTTGTATGCTTTGCCAACAGAAATGTGCACCACTCTCACCGTCATAAGAACATGCGCTATCTAGGATAAGATACGTGAAGTATCTGTGTACCTTTTTTAAAAATCACTGTCCATGGAACGGCCTACTAACAAATAAACTTTCTGGAAATTGATATGCCAATGAGAAAAAATCCATTACGCCTGAACAAATTACAATTGCGTACTCTCGCGCTTACACAATTAATGGCCAAGGATAAAGAATTGTCAGAAACTAATCCTGGTGATGATGAAGTGACTGTATCGACGGTGCCCAGTCCGGCAGGTGGCACGGTTCAGATTGGTAGCATTGCTTTTTCTGCCCGGGATGCTAGCGGCCTCAGCAACCCTGCAGTCTGGAAAGCACTTGAACGTAAGGGTATCATTCGATTCGACTCATCTCTGAGAATTGTAGTCACAGCAACAGGTCTGAATTACGATACGGGGTTAGGTGATAAGCTAAATTCGCCCACGCGAAGTTGCGGCTGTTGTGAATCGGAGGAGGACACATGCTCTGCTTGACTGTTCAATTGACCTATTTTGAAAATGGGATGAAAAAATTCGTTCATTTTTTGATCTTAATTACGTTAAAAAAAAGAGACAGATTGTTCGCAGGCATATGCTTAACCTGAGTAAGACAAAAGCCACCGGAA
>MDTD01132202.1_pt1 | contig 15468 bp, 16 predicted proteins | sample 811221 | NCBI WGS metagenome assembly MDTD01 (sample SAMN05326646, study PRJNA326480) | marine metagenome | isolation source: seawater | place: Pacific Ocean: South West | collected 2011
CCGGTTTTTATGGGCTATGTGTTTGGACTCCCGAAGCCGAGAGAAATTACAAACAGTCACACAGAGAATTCTCGAATTAGGTACAAAAATGGCGAAGGCTGGGGCCACCTGCAAAACCCCAAACCAAGTTACCTCTCCCCCCCCGTCAAACGATCCGCGTTATAATGATTTAAATGATTTGACGTCAAACCTCATGCAGGGACTTGAGTATGTTCACCCTAGTTAACCGCAAAAAATTTACGGTTACTTTGTTGGCGGCCACATTTGTTATGGTGGTATGCCTCGTTGGTTTCTTGAAGAAACACAACTTTATAAACTTTTATGAATACTTCGTACAAGATGGTCCCTACATAAATAGAACATTTGTATTTGAAGATATCATTTTGATTCCTGACAGTGAACGCTATCGAGATATAATAGTAAATATTAAATATGATGATGACAGAGGTTTATACCCAAATTTTGAGGAAAATTTGAATATTAGAATTCAGTTAAAATTTCAAGAAAATGATATACAAAAATATAAAAATTTGATGATTTTATATAATAAAATAAAGAACAATAACTACCAGAGTGAGTTTAGTGCAGTTGTATCTATTCGTGATCTCATTTACCGACATATTTGAAAAATAGATTTGAACAACCACTAGATACAGATTTCCTTTCTGGGCTGCCAGAAAAAGAGCGATTTCCAGAGAATTTTTTGTTGGGAGTTGCAAGCCGACGGACTTATTGCGGGACTGCTTCAGAGGCTACTGTTGCATTGTTGCGTGATATGGGGCTCTCGACACGTCTTCTACGTATCGCATCCAAGCCAAGCAGCTTAGTCGCTAACCATGTATTCTTGGAATATTACTCCAGTAATTATAAAAAGTGGGTTATGGTTGATGTGATGGAGAACTTCACACCAATTTTTAAAAATGAGCCGCTAAGTGCCTTCGAGTATTTTGCAATACGAAATAAAGAGAAGGTACATGAAGAATCGGATGTTGAATCATACCGCTTCGATCGATGGAATAATATTATATGGTTTTATAAAAATGGCCCTTTGAAGGAAGTATACTACTTTGTTAATGATCAAAAAGTGCGGGACGAACTTTCTCAGCTCTTATATTAAAGTAACCATTAAATATCTATTTCTCTGCCGCCTTATCAGTCCTGCGCCTTGAAGCGGCGGCCAATGGTGCCTGAATCTAGTGGTGGTCATCAGTAGCCGGTATCCAACCAACCCGCGTTTCAGTGTACGGCTAGGCGTCAATGAGGTATGTGACGGGCGTAGACAACCATCGGGACTCCTGAATGGCGCAGGTAAAGATAAAGGACCAAGGGCTGCCAAGGGTCGTGGAACAGTTGTGCTCTATCGACGGTGTCTTGTGTGAGGATTTTTCTGGCGACCGGTCAGTTTTTGAGCTTGCCACCGAAGGCGGCAGCCGAGAGCTAGAAATCGTGTTCAATTCCGGTGATTACCGGGTGCAGAAAAACCAGTACGAACTGCTCTGTCGTGCGCTGACCGAGCTCGGCATTCCGGAGGGTGCGACCTACAAGCCACCACCGCCACCGCGCCGGGGCATGACGCCGCACATCCGCGCCACCCGGGAGCGTCAGAAACAGGTTTTCGAGGCTTGGCAGGAAGCCTGGCGGACGATCCGCAAAGCGGAAAAGGCACTGGACGTCGAATACGAAATCGCCCAGATGAAGGATTACTACTGAGACCGTCTATTTAGTCAGGTATTTTGAGAAAATCAGTTAGTTTTTTTGATCTAGGTTGCCTTATGCCATCTAACACATTGCGGCATCGCGCGACACTTACGCGGCTACCTTAAATTAAGTGCCCCGGCGTAAAATAATAATAAATATCAGAGCGGTAGAGAGCATTATAAGGCTGTAAGTCGCCGCAGGGACCGATATCAGACCTCCCCCGAACAATAACGTCGAAATTGCTATGGCCAAAGTGCCGTTCTGAAGCCCGCATTCGATCGATATTGCGGCCTGTTGAGGGATGCCTGAGGCGAATGCTCTGGCGATAGTGTAGGCCAGCAACATCATCAAAACGTTTAGTACAAGCGTGACAAACCCTGCCTCCGCAAAGTAGGGAATGATGTTATTGCGCTGCTGGAAGATTGCGCCGACTAACACTATCACGAAGAGCGCAGTCGACATGCGGTTTGTCCAAGGCTCGAAACGGGTGGCAAAAGGTTGCGCGAAGCGCCGCACCAAGAGGCCGATGAGCACCGGCACTGTCACGATGAAGAAAACGCTGATCGCGGTTTTGGCGACCGATATATCACCAACATTGCCGCCGATGAGCTGGGAGTGGGCGAACACGACGATCAGTGGGATCGTAGCTACGCAAACTAAGCTGATCACCGCCGTCAGAGAAATTGACAAGGCGACATCGCCGCGCGCAAAGGCGGTAAGGATATTGGACGTTACGCCCCCCGGCGCTGCAGCGATTATCATCACGCCAAGGGCGATTTCGGGATTGAGAGGCCAGATGCTGACCAAGATGAAGGCGACGATCGGCAGCAAGATCAGCTGAGACACCGCGCCCACGAGAAAGTCCCTCGGCTGCTTCGCGACCCGTGCGAAGTCGCCGAATGTTAGCCCAAGTCCCAAAGCGAACATGATGAAAGCCAGTGCCACTGGCAGAAAAACTTCGGCAACGACGCCCATTAGCGCATCCTCCGCTTGTGTCTGCTATATATCTCTGGCGGTCTAAGCAATTGGCATAAGCCTTTCGTCAGGTACGGCTTCAAGAGGGGGGGTTGGACTTTACAAAGCCTTACCGGTATGCAGCGCACTTCTCATTGTCATCGGTTATTTACGCGTAATATCACGCGTGGTTTGGTAATGCGAATTTAGGCTGACGGTGCTGGATGGAGACAATTGTCGGAGGTGTTCGGCTCTTCCAAGGCCGAGGTTTTTGATCGGAGGCAGGGGGTGATGTGTACACATGCAACAAGCAAAGACGGAATGAGTCTGACGACACAAACAGTCAGGTGTGACTGATAGATATGAGCAAGGCGCATCGTGATCTCAAGGGATTTGTAGGAGCGGGACGGCACATAGCATGACCAAGACATTCGGCATTACTGGAGGCGCGGGATTTATAGGGACGAATTTCTGCGACCGAGTGCTTGCCTCTGGGAACTCAGTTGTGATTTTGGACGACCTCTCACGGCCCGGAGCAGGTAGAAATCTGACTTGGCTTAACGAGAGATATCCTACTGGAATCGATTTCATGGAAATCGATATCTCATCCACAAATCCCCATTTGCAGTCGTTTACAGAAAAATCGGACGTGATTTTTCATCTCGCCGGGCAAGTCGCCGTTACGACATCGGTGCAGGATCCGATGCGAGATTTCGAAGTGAATGCGCTCGGTACGTTGAACCTTCTAGAGGCGGTACGTGGGTCCTCTCATCGACCCGGTTTCGTATTCGTGTCCACCAACAAGGTTTACGGCGGGCTGGAAGACCTAGAGGTCCGAGAAACAGATGATCGGTACTATTTTCCAGATCTGCCTGTGGGGATTGCGGAAGATCGAGAGCTCGACTTTCACTCGCCTTACGGCTGTTCCAAAGGGGCCGCCGATCAGTACGTGATGGATTACGGCCGTTCGTACGGGTTATCGACGTTGGTGCTGCGCCAAAGCTGCATCTATGGTACCCGACAATTCGGCATAGAGGATCAGGGTTGGGTTGCCTGGTTCGTCATTGCCGCCGTTACCGGCAGATCACTAACCCTGTACGGGACGGGAAAGCAGGTCCGTGACATACTTTATATCGACGATTTGGTCGATTTTTTCCTCATGATCTCTGATAACATTAATGCGTATCGTGGTGAAGTATTGAATATCGGTGGCGGCGCGGAACGGGCCGTTTCGCTCCTGCAATTGCTCAAATTGATCGAATCGGTGCTCGGACGCAAAATACCTATTGAGTTTGGGCAAGCGCGCGTAGGTGACCAGCCTGTTTACATCTCTGATATCGGCAAGGCGACGTCAGTGACAGGTTGGGTGCCAAAAGTTAGCGTGGAAGAAGGCGTCCTAAAACTGGTAAAATGGGTTGAGGACAACAAATTTCTGTTCGCAACTTGAAACAACAGGGCGGCATCAAATCGCCTTGCAGAGTTGGACCCGGGTCAAAACGACCACAGGTATTACGCGCCCGTTTCCAGCTTTTTCCTGATACTCGTCATAGGGCGGATAAATCTCCGCCATCATGGGCCAAAGGCGGGCACGTTCTTCCGGGTTGGCTGTCCGCGCCTTCGCTTCGAACAAGTCGTCCTTGATCTGCACCGCAACTCGGGGATCAGCTTGAAGATTGAAATACCAGTTTGGGTGTTTCGGCCGCCCGCCTTGAGAGCCGATCACGATAAAATTGTCGCTGTCACGGCCATAGATCAGCGGAGTCGTGCGCGCCTGCCCTGAAGTGCGCCCTGTAGTCGTGAGCAACAGGCAGGGGAAGTTGCCATTTCCATCGAACCCGGTCCAGATATGGCCATCCGCCCCTTTGGAGGCTCGGTATCGCTCGACATGTTCCTTTGCCCAATCCAATTGCGCCATGATTTCCTCCCTGTCACCGACCTTTATCAAAGCAGAATTTGTCGTTCGGAACACCCTGCGATTTGGATTGGTCTCACGATGCCGAACTGCATAATATCGCCGGGAGGCGAAAACAAATCAGGGCGGCGGACGTGTCGGATATTGAAATGAAAACATTCGATTACATCATTCTGGGCGGTGGCTCGGCGGGGTGCGTACTTGCTAACCGCCTGTCGGCGCGACCGGGCAATGAGGTACTGCTGGTCGAGGCCGGCAAGGACTATGCACCTGGGAGCGAGCCCGATGATATGCTGGATTCCTATCCGATGGGCGCATCCTTCAATCCGTCCTACCACTGGCGGGAGCTCAAGGTGCGCTTGTCGCATGCGCCGACGAATTCCGAACGCCGGGTCGCGCCGCGTTTCATGGAGCAGGCGCGGGTCATGGGCGGTGGTTCGTCGATCAATGCGCAGATGGCCAATCGCGGCTCACCGCTGGACTACAACGAATGGGAGGAACTCGGCGCCAAGGGTTGGAGCTGGAGCAGCGTCCTGCCCTATTTCCGCAAACTCGAAACCGACGAGGATATCCAAGACGACTATCATGGCGGCGACGGTCCGATCCGGATCCGCCGCGTGCCCGAAGATCACTGGCCGGAATTCACACGGGCCGTGGCCGGCGTTCTGACTGATACTGGCCTCATGCCCGTGGAGGACCAGAACGGGTACTTCGAAGATGGCTGGTTCCGCAGCACGATCTCCAACAGCGATGAAACCCGTGTCTCTGCATCGATGGGTTATCTGAGCCGGGATGTCCGGGCACGGCCCAACCTTCATATTTTGTCTGAAGCCACCGCGGAAAAGGTAACGTTCGATGAGCGCACGGCTACCGGCGCGGTGGTCAACCGGAACGGCCAGCGTTTGTCACTTAAAGCTCATCATGTCATCGTGTCGTCCGGCGCGCTGCATACGCCAGCGCTGCTGATGCGGTCAGGCATCGGCAGAGGGGCGCATCTGAAAGACATGGGTGTCGACGTGGTCGCCGATCGTGCCGGGGTCGGCGCTAATCTGAACGAGCATCCCACCATCGCCGTGTCCGCCTATCTGAAATCGCGCGCGCGCCTCAAATCCCATACCGGTACCCGACGTCATGCGCAGATTTCTCTGCGGTACAGTTCCGGCGTAGAGGAGTGCGCGCCTGGAGACATGTACGCTTCGGTAACCGCGAAATCGGCCTGGCATGCTGTCGGTGTGCGGCTGGGATCGTTTCTGATGTGGTGCAACAAGCCGTATTCGCGCGGGCGGGTATTGCTCAGCAGCGCGGAACCGTCAGCCGAACCAGATGTTGATTTCAACCTGTTGGCTGACCGGCGGGACTACGACCGCATGGCCGAAGGGGTGCATCGGATGGCGGGTTATTTCGCCCATCCCGGCATGGCGGACGTCGCCTCCGATCCGTTCCCGAGCTCATATTCGGAGCGGGTGCGCCGGATCGGTGCGGTAAACACTAAGAACCGGATTCTCACTAATACCTTGGCCGCCATCATGGACGGTCCGGGACCGCTGCGCCGGGCGGCGATCAGCGGGCTGATCACCATGGGCCTGACCCTGCCGGACCTATTGAACGACGAAAAGCGGATGGAGGAATTCATTCGCGAGAACGTCACCGGGTGCTGGCATCCATCGGGTACCTGCCGGATAGGAGCGGTAGACGATCCGGCGGCAGTTACGGACCCTGCCGCCGCAGTATACGGGGTCGACTGCCTGACCGTATGCGATGCGTCGCTGTTTCCCTGCGTCCCGCGTGCCAACACGAACATACCGACCATCATGTGCGCAGAGAAGGTCGCGGACGGGCTGCTGGCACGCGCCTGATCTGCCGGTTTATCCGAGCTCGAACGTCGTGATGTCGAAGATGTTCGAAATCGGGACCGCCGGCGCCTCGCCGCGATATATCCGGGTCATGTCGAGCTCGGGCGACAGCCCTGACCCGATGGCCATAGATAAGGCGAGCTACATTGGCTGCATGACGCAAGGGACGCAGAAGCTTGGTGGAATCAGCAGAAAGTGAAGCTGATACCTATAGTGGAAGAGCTTTCGGAGCTGTAGCGAAATGGGTAGCAGAATAGCTTCGGGAATAATCCTTCTGAAACGAACCCGATGTTGTCTTGCGCGTGATTTATGTCACTTCCTTTTCTCATGACTCCCTTTATGCATTTGATGGATACTAAACAAACCTTGGGTCGCGGGTTCGAACCGTTGTCCGCAGCCTTCCATCATGCGCTCACTTCGTACGATACTCGGCTGATACGAAAGACGTTAAGAAGCGCTGCTAACCTATGGAGATACCAATGATTGACTTCTTCTTTCCCACAGAAGGTATGGGCTCACAGACACTCCGTTTGGTTGCCGAGGCCAGCCAGGGCGGTGGTGATGTGTTCGAGGTTGCTCGGGTCTGTAAAGAAATAGAGCTCGGAGACCAGGAGAGCTGGGAAGTAGAGTGGGTTAGAAAGGCCGAGGATACAGAAGCACGCGCTAAGAAATGTTTGGCAGCCGGGCACGAACGTTCCGCCATGCAGTACTTTTTCGCTGCGAACCAGTACTGGCGGATGGCCGACGTTTTTCTGCGCATCGATCGCAATGACGACAAGGCGGCGTATTTTGCAAAATCGCAGGAAAACTTCCGTGCCGCCGCTGCTCTGCATGACCCGCCCATTGAGGTAATTGAAGTTCAGTGTGGCGACGAAACGTATGACGGGTACTTCTGCCATCCGCGAAATCCCAAACCGGGAAAATGGCCCGCCTTATTCTTTATAGGAGGAGCGGACGCTTTCGCCGAGGAGATCTACTTTTCTGGCAAGGAAATGACGGAGCGTGGGTACGCGATGCTTTTGGTGGACACCCCCGGTCGTGGGTCATCCATGTATCTAAAAAACATCCCGACGCGTGCAGATTATGAGGTGCCGGGTAAGGCGTGTTTTGACTATCTATTCTCACGACCGGAGATCGACTCAGACCGTGTCGGCCTGATGGGGATTTCGATGGCGGGATATTACGCACCGCGCGTTGCCGCTTTTGAGGACCGGATCAAATGCCTGGTGTCTTGGGCCGGGTGTTATTCGATCCTTGACGACCTATACGACTTCTATGAACATCTGCAGCCGGTCGTGCAGAGGCTTCTGGGCGGAGTCAGCCATGAAGAAGCACGTGAGCAGTTGAAGGCGTTCACAATGGAAGGCTTGGCCGGAAATATTAAAGTTCCGACTTTGATGACACACGGTACTAGTGACAAATTGATGGATTGGCAAGGCGCGCAAAAACTCTTCGACGAGATTAGTGCTGAGGACAAAACTCTGGTGCTATACGACGACCCCAAGGTCGGTGGAACGGTGCACTGTTCTCATGATTGTTGGGTACATCAGGGTCCAATGATATTTGACTGGATCGAAGAACACCTTTGAGCGGGCGAGCTCCAGGGACATAAGGCCGGGTCTACGCCCTCTTGTTCAAGTTCGGAATTTCGCTCCTTACTGTCAGCCGAGCATTCCGAACGGGGCCCAAGTAGTGGCGACAAAGATACCGTCGGTGGCGACAGAGTAAGTCTTGAACACGTACCCAATCATTGTTCTTTCTTCATATTACATCTAGACGCCAAGTCTTCAAATTAGCATAAGGACCCGGTAAAGGGGGCTGGTCACAAGCGGCAAATTCTTCCACTTAATCCGGTTTTACGGACAAAAGAGATGAAATCAAATTGGCTCCGTTTCGCTGGGGATCGTAATCCGCTAAATTCCCGCGAAATCAGCTACAGGAATTCCGATTGACCCAGCAGAACGAACTGACTATCCGCCGTCCCGACGACTGGCATCTGCATCTGCGCGACGGCGACCTGCTGACGGCAGTGCTGCCCTTTACAGCGAATGTTTTCAGGCGTGCGATCATAATGCCCAATCTGAAGCCACCCGTGGTGAAAGTTGCCGACGCGGTTGCCTATCGTACGCGCATCCTTAAGGCGCTAGCTGGCGATACCGGGTTCGAGCCATTGATGACTGCCTATCTGACTGATGCCACGGACGCGGATGAACTATCGCGTGGACATGCCGAGGGCGCTTTTACGGCTGCGAAGCTGTATCCCGCAGGCGCGACGACGAATTCGGACAATGGCGTCACGGATATCGGGAAGATTTACGGTGTGCTGGAACGCATGGAGGAAATCGGCATGCCGTTACTCGTCCATGGCGAGGTTACCGACCCCGACGTGGACATATTCGACCGGGAGCAAGTGTTTATCGATAACGTGCTGATACCGACCCTGCAGCGCTTCGACCGCTTAAAGGTCGTGTTTGAACACATTACAACCGCGGAAGGCGTCGCCTTCGTGGAAGGATCGGGCGCCAATATCGGCGCCACCATCACGCCCCATCACTTGGTGATAAATCGCAATGCGCTTTTTGTCGGTGGGATGCGTCCGCATATGTTCTGTCTCCCAGTCGCAAAGCGGGAACGGCACCGGCTAGCGCTGCGGGCGGCGGCGACCTCGGATGATACGTCATTTTTTCTGGGCACCGACTCAGCGCCTCATCTAGTGTCTGAGAAGGAAAGCGATTGCGGGTGCGCCGGGATTTTTAATGCCCCGTCGGCACTGGAAGTTTATGCGCAGGTGTTCGACGAGGAAGGCGCGCTTGACCGGCTGGAAGCGTTCGCATCGCTTAATGGCCCGGCGTTTTATGGCATGCCGCCAAACGAGGGTAAAGTGACGTTGAAGCGCGGAGAACGCCCGGCAGATGACCGCCTGACGGTCGGGTCAGAGGAGATTTTGCCGTTCGATACCGGGAAACCGGTTCTGTGGCGCGTCGTTTCCTAGCGCAACGTAACCGTTTTAAATGTGTGGGGTTTTCGTCACGTTTCCGCCCGGGTTTTTCGGGATCAGGGAACAGTCGTAGCGTTCCAGCGTCAGCCGGTTTCCGCTATTAGCCTCGGCGCGTTCGAGCCGCGCTGCGTAATGCCCCTCGTCGGCATCTTCTAGGGTTGCCCAAGGATAAGTGCCCTTAGTCGCGAGGCTGTAGGGGGCGCGCACGAACATTTTCCGAAACAACCCCGGAAAATCGGTTCAGCGCTTGAGGGTGTCCGCCGCATCGGCGATCATTCCGTTTTGGTTTACGTCCGGTTCGGTCGATTTAGACGATTTCGGTATTCATGAGGCGCTTCAATTACTTTTCCTTGCCCGGTAGGTCTAACCACCTTTTCCGACAGCGCCAATCCGGTGTGAATATCTGGCATCCCGCATCTCGGTGTCGTAAACCTGTTCCGCATAAGAAATGCAGCAGCGGAGACGGCAATGCCCAAGGATTTGACACACTGGATTAGCGGCAAACATTTCGAAGGCACGTCGGGACGTTCCGGGGATGTGTATAATCCGGCAACGGGCGAAGTGGGGTCGCGGGTGCCGCTGGCATCCAAGGCGGAACTGGACACCGCTGTGGAAGCAGCAAAGGCCGCGTTTCCAGACTGGGCGGCGACGCCGCCGCTGACGCGTGCGCGGATCATGTTCAAATACAAGGGCCTGATCGAAGACAACGCCGACGAACTGGCGGCAATCATCACCGCCGAGCACGGCAAGGTATTGTCTGATGCGCACGGATCCCTGACCCGCGGGCTGGAGGTCGTCGAATACGCCTGCGGTATTCCAGAGTTGCTCAAAGGTGAATACACCGAGCAGGTGGGGCGCGGTATCGATGCCTGGACGACTCGCCAGCCGCTGGGCGTGTGTGCTGGTATTACGCCGTTCAACTTCCCGGCGATGGTGCCGATGTGGATGTTTCCGATGGCGATTGCCTGCGGTAATACGTTCATCCTGAAGCCATCCGAGAAGGATCCGTCCTGTGCCCTGCATCTGGCGGAGCTTGCGAAGGAAGCCGGATTGCCCGACGGCGTTCTGAATGTGGTAAACGGCGACAAGGAAGCCGTCGACGCGATACTCGATCATCCCGATATTCCGGCCATCAGCTTCGTCGGATCTACCCCGATCGCCCAATATATCTATTCGACCGGCGCCGCAAACGGCAAGCGGGTGCAGGCGCTGGGCGGGGCCAAGAACCACATGGTCGTAATGCCGGATGCGGATCTCGACCAGGCGGCCGATGCGCTGATGGGAGCGGCGTATGGGTCTGCCGGGGAACGCTGCATGGCGATTTCGGTCGCGGTCGCGGTGGGCGATGCCGGCGATAGGCTGATGGATCTACTGAAGCCCAAGGTCGAAGCATTGAAAATCGGCCCCGGTACGGACAACGACATGGACATGGGTCCGCTAGTGACCGGCGATCATCTCAACAAGGTAAAAGGTTATGTCGATATCGGCGTCGAGGAAGGCGCGGATCTGGTCGTGGACGGACGCGATTATTCGCTGCAGGGCTATGAAGAAGGTTTCTTCATCGGAGGCTGCCTGTTCGACAACGTCACAATCGACATGCGGATCTACAAGGAAGAAATTTTCGGGCCGGTTCTTTCCGTCGTTCGTTCGCCGGACTTCGACAACGCCGTCCAGATCATCAACGATCACGAATTTGGCAACGGCGTGTCAATTTTCACACGTGACGGCGATGCCGCCCGCGAGTTCACCAACCGTATCGAGGTCGGCATGGTAGGCGTGAATGTACCGATCCCGGTACCGATGGCTTTCCATTCCTTCGGCGGTTGGAAAAGTTCGCTGTTCGGCGACATTCACATGCACGGGCCGGAGGGCGTACGTTTCTACACCCGTCAAAAGGCCATTACGTCGCGCTGGCCGACCGGAATCCGGTCCGGGGCCGAATTCACGATGCCGACGATGAAGTAGCGCCGTCATGCCCGGCGACAGTAAGGTGACGGCTGCGCTGGGCCATTGGGCGCGACGGCTGGTGGCGAACGGTGTCCCGCTTACCGATTTCCAAGAGGTCACCGCGGAAATTGAGAGCTGGGACGACTGGTGCGCCGAATGGTCGAAAAGGGCGGCAGTCCATGAGGAGATGGGGCGCCTGGCGCTGGACGGCGGATATCCTGTGCCGCTAATCGTCACTTGACGGGCGTGATCCGGAGGATCCTGCCTTCGCTTTCGTCCAGCGCATATACCGCTCCATCCGGGCCGACTGCCACATCGCGTATGCGGTTGCCTATTTGTCGCAGTAGACGCTCTTCGCTGACAACCTTTTCGTCATTCAGTTCCAAGCGGACAATGGCGCCCGCCCGCAGCCCGCCGATCAGCAGGTTGCCCTTCCAGGCAGGAAACAGGTTGGCTGTGTAGAAAGTCATACCTCCCGGGGCGATCACAGGGGTCCAGGTCGTTACTGGTGGCACGACACCGTCCATGAACTTAAGGCCGTCGCCTATCTGGCCGCCCGAATACTCAACGCCATGCGAGACCAGCGGCCAGCCGTAATTGGCGCCGGCGGCAGGTATGTTGATCTCGTCGCCACCTCGGGGGCCGTGTTCAATGGTCCAGAGCTTGCCGGTCACGGGATGTATATCAGCGCCCTGGATATTACGGTGACCGTAAGACCAGATTTCCGGACGGGCGTTTGTCTTGCCTATGAGAGGATTGTCCTGCGGAATACCGCCATCGATGGTCACCCGGACTACCTTGCCGACATGCCCGTTCAGGTCCTGAGACAAGTCCCGGTTGCCGAGATCACCCAGCGTGATGAACAGGTTTCCGTCCGGTGCCGCCAGTACGCGGGAGCCGAAGTGCTGGCCGCTCCCGACCTTGGGTGACTGGCGGAACAGGACCTTAACCTCGTCCAGTCGGCGTTCGTCGGCGCGAAGTTTGCCGCGGAGCATCGCGGTATAGACCGACCTGTCGGGCGAAAGTTCGCTATATGTCAGAAAAACCAGCCTGTTCGTGTTGAAATCGGGGTGCAGCATGACGTCGAGCAGACCGCCCTGTCCGATATAGCCGACCAGCGGTGTTCCCAGTATCGGTTTCGACTTATTGCCGTCTTTGTCGACGATAAGAAGATTTCCGACCCTCTCGGTGACGATCATCCGCCCGTCCGGCAGGAAATCGATGCCCCACGGGGACCGGAGCCCGCCGGCGACGGTTTCCACGCGGATTTCGCCATGTTTCGTCGTATGAGTGTCGGCTGCCTTCGCCGTGTAGCCTGCAATCACGATGACCGTGATGAGTGCGAGAACCGCTGTGATCTTCATTGAGGTCTTCCTCCGCAGGGCGTTATCCACTTATCATACAAGCACGTCTTACACCTACGGGTCCGTCCGCGGAAACCTACTTCGCCAAATAGGAAAGTTATTCATGAATGCCATCGTCCTGCACGTTGAATTGACCCTTCATCCCGAGCATCGCGAGGCGTATCTGGCGCGGGCTCTGCAGCACCGTGACAACGTCCGAAAGAACGAACCAGCCTGCCAGCGCTTTGAGGTTTCCGTCGAGGAAGACAATACCAATCTTATCCGGCTCTACGAAGTGTACGATGACGAAGCCGCCGTCGAACATCACATGCAGACCTCCTATATGAACGCCTATCGGAAAGAAACCGCCCCGATGATCGCCAACCGCAAGCTCACCCGCGCTATCATGGCGCACGGCTGACTGCGCGCCCGGGACCGAATGTCGTGCAAAACCGCTGTTTGATCCTAAATGACCGACCGGTCGGCGTACCGGGACCGGAATTTTTCGATATCGACACCCGGCGGGTTCCTGACGTCGTTGAAGGAGAAATCCTGGTCCGCAACCGCTATCTCTCGGTCGATCCGGCCATGCGCGGCTGGGTAAACGATGCGCCTAACTATTCGCCGCCGGTCCCGGTGGGCGATGTAATGCGGGCGATCGCGGTGGGCGAAGTCGTCGAGTCCCGACACCCAGCCTATCAGGCGACCGGATTTCGGGAGCGTTCGGCTGGCAGGAATACGCGGTCAGCGACGGGTCCGACGTTATGCGAAAACTTTCTGATCGGGAAACATCGCTCTCGCGCGCCCTCGGCGTCCTAGGCCTGACGGCCTATTTCGGCCTGCTCGACCTGTGTACCGGAAGAGGGCGAGACACTGGTGGTATCGACTGCAGCAAGTGCGGTCGGATCCTGCGTCGGTCAGGTCGCGAGGATCAGGGGTTGCCGGACGGTCGGGATCGCGGGCGGCGCCGAAAAGGTGCGTCAATGCGTGGAGGAATTCGGTTATGACAGTGCAATCGACTACAAAAACACCAGCGATCTGAATGGCGAAACCGAAAAGGCCAGCCCGGACGGTGTCGATATGTATTTTGACAACACCTGTGGACCCATCAGCGACTCTGTTTTAGGTCATCTCGCTCTGGGTGCGCGGATTGCTATTTGCGGTACGGCCAGCATTCAGGAATGGGACCCGTTGCCAGTCGGTCCCCGCGTTCATCGTCAGCTTTTGGTCGCCCGCGCGCGAATGAGCGGGCTGCTTGTTCACGACTATGCGGACCATTTCGACGAAGCCGTCGGCAATCTGACCGGCTGGCTAGACTCCGGCGAACTGGTCAGCCGCGAACAAGTACTTGACGGTATCGAACAGGCCCCCGGGGCTATCGGTATGCTTTATCGCGGCGAAAACACCGGCAAGCTGGTGATCCGTCTGGAGAACGCCCGAGGTCCGAGGTCACGCCCCGATTGCGAATTTCACTATGACGACCACGATCAGAACCTGAAACACGTCCTGCGAGGCAGGGGTGTAAAGATATATCCGCATCATCCGCTGGATCTTTTCCGGATCCGGGTTTTCCTTACGCATCTCCAGATGCGCCCGCAGACTCAACGGCATCAGAATTCCCAGCCCCCGGACTGCGAGGATCGTCGCGATGGCGAGCGCCGCGATCACCCACTACATTTCGGGATACCCGAGATCGAGATAGCCCATGCGGACGGCCAGATAGAATCCCGACGTTGGCACTATGATCCCCAGAGTTTTCATAATGAACGGTAATTTCGGTGGCATCTTCAGAGAGAACGCTTTCCGCACCTCGAAAGGCAGGCTGCGCAATACCCGGCCGAGCACAAATCAGAACAGGATATCTGCCCCCGTCAACAGGTCGCCACTCGCGACATGGACGTAGCGCAGAAACCAGTTACTGCCCCAAACGATCGCGACGATCATCACGCCGAGTGCGAGAAACGCCCAGAACAGGTTCCGGAAATCGATACCTTCCCAAACCCACTAGGAAGTTTTTTGCCTCTGTTTCCGTCATTCTTTGCCGCCAATCTCCGCCATACGGCATGGTATGCGGTTTTCCACTGGATTTCCCGCACTTATCCCCCGATTAAATGGAGTGTCTGTGGGTAAGGTTGATTCCGCTGTTGTTGAGATCGGGGTGGGGGTGCATTGTAAATCTTGTCAGCGCGATGGAACTCGCATTGATGGGTGGGTGGCCCACCAAGGATGGACGAGCCGGTTCCGAGGCATTTGAGTTCATCTGGAAGGGGTCAGGCCGAAAGCCGGGGGCGGCTGAGGCCATTTTTTTGCCCGAAATTTGACTTGCGCTTTTGCGTCCACCGGGACGGTTTTGCGATGGCCGCTGCAGGGGTACTAAACTGCCGCCGTCTAGTGCTATTTCGTGGTGTTGTCATGAAAACTTTGGTTTCCCTCATTCGCGGCGTATTGAAACCCACTGCACTTCTCCTGGCAGGCTGTCTCGCCTGTTTTTCGTTTTAGGCCTCCGCGGCGATCGTGTTTCAGGACAATTTCGATGCCGAAGGTCCCGGCTAGCCCCTGTCTTACAGCTCCTTCACTAATTGGACCGTGACCGCGGGCGACGTCGATATCATCGCCCATCTCGGATTCAGCATCGGGTGTGCCGGCGGCTCCGGATCCTGCGTCGATATGGACGGGACCGCCGGCCAGGCCGGAACGCTCACAAGCATCCCGATCATCGGCGCCGTTTCCTATATTTTCAGTTTCGATGTGTCGGGCAACCAG
>MDTD01088926.1_pt1 | contig 15467 bp, 12 predicted proteins | sample 811221 | NCBI WGS metagenome assembly MDTD01 (sample SAMN05326646, study PRJNA326480) | marine metagenome | isolation source: seawater | place: Pacific Ocean: South West | collected 2011
ACATTACTAATGAACCAATTAATAGTTTCCAGAATATTGATGTTGGCACTTTTCTTACTGCTGCCAAGATTAGATAGAATTCTACCATTTGAAGTGGAACAGTTATTAACCAATCAATATATCTGTAAACTGTTGGTGTATCTCCTGTAGTCACCCAAACTTCTCTCATATACATATAATGAACAAACGCAACACCAGTAACTAGTCCAGCTACTGAAATTGATGTTCTCCATGATGCAGCTACCGTTCCTCTTTCAGCGAAAAAGAATACTGTAGTTGCAATCATACCCATTGATACTAGCCAGAAAGAAATACCTACGAAATCTCCTGTGTTCAACATGGCAGTCGAAGCGTTAGCAGAGCTTGTTATACCTAAAAAAGCTACAGCTGCTAAAGCTATAAGACCTAGTTTTTTCATGAAAACCTCCCTCGTTAGTTAGTTTTCGTTTTAGTTTAATATTAAACCATTCGGGCAAATGATTTTTTTATTCACCCCCGAATAATATGGGTCGAACCATAATAAAAATAGCAGCTTCAGTGAAGCCTTTTTTTTAAAAAAAACCCTTGTTTTTATTGGTTTTTTTATTTTTTTTTGGGGATATTTGTGAAATACTGTCAAAAACTGTGAAATTTATTGGAGGTTGATTTGGTTAAAAAATATCAGCAAATTTATGATTCTTCTATTAATAATAAGGAAGATTTTTGGAAGAAAGTAGCTGAAGACATTTTTTGGTACAAGAAACCATCAAAAATCCTTAATTCCTCAAATCCACCATTTTATAAATGGTTCGAGGATGGAACAACAAACACTTGTTATAACGCCATCGATCATCACATCAACAATGGCAATGGTAATAAAATCGCAATCATTTATGATAGCCCTATAACCGGCACAAAAAAAACATTTACATATAAGATTTTAAAAGAAAAGGTATCACTTTTTGCTGGAGCCCTAGTTAACCAAGGTGTTTCGAAGGGAGATAGAGTAATTATTTATATGCCGATGATACCTGAAGCTGTTATCGCTATGTTAGCTTGTGGTAGAATTGGAGCAATTCATTCGGTCGTGTTTGGCGGTTTTGCTGCTGCCGAGCTTGCAAGCAGAATAGATGACTCCAAAGCAAAAATAATTGTATCTGCATCATGCGGTTACGAACCGGGACGCGTTGTTGAATATAAACCTTTGCTTAATAAAGCTCTTGATTTGGCAAATCATAAACCACACAAATGTATAATCTTTCAACGGGAAAAAAATAAAGCACAGCTTAATCCAAAAATGGATATTACTTGGGAAGACTCTCTTAAAGATGCTAAGGCTCAGGATTGCGTAGAAATGAAATCAACTGATTACGCTTATATACTATATACTTCTGGGACCACTGGACTTCCAAAAGGAATAGTAAGAGATATTGGTGGTCACATAGTTGCATTGAAGTGGACTATGAAAAATATTTATAACATAAATCAAAATGATGTTTGGTGGTCTGCTAGTGATATTGGCTGGATAGTGGGGCACTCATATATAGTTTATGGACCTTTGTTTTATGGATGTACAACTATCCTTTTTGAAGGAAAGCCTGTTGGAACACCAGATGCTGGGGTTTTTTGGAGAGTAATCTCAGAGCATAAAGTAAAATCTTTATTTACAGCACCAACAGCTATCAGAGCAATCAAAAAAGAGGATCCCGATGGGGAATTTTTTAAAAAATACGACTTAACAAAATTTGATACACTGTTTTTAGCAGGAGAAAGAGCTGACCCAGATACAATAAAATGGTTTGAAAACTTATCAAAATCCCCAGTAGTTGATCATTGGTGGCAAACAGAGACGAGTTGGGCAATCACATCAAGCTGCACAGGTATAGAAAAATTTCCAGTCAAGTACGGTTCTGCATTTAAACCTGTTCCAGGATATAATCTAAAAGTTTTAAATTCAGATGGAAAAGAAGTTGGGCCAGGAAAAATGGGTGACATAGTTGTAAAACTTCCTCTACCTCCAGGAACTTTTCCAACTTTATGGGGTGCTGACAAAAGATATAAAGAAAATTATATGACAAATTATCCAGGCTATTATCAAACTTATGATGCTGGCCATATTGATGAAGATGGTTATGTTTGGATAATGTCTAGAACTGATGATATAATTAATGTTGCTGGCCATAGGCTTTCGACTGGTGCTATTGAAGAGGTCTTAGCAGAGCATAAGTCAGTAGCAGAATGTGCTGTCATTGGTATTGCTGATAAACTAAAAGGTCAAATCCCCATTGGACTACTTGCTTTAAAAGCTGGAGTTAAACAAAAGAATGATGAGATTATTAAAGAATGCGTTTCAATGGTCAGAGACAAAGTAGGTCCTGTTGCTGCATTTAAAATAGCAATAATTGTAAAAAGATTACCAAAAACTAGATCAGGAAAAGTTCTTAGGGGAACAGTAAGAAAAATTGCAGATAATGAACCATATAAAATGCCTGCGACTATAGATGATCCTGTAATTTTAGATGAAATTAAGCAAGACCTTAAAGATAATAGTATTCTAAAAGCTTAACGGTTTTCCTTTAGACTCTACTAAAATTTTTCCGTCAGACATTACTAAAATTCCGTTCACAATCGTCCCTACTGGAAAACCTTTTACTTTATAATTGTGAAATGGCGTCCAGCCGCATTTGCTAGCGATCATTTCATTTTTAATTATAACCTCTTTATTCATATCAACTATAGTTAAATCTGCATCATACCCTTCCTTGATAAAACCTTTATTCTTTATTCCAAATATTCTACATGGATTTTCACACATTAAATTTATAAGTTGATTTAAACTTAGTTTTCCATTGTTGACATGATTAATCATCACAGGAAAGATAGTTTGCACGCCCGGCATTCCTGAGGGTGTATCTGGGTACTCTTTATCCTTATTTATTTTTAAATGAGGGGCATGATCAGACCCTAGCACATCAACAATATTATTTTTAACAGCGGTCCAAAGATGGTCGTAATGTTCTTTTCCTCGTAAAGGAGGGTTCATTTGTGCATAGGTTCCTAATTTATCATAACATTCTGGGGCGTATAATGTTAAATGTTGAGGAGTAGTTTCAAAAGTAACATTTTGCTTATGCATTGCTAAAAATTCTACTTCCTCTTTAGTAGTAATATGTAAAACATGAATTTTTTTATTAAATCTTTCTGCAATTTTTACAACTCTTCTAGTTGAAGACATCGCACACTCTACATTTCTCCAATCAGGATGAGAGTGAACATTTCCTCTTTTTATGAATTTTTTTCTAAGTCTTATAATATCCTCATCTTCAGAATGAATAGAAACAATCCTGTCACTGCAAGAAATTACTTTTTCTATATCAGCCTCTTTATCAACTAATAAATTTCCAGTAGAGGAGCCAGCAAAAAGTTTGACTCCACAACAACCTTCAACATTTCTTAAATGTGAAAGTTGATCAGTGTTAGTTGGGGTTGCACCAAAGTAAAACGCATAGTTACAGTGCATTCTATTTTTTGCTGCCTTAAGTTTTTTTTCAAATTCAATCAAATTAGCTGTAGGCGGATTTGTATTAGGCATTTCAAATAAAGAGGTAACTCCCCCTAATACTGCAGCTCTGCTACCACTTTCTAAATCTTCAGCATCAGTAGAGCCTGGTTCTCTAAAATGAACTTGAGTATCAATAATTCCAGGTAGAACCATTTTTTTGTGTGCATCAATAGTTTGAACACTTTTTTCTTGTTGTAATTTTCCAATTTTTGCAATTTTTTTATCAATAATACCAATATCTATTGTAATTAGTTTACCATCAATAAAACAGTTACCGTTTTTAATGATTAAAGTAAATTTTTTAGACATATTTAGAGATTATATTATACAATAAGATTATTAGAAATGGAAAAAAATCAAATTGTTTTATTAAAAGAGAGAGGTTTGATTTCTATAAGTGGAACTGATGCAACAGATTTCCTTCAAAATATTATCACAAATGATATACATAAAGTGAGTCAAGAAAACTCTGTCTATTCAGGTATTTTCACTCCTCAAGGTAAATTTCTTTTTGAGTTTTTTATAATTAAGCATAACAAAGGGTTCTATATCGAATGTGACATGGAGATTTTATCAGAATTAATAATCTATTTTCAGAAATATAAACTTAATTCAAATTTATCTATTGATGACATATCCCCCAAATTTATTATTGGAGTGATAAGTAATGAAAAATTTGAAATGACAAAAAAGACTTTAAATAAAGTTTGTCATACAATCTTTTTTGAAAATATAATATATTATAAAGACACTCGATCTCAAAAATTAGGCTCTAGATTAATAATTCCTTTAAGGAATTTATTTTTTTTCATAAAAAAACAAGGTTTTAAAGAAATTGATCAAAATGATTATTTTAAATTAGCACATGAAGCAGGAGTTCCTATTAAAGGAGTAAAAAAATTACAAAATAAGGTTTTTGGTCTTGAAGCGAATTTCGAGGAGTATCAGGGAGTAGATTTTAAAAAAGGATGTTTTATAGGTCAAGAAAATACAGCTAGGATGAAGTTGAGGGGAAAAGTAGGAAAAAAAATAATGGCTCTTAAATCTGATATCCCTTTAACTATTGGTTCAGAATTAATTTTTAATGAAAAAAAGATTGGTGAAGTGGTTTTAGATAAACCTTTTTCATTCGGTTTAATAAAGATAAAAGAGATTGATTTTAATCTAATAAAAAACTACGAATTCTCTGTTAATAAAAGCAAAGTAAAAATTATTTGTTGACATTTTCTGTAAAATTTAGATAGAGTGATTATAGCATATCTCATGCTAAAAAAGAGGCCGATGTCGCATCGGTTAAAAGCGAGTTTTGGTAATAACTGAAAAGGAGGTGTGTATGTTGTCTAAATTACATAATCTGCTCTCTGGGTTTAGCCGAGGCTCTAAGAAAGCTAAGCTAAATCAATTTATGTTTAAAAATATAAAATCAGTAAATGTAAATGATAATGGTACGAGCGGATACTTAATAAAAAATGGGAAAAATTCTGGAAAGGTTTTAAAACACCCAGAAATTAAATCAAAAAAAATTTAAATTTTTTTAACCCTGCTTATAAAGCACTAAGTAACCTGGAAAGAGAAGCAAGAATTCCGTATCCACTTAGTTCAATAAAAAGCACTATTAATATAATTAATATGATTTTTTTTCTTTTTTGGAAAAATTCCATTTTAATAATTTATAATATTGATAGAGGTTTTCAATTAAATTTGTGGTGCGGTCGGAGAGACTCGAACTCTCACGGGAAACCCACACGCCCCTCAAGCGTGCCTGTCTACCAATTTCAGCACGACCGCCTTTTTTTTATATGCGACAATAAATGAATGACAATATTCAATCAAGTTGATACATTAAAAATTGATGAGTGATATTAATAAAATTTATAACAAAATTTCAAAAGTTATACCAAATATTGAGTGGGATTTTCATGCACCATATATTAAAAAAATTAATGATTTAAAAAAAGAAAAAAATGCAGTTATTTTAGCTCACAATTATCAGACGCCTGAAATTTATCATGGTGTTGCAGATATAGCTGCCGACTCTTTAGCTTTGGCTTTAGAGGCGGCAAAGACAAAAGCAGACATAATAGTTCTTTGTGGAGTTCACTTTATGGCCGAGACTGCAAAATTAATGAATCCTAACAAAAAAGTTTTGATACCTGACATGGATGCAGGATGTTCTTTAGCCTCATCAATTACTGGTGAAGATGTTAGAATGTTAAAAGAAAAATATCCTGGTGTTCCAGTTGTATCATATGTAAATACTTCAGCAGAAGTAAAAGCGGAAAGTGACGTTTGTTGTACTTCAGCGAACGCTGTGAAAGTTGTAGAGTCATTGGGTGTTGAAAAAGTAATTTTTTTACCTGATCATTACCTAGCTAATTATGTGCAAAAAAATACAAAAGTTAAGATAATTTCTTGGCAAGGTACTTGTATTGTGCATGAAAAGTTTACCGGCAACGAAGTAAAAGAGATACGTAAACAAAACCCAGGTATTAAGATTATTGCTCATCCAGAGTGTCCACCGGACGTGATAAGTGCCTCTGATTTTGCTGGGTCAACGTCGAGCATGGTTAATTATGTAAAAGAAAAACAACCAAAAAAAGTTTTATTGGTTACTGAGTGCTCAATGAGTGACAACATACAAATTGAAAATCCAAAAGTAAATTTTATCAAACCATGCAATCTATGCCCTTATATGAAAAAAATTACTCTTAAGAAAATTTTAGAATGTTTAGAAAAAGAGAGCAATGAAATCAAAATTGGAGACAATATTGCTTCAAGAGCAAGAAAATCAGTAACAAGAATGGCTGATATTGGTCGTTAGATCAGTGCAAAAAATTAATTTAAAATATATTAATGACATTGTTAAAAAAGCTTTAAAAGAAGATTTAAAGCCCAAAGGAGATATAACCTCAAAACTTTTAAATAGTAAAAATGAGAAAGTTATAGCTCAAATAATAGCTAAACAAGATGGAGTGATAGCAGGATTAGATTTTTGTAGAGCAGCCTTTAAATTAGTTGGTAAAGAGACAATTTTTAGAAAAAAAACATCTGACGGTGTAAAAATTAAGAAAAATAAGGTTATTGCAATAATTCAAGCCAAATTAAAAACAATCTTGACCGCAGAAAGGACAGCTTTAAACTTTCTCAATCACGCATCAGGTATTGCGACTTTGACAAACAAATTTGTCAAAAAAGTTGGAAAGAAAACTAAAATTTGTTGCACAAGAAAAACTACTCCAAATCTAAGAGCTCTTGAGAAATATTCAGTAAAAAAAGGAGGTGGTTATAACCACCGATATAATTTAAGCGATGAAATATTAATTAAAGAAAATCATATTAAAGCTTCAAATAATTTAAGTAAATTAATAAAAAAAGCTATCAAAACTAAAAAAGTTATTACAGTGGAAGTTGAAAGTATTAAACAACTAAAACAAGTTTTAGGATTAAAGTTTAAAAGAATACTTTTTGATAATATGAATTCAAAACAGCTAAAAAAGTGTTTGAAACTTTGTAAAAATAAATATCAAACTGAATACTCTGGTAACGTAATACTTAAAAATGTTAGAAAACTCTCTCAATCTGGGGTAAACAGAATTTCGATAGGGGCAATTACCCATAGCAAAAAATCATTCGACTCTTCTCTTTTACTTAGATAATTCTGCCTGTGCCGCCGCTAATCTTGCAACAGGCACTCTAAAAGGAGAACATGAAACGTAATTTAGTCCAGTTCTTGAGCAAAACTTAATACTTTTGGGATCTCCTCCATGCTCACCGCAAATTCCTAATTTAATTTTTTTATTAGCTTTCCTGCCTCTTTGGGAAGCTATTTCTACTAACTCACCAACCCCACTTTGATCAATGCTTACAAAAGGGTCGACTTCAAAAATTTTATTATCGATATAATCATTTAAAAATTTACCCGAGTCATCTCTACTTATTCCTAGAGTAGTTTGAGTTAAATCATTAGTTCCGAAACTAAAAAAATCAGCGTATTTGGATATAGACTTTGCCTGCAAAGCTGCTCGTGGCAACTCAATCATTGTTCCAACTTTATATTCTAATTTAATTTTTTTTTCTTTTTCAATTTCCCGGGCAATTTTTGTCACAAGGGCTCTTAATATTTTTAATTCTAAATCTGTTGAAACTAATGGTATCATTACTTCAACCAATGCTGTTTTTTCTTTTTCCTTTTTTAACTGTATAATCGACTCGAAAATTGCTCTACATTGCATTTTATAAATTTCTGGAAAAGAAATACCTAATCTGCAGCCTCGATGACCTAACATAGGATTTTCTTCATGCAATTCTGATATTCTGTCATTTACCTCCTTTGCTGATAAATTTAGAGATCTTGCAACTTCATCTATATCTTTTTCAGCTCTTGGTAAAAATTCATGAAGTGGTGGATCTAATAGTCTAACTGTTACAGGTAAACCAGACATAACTTTAAATATTTTTTTAAAATCTTCTCTTTGATATGGTAAGATTTTTTCTAAAGCATTATTCCTATCCTCTAACGACTTAGATAAAATCATTTGCCTTACAGATAAAATTCTTTCCTCATCAAAAAACATATGCTCAGTCCTACATAAACCTATTCCCTCTGCACCGAAATCTCTTGCAGTTTTACTATCTTTTTCTGTCTCAGCATTAGTTCTTACTTTTAATTTTCTATATTTGTCTGCCCATTTCATAATTGTTGAAAAATATCCTGAAATTTCTGGTTGAACAGTTGGTACCTTACCTCTCATTACTGTGCCACTTCCACCATCGATTGTGATGATGTCGCCCGCTCTAATTATTAAGTTGCCGGCTTTAAATTGTTTAGCCTCATAGTCAATTGTAATTTCACTCGAACCGGATACACATGGTCTACCCATGCCTCTAGCAACGACTGCTGCGTGACTAGTCATTCCTCCTCTTGCTGTCAATATACCTTTTGCAGCGTGCATACCATGAATATCCTCGGGGGATGTCTCTAATCGAACTAAAATAGTATCTTGCATCATCCCATTTAATTTTTCTGCATCGTCAGCTGTAAAAACAACTTTACCGCTAGCAGCCCCAGGTGATGCGGGTAATCCTGAAGCTATTACTTCTTTTTTAACTCTATCATCTAAAGTTGGATGTAAGAGAGTGTCCAAAGTATTTGGATCAATTCGAAGTATTGCTTCTTTTTTTGAAATTAATTTTTCTTTTACCATATCAACCGCAATTTTAATTGCAGCTTTTGCGGTCCGTTTCCCCGATCTTGTTTGCAGCATCCAAAGCTTATTACTCTCAACTGTAAACTCAATGTCTTGCATATCCTTGTAATGTTTTTCTAATTTTAAAAGTACCCCTGATAACTCTTTATAAACTTTGGGCATCGCCTCCTCCATTGATAAGTCTTTTGAGCCTGACTCTTTTTTTGATTTTTTTGTTATATATTGAGGTGTTCTTGTCCCAGCCACAACATCTTCGCCTTGTGCATTTATTAAAAATTCTCCAAAAAAAGATTTCTCACCAGTTGAAGGATTTCTTGTAAAAGCAACCCCGGTTGAGCAATCATTTCCCATATTCCCAAATACCATGGCTTGAACATTAACTGCTGTTCCCCAATTATCTGGTATTTTATTAAGCTTTCTATAGGTTTTTGCTCTTTGACTTTCCCATGACAGAAATACAGCGTTTATTGCTCCAAATAATTGCGCTCTAACATTTTGTGGAAATGAGATTTTTTTCTCTTTTTTTACTAATTCTTTAAAATTAGTTATCAAACCATCCCAGTCGTTTTCATTTAAATCAGTATCTAATAAAACTCCTTTTGTTAATTTATAATTATCTATAAGTTCCTCAAATAAGTGTCCTTCTATTCCAAGAACTACATTACTGTACATTTGTATAAATCTTCTATAACTGTCTTTTGCAAATCGGCCGTTTGCGGTTTTTTTCTTTAATGCAATGACCGTTTCGTCGTTCAATCCTAAGTTAAGAATAGTATCCATCATCCCAGGCATAGAAACCCTGGCACCAGATCTTACAGAAACTAGGAGAGGATTTTTTAGATCTCCAAATTTTTTTTTTGTTTTTTTTTCTATATTTTTTAATTCTAATTCAATTTTACTTATTATTTTGGACGGTAGTTTTTTTTTATTTTTGAAGAAAATGTCACAAACCTCAGTTGTAATTGTAAAACCAGGAGGAACTGGTAAGCCTAATCTACCCATCTCTGCAAGATTTGCACCTTTGCCTCCTAATACATTTTTTTTATTTTTAATTTTTTTTATCTTTTTATCATCAAAACTGAAAATTAATTGCATTTACGAAACTCCCTCTAATTTTGAAAAGTTTATGAAAGCATTAAATGTATTACAAAACATTTTTAATAAGTGTAATCTATTATTTTTAATATCAGTATTATCATCATTGACTTTAACTTTTTCAAAAAAATTATCTGTTAAAATTTTTGTTTCGGAAAAACTTTTCAACAGTTTTTCAAAATCTTTGTAGTCATCTTTAACTGTAAGTGATTTTCTTATTTCATTTATTTTGTTAAAAAGAGCTTTTTCTTCATCCTTTCTAAACAAAACAGCATCGGGCCTTCCGTCAATTTCTTTATCAATTTTATCAATAATATTATGTGCTCTTTTATATGAGTTTATTGCGTTTATGCCTATATCTTTATTTATAAATTTGTTCATAAGGACACTTTTTTTAAATAATTCAAGAAAATTATCTCCTTTGTGTGAACTTATCGATGCTTCAATTATATCAGGTTTAATGTTTTTTTCTTTTAAAATATTTTTCATTCTTTCCTTCAAAAAATCTAATATTTCTTTTTCTGCGGCTATATTTAAAATTTTTGTACCTTGTTCCTCAAATAGCCTAATATTGATACTGATTAAATTACTTATTTTTAAATTTAATTTATTGTGAATTATTGTTTTAAGTAAACCTATTGCTGACCTTCTTAAAGCCAGAGGATCTTTTGAGCTTGTAGGTTTTTCATTAATCAAAAAGAAACCTGTAAGATTATCAATTTTGTCCACAATTGAGATTGAGTAGCTAATTGGTTTTTTTGGAATATTTGAATTAACATTTATGGGCAAATAATGTTCACTTATTGCTCTTGCAACATCTGGTTCAAACCCTTGAGCTAGTGCAAAGTATTTTCCCATAACACCTTGTAAATCCGGAAACTCTCCAACCAGCTCTGAGCACAAATCTGATTTAGAAATAGAAGCTGCTATTTCCACTTTTTCTTTACTTATATTAAATTCATCTGATAACCAACCACCTAACGCTCTCAATCTTTGAGTCTTGTCATAAATACTTCCTAAACCATCAAAAAAAATTATTTTTTTTAAATTTCCAATCTGTTTGATTAAGTTTTTTGATTTATCTCTGCTCCAAAAAAAATTAGCATCTGATAGTCTAGCTTCTACGACTCTTTTATTCCCGGACTTTATAAGACTGTTTTGATCTCTTTTATTTGCAACGATAACAAAAAAATTTGTCAATTCCTCACTATTTTTATTAAAACAAGGAAAATACCTTTGATGGTTTTGAAGTGTAGAGATTATAATTTCTTTAGGAATTTCTAAATACTCTTTATTGAAATCAGCAAGAATTACGCTTGGATTATCTACAAGGTTTACAACTTCCTCTAAAAGTTTATCGCTAAATTTAATTATTAAATTCTTAGATTTAGTGATTTTATCAAAACTATTGATTATCTTTTTTTTTCTTTCTAATTGATTAATAATTATATTTCGGGAACTAAGAAGCTTAAAATATTCTTTTGGTGAAGAAATTTTTTTACTTTTGATCTTCAGATCATCTTCTAATAAAACGAAATTACTACTTTTAAGATGGTTGAATTGAAAATCTAGAAATTTGCCATTAAAGATTGCAAGAATTGATCTCAATGGTCTACCCCAAAGCATTTTATTAGAGGACCATCTCATAGATTTTTTCCATTTAATTTCGTTTAAAGATTTCAATAGATGCTTTACTATTACATTTTCAACTTGTAGTTCTCTCTTAGCTGTTTTTAAAAAATAAAAGCTTCCCTTCTCTAGTGATTTCTTAAAAAGGTTTTCCTTTGAAGAATGATTAGATTTTATAAAATTGTCAATTATACTCTCATCTAGTCCTACTTTTGGACCCTTTATTTCTTTAGACGGTATTTTAATTGAAAGAGGTAAATCTTTTATCACCAGAGTTATTCTTGTTGGGCAAGAAAAAACAAAATATTTCTCAAACTTAATATTATCAGTCATTAAATTATCTTTAAGAGATTTAAATATTTGTTCTCTCGCACCAACTTGGAGGTTAGCAGGAATTTCCTCAGAATAAAGTTCTAGCAAGAATTCTGCCATAATTTATAACTGGGATTTAAGCCATAAGGCTCCTGAGCCTTTTGCCAAATCTCTAATTCTATTTATATAACTAGTCCTCTCAGTCACGCTTATAACACCTCTAGCATCCAACAAATTAAAAAAATGGCTGGCCTTTAAACATTGATCATAAGCGGGCAAAGCTAAATTATTATCTAATAAAGATTTACACTCATTTTCTGCCATTTCAAAATTTTTAAGTAAAGTCTCCGTATTAGCAACTTCAAAATTATAAGTGGAAAATTCTTTCTCTGACTGAAAAAAAACTTCTCTATATTTAATCCCCTCATTATTCCAATCCAAATCAAAAACATTATTTTTTTTTTGAACAAACATACAAAGTCTCTCTAAACCGTACGTTATTTCAACTGGTACAGGGTTACACTCAAGACCAACCATCTGTTGGAAGTATGTGAATTGAGTGATTTCCATACCATCACACCAAACTTCCCAACCTAATCCAGAAGCTCCTAGCGTTGGACTTTCCCAATCATCTTCGACAAATCTTATATCATGTTTTTTAGTATTTATTCCTACAACTTCTAAGCTTTTTAAATAAATTTGTTTAATATTGTCAGGTGAAGGTTTGATAATGACTTGATACTGATAGTAATGTTGTAGACGATTTGGATTTTTCCCGTATCTACCATCGGTAGGTCTTCTTGAAGGTTGAACATATGCTGCTTTCCAAGAATTTGGTCCGAGTGACCTTAAAGTTGTCGCTGGGTGAAATGTTCCTGCTCCAACTTCCATATCATAAGGTTGTAAAAGTATACAGCCATGTTTACCCCAGAATTTTTGTAAATTCATAATTATTTCTTGAAAAGACAAAATATTATTTTTTTTCTTTTTTTTTATTTTTTTCATCTATAAACCAAATTTTTGCCATAGATTTCTTTCTTCTAGATTATCAATCACTTTTTCTATTTGATTGTCGAGAGAAGACGAGAGTTTCTTTGCAAGAAACCCTTTTTGTTTTTCAAACCTTTTAATTATTACATTTTCACCAAATTTATCTCTAAGAACTTGATCCAAATTTCCAATGCCATCAACTAAACCAAGTTTTAAGGCTTTAGAGCCTGACCAGAATTCTCCAGTGAAAATATTATTTTTTTCTGGATCTTTTAATTTTCCCCCTCTGCTATCTTTGACAACTTTGATAAAGTCTGCATGTAAATCCAATTGTAAATTTTTAATTCTTTTTACATCTTCCTCTTTTTCTTCGACGAAAGGATCAAGAGTGCTTTTATTTTTTCCAGCTGTATAAACTCTTCTTTCAATTCCTATCTTTTTAATTAATTCTTTAAATCCAAAAGAGGCTGATATGACTCCTATTGAGCCAACAATTGAACTTGAGTTAGCGTAAATTTCATCCCCGGCGCATGCAATAAAATACCCCCCTGATGCCGCGACATCTTCAGCAAAAAAAATAACTTTCATTTTATTTTTTTTAGCTAGTTGTCTTATATAACTATAAATTAAATGTGACTGAACAGGTGAACCTCCAGGAGAATTTATTGATATAGCAATATGCTTTGATTTTTTGTAGGAGAAAGCTTTTTTTAAAATAGCTTGCTGACTAGAAAGATCAATCCCTTGTTTAAACCTTCCAACAGATCCGATTACACCTGTTAATCTGACATGTGGAATGACTGTTTTTTTTTTAAATATTGAAAACATAATTTTGGTTACTCTTTTAGATACTCTTATATCAATAGTCACAATAAACTTTAAATATTTATTGTGCTACTGAGAGTTGAATTAAAGGTGCGTCACCAGGGATTGATTTAAAAAATTTTTTACTGGGAAAATCAATTATAACTATAATTATGGGTTCAGTAATTCCTCTTAAAAAATCGGCAAATTCAGCCTACATGGACTTAAAAAATCTAGTAGGAGATAAGCTTATAGGAGTTGAAAAAGTTATTAGTTTAAGATTAAGAAGTAATGTTGATTTAATCAAAAAAATGAGCGATCACCATCTTAGCTCAGGGGGCAAAAGATTAAGAGCGCTTCTTACACTAGGTTCAGCTAAAATGTCAGGATATTTACTTGGTCAAAGAGATGTAAATTTGTCCGCGTGTGTTGAACTTATACACTCAGCAACATTGCTACACGATGATGTTATTGACGAGAGCAATTTAAGAAGAGGAATTAAGACAACTAACAAGATTTGGGGAAATCAATCCTCTATTTTGGTAGGTGACTATTTACTTAGCCGATGTTTTGAGATTATGGTTGAAGACGGGGATTTAGAAGTTTTAAAACTTTTATCATCAACCTCCGCAGAAATTGCTCAGGGTGAGGTTTTACAATTACAACACAAAGGTGAGGCTGATCTTTTGGAAGAAACATATTTAAAAATAATAAATCTAAAGACGGCGGCACTCTTTTCAGCAGCAACAAAAACAGGTGGTTGTATTGCGGGAAGTAGCTTTAAAGAAAAAGAGGCCTTAGGCTCTTACGGGAAAAATTTAGGTCTGGCTTTTCAAATTGTTGATGACGCTTTAGACTATAGTTCAAGAGATGTACTTTTTGGCAAAGAGCTAGGTAAGGACTTTTATGAAGGAAAAACAACATTACCTATAATCATACTTTTTCAAAGAGCCCATAGTAGCGAGAGAGATTTTTTGGTTAAAATATTTAAAAAAGATAAAAGAACAAAAGAAGATTTTCTAGAAACTTGCAATCTTATAAAAAAATATAAAACAGTCGAAGAAAGTTTTAAACGTGCTGAATATTTTGTAAGTGTTTCAAGAGATGCACTAGGAATTTTTGAAGAAAGCCATGAAAAAAAAATTCTTCAAAACTTAACAACATTTAGTCTAAATAGAAAGTATTAAGGATATAATAGTTCTTTTAACCATTTGCTATTAAAATTTTTATAATTTAATCTTTCATGCACTCTACCATCTATCTCTAACCAAAATTCAATTTCAGATGGAGTTAACCTCCAGCCCGACCAATAATGAGGTCTAGGTACTTTTTTACTCTCAGGATATTTTTTTTGGTATTCTTCAATTTTTTTATTAAAAAGTTCTCTTTTCTCTAAGACTTGAGACTGATCTGAGGCCCATGCTCCAATCCTATTTTTATATGGTCTAGAATTAAAATAGTTATCGGCTTCTTCGTCGGAAATTTTTTTTACATCACCTATAATTCTTATTTGCCGTCTTAAACTTTTCCAATGAAAGCACATAGATGCTTTTTTGTTACTTTTTAAATCACTTCCTTTTTTACTATTGAAGTTTGTGTAGAAGACAAATCCCTTTTCTGAAATATCTTTTAAAAGAACCATTCTAACACTCGGTTGATTATTTTTATCAGATGTAGCAAGCGCAAGTGCATTTGGATCGTTTATTTCGGTCTCTTTAGCCTTAGAGTACCATTTTTTGAATAAATCTATCGGATTATCCAAATCTTCAAAGCATTTATCTAAACCTAGTGAATTTTTGCCATTTTTTTGATTCATATATTCTATAAAATAATCTATACATTAAATAACGATGTCTTTTAATACTTTTGGAAAAATATTTCGATTTACT
>MDTD01054289.1_pt1 | contig 15465 bp, 17 predicted proteins | sample 811221 | NCBI WGS metagenome assembly MDTD01 (sample SAMN05326646, study PRJNA326480) | marine metagenome | isolation source: seawater | place: Pacific Ocean: South West | collected 2011
ATTTAAATCACAAATGTTTTAGATAAGAGCAGGGTTAAACAGTTGCTACATTTGGGTAATTCCTGACACGGGGTACCAAGAATGTTGCCTAGTATGTAAGAGACAAAATTTAAGGAATTTAAGCAAGAAAAAACTTAATTTCTTTCCTGAAGATGAAAGAAATTGAGTACCGTATTATATTGCCTTATATAATCAAAAGTATTCCGATGAGTTAAGGAGAATACTGATGAAAAATCGAGAATATATTCAAACAGAAAAAGCACCTTCGGCAATTGGTGCATATTCGCAAGCCGTTAAATGCGGGTCGACTGTGTGGATCTCTGGGCAAATCCCATTGGACCCAGTTTCAATGGAAATTGTAGGACATACGGAATCTGATGAAGGGGTGAAATCACAAATTTCTCAGGTTTTTGAGAATTTAAAATCCATATGTGATGCTTCTGGTGGCAGTTTAAATGAAATTACAAAACTGAATATTTTTCTAACTGACATGTCTTATTTTCATCTTGTCAATGAAGTTATGGTGACAATGTTTGAGGAACCCTATCCCGCTCGCGCTGCTGTCGGCGTTGTCAGTCTTCCCAAAAATGTTTGTGTGGAGGCTGAGGCAATCATGATCATTGAAAATTGAGGTACGATATTTTTCCAAATTCTCTCAAGGGCGAAGGATTTAGAGAGTGGGAGGACTTGATATTATTTTTTCCTAGAAGATATGAAGACCACTCAAACGTCTCTCTGGTTGAAGATCTCAATTTTGGAGAAGATGGTCAGGTTCAGGTAGTCATAAGAAAAACACAAGTGGTGCAGAGAAAAAGAAAAATGTTGAATATCTTTGCATATGACGAATCGGGGGAAATCCTAATTAGGCTTTACCACTTTAGATATCAAATACAGAATGTATTTCGGGAAGGTGTAAAACTAAGAGTTTTTGGGACTCCCAGGTCAGAGTTCGGAAATATTGAGTTTGTTCATCCAAAAATCCATGTTGGCTGGTTAGATGAAACGTCACCATGTTTTAAATACTTGGTTCCTTTTTATAAAATCAAGAGCAAATATCTCTACCAGGAAACATTTAGAAGGTATGTTGGGAAGGCTCTGAAAAGTTTTGTTCCTAGGGAATGGCTAAAAGAAGAAATGTTAAGGGAACTAGGTCTCCCACGCCTTGAAAAATCTATAAAGGAAATTCATTTTCCTAAAATAACAAAAGATCCAAAAGAATTAATTTTGGAACTTGAACAGAGAAATAATTTGTTCTGGGACAGAATTAAGTTTGACGAACTGGCAGGACAGCAATTTGTTTTAAGAACAATGAAAAAATCTATTACTAATCTGAAGGTAGACTCTTTAGACGACGAAAAGGAGCTTTCAGAAACTCTTTTAAAAAAACTTCCGTTTAAACTTACGGAAGACCAAAAAAAAGTCTGGTGCGAGATAAAGTCTGACCTTACAGCAGGAAAACCATCGCATCGATTAATTCAAGGTGATGTTGGTTGTGGTAAAACTGTTATTGCAGGTCTTGCTGCAGCTTTCACTGTTGGATCAAAAAAACAGGCGAATATCATGGCTCCATCCGAAATACTTGCCAGTCAATTGTTTAACCAGTTGTCTGAGTGGTTTCAATCATCAGGAATAGAGGTTTTTTATTTGTCAGGCGGTCTCTCCATTAAGAAAAAGAAAAACCTTCTTTTAGAGCTGCATGGAAAGAAACCGATCGTCGTTGTTGGCACGCATGCATTAATTCAAAAAGAGGTCAAATTTGGTAACTTAGGCCTCTCCATAATTGACGAACAACATCGTTTCGGTTTGGAGCAACGAGCTAAATTAAGAGAGAACTGCCCGCATATTTTAGGTATGTCCGCCACTCCTATTCCTAGGAGTTTGGCAATGACATTTTTGGCCGATATGGAAATTTCGACAATTAAGTCTCTTCCAAAAAGTAGAAAGAAAGTCATAACAAAATTGGTATCATCTCGAAGAAAATTAGAGATTTTAAAAAGAATAAAAGTTTTTGTCCATAATGGTGGGCAGGCCTTTTGGGTGTGTCCAATGATTAATGAATTGGAAGATCAAAGTAGAGCATTAAATACACTAGAGAAAACCTATGAATGGCTAAAAAAGAACCTTGATTTAAATATATCTATAGTTCATGGAAAGTTGGGGAAAGACGAGCAAAGGGAGGCAATGTTATCGTTTAGAGAAAAGAGAACGTCCATCCTGTTGGCTACTACTGTAATTGAGGTAGGAGTAAATATACCTGAAGCTGGATTGATTATTGTAGAAAATTCTGAACGATTTGGTTTGGCCCAATTACATCAACTAAGAGGGAGAGTTGGAAGGGGGAACATGGATGCGATATGCATTTTTCTTTACGAAGAAGGTCTGACGGAAACAGCAAAGAAAAGACTGAAAATTCTATATGAATCCAATGATGGGTTTGAAATTGCTAAAAAAGACTTAGAGATTCGCGGACCCGGAGAGATTTTGGGTACTCGACAATCAGGAGATATACAGCTCGAATTCTCTAATCTAGTAAAGGATTATGAATTGGTGATGAGAGTTGTTGCTTTCGTTAATAAAGTTATCAATAATTCGTCGTGCGTTGCAGAAGATGGCGACGCTATTTTTGATGATACAAGCATTACTTCGCTTATTAACCGATGGCGAAACGGGAGATTCCTGGTAGATGGAACATAGATGACATTGACTGAATTACGCTACATTATTGCGGTTGCTCAAGAAAAACACTTTGGAAGAGCTGCCGAAGCATGTTTCGTGAGCTAACCAACCTTGTCAGTAAGTATAAAAAAACTTGAAGAAGAACTGAATACAAAAATCTTTGAGAGAAAAAGCAATCAAATCTCTTTAACTTCAGTAGGAGAACGACTTGTGAAGCAGGCTCAGTCAATTATAGAAGAGTCAAACAAAATTCAACTAATCGCTGATCAGGGAACAGATCCTTTACTAGGACCTCTTCGTCTCGGTATTATTTTTACAATTGGGCCTTGCTTGCTACCTAAAATCGTGAGAGTTATTTTTGATGCGGTTCCTAATATGCCCTTAGTTCTAAACGAGGATTTTACTAACGTAATTTTAGAGAAACTACGTAATGGGTCCTTAGATGCTGGAATATTGGCAGAACCATTTGATATGAATGGGCCTAGTCATCATACTGCTCTATACGATGAGAATCTGTTATCGCCGTCCTCGCGATCATAAATTATTGTAGCGAACACATATCTCAAGTCATAATCTTAGCACTGAAACGATGCTTTTATTAGGTTTAGGTCATTGCTTTAGAGATCAGGTTCTGGATGTTTGCCCAGAAGCTGCACGGTACTCGGTAAACGCACAAGGAATTCAAAGAACATTTGAGGGAAGTTCATTAGAAACAATTAAATACATGGTCTCGTCTGGCCTAGGAATTACCCTCCTCCCCCGTATTGCTGTTGAAACTCTGATAAAAGACGAGACTATAGGGTTGATCAAGTTCAAAAATACTCCCCCTTCTAGGAGAGTTGTGTTAGTTTGGAGGAAAAGTTTTGCTAGATATGATGCTATAAAAAAAATCAAAGATATGAGTATGACAGTTGATCTCTCGGGTTGTAAAAAAATAGTTTAGATTTTATATGTATAATACGCTATTACAAGCAATAGGAAATACTCCACTTGTTCAACTTTCCTCAATACCTGGGAAAACTAATGTCAGACGTAATAATATTTTTCTGGCAAAACTTGAGGGAAATAATCCTGCGGGTTCGGTGAAGGATAGAGCTGCTGTGTCGATGATTATTGGCGCAGAAAAAAAAGGGTTGGTAGAAAAAGGTGCACTATTAATAGAGGCAACAAGCGGCAATACAGGAATCGCACTCGCTATGGCATCTCGGATTTTAGGGTATCGGATGAGGTTGATTATGCCGGAAAATCTGTCCATTGAAAGAAGACAAGTGATGCGAGCTTTTGGTGCTGACTTAGTTTTAGTCACTCAAAAGGAAGGGATGGAAGGTGCCAGAGATTTAGCACTAGAGATGGAAAAAAATAGAAAGGGTAAAGTCTTAAATCAATTTGCAAATGATGATAACTGGGGCGCCCATTATAAATACACGGCTGAGGAAATCTTACGGTCTACAAAGGGAAATGTCACACACTTCGTTTCTGCTATGGGAACAACAGGAACAATCACTGGTGTTTCGAGAAGACTTAAAGAAGTCAATAAAGCTATTCAAATTATTGGAGTTCAGCCTTGTGACGGTTCTCAAATACCTGGTATCAGAAAATGGATTGAGCCTTATATCCCTCCTATTAGGAAAAAAGCCAGAATTGATAAAATTGAAGAGATTAGTCAGGAAAAGGCTGAAGAGATGGCCAGACGACTAGCAGTAGAGGAAGGTATCTTTTGCGGTCCCTCGGGTGCAGGAGCATTATGTGTAGCCCTGAGAATTTCTGAGAAGCTAAATAATGCAAGGATTGTTTTCATAGTTTGTGACAGAGGCGATAGATATTTATCTCAGAATTTATTTCCCGTATAAATCAAAACTCATCCTTCGCCTTACGGGGTTGACATTTCTCTTTCGTCAAATAAGAAACATTGCCCTTCCCATGCATTACCATTAGTATTTTCTAAATAATCAAGTATCCCACCATCAAGCTGAACGACGTCGCGGATACCATTTTCTATCATAAAGAGGGTAGCTTTTTCGCATCTGATGCCTCCTGTACACACGTTTACGAGTTTAAATCCTTTAAGAAATCTACATTTTTCCTTAATTTTTTGTGGGAACTCACTAAATTTTTCTAAATTAAGATTTAGCGAGTCTTTAAAGTGTCCAAGTTGAAATTCAAATTCGTTACGAGTGTCAACTATTTTAATCGGCTTCCCTGTGTCGTCGTAACCATCGATTATCCACTTTGCTAGTGTGTTTGCATCCACGAAGGGAGCTCTATCCTCTTCTGGTCGGATTTGAGGTTGATTCATTTTGATGATTTCGGACTTGATTTTTACTCTTAGTCTTTCAAAACCAACTTTTTCTGAGTAATTAATTCTTGCCTTAAGGTTTTTAAGTCCTGGTATTGCCTTACATGCCTCAAACATTTGCTCAGTAGATGACTTGTCTCCTGATAACGCGATATTTATGCCTTCATTTGATAAGATTATTGTTCCGGTTACGGATAATAATTGCCCAATTTCGGCTAAAAGGTGCCGGTGTTCCTCAAGGTGATCGAGAGAAACAAATTTATAGCAACGAATATTCAAAAAATTTGTTTTAGCTTTAGTTTCCATATTATCTCTGTCTTCCAAACCATCCTGTTCCTAAACTGATGACTCGATCAAATCCAAATTTAGCAATAATTTCTTCTTCTGTATATGCAGGATTTGCCTCTTTTGCATTAGCTATCACTGCATTACGCCATTGCTGAGGAGAAAGTTTACCTAGATCAACAGTAATTGGTGGAGGTGTTTTCCATAATGGTTTATATTGAGTATCGGCTGGAGTTGGTCGATATTTTTCAGGTTCGTCATTTAAAAGCTCTACTGCCTTCGTAGGAGTTGTTCCCCCAAATGACTTAAATCTTTTTAAAGTAAATAATTCTTCAGCTCGGAGTATGGCCATATCTCTAATAAGGTTTTTTGCTTTTGTGGGGTCAACTACTCCCTGGTCATTCTCCTTTTCAACCATTTTTAGGGCTTCATAAATTGAAGTGCCACGTGGAAAATTTGACAATTTAAGCCCTTCTTTTTTTAAAGAGTTGGTTGCAACTCCCCGTGTATTTTTTTGTAACTCTAATTCATACGCCTCTATGACAGTGGTTCCAGGCCGATATTTTGGCGCCGCTATACTTTCGATACCTAGTTCTTTAAGGCGAGCCGAAGCGACTAAAGACCTTTCCAATAAGTCAGGTTGAACCGAAACCTTCCTTTCAATAACGGGACTTCCGTCTGGGTTCAAAACTTCTATTTGTTTTATTTTCCCCGTGGCAACATCGATAACCCCGTTACCGCTTTGGTCTATTTCATCAACCATCTTTGGGACAAATTCATTTCTAGCAATCATGTGTCGAACGTCATACCAACTTGCTATTTCTTTCTTTACTGGCAAATTATTTTGGAGAATCAGATTTCCTTCTTTGTCTCGAGCGAAATCCACTTTTGTTTTTGGAAAACCAACTGGCCCGCCATCAAAATCCTCTTTTATTCCCTGGGAGAGAAGAATCCGTTTTGCTTCCGACTCCCTAACCTCTATTTCTTGCCGTTCCCTCGAGGATATCTGAATCAGTTGGCCTTGAAACCCAGTTGAAAAGCTTTTATCCCCTCGTTTCCCTAGTCCTGTATTTGCTACTGTACCGGTCGCAAATGCATCTGTTGTATTAATTGCCAAAGTCATAATACTACCAAGTTAATTTCAAGTATAGTTTAATAAGCAAATCAGATGCCAATTTAGCTCTAAGAAAGGACTTATGGTTAAAGTAATTTTATTCGATGTTTATGGAACTCTTCTTGATGTACACTCCATAAAAATGGTTTTAGAAAAGTATTTACCAGGTAAGGGAGACGAATCCTCCAGGCTCATACGAGAAAAACAAATAGAATATACGAGACTTTACTCGTTGCGCCCTCCACAAATACCGTATGAAAGTTTCATGAGTCTTACTCGTGCTGCACTTGAGTATACTATTCAGTTTATCGGTAAAAATGTTCAGGATGTGCCTGTCGACGAAATTATGTCGCGCTATCAGAAGTTAGAAAAGTTTCCAGAGGTATCAGAAGTTCTCGATTATATCAGGTCTAATAGTTATAGCATCGCCGTTTTATCAAATGGTAATAGTGAAATGTTAAGGGAAGTTCTCAACAATTCGGGTCTTCAAGATAAAATTGAGGTTTATCTCTCAGCTAGTTCTGTCTTGTCTTTTAAAACTGATGAACGAGTCTATAAAATTGCGAGCGAATTTTTCAAGTGTAATTCAGATGAGTGTTTGTTAGTTTCTGCAAATTATTGGGATATTATCGGGGCCGGTTGGAATGGGCTAAAAACGTTTTGGGTTAACAGGTCTTCCTCGCCTAAAGATCCCATTGGTTACGCCCCAGATTTTGAGGGTAAGTCACTAGAGGACTTAAAACGGATCCTATAATATTTACACTTCCGCAAGGTATTTTGCCCTTGACAGTAATTTTTCAAAGGGAAAAAATACATAATGGGCTGACACTTAACTATCGTGTGTGAATTGTCATAGTTGATGTTACCCAATACCAACATGGTTTCATCCCGACCGGTTCCTTGAGCGAATCTCTGGGTCGATCAATAATGGCGGATAGAGGGACCACAGAGTTATAGACGAGAAAATGTGCTGTTTTCAAATCCAAGAAAAATGCCGGGTGTCAAATTGCACCCGGCATTTCACGGCAACTAAGCGAAATTACTTAATGCTTGCAGTCTCTTCACTACTGTACGAAATTCTATAAATAGCACCGGCGTAATCGTCTGACACCAACATAGAACCATCTTTCATTACAGCAACATCAACCGGTCTACCCTGGTAAGTACCAGTTTCCTGGTTTAACCAACCTGAGGCAAAGACCTCCATCTTTCCGGCCTTACCATTTTTAACTGGAACGAACTGAACTTCAGCACCGCTTGCTTTGGTTCTATTCCATGAACCATGAGAAGCAACAAAAATTCCATTCTTGTACTTATCTGGAAAGTTTGTTTTCGCGCCGAATACCATTCCATTTTGTGCTTGATGGGCAGGAAACATAGCCTGAGGGAATATCGCTCCCTTTGGCTTTTTCATGTCTTTTAAATCGGGAGCAGCTGATGAACCAGCAACTTTGAACTTTCCATTCCAATATGGGAATCCAAAATGTTGACCAGATTTTGTGGATTTATTCAGCTCACCTGGAGGAATATCGTCACCTAACCCGTCAACCTGGTGATCAGTCCACCATAGACTTTTTCCATCAGGACTGAAATTTAGTCCAACCGGATTTCTTGCGCCCATAGCGTAAACTTCTCTATTACTTCCATCAAAAGCATTCATCCTTACTATTCCACCTATACCAACTTTGTTGTAAAGATCAATTTTATCCTTTGGTTGAACGTTAAATGGCTGACCCAAAGTCACATAAAGCATCCCGTCTGGACCGATTTCACAAGCACGAGCACCATGGTTGAAGGACTCTTCTTCTACCGGAATCAATCCACCTTGAGAAACGACCTCTATAACCGCAACATCAGGTCCTTCATAGAAGAACTCTGCAGCTGGGAAGTTAAGTACCCTGTTGTGTTCAGCGACTACTAAGAACCCATCTTTCGTCCAACATACAGCGTTGGGGTTTGTGAAGTTCAAAGATGGAGCGAAGGATTTTACCTCATCAGCAACGTTGTCATTATTCCTGTCGGTAATAGCCCAAACAGTAGTCTTCCTCGTTCCAGCAAACAGCATATTTGTTGACGGAGCGATTGCCATGTGTCTGACATCAGGGGCCACAGCATACAAGTCAATTTTGAAACCAGGAGGTAAACTTATCCCTTCCAAATTTTTTCTCAATGCGTCAGCGTTTTTGCCTTCTTGTGGCACTACCGGAATATTCAGGTCCGTTGTCGCTACCTTCATTTGTTTTAAAGTAGACAGATTATCTGGGGCGGCAGTAACGTTTACTGACACCGCTAACCCAGCTAAACCAAGCGTTAATCGTTTAAACATTTAATTCTCCTTTAATTACAACAAAAAAAAAGACTGCTTTACGATAATACCATTCTGACATTGGCTGAATACTAGGGTTTTTCTTCAGTTTGTTATTTTTCCGACCACTATGTCTACGTTTTTTAACCTGCTTTAGGAATACTTTTTTCTAAAATGAGGCTATTTTTTCGTAGAATGAGTGAAAAACTTGACAAAGATAATCTTTAATAAAAATATCAAAGCTTCCAATCAACAGGTGAAAGCCCTCTTGCCTTTAAAATGAGATTTGCGTTAGAAAATGGTTTTGAGCCGAAAAACCCCCGATTTGCTGAGAATGGTGAAGGATGAGGGCTTTTTAAAATTAAGTCATTTGCTAAATTTAACGTTGAGACTTTTTCTTGTGCCTTGTTTCCCCACAAGATGAAAACAACGTTTGCATGTTCCGATAATAGCTTTAGTATTTTGTCGGTGAATTTCTCCCATCCACGGTGGTAATGAGAACCCGGTTTGCCGGCCTCAACCGTTAAAACTGAATTAAGTAATAAGACTCCGTTTTTCCCCCAACTTGCGAGGTTTCCATGTTCTGGTTCTTCAATTCCTAGATCCGACTTTAACTCCTTAAAAATATTTTTTAGCGATGGGGGTTTCTCAACATTATTTTCAACAGAGAAGCTCAAACCATGGGCTTGACCTTTCCCATGGTAAGGATCTTGTCCTAGTATTACCACCTTGACCTCATGGAAATCTGTTAAATTCAACGCACTAAAAATTTTCTTACCGGGTGGAAAAATGATTTTGTTTTTTAATTTTTCCTCTCGTAGGAATAGACTTAGACTTTGCATGTAGTCTTTTTTAAATTCAGAAAATAATATTTCTTTCCAATTGTTGACTAGCCCAATATTTCTGCCGTTTTTCTTTTTTTTATTAATCATTTTTTACACTTTATAATTTTATCCATAATGATAATGTTAAATTCTAAGGCGGTTTTACGTAAATGGTAGAAACCTGTGGGGGGTTCGACTTTTGGAATTAACGGACAAATATAGAAATTTTAAATTCGGACAACCTAGCTAAATCGCTGTAGTAGTTTTCTGTCCCCTTATTGGCGCCTCCGGTAGGAATCGAACCTACGACCCTCCCCTTAGGAGGGGGATGCTCTATCCACTGAGCTACGGAGGCAAAAGTAAAACTTAAAGCCTTGTTGGTCTGCACAGATGAAGCTTCTTTCCGTTTTGTTCAAACCTTTTTCTTGACCACTCTTTACATTCTTTTTGTTTTTCGAAACAGTATCCGATATGAGTGTTATTGTCAGTTTTTGCACACCAAAAAAAAGACGAAGTTTTGGTGCTTTGGCTAGTCTCCTTCGCTTTTTCTTTAGCGCTCATGGGCAAATGTGTGACCGAAAGGAGGGTAAAAAGTATTCCAAAGAACGCGTTAGTATTTCTCATTGTTCTAATGTACCATTTTCTTATGAGATTTAGCCAAAAGGTTTGCGTTGCGCCTATGATGGATGTGACGGATAGACATTGCCGATTTTTTCATCGACTCCTCGGCCCTGACGTCTTTTTATACACTGAAATGCTGCATAGTTTAGCGATAATAAACGGAGATTCGGACAAATTACTGGATTTCGATAACTCGGAGCATCCAGTAGGTATTCAGCTCGGCGGGAATGAGCCAAGGATTCTAAACCAGGCTGCAAAGATCGCTTCGAAATTTAACTACGATGAAGTGAACCTGAATTGTGGGTGCCCGAGCTCAAAGGTTGTCGCTGGTAATTTCGGCGTAGCATTAATGAGAAAACCACAATTGGTCGCCGATTGTGTAAAAGCTATAAAAGATGGGGCTAGTATTTCCGTTAGCGTAAAACACCGTATCGGAATAGACGACTGTAAGGATTACTCCTTCGTTCGTGACTTCGTGGGACGAGTTCATGATGCTGGATGCGATATTTTTTTCGTTCATGCAAGATGTGCGGTATCAAATCTATCGCCTAAGAAAAATAGAGACATACCGCCAATTGATATGTTTAAAGTCAGATTCTTGAAAAGAGATTTTCCTGATTGTAAGTTTGTGGCTAATGGAGAGTTTGATACGGTTGCTAAATGCCGTTCTATTTTAGAGAAAAAAAAAGAGTTATCGTTGCCTGGGGTTGACGGGGTAATGTTGGGCAGAGCAATCCGTCGATATCCGGTTTTATTGACAGATCTTCAGAGAGCTTTTTATCCCAAAAAAAACCTCCGTCCAACGGGTGAGATTATCACAAGCCTTGAGAATTATTACCATTTACAAAAACGAAAAGGAATAAATAGTAGAAGAATCGTTCGGAGCTGGGTTAATCTTTTCAATAATAAGAAGGGCTCAAAAAAGTGGCGATTTCTTCTCGCGGAAGGCGTAGCTCCAATGGAAGCTTATCGAAGAGTTTTTTGTTCATAAATCCTTTCCGACCTAATTTTGCGCACAGCTATCATTGCAGTGATTAGGGTTAAAACACCTAAACCGAGCCAAAAACAGCTCCAAATCAAGTTCTCTATCGGATCTGAGAATATTCTTACTATCGCTTCAGTGATATATAACCAAATGAGTAATGTTAACCATTGAAGAGACCGTATTCGACCTTGGAACAACCCGGGGATTAGGGGAATAAGGGGCAAGATTTTTAACCAAAGTAAGGATCCGACACGCAAGGGATAAAGCATTAATTCCCAATAACAGCCAAAAAGCACCATCGATATAACGCTAAACAGAGTCAGCCTTCCCCAGAAACATTTTACAAATTTGGGTTTAGGAAAGCTTGTTTGCGATTTTTGCAATTCTAGCCCCTAGTACATATCCCAGCCTTCTTTCCTCAGTTGACAAGCCAGACTCTTTTTTTTGAGTTGAAGAAACATGAGATGCTCCATAGGGAGTACCACCAGTCTTCGTTTCAGATAAGCTCGGTTCGGTATATGGAATCCCTGATAAAAGCATACCGTGGTGGAATAACGGTAACATCATGCTTAGCAGTGTGGTTTCCTGACCACCATGTAGACTCCCCGTACTGGTAAATACGGCGCCCGGTTTTCCAACCAATTCGCCAGAGATCCACAAATCAAGAGTTTGATCAATAAAATACTTTAGTTCCGCAGCCATGTTCCCAAAGCGAGTGGGGGACCCGAGAATCAAACCGTGACAGTTTATGATATCTTTCTTGTTTATTATTTGGATTTTTTCATACTTTTCATTCAATCGCTGTTGAACGCTACGATTCTTTAGCTCATCAACTCTTCGCAACCTTGATTCTACCCCGCTAACTGAGCCGATACCCTTACAAATCTCTTCGGCTAACTGAAGAGTGCCCCCTTTCTTGGAATAAATGAGTACGACCACGTTAATCATAATGAATAAAAATTTATTTTTGCAATTGGAGTGTTGGCTCCGCTAGGTTAGAATAAACTCTTATCTACCGAAAAAACAAGAGTATTTGAAATGAAAGTGTCCAACATTCTGGATTTACAAAAAAACTCACTTGTTACTCTCCCTCCTAAAAGTCTCTTGTCGGATGCTGTTATTTTGATGTCGGAAAAAGATATTGGTTCGGTAGTAATAGTTGAGAGAGGCGATGAATTAGTCGGGATATTGACTTTTCGTGAAGTTATTCAAGTATTAGCAAAGCGCCAGATTGAAAATCGTTCCGGGAAAACACCCACCATGTCTGAGATAATGGTTGATGAGGTAATGAAACGAGATCCTACGGTTACAGATAAAGACATGCAGATTGATGCGCTTCGAAGGTTGATGAATGATTGTGGGGAGAGATATCTTCCTTGCGTGGAAGGTAACAAGGTTCTCGGAGTGGTTTCATTCCACGATGTGGCAAGGGCGATGCTAAGAGCTTCCGATTTTGAAAATAAAATGTTGAAAGCTTACATACAAGATTGGCCAGAGGATTCGTCTTCTGAAGAGAAAAAGTAACTTTGAAAAATAATGGATATTTTGGTCACTAATGACGACGGTTACAGCTCGCCTGGCTTAGCCAATCTTGCAGTTTCTATGCAAGCTTTTGGGGATGTCCACGTTATTGCTCCAAAAGATGATCAGAGTGGTTCTGGTTGTGCTATCACCCTTGACAGGCCATTGCGAGTTGGAAAGGCAGAAAGCGGCTTCACTTTTGTGAACGGGACGCCAGTGGATTGTGTGAATTTAGGAGTTACAACACTTTTGAAAAAAAAACCTAGTCTTATTGTCTCCGGTATAAATAACGGAAGAAATATTGGAGAGGATGTACATTATTCTGGGACCGTAGGAGCGGCTATAGAGGGGTTTCTTCACGGGATTACGTCCTTTGCTTTCTCGTTAGACTCTTTTAGTTTTGATAACTTAAAGACTGCTAAATTCTTCGTAGAAAAAATAGTTCAGGCATATATAAACGAGCCGCTTGCAAATCCGACTTTGCTTAATATTAATATCCCAAATGTAAAGTCGCCGGAAGTGAAAGGAATTGTTTTGTGTAGACCTGGTAGTAGGGCTGCGTCAAAACCGGCGGTAGAGGCTGTGTCACCTAAAGGCGAAAAAGTTTATTGGGTTGGAGCTAGTGGCGACTTTTTTGATGTCGGGGAAGGTACGGATTACAAGGCACTAGCGGAAAACATGGTTTCGATAACAGAGCTATCAACTGGAATGTATAAATCAAAATCGGCGGAGAAAATAGAATCTTGGGTGCGAAAGATAAAATAAGCCGCGCAATATTAGCAAAAGAAAACCCCACTCTTTTGCCGAGATGGGGCGCCCGTGCGCTAATTGAGCCGGAAGCAGAAAAAGAAAAGCCTTCATCGAACCCAGGTTTAGCCAGCCATACGCTTCGGAAAAAATTGATTGATCGATTGAAAAAACGTGGGATAGTTGATGAGATTGTTATCGATGCCATCGGGTCCGTGGCACGTCATCAATTTGTCGACTCGGCTTTAGCAAGTATGGCTTATGAGGATGTTGCACTTCCTATCGGATTTGGGCAGACTATATCTCAGCCATTCGTTGTTGCAAAAACAATCAGCATTGTAAGGGAACTTCTCTCTAAAACTAGGTCCAGAGAGGAATTAGTACAGCAGAATATTTTAGAGGTTGGATGCGGTAGTGGTTATCAAGCATCAATACTTTTGGAATGTTTTGGAAGCGTGACAAGTGTTGAACGAATTTATCCACTATACAAAAAAGCGTTGCAAAATTGTGATCAATATATTGGCCAGGGGAAACTACAAATAAATTTTTTTGATGGGAAATACGGCTTTACTGATGGAGCTCCATATGACGCAATTTTCTTTTCGGCATCGTTGGAAAAATTTCCGAATCAGCTGATAAATCAAGTTAAAGATGGCGGGGTCGTTTTATCTCCTACCGGCAAGGGGTTGCAGTATTTGTTGGCTGGAACTAAGGAATCCTCTTCATGCAGTTCATTTTCAATTAGTAGGTACGATGTGGTATCTTATGTGCCAATACTGGAAGGGTTGGAAAGATCATAGGTATGAATAATAAGTTTTTTGTCTTTATTAGCGGTGTTTCCTGTGTTTGTGCATTTGTAGGTTGTACCATGCCTAGGCCGGCACCTGTTGAATCTAGAACTGTAGAAATTGAAAAAAAACCTTCTGAGGCCTATCTCAAAAGAAACAGGAATTTAGTTGACGGTACATTTTATATTGTTCGCAAGGGAGACACCCTTTATGGAATAGCGCTCGCCTTTGGACAGAATTGGCGCGACATAGCTTTATGGAATAATTTGAGTGATCCTGACAAAATAAAAACAGGCGAAAAGCTTCGAGTATTACCAAGTTCCAAGAATAACGCCGCAGTATCGATACCTTTGAGATCAGCTGCCATAGAGACTCCAAAGGCAGATTCGGGTTCAAATATAGCAGGTAGTGCGGATAACGCCAATGGTTCCTTACCCGATACTGAAATCGCTAATGAGGATGGTCGTGATGAAGCTTTCGTGACCGCTTTAGGGTGGGTTTGGCCGGCAAACGGTCAAATTACCGAGAGGTTTTCTGACTCAAATAGTAAAGGCATTTCGATTGCTGGAGCTACAGGAGAAGATGTTTTCGCCGTTAGCGGTGGAAAGGTAGTGTATAGTGGAAACGGTCTGCGAGGATATGGAAACCTAATAATCATTAAGCACCCAGACGAATTTATTACCGCTTACGCACACAATAAAAGTATCCTCGTTAAAGAGGGTGAGAATGTCGACAAGGGGCAGAAAATAGCTGAAATGGGGATGTCTGAAACTGATTCGCCTAAGCTTTTGTTTGAGGTTAGGAAGGGCGGAAAACCGCTCGACCCCCTCCTCTACTTACCCGCCCGCTGACATTTAGATTCTTTAAAAAAACACTAAAAGTTACTGCGGTTGTTTTTTTGCCCAAAAACAAAGTTAGGCGTCGAACCGCGCTAGTTGATGCTCGACGCCGCATGCAACGAAAATTATTCTCTATCGCCCCCAAAAAATGCCATAAGCAAAAATAGCAGGTTACTGAAAATGTTGTAGACACTCAAATAGACTGCCAGTGTGGCACTTACGTAGTTAGTTTCACCGCCGTTTACTATACGTTGAAGATCATAGAGGAGAAACAGAGAGAAAATTGCTGTGGCCAGGAGTGATATGGTTAACATTAATGCCGGCATCTGGAGCCAAATGTTGGCAATTGATGCAACTATCAGCAATATCATACCAATAAACAGAAATTTACCCATCGGCGCAAGGTCTCTTTTTATGGTTGTAGATAAAACAGACATACCAAAAAATATTCCACCCGTACCCGC
>MDTD01180042.1_pt1 | contig 15464 bp, 11 predicted proteins | sample 811221 | NCBI WGS metagenome assembly MDTD01 (sample SAMN05326646, study PRJNA326480) | marine metagenome | isolation source: seawater | place: Pacific Ocean: South West | collected 2011
AGCAGCGCCGTGTAGAGCCCCCGCGTGGTCGTGTCGTCCTCCAGAAGCAGGATTTCCGGCCGGGTGTGTTCGCCGATGGACTTGCTGAAAGACCAGCTGTTCAACGTGTCGTGATTGTAGACGAGCTGGTCGGTGGACTGCCGCACCAGCCAGAGGCCACGTCCGCTCTCTGCCATGGGATCCATCGCGGCCAGCGTGCAGTCCTTCCACGCCCGTTTGAAGCCGGTGAAGGGCGCGCCATCGTCCCGGAATTCCGCGCGCAATCTGCCTCCCTCCAGATGCAGCGCCACGGAAAAATGTGTCGGCTTGCGCGCCGCATGGCGCACCGCGTTCGCCGCCAGCTCCGCGAAGGCCAGTTCCAGGCTGGCCAGCGCATCGCGCGCGCCGGGATGCCGGAACGCCTGGCAATTGAAGATGCTGCGCATGCGTGTCGCGGTGTCCAGGCATGCCGGGCCTTCCATCTGCGCGATCAGCATCAGGCGGCCCTGCCGGCAATGCCGCCGAGACGCGCGGCGGCGGCCAGGGCCTCATGGGCATTGCGCCGGCTGGGCTGACGCAGCAAGGCATGGAGCCGGCAGGCCAGCGCATCGCCGTGACGGCCGGCAATGGACGCGGCCTCGGCGCGCACGGTGGCCAAACGCGCTTTCGCCTCCCGGCGGGCCGCACGGCTGGCGCCATCGGCCCCGTAGCGCTCCAGGATCGTCTCCATCGCCTCGATCCGCGCCGCCCGGTTCGCCGTCTCGCTGCCCGGCCGCACCAGGTAATTGGTGGTTACGCGCGTCGACACGGCGACAGTTCCGGCGAGCGCCAGCCGCAACCACAGGTCCCAGTCCTCTGCCGAAGGCAGATCCTCCGCAAATCCGTTTGCGTTTCGCAACGCTTCGCGTTTCGCAACGACGGTGGACGTGCCCGCCAGGTTGCAGCCGATCAGCGTGACCAGCGCGTTCTCCAGCGGCGCGAAGGCATCGTCGCGCCGTCCGTGAAAGGACGGCTTCCAGTATTCGAACGCCGTCCCGAGCGAGCGTCCCTCTGGGTCGAGATGCAGGTAGTCGGTGAAGGTGAAGGACACGCCGGGATGCGCCCGGTGATGGGCGATCTCGCGTTCGAGCTTGCCGGGCAGCCATTCGTCATCGGCGTCCAGAAACGCAACAAGATCGGAATTGGCGTTTTCGATCAGCACGTTACGCGCCCGCGCAGGACCGAAACCGCCACCGTTGAAGACCTTCAGCCAGGGCCGTGCGCGCGCCGCATGCGCGAGCCAGCCCGCCGTGCCGTCCGTGGAGCCGTCGTCGAGAACGAGCACTTCGATGTTCCGCAGTGCCTGCGCTTCCACCGAGGCGATCGCGGCGGGCAGGAAACCGGCGGCATTGAAGGCCGGAATGATGACCGAGCAGTCGGGTCTGATCATGAACGTGTCTCCGCATTTGGCTTTTCTGGCCATGCCGGGGCGGCATGCTGGCACCCTCCTTGCAAGGCCGATGCCGAACGGAACCGACGGAGCCTGCCGCCTTGAAGACCATCGCCTATGTGCTGACCGATTTCCCGGTCCTGTCAGAGACCTTCATCGGTAACGAGATCCGCGCCATGGAGGCGCGCGAGCATCGCGTCGTACCCTTCGTCTTCCGCCTGCGCGAAGGACCTGCCCAGCCGCGCGACGGCGAGATCGCCGCGCGCGCCAGGACGCTCGCCTCCATTCCGGCAGGCCATGGCCTGCGCATGGTGCCCCTGGCATGGCGCGCATGGCCGTTCCTGATGCGCCAGAAGCTTCTGCCGGTCCGCTCGCTCCTGTGGACGGGCCTCAAGCTCGCTGGCGCCATGGGGGCCGCAGGTTGCAGCCATGTCCATGCCCATTTCGCCGGCGGCGGCGCGGCCCATGGCCTTGTCGCGGCGCGGATCGCGGGCCTGCCCGTCAGCTTCACCTGTCATGGCCACGACGTCTATGCCGAACCGGAAGACCTGGAAGCCAAGCTGGCGGCGGCCGATGCCGTCGTGGCGGTATGCTCCGACCTGGAGGACGACTTGCGCAGGCTGGAAAGCCGGGCCCGGATCGTGCGCATCCCCTGCGGCACCGATCCCGGCCGCTTCAGGCCGCGCGATGCGAAGATGCCTGACAATGGGCGCTACCTCTTCATCGGCCGGTTTGTCGGTTCCAAGGGGATCGACGATCTCTTCTCCGCGCTGGAGATCCTGGAGGGCAAGGTACCGGTCAAGCTCGACATCGTCGGCGACGGACCGCTGCGCGAAGACATCGAAGCCGGGGCGCAGGCAATCACGACGCGCGGTTACCATGAAATCCGGCTTCTCGGCAGCCGCGATGCTGCCTGGCTTGCCGCAGAGGCGCCGGCCTACCGGGCCGCCTGCCTGCCCTTCAAGGCGACCGCGGACGGCAACCGGGAGACTGGCCCGCTGGTCGTAAAGGAAGCCATGGCCATGGGCCTGCCGGTCATTTCGACGGCCTTCATGGGCGTCAAGGAAATGGTCACGCCAATGACAGGCATTCTCGTGCCTCCGGCCGATCCCCGTGCGCTGGCCGATGCCATCGCCCGGCTCGACGCCATGACGGACGGCCAGCGCCGCGCGCTGGGCGCCGCCGGCCGCCAGCGCCTGCTCAGCCATTTCACGCTGGCCGCTCAGGCACGCGCGCTCTCGGCCATGGTCGAGGCTGCCTGAGCCATGCGCCTGTCCGCCCCGCTTACAAGCTTTCTCGTCTACGGACTGGCCATCGTCCTGATGAAGGGATTCTCGCTCGTCACCATCCCGCTTCTCGCGTGGAAGCTCCCCCCAGCCGACTTCGGCGAACTCGACCTGGTGACAAGCCTGGTCGAGTTCGCCGCCCTTTTTTCGGCCCTGGGACTGAGCGAACTGCTTTACCGCTTCTGTGCGGACGACACCGGCGAGGCAAAGACGAACGCCGCCGCCCTGGCCGGAACAGCCGCCATCGCCATCGCCGTCATCATGGTTTCTCTCCAGGCACTCGCCGCGCCCCTTCATGCCTTCGCGGAGCTCGGTGTCACGCAGGCAGCCTTCCGCCTCGCGCTTGCCGGCGCGGCTGTCACCGCGCTGATCGAGACGCCGCTGGCCTGGTTGAGGCTGCGCAACCGCCCGCTCGCATTCCTCGGCTTCATTTTCGCAAGGGCCGTCGCCCAGATCGCGCTGGTCTGGACCGCGTTGGCGCTCGGATTTGGCGCCTCGGGCGTGCTGATCGCCAATGCCCTCGTCGATATCGTGCTGGCAACGCTGCTGGCAGGCACATTCCTGCGAGCGAATGGCATGGCCGTCTCGCGCGTCATGACAGCGCGGCTTGCCGTCTACGGCATGCCCATCGTGCTGTCCGGCCTTTGCATGTTCGCGCTTGGCGCGGCAAACCGCTGGTTCATTGCCGGTCACGTCTCCCGCGCCGACATGGCCCAGTATGCCATCGCCGCGAAACTGGCACTGGCGACGGCCCTGGTCATCCAGCCCTTCGGCCTCTGGTGGTATCCGCGCCGCCTCGCGCTCCTTTCACACCCCGGCGGCAAGGCGGAGAATGCCGCCGCCTGGCTGGCCGGGCTTGCCATCCTGTCGGGCGGCGCCGTCGCGATCCATCTCGCCATGCCGGCCTTCGTGCACCTTGCGCTTCCGCAGGCCTATGCCACCTCCCTGCAATGGCTGCCCTGGCTGATCGCCGCCATCGTCCTGAACGAACTGGTCAGCCTGTCGAATGCCGGGGCCTATCTGGGCGGCCACACGTTCCGCGTTCTCGCCGTCAACGCCGCGGCAGCCATCCTCGCCATTGCCCTCTACGCGCTGCTGATCCCGCAGCATGGCCTGGCCGGTGCGATTGGCGCCACGCTTGCGGCGCATCTCCTGCGCCTTGTGAGCTTCATCGCCCTGTCGCGCGGCAATGCGCCAGTGCCCGTCACTTCGCCCGCCACCGCCCTCATCCTGCTGGGCGCCATGCTTCCGGCGCTCATCCTGCCCGGCGACGCCGGCATTGCACTCGCCCTTGCTGGCGCCACCGCCGCCCCCTTGCTGGCCATGGCCGGCTTGGCCGCTGCCCGGCCGGACCTCCTGCATCTCGCCCGCTTCCATGTCCGCCGCGCCTGAAACGCCCGGAGCGTCCCGGCCAGCAAGAGCGGTGAGCGCAAAGGTGCTCGCCGTCGGCCTCGCCATGGCCTTCGTCTCGGTCCTGCCGACGCTGGCCATCTCGCACCCGGCCCTGGTTCTGCCGCTGGCGGCCGCGCCCCTCGGCCTGATCGTCATGATGCGGATCCCGGTCTGGCTGGTGCTGGGTTTCGTGTCCTTCACCTTTTTCCGCCTGCACGAGGCCTTTCCCTTCCTGATGCCATTCCGGATTCCGCAACTGCTTGCACTTCCCACGCTGCTGGTCCTTGTCTGGCATATCGGCGTCATGAAACGCATCAAGCCGTTCTGGGGCAGCCAGTTGACCGCCTTTGCCGTCTTCTTCGCGCTGGTCACCGTGGGACTGCCCTTCGCCTCCAATCCGGGCATTGCCATCGCCTACTGGACGAGCGCCTATGTGAAGATCGCGATCATGACGCTGTCGATCGCCTGGCTGCTGCGCAAGCCGTCCGATTTCCAGCTTGCAGCCCGCGTCATCGTCATCTCGGGCATGGCCGTCTCCTACGTCGCCATCACCAACAAGCTCGCCGGGATCGGTCTGGTGGAAGGAAGCCGCGTCACCATCGGCCGCGAGATCGGTTCGGTGCTCGGCGATCCCAACGACCTTTCGCTCGTGCTCACCTTCCCGCTCTCCTTCGCCGTTTCCATGGCCACCACGCGCAGCGGCTGGTTCAACCGCGTCCTCGGTCTGGCGGCCATCGTTCTGATCATCTGGGCTGTCCTGTCGACGCAGAGCCGCGGCGGAATCCTGGGCATCATGTCGGTCTTCGGCGTCACGGGGCTCCGGATTGTCCGCTCCAAGCTCCTGCTGGCAGGCGCCGGCGGCCTTGCCGCCATCGTCCTGTTTGCGGCAGCCGGCATTTCCGGTCGCTCCTCCGGCGGCGCGGCGGAAGACGGTATCGACGAAAGCGCCATGGGCCGGATCTGGGCGTGGACGGCAGCCTTGAACATGGCGTTGGCGCGGCCGCTGAACGGCGTCGGCCTGGACAACTTCATTCCCAATTACTGGCTCTACACGCCGCACTGGAGCGGCTTCAACAAGGCCGTGCACTCCACCTGGCTCGGCGTCCTGGCCGAGACGGGCTGGCCCGGCCTGATCGCCTTCGTGGCAATGGTCGTCGCCATCGCCCGCGTCGCGGTTCGTGCCTCGCGCATCCTGCGCGACAACGGCGCACCCATGCCGGTACAGGTCGCCGCCTTCTCCGTGACGTCCGGCGTCGCCGGCTTCTGCGCGTCGGGCACCTTCCTCACCCAGGGCTTTACCTGGCCCATCTACATCCTGCTCGCCATCGCCTCCGCTGCTTCCCACTTTGCGAACGCCTTCGCATATGGCGAACCCGCCGGCCCGAAAAAGCCGGGAATCCGCATTGTCCGGCGGCTGGAACCGGCAAATTCCGCTGGCATGGATCGTGCGTGAGAGACGGCAGACATCATTCCTGTTGAAGAAAGGGGTTCAAACGATGTGTGGGATTTTTGCCGTCACGGGCGACGAGAGCGCCGCACCGACATTGCTGCAGGGGCTCAAGCGGCTCGAATATCGCGGCTATGATTCCGCCGGTCTTGCCATCTGCGAGGCTGCGGGGCTTGCCGTGCGCAAGGAGGCCGGGAATGTCACCGCGCTGGAAGCCCTTCTCGCCGTCGAGCCGGCCACCGGGTCCAGCGGCATCGCCCACACGCGCTGGGCAACCCACGGCGCTCCTGCCAGGGCCAACTCCCATCCCCACCAGGCCCCCGGCGTCGCCATCGTTCACAACGGCATCGTAGAGAACCATGCCGACCTCAGGCACGACCTATCCCGCCGGGGCGCGCGCTTTGTCAGCGAGACCGATTCGGAGGTCATTCCCTGGCTGGTGCGCAACGCGATGGATCGCGGCGCCCCGCCCTGGGTGGCGCTCAACGAGGCGGCCGGGCGGCTGGAAGGCTCCTATGCCATCGCCATGATCGCTGAAGCGGCGCCGGGCGAGATCTTCGCCGCCCGCAAGGGCAGCCCCATCGTGGCGGGCGTCGGTCATGGCCGAACCTATCTCTCGTCCGATCTCAACGCGCTCGCCGGTTTCGCCAGCCACGCCATCGCGCTGGAGGATGGCGACACCGCGCGCCTGACGGCCGACCGCGTGGACATCCGCGACCTTGCCGGCCGGCCGGTCAACCGCCGCCTGCTCGAAGTGCCGGGCGCGGCCAATGCCTTCGATTCCGGTGACTTCGGCCGCTTCATGGCCAAGGAAATCTTCGAGCAGCCAGACGTCATCGAACAGATCAACCGGCTCTACCGGGACGGCTCGCTCCTCGACCAGTTGCTCGCGCTCGACATCGCGCGCATCCGTCGCATCAACATCGTCGCCTGCGGTTCGTCCTTCTTCGCCGGTTCCGTGACACGCCACTGGATCCAGTCCATGACCGGCATCGAATGCGCCGTGCACGTGGCGTCCGAATACCGCTACGAGACCCTGCCGCAGATCTTCCCCGGCGAGGTGGCGATCCTGGTCTCGCAGTCGGGCGAGACCGCCGACACGCTTGCGGTGCTGGAACGCCTCCAGCAGATCGGCATGCCGGTCATCGCCATCGTCAATGAAACCGGGTCGACCATGGCGCGCCAGGCCGACATGACCCTGCCGCTGGCCGCCGGACCGGAGATCGGCGTGGCCTCCACCAAGGCTTTCATGGCGCAACTTGTCGTCATGGCTCATCTCTCCATCCATATCGCCCAGCGCCGCCGGTCCGGGGCGATAACCGGACGGTTGCGCGATCATCTCGCCCGCCTTCCCAACTATGTCGAGGCCGCGCTGCACAACGAACCGGCGGTGATCGAGGCGGCGGCCGGCCTGAAGGATGCGAAGAGCGCCCTCTTCCTTGGACGCGGCCAGTATTTCCCGCTCGCCTGTGAAGGCGCCCTGAAGCTGAAGGAAACGAGCTACATCCATGCCGAGGCCTTCCCCGCCGGCGAACTGAAGCACGGACCGCTGGCGCTGGTTGACGAGTCCATGCCCGTCTTCGCCCTGGCCGGCAGCGATCCCATGCTGCCCAAGCTCGCCTCCAACATCCGCGAGGTTGCCGCGCGCGGCGGCCAGATTCACGTCATCGGCGACCGCGAGGCCATGCTCACCATGACCGACGCCGCGGCCGGCGTGCTCACCATTCCGCGCGCGCCGGAGTTCGTGCGGCCCATGGTCGCCACGGTGCCTCTGCAACTGCTGTCCTTCCACACCGCCACCATGCGCGGGCTGGACGTTGACAGGCCGCGCAACCTCGCCAAGTCGGTCACGGTCGAATGAACCGGCTGCGCCAATGGGCAAAGGCCGGCCGCTCGCCGCTGGCCCGCGCCGTGCGCGCCACGGCACGGCGCGCACGCACCTGCGCGGTACCGACGGTCCCGGCCATCCACCGCCCGCTCTACGAGATGCGGCGCATCGGACTTGCCGCCTGGGCGTCCTTCTGGCGCGCCGCCTGGACGACACCGCTGTTCAGGGCGCGTCTCGACACCGCCGCGCCGGGTCTGCTGGTCTATGGCGGCATGCCGCTGGTCATGGGACCCGTGCGCCTCGCCTTCGGACAGGACGTGCGCATATCGGGCCAGACGACGATCACCGGACGGACCGGGTCGCCGGAAACGCCGGAACTGCTGGTCGGCTCGAATGTCGACATCGGCTGGCAGACGACCATCGCCGTTTCCGGAAAGGTCGTCATCGGAGACAATGTGCGCATCGCCGGGCGCGCCTTCCTGGCCGGTTATCCGGGCCATCCTCTGGACGCCGACGACCGCGCGGCAGGTCTCCCCGACACGCCGGACCAGTGCGGCGACATCGTGCTGGAGCGCGACGTCTGGCTGGCGACCGGTGTGACCGTTCTGGCCGGCGTCACCATCGGTCGGGGAACGGTGGTCGGCGCGGGAAGCGTCGTCACCTGCGATCTGCCTCCCTTCGTGCTCGCGGCCGGCACGCCGGCCCGCGTCATTCGCCATGTGCCGGGCAGGGAAACCGCCCATGCCGCATGATCTCGTCGTGTTCGGCGAGGACTGGGACCGCCACCCGTCCTCGACCCAGCATCTTGCACGCCGCCTGGCAGCGGACCGGAAGACGGTCTGGGTCAATTCACTGGGTTTGCGCCGGCCACGCCTGTCAACGCGTGACGCCATGCGCCTGGCCGGAAAGGCCCTTCGGCTGGCCGCCCGGCCTGCCGCTTCCGCGTCTCCCGGAACCGGCGAGGCGAATCCCTTCGCCGCCATCGTCGAGCCGCGCGCCCTGCCATGGCCGGGTTCGCGGCTTGCCGACACCTTCAACCGGCATTCCGTCGGTGCCCAGGTCCGTGCCGCGATGCAGGCGCACGGCATGGCCGCCCCTGTCCTCTGGACCTCGCTGCCGACCGCCCTGCCCCTCGTCGGCACCCTTGGCGAACGGGCGGTTGTCTACTATGCCGGTGACGATTTCGCCGCCCTGCACGGCGTCGACCACGGCCCGGTTCTCGCCATGGAAACGCAGCTTGCCGCGCGCGCCGATCTCATCCTCGCCGCCAGCCCGGAGATTGCCGGCCGTTTCGATCCGGACCGGACGGTTCACCTGCCGCACGGCGTTGACTTCGACCTGTTCGCAAGTCCCGTCTCCCCGGCCGCGGGCCTGCCGCCCGGCAAGGTGGCCGGTTTCTACGGTTCGCTGAACGGCTGGATCGACGTGGACGCCATTGCCGCCGCGGCCCGCCGCCTGCCCGGCTGGACCTTCGTCCTGATCGGCCGCGAGGAGACGGACCTGTCCGCGCTGACCGGCCTGGCCAATGTCCGGCGCCTTCCGCCAATGGCCCATCATGAACTGCCGGCGTGGTCGCAACACTGGACCGTTTCGATCCTGCCTTTCCACCGCAACCGCCAGATCGCCGCGTCAAACCCGCTGAAGCTGAGGGAATACCTGGCCGCCGGACAGCCGGTCGCGGCAAGCTGGCGCTTTCCCGCCGTCGATGCCCTGGACGCGCCTGTGGCCACGCCGAACGGCGGCGAGACCCTGGCGGACGCCATACTGCGCGCCGCAGGCGAAGTGGACCGTGCCCGCGCCTTCGCGCCGCTGCTCGCCGGCGAAAGCTGGGAATCGCGCGCCGCCTTCGTTTCGCAATTGCTGGAATCGCTGTGATTTCCGCTCACCGCTGGCACGGAACTTGAAAAGTATCCGGCAGATCCAGTCAGGAGACGTCCGAAATGAGGTTCAACCCGTCCATTCCCTTCATGGTTTTGCTTTCCGCGACAGGCCTCGGCGGATGCGCTTCGCAAAACGCGACAGACATGCTGCCCCGGGAAATGAAGCTTGCCATGGCCGCCGATGCGGTCCGCGAGTCCATGCCGGCGGCGGACGCACCGGCAGAGGCCCTGCCTCAGGCTCAACCGCCGGCACCTGCGACGGATCGCGAAGCCCTGTCGCCTGTTGAAATCGAGTTCCGCCGCCAGCAGCAGCGCCTGATGCCGTCCGCGCCGGGGGGGCCGGCCGGCCTTGAGACGGGCGATCCGGTGGCGCTTTTCAACCGCGCCCGCGAGATGCAGGCCGTCCGGGCCATGGCCGACCCGTCGGGGATGCCCGTGGCAACCGCCGGCAACGCCTTGGCGCCATCGCCGCAGGAGACCTGGAACGCCGCGCTCGCCAGGGCGCAAGGCCTGGCCCCCGCGCGGCAGGCGGAGCCGGACACGGCAATCGTCACCGCCGCCGTCGATGCGCCGCCGGACCAGGACGACATCCTTGAATTTGTCCTGCCGGATGACGGTACCGGCCTTCCCGACGATGCCGTCATGCAGATCCGGCTCAAGACCCTGGGCGGACGCAAGGTCCGGCGTATCGTCGTCGGCCGCATCGAGGGCAAGGGTTTCGAGGTGCTGGCGCGGGCGCAGGAGATCGCCCGCGCGGTCGCCGAAGTCACCGGCGGTGAACCGGGCATGAGCTATGACCCGGCCATGAGCACAGGCGCCGTTCGTCTGGAATACGAACCTTTCCGCGGAACCGGCGGCTGATGGTCCGCGATATCCCGAGCCTTCTCCTCCAGGTCTTCGACATCGCCTGGCGCAGGCGCTATCTCATCGTCGTGCCGATGCTGGCCCTGCCGCCGGTGGCCTTCGTGGCGGGCGGCTTCGCGCCCAAGACCTATGTCGCGCGGTCGACCATCCTCGTGCAGGAGACCGCCAAGCTCAATCCGTTCCTCACCGATCTCGCGGTGGGCCCGAACCTCAAGGAGCGCATGCCCGCGCTCAAGACGCTGGTGCATTCCGCGCATATCCTGGAGGCCGTGCTGGAAGACACCGGCCACATCTCCGGACAGTCCGGACCGGCCGAACGCGCCAACGCGGTCAGGGCGCTGTCGGGCGCCATCTCGGTCGATCTCATGGGCAACGACCTGGTGGCCTTTTCCATTCGCGGCGGCAGCCCTGAAGGCATGGCGGACACGCTGCGCGCGCTGTCCCACCATTTCGTCGACAAGCTGCTGGCACCCGAGCGCAGTTCCATCCGCGACAGCCAGGTCTTCCTGAGCCAGGAACTGGAAGCGCGTGCCACCCGGCTGGCCGAGGCGCAGGAAGCCTTCGCGCAATTCAAGCGGCGCAACCGCAACCGGCTGCCGACGCTGGAAAGCAGCCTCGTCACCCGCCTGTCCGGCCTGGAGCAGAAACTGTCGGAAAACCGCATGGAACTGAAGGCGGCGGAAGCCGAACTCGGCGACGTGCGCCAGCGGCTGATCGGCACCAATCCCGTCATCGGACGCATCGAGGATGACATCCTGAAAACCCGCCGCCGCCTGGGAGAACTCAAGACACGCTATACCGACGAACATTCCGCCGTGCAGGCGGAACTGCGAACCCTGACCCGGCTGGAAGGCGAACGCGAGACCCTGCTTGCCGACGCCGAGGCGATGGAGAGCACGGACATCGACCGGCTCTGGAACCTGGCGGCCGGATCGCTCAACCAGGAGGACGCCAAGACCCCGCCGCTCCTCGTCTCCCAGATGACAAGGCTCCAGGAAAGCAACGCCCAATACCTGCGTCTGAAGGAGGAAACGGCGGCGCTGGAGGCGGAGATCGACAGCATTCATACGGCCATTGCCGAGACCGGCCCCGTGATGCAGGAGCAGAAGCGCCTGGAAGAGGAAATCCGCCTCGCCCAGGAAAGCCACGATTCGATTTCCAAGCGTTTCGACAATGCCCAGATCACCGGTGCGCTGGGAAAGTTCGAGGCACCGGAACGCATCAAGGTGATCGACGCGCCGGTGGACCCGGCCGTGCCCGTCACGCCGGGCCGTATCCTGTTCCTGATTGCCGGGATCGTCGCCGGGCTGGTGGCCGGTGCCGGCCTCGCCGCCGCTGCCGAAATTCTTGATACCCGCCTGCGGCGCCAGCACGAATTCGAAGCCGTGTGCGACGCGCCGGTGGTCGCGCGCTACTGCAATTGACCGGCTACCCCGGAAAAGAGGCCTTGCCGCTGCGGCTGCCGGGGCTGTCCGGTCAGCCCGCGGCCTTCGCCCCATCCTCGTCCGAGCGCCAGCTTTCCATGCGCCGGTAGATGGTGGACGGGCTGACATCGAGAGCCGCCGCGGCCCGCGGGATGGATCCGTTGCAGGCCTCGATGGCGTTCTCGATCGTCGACCGGATCACGTCGTCCAGCGGCCGGATGGCCCCGGGGCTGCTTGCCTCCGGCATCAGCTTCGCTTTCGCGAGGATCTCGGCGAGCGGCCTGGTCAGTTCGGCACCGTCGGCCTTGCGCGCGCTGCCCAGCATGTCGAAGGGCAGCATGTCGGCCGTCACCACGTCGCCGTCGTTGAGCACGACCACAGAGCGGATGACGTTCTGAAGCTGGCGGACATTGCCCGGCCAGTCATGCGACAGCAGGATGGCCGCCGCGTCAGCGGAAAAATCCGTGAACGCCTTGCCGTCTTCCTCCGCGAAGCGCAGCAGGAAGGCCCGGGCGATCTCCACGATGTCCTCGTCGCGTTCGCGCAGGGGCGGCAACTCCACCGGAATGACGTGGAGACGGTAGAAGAGATCCTCGCGGAACCGCCCGGCCCTGACCTCGTCGACCGGGTTCCGGTTCGTGGCGCAGACCACCCGCACGTCGCTGACGCGGACCTTGTCCTCGCCCAGCCTTTGCACCTGGCGGCTTTGCAGGAAGCGCAGCAGCTTTGCCTGAAGGCCAAGATCCATTTCGCAGATCTCGTCCAGGAAAAGCGTCCCGCCATCGGCCGACAGGGCAGCGCCCTGGCGGTCACCCGTGGCGCCCGAAAAGGCGCCCTTCACATGGCCGAAGATCTCGCTTTCCAGCAGGTCCCTCGGGATGGCGGCCGCGTTGAGCGTGATGAAAGGGCCCCTGGCGCGGCTGGAAAGCCGGTGCAGCGCGTCGGCGCAGACCTCCTTGCCCGTCCCGCTCTCGCCGGTGATGAAGACGGTCGCATTGGATGGCGCGGCCCGCCTGAGCACGCGATAGACGGCCTGCATGGCCATTGAATTGCCGACGAATCCGGCAAGACCGTTTTCCTCGCCCGCCGCCCGCCCGGCCGGGCGTGGCGCAGGTTCAGCGCGCGTCCCTGCAGAGATGGCGTCGGCGACAGTCTTGTTGAGCCGCTCGGCATTGAAGGGCTTGACGATGAAGTCATAGGCGCCAAGCCGCATGACCTCGACGGCCGTCTTGATCGATGCATTGGCGGTGATGACGACAACCGGGCTCTTGACGCCGGCTTCCTGGAGCCTGTCCATGATATCGATGCCGCTCATGTCGGGCAGGTTCACGTCGAGAACGATGCAGCCATAGTCTGTCTCACCGATCTTCGCCAGTGCTTCCGCGCCGGTTACGGCAATGTCGCAACGCCCGCCAAGATGACGCAGGAAACCGCGATAGGTTTCGGCGAGCGCCATGCTGTCTTCCACGACGAGAATTCCGGGATGCTCCATGGATTGGCCCCTTGTTTCCTGATCCGCACCCCTTAGGAATACGCCAGCGGCATTAACTGTTTTCTAAATGCCGCCATTCCGCCTCCCCCGTTTCATGCCGCCATGTCATCCTGGTTAACGTTTTGCCCTTCCAGGTGCGCGCGCAAGGCGCGCACGCCCGTGCGTGCCGCGGCCATGGCCCGTTCGACAGCCTCTGGTTCGGGATCGCCGCCGGTTTCCGACTCGAGCGCGCGGGCCAGACCCGCCGCCTTGCGGATCGCGAACTGGCCCAGCAGTCCGGCAAGCTTGTGCGCCGCCTTTCGGAACGCCACGTCATCGCCCCTTGCCGAGGCTTCCTCCAACTGGCAGAGGGATGCCTCGATCTCGGTCTCGATCTGGTTGACGAGTGCGCGCATGGTCGTTTCCCCGACGTCCTCGCGCATGGTTTGCAGGAAGGCGGCATCGAGCGCGTCTTCGTCGCCGACGGCCGCAGCATGTGGCGCGTGCCCGGCTTCCGCGGGCGCCTGCGCGTCCGCATCGAACAGGTGCGCCAGCGCGCTTGCGATGTCGTGCATCCGCACCGGCTTGCTGACATAGGCGTCGAAGCCTGCCCTGAGCAGTCTCTCCCGGTCGCGCGGGAAGCTTTGGGCGGTCAGCGCGGCAAACATGGCGCTTCCGCTGGCACCCTCGCGCTTCATCGCCTTCATCGCCGACGGGCCGTCCATGCCGGGCATCTGGACATCGAGAACGACAAGGTCATAGGCGGTCATGCGCGCCATTTCCACGGCTTCCTCGCCGCTTCCGGCCGTGTCCACCTGCGCCCCGAACCGCGCGAACATCGTCTGGGCGACAAGCAGGCTTGCAGCGGTGTCATCCACGACCAGCACACGCTTGCCCTGCAGGTCGAGGCGCGTTTGTTCGGGGTTTGCCGTCTCGCCAGTATCCGTCGTCCCGGCCGCTGCCAGTTCGATGTCGAAGGTGAAGACGGATCCCTCGCCGGGCGTGCTGTCGACCACGATGCGGCCTCCCATCAGCCTGACGAGCCTGTCGGAGATGGCGAGTCCGAGCCCGCTGGAACCCTCATGCGCGTTGCGGCTGTTCTCTCCCTGCTCGAAGGGCTGGAATAGCCGGGTGCGCAACATTTCGGAGATGCCTTCGCCATTGTCCGAGACGGCGAACCGGACAAGACTGTTGCCGTTGCGATGCCCGGCACAATCCAGAACGATGACCACGTCGCCATTGCGCGTGAACTTGTTGGCATTGCCGACCAGGTTCATGAGCACCTGCCGGATCCGTTCCCGGTCGCCGATCATCGTCTCGGGCATGTCCGGGTTGATGCTGACCGACATGCGGTTCCGGTTCCGCGCCGCGAGCACGGCCGTCACCTCCATCACCTCGCGCACCAGTTCGGCCGGAGAGAAAGCCACCGGATCAAGCGTCAGCTTGCCCGCTTCCAGCCGCGAAAGGTCGAGGATGTCGTTGATCAGGGCAAGCAGGCCCTCCGAAGCCTTCAGCACTGTCGATACGTGCCTGCGCTTGGCCGGGTCGGTCTCTTCCTTCTCCATCACGTCCGACAGCCCGATGATGGCATTGAGCGGCGTGCGGATGTCATGGCTCATCATGGCCAGGAAGTCGGACTTTGCTTGCGAGGCGGTCGTCGCCTTGCGGGCCAGGAGGCGCATCTGCTCGGCTTGCCGCTCGGAGCGCTCCCCTGCCTCTTCCAGTTTTTCCCGCGCCTGGTTGGCGCTCACGAGAAGCAGGCGCGCACGCCGCTCGCCATGAACGAGATAGGCCAGCATGAGGGTAAGCAGGATCGCGGCCGCGGTACCGAAGCGCGATAGCTGCTGTTGCAGCAATTCGTGGTTCTTCGCCAGTTCCTGCCGCTCCGCGCGATCGTTTTTCAAACTGGCCATGGTCAGCTTGCGCAGCGTGGCACGATGCGGCGCGAGCAGGTCCCTCATGCGGGCCGCGGCACTCGCATCCCCCGCTCTGGCCGCCGGCAGCAGCCGGTCCGCCGCTTCCAGGTCCGCGGCAAAGGAATTGAAGGCTTCGGACAGCACCGCGTCTTCGCGCAGCGCTTTTGCCAGGACACCGCTTTGGTAAAGCGAGACGCGGCTCATCAGCAGGTCGAACTGGACATCGAGAGGCAGCGTCCCGGCGGGCTCGAGCCCCGCCGCCCGGGGTGCCAGCTTGGCCAGCGTCCGCGCAAGTTCCACTTCGGACTGGGAAGCGGCCCAGATCGTGTTCTCCGGGATCCGGTAGGTTATGCGTTTCTGGACATCGTTCAGCGCGAGATAGGCATTGGCCGTCGATGCCAGCAGCACGGCAAGGCATGCGAGAACGAGATAGCGGGCTGCCGTCAGCAACCCTGGCCCGCGCAACCTCATCGGAACTCCAGCGAACTGACCTGCCAGACCCACTTGAAATTGTGCTGCTCGTCTGCCAACTCGGGGAAATCGTCGCG
>MDTD01003368.1_pt1 | contig 15459 bp, 10 predicted proteins | sample 811221 | NCBI WGS metagenome assembly MDTD01 (sample SAMN05326646, study PRJNA326480) | marine metagenome | isolation source: seawater | place: Pacific Ocean: South West | collected 2011
CCCCAAGCTGGCGCATTACCGATCGTCATGTATTGCCCTCCACCCCAAATGGATGCAGGCAATCGATTTCTTGGCCTTCTTAATGATTGAGGGAGGCACGACGCCCACAGGGCCGATTATCGCCCATCTTGACGGGAGCCGAAGTGGCTACTTCCCGGAAACGGACATAAGTCTCCTGCTTGCCGCTCGGACCAGCCGCGCTTAGCTCAGTTGGCTAGAGCACCTGACTGTAGACTGGAAACACATGGTTGTGGGCAGCCATCAGGGGGTCCCCGGTTCAAGTCCGGGAGCGCGGACCAAGAACCGTGAACTTCATTTGTCAAGGGCCCGCTATGAGAATCAGTATGCAGCATGGCCCAATGGCATTCATATGCACTCTTTTGATGCTCTTGATGGCAGGACAACAGGGTCTAATGCTCGATGATATCAGAGAGGATAGATCCGAGTCATCGCCCAATCAGAACATATCTAGCATAGCGATCGTCCAGAACCCACCTGTTTCCAAAGCAGATTCGGTAGTGGCCCATGGAAATGATGTCTATTACTTCAGTGCGAGAGCACAGACAGATTCAGCAGGTGGCGGCGCAGAAGTCCCTCGCCTCATCATCGCAAATAGCACTGCAGTATTGTACGACGATCCCGTGGAATATTCAAGAAGTGCCCCTGATGAAGCTGGCTCACAAGCATCCGTGACCACGATGCTTGCAGCGAGCTCCGAGAGAATATATTTCGCTTCCACCCTCTGTGCAATAGGTAAGTTCGGCTCATGGAACCCACCTAATTCTGTTAAGTGCACGAACTACGGCCATGACAGCGATGGCTCGATCGTGGAATTCGGCTATGTCGACTTGGTTTCCAATCATGTGATCAGACTTGGTACAATGACCTACGGACTATGCAGTGGGGGGCACTCATCAGCTCATTCCCCCTACACTGCGCATATCTCCATGACAGAACACGGCTCAAATGCATCCTACGTTTTCTTTCATACGAATGGGGGTGCAGGCTCTTGCAAGGTCTACATCGACGGATTGGAGGTCGACACCATCAACACCGGAAACGGAGAAGCCCAAAGAACGATTCTGGCATCACTCTCTCTGAACCAGTCATCTTCGAATGAGTCTCTTGTCTACAACGGCTACGAGGGGGTGCGGTCGAGCAATCTCTTCCACTTCCCCGGTCTCCGACTCGCCGGGAAGTCGATAATCAGGGGCAACGACTACGGGACCTTCTTTTGCCATGACATAGATTCGATGGATCAGATAGGACATATCCAGCTGAGCGGGTCCAACCTCAGACTTAACGGAGATCACCTCCCCGTGTATCCGTCAGGCTGGAATGCGACAATCCTGGGTGGCAATTCTGACACTCATATAATCGATGAGAATTGCAATCATGTGAAGTCGTGGAATTACACCCAGAGTAATCTACCATTCGACGGCGGAGCGAAGGAGAAATTCCACATGTATCCGATTTCTGACAGGCTGGTATTCATCGGGACCAATGAACATAATACCAACATATCTGTTTTCGACGTTAACATAACTCCGAATTCCGATTACATCATCCATACCGATCTGAATGGAGCCCCTTTGGGCCATCGCTTAATCCCATTACTTCATGATGAGTGGCAGAATCTGAATTATCGTTTCTCGGAGGAGCGCGACATCTCCTCATGGACGACTCCTAGGAAATCAGCTTTCAATGCGACAATGATGACATCGGAATGCACGTACACCGCGCTGGACAGTTGCCAGAGCATGGTCACCTCGATAGGACTCTTCGACGAGGACGAGGACAGTGTACCTGATGTCTTGGACGTATTTCCGGGTATTGGGACCCAGTGGGCAGATGCGGATCTCGATGGGTTCGGAGACAATCCATTGGGCCACGAGCCGGACGATTGTCTGAACCTCCCGGGGAACAGCACATTGGACCGCTATGGGTGCGTGGATGCGGATGGCGACGGATGGTCCAATCAGGGCGACGTCTTCCCGACCGATGGGACCCAGTGGGCCGACTCAGACTTCGACGGGTACGGCGACCAGCCAGGGGGGACGCGCGGAGACCACTGCCCGGCCGTGTACGGCGAATCGTTCAGGGACATGCGAGGCTGCGTGGACAGCGACGGTGATGGGTGGTCAGACGCAAATGACGACTTCCCAGATGACCCCACCCAGAACAGGGACACCGACGAGGACGGGTTTGGAGACAGCCCAATCGGAATGAACGCTGACGGCTGCATCGAGGTTTCCGGGACGAGTACTCAGGACGTCTTCGGCTGCCCTGATTCAGACGGGGACGGCTGGTCGGACACAGGCGATCCCTTCCCCGACGATCCCGCCCATTGGTCCGACTCGGACATGGACGGGAGCCCGGATGAGATCGACGCCTTTCCCAATGACCCGACACAGTCCGCCGACACCGACGGCGACGGATTTGGGGACGACCCTTTCGGAAACAGGCCGGACATGTTCCCTGATGACTCATCGGAGTGGTACGACTTCGATGGAGACGAGGTCGGAAACAATGCGGACGACTTCCCATTGGACCCCACACAGTGGGAGGATGCCGATGGGGATGGCTATGGCGACAATGTATTCGGGATAAATCACGATGCGTTCCCAGCGGATGAAACACAGTGGGAGGATGCCGACGGCGATGGGTACGGAGACAACCCGAATGGCAACAACCCCGATCCATATCTGAACGATTACGACAATGACGGATTCCCAGATTCTGAGGACATCCTCCCCTTCCTATACAGCCCCGGCGACCAAGATGCCGATGGTTGCCCCGATCTTATTGACAGATTCCCGACCAATCCACGAGAGTGCCTAGATAACGACAATGACGGCATTGGGGACAACTCTGACCCTGACGACGACAATGACGGGTGGAATGACATCGACGAGGAAAGGCTCGGATACCTCCCGTTCGACAACACTTCTGTGCCCGTGGACACGTGGGAGATAGTGGTGCCAGGGACCTCGATAGGCCTGTCAGCCTGGGACCTGATTGGCATATTCGGAGGCGTGCCTATCGCTTTCTGGTTGATATTCAGCCTCCTAACTAGGAACGCAAGAACAAGCATGTACACTACCATGATAGATGGAGCCACTTCAAGGAGCGAGCTGGACAAGATTGCGAGAAGATGGGAGTTCGCACTCCAAATTCGACTCATAGGCCCTCATCACGGTATCCGTCTCGAACGACTCAGAGCCGAGAGAGACGACATCCTCGAGCGGTTTGAAATTGGTATAGAAGATGTCGATCACACATCGCTGGTGATTCACGAGTTAGATGATTAGAAGGAAAAATGACTCTTCACAACCGGACTTCGGTTCAAGTCCGGGAGCGCGGACCATGACTTCATCAGACTAGAATCTTGATTCCAATTTATGACGGCTTTATTTAGGTCCGTTGTTGCGGGAGATTAAACTTGATCGACGTTCGGTATGGGTGAGCCAAATTTAGATCAATCGACGTTAGGACAACAAACATTAGTTTGTCGGGGAACACAAAGCGCAGTGGTGGTAAATATGATGGAACGGCCCATTGGTTTGGTGAACATATCTGATGCCAACCATACTGGATCCAGTGTGGACGCTTTGAATCACCCCCGTTCACATTCTCCGATGGACGGAGTGGTAATGGCTTCCATGAAACTCGATTCAGACACCAAAGAATTCGTTGAGGCACTGACCTCAGAAGGTCTCTCTAGGGAAGAAAAGCTAGAATATCTCACCAACCTGAAGTCTGCAGCAGGAGGAGAAGTTTTCGAATTCTCTACCTGCAACAGGGTCTTGTATGTTGGATTTTCAATGACCGACACAGATCTAGTCACAGCAGTAGGGGACGTCACGGGTGTGCGCGGATGCCCCTTCGAAATCTCAACCGGGATGGAGGTTTGGAGAAGACTGGTCAGAATATGCAGTGGGCTTGATTCCTTCATTCTTGGAGAACTACAAGTCATGGGGCAATTCAGGGACACTGTTTCATGGCACAAGGAAAATGAATACATTTCTCACTCGAATTCCGTGCTGTTCGATCACGTCATTGCTGCTAATCGAACAATTAGGAAGGAACTAGGCTTCGACAAGACAGCCGGGTCGATGTTGAACTTGGCAACAAACACAATGAAAGAAATGATCAGAGACAACGGGCAATTAGATACATTGGTTCTTGGCTTCGGAGAAATGGCCTCCAAAGCAGTCGAGGCGTTAATCGGATTCAACCAACAAAAGATACATGTCATATCCGGCGATCCTGCCAAAGCCGCTCTCCGGTACCCAGAACTAAATGACAAGATCGAAATCTTGTCGTTTGAACAATGGGTTCTCTCAGAAGCAAATGCTGATCTAGTGATATCGACGCTGAGGAATAAGAGGCCGACCTTCACAAAAGAGTCACCTTTTCCAAGCAAAGGGAACACTGTGATAATGGATTTTTCGTGGCCATCTTCCTTCACAGAAGGTGGCATCAGTAGCGGAGATCTCCTCTACGGCATGGAATACTGGATACGAAGGTCGAGGAAACTAGGAATTGATTGGAATTATGCTGATACAGCCAAAAGGGGTGAAGAAATACTGAGCCGCATAGAGGAGAATTTCAAGATCTCACTCAAAAACGTGGCAAAGGCCAAATTCAGATCCAGAATATACGCTACCTTCAATGATAAACCAACATCATGGGCTAAAAAATATAATTTTGAATCAAAGAAAAAACCCCAGTTGGAAGCCTTTTCAAAAGAGATTGCAAGCTGGATATGTCAAAAAGACGGCATTTTTGACCTTGGAGATTTACATGAATTTGTCATTGGTACGAACCGGGAAATCGACCAGACCCTCCTGCAAAATATAGCCTCTGACATTAATCAAATGGTGACCTCCTTAGACACGTCCGCTGGGCCGGGGGCATGACGGTGAGGCCAATCAGGATAGGGACGAGAAAATCAGAGCTTGCAATGATTCAAGCCACTAAAGTCAAAGATGCGCTAGAGAGTAGTGGGCTGCGAGGAGTCCTGATTCCCATTAGCAGTCATGGGGATAGGTCACTGGGGGGAGACTTGTCTACCAAAGTGGGTCAATTTGTCGATGGGATAGACCAGTTGCTAAATTCAGGTGAGGCAGACATCACTGTACATTCGGCGAAGGACGTCCCAGTAGATACCAAGGACGGGATCAGGACACTCGCATATCTCGCCAGGGGGGAGACTTCAGATGTCGTAATCTCCAAGGATATGGGCGGATGGCCAAAACTCGATACACTACTACGGGACAACAAATCGAAACGCCTCGTTGAAGTGCTCGACGATCTCCCTATAAAATCGAAAGTCGGGACAGTTTCAGGTAGGAGACAGTCATTTCTGTTGAGCTCCAGGCCGGATATTATCCCCGTTTCCGTGCGGGGCCATATCGAAACAAGGTTGGACCGATTATTGGATGAACGCGCTCGTTTCCTCATACTGGCCGAGGTTGGTTTGAAGCGGTTATATGAGCAAAACGCGATTTCTAAAAGACACCTTGCATTGAATGCAATCAGGATCAGAGAGCAAGATTGGCCTACTGCTCCCGGACAAGGAGCAATAGCCGTCCACTGTCGTGACGAAGAATCTGAATTGAACGAAAAACTAAGCACAATTCTCAATCATGAACAGACATCAAACGAGGTGGAGAGGGAGCGCCGCATTCTAAAAAAACTCGGCGGCGGATGCCTTTACCCCGCTGGTGTCTTGTCCAAAGGAGCAATAATTACAACCGCGGTTTCACCTAGCGACTGGAGGTCAAAATATGCCCGAGGTGAAACTTTCGAAATAACCAGATATTATGGTGACTATGAAAATTTTAATTTTGAGGGCAGCCAACCAAGCCATGATCCTGTAAAAATCGACATTGATGAGCCGAGCCTGATAACCACTCTGACTTCAAACAGGATTTCTACCCAACTAAGGAGAAAAGGAATCCCCACGATAGACAAGCCGGTTGTCAAACTAAGTCCGCTGGCAGAAGCATGGCCGCAGGGCTTCCTAAGTGGGGAGGACAAGAAATCCAGTTGGCCAATACTCGTGCTAACCTCTCCCTTCGCGGCCAAATGTGCGGCTTTGGTGTCTGAATCAAACCCCGACATCTCCAAGATACCTTGGCTGACTTTGGGTGAGGGCACACACAAGGCGTGTTTCCAAGCGGGTATTACTGCTGCATATTGCGGAACGGCGAATAACAGCGAGGACTTAGTGACCTACATTCGTGATTCTCTCCCCCCCGAGTCCAGATTTTTCGTCCCGAGATCATCGAATTCCGACGACTACCTCTGTAATTCTCTTGCCGACATGGGCTTTTTCGTTAGGCAATGGATCGGATATGAAAACACGCAAACCGAGGTTGAAACATTCTCATTGGGAGATGACAGTATCTTATTGATTTCGTCCCCCTCATCAGCCGAATCGTGGGCCAGAAACCGATTGCCACTTCCGGGCACTGTTCTTTCCATGGGAAAATCCACCACAATCGCATTGGAAACAATACCTTATTTCCAAGACTCAGCCATTCACACTCTAGATGGCCCCACGGTTGAGTCCATTGCTGCCTTCTGGGAATCAAGATCATGGGGGGATTGACGTTGGAAATGAGGCCTAGGATAAACCGATGGACTCAATCAAGGAGAAACTTGGTTTTCGGCCAATCGATAGCTGAATCACTCGTTCAACCTCACTTCGTGGTAACCGGTACGGGAGTAAACGAACAAATCCCTGGAATGCCCGGCATCAACAGGCAGTCAAGTGACGTCCTAATCCGACAAATAACAGATGACGTAGCCATGGGTATTACCTCGCATATGATCTTCGGCGTCCTTGAGGACCACCAAAAGGACGAGAATGGAACATCCGCAGCCGACGATCAGATGCCTTTGCAGCGAACAGTTCGCAACCTGAAAAAAAAATTCGGAGACCAAATCGTAGTCATGACAGACTCTTGCCTTTGTACCTCGACGCGCCATGGTCATTGTGGACTAATTCAAGATGGTCTGATAGTGAACGACGCTTCAGTCGACATGTTGGTTGAAATATCCCTCTCTCACGCAAACTCGGGTGCGGACTATGTGTGCTTGTCTGATATGATGGATGGCCGAGTGAGATCCGTTCGCAGGGCGTTTGAGGTTAAGGGAATGAAATCCACTGGGGTGTTAAGCTACTCCGTCAAGTATGCCTCATCTTTCTATGGCCCCTTCAGGAACGCTGCATCATCAGCGCCCTCGTTCGGGGACCGATCTAGCCATCAAATGGATCCAAGGTCAGATTACAAAGAGGCCGTTCTCGAGGCGGAGCTGGACGTTCAAGAAGGCTCAGACATATTGATGATAAAGCCAGGGCTGCCTTATCTGGATGTGCTTAGGGAGGTCTCTTCGAAGGTTAACAGGCCTGTAGCAATCTACAACGTCAGTGGAGAGTATTCCATGGTTATGGAACATGCCAAGGATATTGAAAAGCGACATAAAATGGTAGTCGAGATACTCGGATCGTTCAAGAGAGCCGGCGCTGACATAATCGTCAGCTACCATGCCAGGGAAGCAGTCAGCCGAGGTTGGGTCTAACGGGGGTCATTGGCATCATCAGGCTCAACTCCTCGATACTCCATACAGAGGCGCAGGACCATTTGGTCGGAGGCGTCAACTCCCCCGTCCGGGCATTCAAGTCGGTGCATGGGAGTCCCGTGTATTTTCAACAGGCCAATGGTGCGATTGTAACCGACGTCGACGGCAATGAATACGTTGACTTCGTGCAATCATGGGGTCCCCTTATCCACGGCCACTCTCATCCGAAAATCATCGCCGATATATCTGAGGTAATGTCACGGGGAACCTCATTTGGCGCCCCGCATCTCGGAGAAATAGAGTTGGCGAGAATGGTCAAGGAGAGATACCCGCACATCGACATGGTCCGCTTTACTTCCTCTGGCACCGAAGCCGCAATGAGCGCTGTGAGGCTTGCACGGGGCTACACAGGTAGGGATCACATAGTGAAATTCGATGGTTGTTATCACGGACATATCGATGCTTTGTTGGTAAATTCCGGCAGCGGCCTGGCTACGTTTGGCATTGCGAGTAGCCCGGGAATACCCAAGGACACCATATCTACGACCCTGGTAAGTCCACTGGATGATATCGATGCTGTGAGGTATCTCTTCGAGGAATACCCGCAGAAAATCGCTGCAGTTCTCATCGAGCCTCTCCCAGCAAACAACGGACTCTTGATTCAACGGGACGAGTTCCTCCGAGAACTAAGGGAACTCTGCACAAAGAATGGAACGCTGCTTGTTTTTGACGAGGTAATCTCAGGATTTAGATTTAGAGAAGGAGGATACGGAGGGTTCTGTGGAATTACCCCGGATATCACCGCACTTGGGAAGATTATCGGTGGAGGGTTGCCAGTAGGCGCGTATGGCGCATGCAAGGAGGTTATGCAGCACCTCTCACCCCTCGGCCCGGTGTATCAGGCTGGCACTTTGTCAGGAAACCCCTTGGCAATGGCCGCCGGGATATCTACCCTGTCAATGCTGGATGACGCCGCTTATGCAAGACTCGACTCAATGGGAGAAAGGATGGAGCGACTCATAAGTCCGATTCTAGAAAAATTCGGCAACCCATTCAGATTGGCCAGACTGGAGAGCCTGTTCTGGTTCTCACCAGGAAAGGAAGATCCACCAAGAAGAGCGGACATGATCCCCTCAGATGCAGCGGAAAAATATGCAGACTTGCATAAGGGGATGTTGGACAGGGGATTCATGCTAGCCCCCTCAGCGTACGAAATAGGATTCCTTTCCACCTCCCACCAGGAAGGTCACATCGACGGCATGGCCTCTGCGTTGGAAAAAACCCTCAGCGATATGGAGATATGAGATGGAAGGCAAGGAAAGAATAACTCGTGCTCTGAATAGAGAGGAGGTAGACCGAACCCCAGTTTGGTTCATGCGTCAAGCCGGAAGGCACTTACCTGAGTATCGTAAATTGGCTAAAGAACATGATTTCTGGGAGAGGTGCAAAGATACTGACATCTGTAGTAGGATCAGCCTCCAGCCAATCGAGCGGTACCCCGATATAGACGCCACCATTGTTTTCAGCGACATATTGACTCCCCTGCCTGCGTTGGGGTACGATGTAAAGTACGGTGGAGGCATCAAAATCGATCCTTTCGATTTCGAGGACGTAGATTCATGGCCTGAATTCAGAGCAAGAGAACATGCTCCATGGGCGGGAAATGCCTTGGCAGAAATCGGGGCCCGAGAAGAAAGCAAAGCCCGCCTTGGTTTTGCAGGCTGCCCTTGGACCATTTCGATGTATCTAGTCTCTGGAGGAACGGGAGACAAGGACTTCCACGGCGCCAGGTCAGCAGTCTTTTCGAATTCAGATCTTTCTCTGAAACTACTGAACAAAATGGCAGAGACAGTAGGTGGCCTGCTAGCAGATCAGGTGAATTATGGCGGTGCCGATGCTGTCCAGTTGTTTGACACATGGGCGGGACTTTTGTCCCCTGCTCAGTATGAAAAGTTCGCGCGGGGGCCGACGGAAACCGCAATCGAAGTGTTCCGAGAGAAGAGTACAAGAGACGTACCGCTAATCCACTACGCCAAGGGCTCAGGACATCTTCATCAACAAATTCGGAGTATGGACATCGATGCGATTTCTCTTGACTGGAGAGACGACATCAATCTGAACAGGGTTAACCACGGCCGTAGCATCGCGATACAGGGAAACCTCGATCCATCATATTTGCACGGGTCACAACAAGAAGCAGTTTCAGCCACGAAAAAAGTCCTAAGAGAGGCAGGGAATGACCCTGGCCACATCTTCAATCTTGGCCATGGAATGGCACCGAACTCAAAGATAGAGAACGTCGAGGCAGTTCTCCATACTGTCACAGGAGGAATCAGATGAGGGAAGTTATGGTGAGCATGGTCCACAGAATCCAAGACCACATCTGCGAAGTAATCGGAGAAATAGACAGAACAGAGTATCGAGAAGATGTCTGGACCAGAGAAGAGGGCGGCGGCGGCAGGAGTCGCGTTTTTTCATCAGGAGAAGTGTTCGAAAAGGCAGGCGTGAACGTCAGTGTGGTCCATGGGACATTGAGCGAAGAGGCGGCCGAGAGAATGGGGGGCGGCAACCCGAATGATGGGCTGGAATTCTTCGCCACTGGGATCAGTCTTGTTCTCCACCCAAACAATCCGATGGCACCCACCGTTCACTCAAATTATCGCTACTTTGAGAGGGGCACAGGCCAGGAAAACGGGTCATGGTGGTTCGGAGGAGGAGCCGATCTCACACCATCATACCTATTCGAAGAGGATGCAGCCCACTTCCATTCCACCTACAGAGCAATATGTGAAAGGCACGAGATTGCAGATTATGCTAAATTTAAACGATGGTGTGACGAATACTTCCACAACGGCCATCGAGGAGAAGCTAGGGGTGTGGGGGGCATATTCTTTGACAATCTCAGGGGTGAAAGCAAAAATGAGTGCTTCAGCTTCGTAGAGGACTGTGCAGAGGGCTTCTTGGACTCCTACATGCCAATTCTTCTGCGCAGGGTCAATATGCCATTTGACGAGGGTCAGAAATCCTGGCAGAAGATTAGGAGAGGAAGGTATGTCGAATTCAACCTAATCCACGACAGGGGTACGAAATTCGGTCTGAGGACCAACGGTAGGATAGAGAGCATATTGATGTCACTCCCGCTTGAAGCTCGTTGGGAATACTGCCATGAAGTAATCAAGGGCAGTGAAGAGGAAAAGTTGTTGAATGTTCTGAGAGAACCCAGAGATTGGGCATAGGCTTTGATTTACCATGTACTCGTTGGAAGATTGGGTCCGGCACGGAAATGAGCTTAGGAGGCCACTGCTGGTCAATCATGCTCTCTTTGAATCAAACAGAGTTGTGATTGTCGGAGGTGGCTTGTCAGGCCTTTCTCTGGCCTACAGGATCGGGACAGAGAGACCGGATATTCATGTGACTTTGATTGAAAAGACCACAAGGCTGGGAGGAGTCATAGAGACCTGGAAGAAGGGAGCTTGGATTTGCGACGTATCAGTGAATGCCGCGAGGCCGCATCCGTCCTTCTGGAGGCTCGTCCACGACCTAGAGCTCGATGGTGCGTTCAAAAAATCGAATGAAAATGCGAGGTCCAGATGGATTTTGATTGGACAGAGAAAACATAGAATTTCTATGTTCACGGCTGCTAAAATAGGGCCCTCGGGGATTCTCAGGGGGTTTCTGAACTCGAAAGTCCCGGGAAAATCAGTTTTTGATGTAGTTCAAAACGGTCCCATCTCTGACGCTCTCACTCTCGGAATATTGAACGATTCGGCGAAGGAAGTCGACGCGAATTTCCTATTTCCAGCATTCACCGGATTTGGCCCGAAACCCCCTGTTGGGAAGAGGCGGCTAAGGAACATGATATCAGCCTCTTACCCCATTTTCACCCCAGATAAGGGCAGTTTAGCCTCCCTCGATGGCGGCATGCACAGTATCATCGATGCCCTGGAAATCAGGCTGAATAAAATGGAAAATATTGAGATGGTTTTCGGTACGAAGGAAAAAAATCCAGATGAGGTTTCAAGGGCCTACAACGTACCCATATCGTCAGTCATTTGGTCAACTGGGCTACCAACTAGGACAGATGGAGAAACCGAATTGAGTATATTCGCGGCCGGATACAAATCAACTGATGTCGACCATGTCGGGATAGGGTATGGAACCCTAATCCCTGATATTGAAAGTCCTGTGAGCGGAATTCTACATGAGTCTGACATCCACCGTTCGCGGAGGGCACCTCACGGACACAGGCTGTTCAGGTTGATGGTACCCCACCAAAGATGGGGTGGGGATGTGAGCGAGGTAGTTGAATCTGCGAGTAGACTCTTGAATACAGTGGAGAGACCCGCCCTGCTTGAGAAGATCGGAACTAGGAGAATTCCTCGATTCCCGCCTGGTTACATGCGCTCAATCGCAGAGAAGGAGTACGATTTTTCCATCGCTGGATGGACTGGCAGCGGAGTATCGATTACACATGTAGTCGACGAAGCCGAGAGAATTTCTGAGTTGTTCAGGCAGGCGGGGGAGCTCGCGCGGAATTAAGCAAAATACCGAGACTTAGGTTTCAATCACCCTCAAATAGGGAATGGCGGTCGCTCGGGACCCGGAGGTTCGATTATGGGAGTCGCGAAGCACATGCAGGCCACTTGGAATCGTCCTAAGGCAAGTATCCCGGCAAAGGCCCGTAGAGAGAGGATGGCTGGATGGAGACGCGAAGGCGTATTCCAGCGTATACAGCGCCCAACGCGAATCGATGCGGCACGAAGAGTTGGATACAAGGCCAAGCAGGGAATTGTAATGGTCAGGACCCGTGTCCGAAGAGGAGGCCTGAGGAAGGGCAAGGTCCACATGAAGAGGAAACCATCCAACGCAGGTATCAAGAAGATCACAATGGCGAAGTCAATTCAGAGAATCGCCGAGGAGCGTGTCAGTAGGCGCTATCCAAATCTCGAGGTTCTGAACTCATATTGGGTCGGCGAAGACGGCAAGAACAAGTTCTACGAGGTCATAATGGTCGACCCACACCACCCTGCGATTAAAGCCGATAAGCAACTCGGGTGGATATCCTCGGGATCCAGCCACTCCGGTCGTGCTTTCAGAGGCAAGACAAGCGCCGGGAAGAAGGGGCGCGGCCTATTCAACAAAGGAAAGGGCGCTGAGAAGCTGCGTCCAAGCCTCAAGGCGCATCAGAACCGTGGCAAGTGAGCAACGGCTGCGTCAGGTTGATGCCGACATGCGTCAGCCAACCATCATGGTGGACCGTAGGCTGACCGAGATGCACGGTCTTCCGGTGGTACTTCCAGACGCGCGCATACTCGGAATCGTGCACGATGTAGTGCTTGATGAGCAGGCAAAGACTTGCACCCATCTCTTCGTAATGGAGACCACAGATACAATCGTCGAAGGTGGGTTGAACGTCTCCGTTCCGTGGTCATGGGTCCGTTCGATATCCGACGTCATCCTTCTCAGGTGGTTCCCACCTACCCCCATACCTCGCCGCCCCGACTCCTAATCGTGAATCATGCAGCAACCATGGGACCGATATGATGTAAAGCATGTCTGAGCACGACAGTATCGATGAATCGTCTCAGCACCGCCGCAGTTGTGCTGATGCTCGTCCTCGTCCCTCTTTCTGCAAAGGCCGCAGAGCCGAAGGGTACAATCACATGCATTCAGGAGGACGCTTCTGAAGGTTTGGCTGCATGGAGCCTTTCAGATCAAAGCTGTCTGAGAGTGGGGATCGGGCTTCTAAGTCCGGGTACTGCTGTCGAGTTCAACATCAGTGCCGACGCCCCTGTGGATATACTCCTCTTCTCCTCGACCGGCGTCGTCGTTTACCAGCAAGAGCAGAATTATCGTAGGGCAGATGTGTGGGAGTCTGATTCGGTATTCGAGTCATTTTCCGGCGACGGAAGTTGGAGATGGTCCACCCCTTCTGACAGGGGAGCAACTCGCTGGTATCTTGTCGTGGACAATTACGATCACGCCCAAGACCAAGACCAAGGTGCCTTGGGGGGTTCGACCGTAGGGGTTTCTTTCGGTGTTTCAGTCGTCCAGGAGGAGCCATTTACTCTGTACGATGATATCGTTCACTTGTCCCCCTCATCATTCGCCACTCTAGCAGGCCCATTCCAGGCCGATCAGGGTACAGTGGTGAAGATCGCCGCCTCTTCAATGAAGGGGGAGTCTGATGTGTTCCTAATGTCTCAGAATCAGTATCAGCTGTATTCTGCTGGGGCTGCCCCGGCACGTATCGACGAGGGATCGATGCTGTTAGTTGGCGGTGCAAGAACCGTATTATTCAGCGTAACAGAAGATCTCGATGGGGCCGATTTGTACGTTGTACTCGATAACAAGGCGGGAGGCGGGGGAGTTGGAACATCCTCAATAGCAACAACGGTAACGGTGACCCTCACCCCAATATTAGATCCAAGAATAACTGACTCAGGGTCGCTTGCAGTAGTGGATGTAGGCCAGACTGTGACATTAGACGCCAGTACAACGCCAAATCGGTCAGGGCAGATAACCTCTGAGGGGTACCTCTGGGATCTCGATGGCGATGGTTTTAGCGATGCAGCGGGAATGACCGTCCAAAATACTTGGAATGACCCAGCCGATCTAACAATACATCTTCGAGTAATCGGCATCGATGGAAGGCCTGCCACGAAGTTCCACGAAATCAGTATCCAAGACCTATCTCCACCCTTCGTGCAAATTGATGGTGCAGAGAACATCACCAGGACCTTCGGCGAATCACTCTCAATGACCGGCACATATTCCGACAACTGGCAGGTTGTCTCGGTGAAGTGGTACTTGGGCGACACACTTGTTCTTACCGATCCATCCCCTCAGAAGCAGGGAACATCTAGCCTCAATCTAGAGATTGGAACTCTGGAGATTTCCGCAGGCACCCATCCTGTTCGCATGGAGGTCACGGATGCTAGTGGAATCATGTCAAACTCTACCTCGAACCTTACCGTGTATGATGCGACCCCCCCTTCAGTCAATGACGCAATTGTGGAGTTGACGAGACTATCGGGCGAGACCATACGGCTAGAGGCAAGTGCAGCAGATCCAGAGTCTGAAACACTGGCCTACTCGTGGGACATAGATGTGAATGAAGACTCAGACGGCGACGGGGTTACGAATAATGACCAAGATCTCAGTGGACCGGTTTATGTGGTCGCATATACGGAAGTGGGAATCTACTCAGCCATCTGCACAATCACAAATGACAATGGATTGCAGACAAAAATCGAGTATATAGTAGCTATAGAGGCCTCAGACACCGAACCCACCTTGCTAGATGCCATCATTCCATACCTTCCATTCATCGGCGCAGGCGTTGTTGTGATCCTCCTAGCTTTATCCCTGGTCTTACTGATCTCTCGTCGCGCCAAGCGTAAGATGGCGGAGATAGAGGAAGAGATGAGGACTCTGCAAGAAGAGCAGGCTCGCGCGCCCAGTGAAGATGAGCAGAAGCAGATGTTCGCTAGGAGAAGTGCCGATGAAGGGTATGGCGGGGGATATGGCTTCCGACGTACTGCAGCCCCCCCGGTATCCAACGACCCGGATATTGCAGCATTACTAGGTCGTTCACCAGACGATGTGTCCAGCACCCCTCCTCGAAGCAGGGGCGATGAATTGCTTTCGATGATGTTCGATGATGACCCTATCGACGAGAAGCAGGGAGAAGCTCCCCATCCCGGGCAAGAAGAACGACCAACAACTCAGACGCCCCCGAAGATCCCCGAAATCGCTCAATTAGAAGACACAACACCAGCGGACCCCGAACCGGAGGCCACGCCACCAGAAGCGGAGCCCGAACCGGAGGCCACGCCACCAGAAGCGGAGCCCGAACCGGAGGCC
>MDTD01156985.1_pt1 | contig 15457 bp, 29 predicted proteins | sample 811221 | NCBI WGS metagenome assembly MDTD01 (sample SAMN05326646, study PRJNA326480) | marine metagenome | isolation source: seawater | place: Pacific Ocean: South West | collected 2011
GGTGTACGTACACCTGTTAGACAGTTTGCTTCGTGTGTCCTTGTTGACAGTGACGATACCCTTGATAGTATCTTCGCAAGTGATATGTCGATTGGTAGGTACACGGCACAAAGAGCAGGTATTGGAATCAACGCAGGACGTATTAGAGGTGTCAATGCAAAAATCAGAGGCGGCGAAGTCGCACATACAGGAATAATACCTTTCCTAAAAAAGTTTGAAGCAACTGTAAGATGTTGCACACAAAATGGTGTACGTGGAGGTAGTGCAACTACACATTTCCCGTTTTGGCATCAAGAGATTGAAGACATTCTTGTGTTAAAAAATAATAAAGGTACTGAAGATAATAGAGTGCGTAAGTTAGATTATTCTATTCAACTTAATAAAACAATGTATGAAAGATTATTAGCAGGACAAGATATAACTCTTTTCTCGCCACATGATGTGCCAGGATTATATGAAGCATACTTTGGAGATGCAGATAAATTTAAAGAACTTTACGAGTCATATGAACGCAAAACAAGTATAAAAAAGAAAAAGATTCCAGCAATGGATTTGTTTTCAGCATTGATAAAAGAACGTGCTGAAACAGGACGTATTTACATAATGAATGTTGATCATTGTAACACACATAGTTCATTTAAAGATACAGTCTATATGAGTAACTTGTGTCAAGAAATTACATTGCCTACTTTGCCTTTACAGCATATTGATGACGAAAAAGGTGAAATTGCATTATGTATTTTAAGTGCAATCAATGTTGGTGTAATCAAAGATCTTGAGGACTTAGAAGAATTATGTGATCTTGCAGTAAGAGCATTAGAAGAAATAATTGACTATCAACGTTATCCAATCAAAGCGGCAGAGATTAGCACAAAAGCCAGACGTAGTTTAGGAGTAGGATACATTGGACTTGCACACTATCTTGCAAAGAATAAAGTTAAGTATGATGACCCAAAAGCATGGAAACTTGTACACGAACTAACTGAAGCATTTCAATATTACTTGTTAAAAGCAAGTAATGATCTTGCAGAAGAAAGAGGTGCATGTGATTATTTTGACCGCACTAAATATAGTGACGGCATTCTGCCTATTGATACATACAAAAAAGAAGTAGATGATGTTGTTAAGGTTAAATTAAAATATGACTGGGATACTCTTCGCAAGGACATTAAATTACACGGTTTACGGCACAGCACATTGTCCGCACAGATGCCTTCGGAGAGCAGTTCCGTTGTGTCGAACGCTACCAACGGAATTGAACCACCTAGAGGATACTTGTCCGTTAAAAAGAGCAAAAAAGGGCCTCTTAAGCAGATTGTTCCGCAGTATCAATCGTTAAAAAACTACTACACTTTATTATGGGATATGCCAAGCAATGAAGGTTATATTAAGGTAGTAGCAGTGATGCAGAAGTTTTTTGATCAAGCAATAAGTGGTAATTGGTCGTATAATCCAACTCATTTTGAAAATAATGAAGTTCCAATGAGTCAGATGATACAAGACTTACTAAATACCTACAAGTTAGGATGGAAAACATCATACTATCAAAACACGTATGATTATAAAACTGATCCAAGCGAAATGGTTGACGAGCCGGCTCACCCAGTTGGTTGGCACGACAATGTAAAAGAGGGACCTGTTGAACGAACTGAGTTCAACGGAACTGACGAAGAATACGAAGAATATTGCGAAGCATGTGCAATTTAGGTTGACATCTACGTAAATTTAGTGTATAGTTAATATAGAAGAAGTAAAAGAGGAAAGCAAATGGCAAAGACTGTCTTTAATAAAGAAAAAGTAGACTTCACCAAACAGAATATGTTTTTTGGTGCAGATCAGAACACACAGAGATATGATGTATTCAAATTCCCTGTATTCGATAAACTTAATCAAACAATGTTGGGTTATTTTTGGAGACCTGAAGAAGTAAGTCTACAAAAAGATAGAGCGGACTTTGCTAACTTTCGCCCAGAGCAGAAACATATTTTTACTGCTAACCTTAAGTATCAAACATTATTAGATAGTGTGCAAGGACGTGGACCATGTTTGGCATTTTTGCCACATGTATCATTACCTGAACTAGAAGGATGTATTGTTACTTGGGACTTCTTCGAAACAATTCATAGTCGTAGTTATACACACATTATGAAAAATGTTTATGCTGATCCAGCAGAAGTGTTTGACACTATCCTCGATGATCAAAAGATTATTGACCGAGCAGTGAGCGTAACAAAACATTATGATCAATTTACAGAAGCCGCCGATGCATTTACATATCGCAATGAAGGTAATATGTATGAAGTTAAGAAAAAACTTTACATGGCAATGCAGACTGTAAATATCTTAGAAGGTTTACGTTTTTATGTTTCTTTTGCTTGTACCTTTGGTTTTGGAGAATTAAAACTAATGGAAGGTAGTGCAAAAATTATTTCACTTATTGCTAGAGATGAAGCACAACATTTAGCACTTAGTACTCACATATTAAAGTTGTGGGCTCAAGGCAAAGACGATCCAGAAATGGCTAAGGTTGCAAAAGAGTGCGAACAAGATGTTTATGATCTATGGCGTGAATGTGTTGCAGAAGAAAAAGACTGGGCTGAATACTTGTTCAAAGACGGAAGTATGATTGGTTTAAACGCCACACTACTACATCAGTATGTAGAATACATTGCAAACCGTCGATTAAAGGCGCTGGGAATGGATACTATATTCGATGCACCAGTTAACACTAACCCTTTACCTTGGACACAACATTGGTTAAGTTCATCAGGATTACAGGTTGCTCCTCAGGAAACTGAAGTTGAATCTTATATCATTGGTGGAATTAAACAAGATGTAGATAAAGATGCACTTAAAGGATTCAGTTTATGAGTATAGAAATTTGGGGTAAGCCTGCTTGTCCCTCATGCATGAAAGCAAAGGCTTTGTGCGAATCAAGAAAGTTTGATTTTGTCTATAAAGAACTTGGAAAAGATTTCGACAGAGATACTGTCTTATCTGAATTTCCAGGAGCAAGAACGTTTCCGCAGATTAAGGTATGGGGTAAAAACGTAGGCGGTTATGAACAGTTCTCTCAATACATAGACGATACTGGATATAACGGAACAGGACACGGATAATGTTAATAGAAGCACCATATAAGGTAGGAGATACCTTATCTTTCAAACTCAGCAGTGGAGAAGAAATTGTTGCAAGACTCGATGAAGAGACTGACAAATCTTTTACACTACTAAAGCCAATGGTAATTGTTGCACAACAACAAGGATTAGGTTTAGCACCTTTCATGTTTAGTGTGACACCAGATGGCAAATTTAATCTAATGGCAACTTCTGTTGCCTGTATTGCAAAAACGGAAAGTGGAATAGCCAAGCAGTATATAGAAAAGACTACTGGCATTGCACTACAATAACCATAGGAGAAAACATGACGTTACATGAACAAATCGTGCAAGCATTTAATAACTACCTTGCAGAAGCAGAAACATTCGATGAAAAGGGTGTCAAAGCCGCGGCAACAAGAGCCCGTAAGGCATTAGGCGATCTTGGTAAACTTACCAAAGGCCGTAGAGCAGAAATCCAAGAAAAAAAGAATGCAATGTAATGAGCAGTCAACGGCGATGGCTTAAACTTTGGGCTAGAACTGTTGGTATGCCTATTGGCATTAATGACGACGACAAGCCGGAGTTCCTTCCAATTACACAAACTGATGTAAAGAAGGCTCTGGCTTTTCGTACCTTTTGGATTGTACTACATGTTTTGACATGTTTTGCGATTATAGCAGGAAATGGAAGAGTATTAGAATTATGGTAGAACTTACGCCAGAAATAACAGATTTTATGGACACAATAAAACGTCCTGACAAATATACAAATATAGATTATATTACACCACTTAAAGATCATTTTGGCTTTTCTGAAAAGCAGGCAGAAAGACTACGTCATGAATACGTAGCAGATATTTTTAAACGTATGCCGTTTGGTGATCCAGACGCAAGAGACTAGGATAATTAGCATTTACTTATAAATATTATATGAGATATTTTTTAAGTCAATGCGAATACAAATGGACGCATGCCAAAAAAAGTAGAATGGAAAATATGTGGGTCATGCGAGAACTTGGCCAAGAACTTTGGAAGCAATGTAACCAACCAGGATTTAATTTAGTCTTAGTCAGAAGCAATAGCCAAACATTTCCAGGAGACATGTATTGTCGTTGTGATATATATGTTGATGTTGAAGATGGCAAAGCAGGCACGATGTTTGCAATTAAGTATTCAGATACTGCAAAGCCAGTAACTAAAGTTCAGTAAAACCTTTTTCTCTATCAAGATATTTAAAATCAATCTTAACAGGATCCCATTTTTCTAACGCATCAAATATAATTTGCTTATCTAATTCACCGCAGGTATAAACATCAAGTTGAACAAGTCCAGGACTTCCTTCGTCCCACACATGCACTGCTACATGACTTGTTTCAATAATAGTTACACAGGTTAAGCCTCTATTACCTTGCATCTCACAATATTTTGCATAAGGTCCCATCATTATTTTCATACCTATGTCACGGATAAGATTAGATGACCAATCAATAATTGTTTGTTCCCATCGTGGAGGATTACTACACTCTGCTCTAACTATTAAATGTTTGTGTTTGATCATAAAATTAGACATATTTAGTATTTAATGGTTGACAAACACAAAAAGTGGATGTATAAATAGTTACGTAACGTTGAAGCCAATCAGCGACAGACTGGACCTGGGGGCAGTACCCAGCAGGTCCACCATAAGCACATGAGTATGACTAAAGACGAACTTGACACAATTAGAATAGCATACACAAAAGTTTACGGCGACAGATGGCGTGAAGTTTTTGTCAAGTATTATTGGTGTGTTTATGATGGGCCTGAACTAGGATCGACAGATGTAAGAGAGAACGTGGAGTTACCGGTAGGCGAGACCGTATAAATCAGCAAAACTTATAATTGCAAACGACAATTATGCGCCAGAAATGGCAATGGCGGCCTAATTTAGGTCACCGGGGTTGATCACCTTGCAACAGAACGATTAAAGGGTGTTGCTTTCGGGCAACATCCTTTTTTACTTAATATCACTTTTTTACATTCATATATGGTTTTTGATAAGTATCTAAAGAGTACACACTAATCGGGATAGTGCTCCTAACAAAATTTAAAAATATTTAAGGAAGAAAACATGCGAATAACGACAATCGCCACAGCGGCTCTTTTGGCGCTTTCATCAGCGGCCATAGCCGAAGAAACTGTTCTATCATCAAAATGGTCATTAGACACACAAGTAAAAGCAACTCATATGGTAGATGCAGAAACTAATGTACTAACAATAAATCCAGAAATTACATATGCGGCAATGGATGCATTAGATTTGACAGTGGGAACAACATTTAATCTTTGGGAAGATGTAAACAATACAGATATCACAGATGAAATGGATCATATGCCAGTTTTAGAACTAGGTGCAAACTATGCTATGAATGAAGCATGGGAATTTGATGCATCGATGAACTATGATCTTGAAGAAGGAGAACGCTCAGATATTAAACTTGTTGCAACTTTTTCATTCTAAAAAGTAACAAATAACTTAAGGTCGCCCAGTGCGGCCTTTTTTTATGGTTTCATTTCAATAAATACTACTATAACCAAGGAGGGTTATGAAACTACACAAAAGTTATGAAGCACATGAAACACATCCAAAGAAGACAAGTATAGGAAATAATCACAGTAGAACAAAGTTTAGTTCTATGAACAAACACAAAAAACGCTCTTACAAAAAGTATAGAGGACAAGGGAGATAAAAATGGAAATGTTCGTTTTAGTTTTAAGCATGTGGGGTAAGACCGCAATGGGAGAATGGCTGTATATAGGTAATCAATATGCATTTAATACTCCGATGCCTCAACAGCAATGCGAAGAATTGATAGACAGGCAAGCATGGTCACACAACTTAACAAACGAATATTATCGTATACAGTTTGATTGTATGCCTGAAAGCAGTGAATTGAAGGAGTAACAATGTCAAAGGAAGATGACAAGGCTGGTTATACCGAATATGGATATAGAGGATTAGAAGAAATTAAAAAAGCAAACGAAAAAATTGCTGAATTACAAAAAGAGATTGAAGAACTGAAAAAAAGGTTAGAGGAGTAATAATGTCAAAAGAAGATAACACTGGTAAATTAGAAGTCGCAGTAAGAATTTTAGGAAATGAATTAGTAGCACTGAAAATGGTTGTTGACGACTTCAAAGTAAAGTGGTTAATTTACGGAGTGATTACTATTGTTGCTCTTGGTTGGGCCGCAAGCAGTTTTGGCCCTGCATTATTTGAAATGGTGGGTGGTGAATAATGTTAAGTAAAAAATGTAAACTACATTTAAAAGAAGTAAACGAAACACCATTACAACATATGAAATATGCATTAACGACAGCAGTCAAATTACAACTATTGGTTCCTGCTTTATTAATACACAGTGTTGCTCCTCGTTACTTTTCAAAAACTGCAACAAATGTAATGCGTAATATTTTAAAAAACAGAGAGGGTATATAATGTACGAGTACAAATGTAAAATCCTTAGGGTCGTTGACGGAGATACTGTTGATGTAGATATTGATCTAGGATTTGGTGTATGGATGCACAAAGAACGTGTTCGAATGATGGGTATTGATACTCCTGAATCTAGAACAAGAGATAAAGTTGAAAAATTGTTTGGACTTGCTTCAAAGGATAAACTTAAAAGTCTTTTACCAATAGGATCTATACAGGTACTAAAGACTGAAATAGACAAAAGTGGTGAAGATAAAAAAGGCAAGTTTGGACGTATTCTAGGCGATTTCCTTATTGACGATAAAAGAGCGACAGATATGCTTATTGAAGAAGGATATGCCGTTGCTTATTTTGGCGGCTCAAAAGAGGAAATAGACATGAAGCATATGGCAAATCGCGAGAAATTGCTACGTGAGTCAGCAGTAAGCAAAGCAGATTATGATGCGGCTGTTGCTAAAATGTCCTAAAAACCTCCCAAAATACGCGGAAAATTAACTTTTTACCAAAAAAGGTTGACTTTAGCGTTTTATTATGTTATTATAGTGGCTATGTTAACTAAAATAATAAAAATAATAAGGAGAGGTAACATTATGCCAAATACAGCAAAAGGTACAAAGTTCTTCAACGAAGGAACTCAAAACCAACAAATCCTAGCAAACTACTGGGGTAACGGTAAGTCGTTTACTACAGAAGATTTAACTGATGACTTAGATATTATGTCACCAGGTGCAAGACTAACTGAGTTAAGAGACGCAGGCTTCGACGTAAGAGTTGTTGAGTCTAACTCAAATGACACAGTAGGTAGACCAGTTGCTACATACAAGATCATGAAAAGAAGAATTTTTGCGTAATCTTTTCCAATCTTTTTAACCAAAACAGGTTGACTATTGCGCCTATCCATGCTATATTATACAAGTAATAAGGCACAAAGGTAGGCGCAATATGACTATGAGTTTAGTACGTGGCATGACCACACTCAATACAAAGAAGCGTAAGGCTTCGAAGATGACTTCAGGCAAACTAGCACGTTTGCAAAAACAACACAAAGAACATAACAAACATATGAAACAACTAGGTTGCCATAGTAATGTTATGACTTTCCCAGAATATTTAGATTATGTGAGTGGTAATTACAAGCCAAAACATAAGCCGTCAGTAATTAAGACTGATTGGCAACAAGAAGGTTACACACGTAAGACAGAAACTATTCCTAGTCATAATAGTGAACATAGTTTTGCTCCAGCAGTGAAAAAAGAATCTTTGCAATACACAGGTGAACGTAAACTTGTAGGTATTGCTATGATGCATAAGTCGAATCTAGTTCCAGTATTTGCAGATGAGGACGATAAGACTGGTTCTAAACAAGCAACAGAAATTGCACAAATGCGTAGAAACTAAACTACATACTAAATGTAGTAGGATTGTAACTTAAATAAATGATGAGGCAAAATAAAATGAGAATATTTTCAATATGGACGGCGATGGTTTTATTAACGTCAACGGCCATGGCATCAGCAAGTACATTTCAAAATGTTATCACTGACGAACTGTACACTGAGCAAAACCACCCCGAACTTTATTGCTTGGCACAAAATGTTTATTTTGAAGCAAAGTCGGAGCCGTTAGCGGGACAATATGCTGTCGCTGACGTTGTACTCAATAGAGTAAAAGACAATAGATATCCTAATACAATTTGTGAAGTTGTTAAAGAAGGACCAATTAAAGAAAGTTGGAAAACTAGACAATATGCAGATTTACCAGACGAGGAAAGAATTTACTATCCTAAAAAAAATAAGTGCCAATTTAGTTGGTATTGTGATGGTAAAGCAGATAAAATTCGTGATGGAGACGCTTGGAGGCAAGCACAAATTGTTGCATATAGGATAACCTATAATGATAGGCACAGAGGATTGACTGAAGGTGCTACACATTATCATGCTGACTACGTGCATCCTAAATGGGCAAGTACACTACAACTTGTAGGAAGAATTGCAACACATATATTTTATAGGTGGCCATAAATGGAAAAGAAACATGTTGATAATGAGTATGTTGTCTTAGACGACTTCATGCCAGACAGTCTTGTAAATCATATTGAACAAGTTATGATGTTCAACGATAATCTTGCATGGGGGTTTAGAGATTCCACTGCAGGGGTTGACGATATTGATACTAATAATAAAAATATAAAAGAAACATTTCAATTCCAAAGTAACTTATTTGATCATGACTCCGGACCAACTAGTCAATTTTTTGAGGCAATACATCCTATAATGATGTTCGCCGAATATGCACTTGGATTTACAACTCAAAATGTAAGTAGGATCAAAGCAAATACATTATTACAAGTTGCAGGCACAGAAGGCAAGTATCATCCACCACATATGGACTTGATGAATGATAACGGATATGCAATGGTATATTATGTTCATGATGCTGACGGAGAAACGGTTTTATTTGATAAACGGTTCAAACAAGCATTTAAGCATGATCCAAAATATCTAAACCATGGTGCATATGATTTGAATGAGATTGCTCGGGTAACGCCAAAAAAGGGAAGAGCACTTCTTTTCCATTCTAATCGTTTTCATGCTAGTAGTAACCCACAGGTTGCACAACGTAGAGTGATAATAAACCACGTTTTTACTACAGATGATAACTTCCTAACCAAAATAGGTTGACTTTTGCGTTTTATTATGGTATACTATAGACATAATAAAAAAGGCTAACTTATAGGAGGCATTACATATATGGAAAATCCATTAAACACAGTTACAGAGTTTCTTACCCAAGAATGGAGTAAGACTGTCGAGTATCAGACTCAATCATGGGCTGATGCAAAACTTCAACTAGCAACCAATCAAGAACAAATAGTAGGTTTGTTCAACAAGGTTGCTTCACTTTTCAACTAAGAGGCTAAAATGAAAGGCTTATTAAAAACTATTGCGTTAGTTGGTGTGTTAGCATCGCTTGGTGCGTGTTCATCATATACAACTATCGCTGAGCGAGACGAATATGCTCAACCAAAGTGGTACGCAAAATGTGCCCAGGCTGGATCCGAAGGTTGGTTCTGGTGGAAGAAAGACTACGTATATGCTTGTGGTTCAGGACAAAGTCTGTATCAACAGGCGGCTGAAGAGCAGATGTACGCAGTTGCTATGAACAACTTTGCAAAACGTATTAACGGCAAAGTAAATAGCGAAACATCTATTGCGTTCGATAATGATGTTAGAGATACAAAAACATTCATTTCTTACAAAGTATCTGACACAAAAGTACGTCAGCATATTGAAGAAGAACGTGGTACCTACATCTATGCAGGTAATACATATACCTTTGTTAAACTTAGAATGCCTAAAGAAGTATTCGATGGTTTGATTGCAGGATCGAACTAATGGTTAGAGCAGGATTAGTCATTATGGCACTAGTCCTGTTATCTGCTTGTAGTAGTAGTAAAGTTGACTACAAACCGCCGTATTGTTACACAGATCAAACAATCAAAACAACAAACGGAGATACTGTAAGTAGTGAAACTACATTAGAATGTAGTGACAGACCAGGACAACAAACAAAAATTCAACGGGCTGGTATAGATAAAGGTTGCGAAGAATTTTGGTATTCAGAAATAAGGAATGGTCAGGCTGTTCCGGTAAGAGGAGTTCGATGTGAAAGACTTGATGGTAGTTGGGAAATCCTTAATATTAACGGCTTTGTTCGTTAGTGTAGTAGGATGTTCATCACATAGTGTCAATCAAAGTGCAAGTGTTACAAATAGTGTAACAGGACCTTATGGTGCCGCAATTAGTTCAGCAGACATAGGCTGGCGACTTTATCAAGATTGGAACTATAGACTAAATGATTCTCAAAAACAAAAACAAACCTCATCTGTCTATGCGGCCTTGGAAGGTGATTATGGTGTTGTTTACAAATGGTTTGAAGGCAATGCATTTGGAGCCGCAAAAGCAGTACATGGATATCCACAAGGAAGTGGATTTTGTAAGGTAATTTACACCACAGTAAAAGTTAATAACAGACAAAGGACCTATGAAGATACGGCATGTAAAGAAGCAGGACATGAAGGTTGGCGTTTTGTAGTTAAATGATACTATATCGTAGGTATAAAAATTGATTAAATACAACATGTTCTTAGCAATATTAACAACGCTCACGGCGTTAACTATTAGTGCCGTAGCAATATATTATTCAATAGCAGGTTTGGTGGCAATTTTTGCCGCGGCCGCAGTGCCTATTATGATTATGGGTGGTGCCCTAGAAGTAGGTAAACTGGTTACTGCCGTTTGGTTACACCGGCATTGGCAACGTGCTACATGGTGGCTAAAAACTTATCTAACAATAGCAGTAGTTGTTCTTATGTTTATTACAAGCATGGGAATATTTGGCTTCTTATCTAAAGCACATATTGAACAAACAAGTGCTAGTGAAGAAAGCATTGCACAAGTTCAACAAATAGATACAGAAATTGGTAGACTTAATGGGATAATTGCTAGAGCAGATGAAAAGATCAAAGCATTAGAATCAAGTGGTACAGGTGCTGATGCTAATATACAAGCACAGATTGATAAAGAGCAAGAACGTATTGACTTAGCATTCCAACGTATAGAACCTGCTATAGCACAACAAAACAAAATTATAGAAGATGCTAGAGGTACAGATGCCGAAAGGACAAAACCTTACGAAGATCAATTAGCAAATATTAGTGCAGAAATATTACGTTTAGAAACAAGTGCTAGAGAATATGAAGATAAAATTGCAACACTTGATGTAGACAACAAAAGTATAACACCTTTACTTGCACAAATAACAAAAATTGAAGAAGAAATTATTCGTGTAACTAATCAATTAAACAGTACTGAAGATGGACAAATTAGAGCAGGACAGGCTATTATAGGAGTTACTAGTGATGGACTATTTGGAGGTAACACACGTAAAGCACTAGCCAAATGGGTTTCAGCACAACAAGAACGCATAAGTCAGATCCAAGGAGACATAAGCAAATTAAGAGTTGAGGCTAATGAAGCATTAGAAAAAGAACGTTCAAGATTAGCAGAAGTTGTTAAAGATATTAGAACAGTACAAATACCTGCATTAAAAGAACGTGAACTTGTAATGCTAGGTAAAATTGATGAAGTCCGTAAAACTGAGTCTCCTGTAATACAGACTGCAAGAGATGAAATACAAAGACTGCGTAAAAGTGCTGAAGATCAAGTTAAAAATAGTCAACAACTTATAGAAAGATTACGTAGCCAATTAGCATTAACAGATAAAGCAGATGAAATAGATGCGGCAGTTGATGAACAACTTCTAAAAATCAAAACTGCTGAAGCAGAACTAGATACCCTCACAGAAGAAAAATATGCACTTGAGGCAGAGTATAGAAAACTTGAAGCAGAAGTAGGACCTATAAAATATATTGCAGAATTTGTTTACGGAGAACAAGCAGATAAAACAATATTAGAAGAAGCAGTTAGATGGGTGATACTAATTATAATTTTTGTGTTTGATCCACTAGCAGTACTATTATTAATTGCTAGTCAGTATACATTTGAATGGGCAAGATCAAAAAAGGATGGCGATTTTGACTGGGGTTCGTACGAGCGATCAAGAGCAAAAAAAATTATGGAAAACAAACCGCCTGTAAAAGAAGAACCTGAACAAGAATTAAAACAAGAACAAGAAGAAAAATTTAAAAAACGTGAAGAAGAAGAAAAGAAAGCATTAGAAGAATATTCTCGTAAGGCTAGAGAAGAAGAACAAACACTATCACAACAATTACAGGATGAATTAGAACCAATTCCTGAACCAACCGAAAACAACGTTACCGAAGTAGATGCAACATTTGAGAATGAAGCATCAAAAGATGACCAATCTCCAAATCCTTTTGCAAAAAACTTTATAGAAGATAAAGAAGAAAAAGATATTACAGAAGAAGAACTTGAAGAAATTTTAGAAGATGAAGAACCACACGTATTAGATACACCGCCAGATAATATAGAAACAGAAGACGAAAAAGCACGAAGAGAAGAATATGATGCCAAACATGCTACTGATGAATGGAAGAGTGCTAAAGAGGCATGGAAAGCAGAGCATCCAAACGAGACACTTAAAGAGAAGAAATTATTATATATAAAAGGGCTAATAGATAAGTTACCTTGGGAGGACAAGGTTGAACAAAAAGATGAGGGTTATAAACAAAATGCTGAACAAGGTGAAAACACTTTGTTTAACAAAATGAGAAAAGAGTAACCTTTGAGTAAAATAAGCGTCATAACGCCCCCAGACAAATTATATAACAAAGCATATAGTTTCGTTTTAATTTACCCAAATAATGATATAAAACAACAACTGCAAAATCTTATTGCAGATTGGGATATTCCTATTAATGTTTATATGTATGAAGAAGAAGCAGTGGATTGGTTATTGGATATTGTCCAATCTGCTGATGCAGTAGTCCTGAATTTGGACGATTGTGATACCCAAATAAGAGATTTAGCCAGTTATTTGGTAAGTTTACCCAATGTTTTCTGGTTGACAAAAGCCGAGATCTCAGTGTATAATAAACTGAGCGTTAATAGAATATACAACTTAGATACATTAGGAGGTACAGTTGAGAAGAAACAATAATAATTTTAGAGGACCACGAGGTAGTGGACATCAAAGAGAACCTGGCAAGTCAGGTTTATATGTAGAAGTCAGAAACGGTGACTTCAATTATGCACTTAGAAAATTTAAGAAGAAAGTGCAAGAAGCAGGAATTATTCAAGAGATTCGCGAAAGACAGCACTATGTCAAACCAAGCGAAAAACGTGCTAAGGCAAAAGCCGCAGGTATCGCACGTTGGAAAAAGAAACAAGCAAAACAAAAGGCTGAATGGGGCAACTAGATGGAGCCGATTGCAACAGTAATCTTTCCAACTATTATATGGCGTTCTACAATCAAATGTGATTTAGACGCAATGTCTCGCCATATACTAAAGTATAAAGATTTAAATGACGGTGTTGCATTAAGTAATTACGGAGGTTGGCAAAGCACTAACCAAGACATATCTAGAGATTTTATCGATTGGCAAATAGCACTTGAAAAAGCAGTAAAGAGTGCATGTCAACAAGGACAGTTACCAGACTTAAAATTATATAATCTATGGTTTAATGTAAACGGGTTTGGTGCTTATAATACTGTACATAATCATCAAGATGCTATTATAAGTGGTGTATTCTATGTAGACGTTCCAGAGAAGAATATGGGTGATATTGAATTTTATAGAGATGATGACAGCCAATACTATTTGCCACCATTAGAATCATACAATGGTTTTACAAAACAAAAACATGTGGTTGAACCAGAAGCAGGAATGCTTTTACTATTTCCAGGTTGGGTCAAACATGCAGTACAAGGCAACAGAACTAATCGAGATAGAGTAAGTATATCTTTTAATTATGGAGTAAGATAATGAGAATCGAAGAAGATGTAAAATTAGATTATAAAGACGTTCTTATTCGTCCCAAGCGAAGCACATTAGGCAGTAGGAAAGAAGTAGACTTGGAACGTGGATTTACTTTCCGTAATTATAAACCTAAAGCACAAGATAAACTTGATACTTTGATGCAAGGATCATATAGGCATTATCGTGGTATTCCTATTATGGCAAGCAACATGGATGGTGTAGGTACATTTGAAATGGCAGACAAACTTGCTGAAGGTAAGATTATGACTTGTCTAGTAAAAACGTATAGTGTTAAAGAACTAGTAGATTATTTTGATTCGGATACAATTGAGAGAACAGAGTATGTTGCTATGAGCATTGGTATTACAGATAGTGATTATACTAAATTCAAAGGCGTATACGACAAAGTAGGAATAAAATTAAAATATGTTTGTATTGATGTTGCAAACGGATATTCAGAAAGATTTGCTGAATTTGTACGTGGTATGCGTAACAACTATCCAAACGTAGTAATTATAGCAGGTAACGTAGTTACAGGAGAAATGACGGAGGAACTTATTCTTGCAGGAGCAGATATCATCAAAGTCGGAATCGGACCAGGGTCGGTTTGTACGACTCGCATACAAACTGGGGTGGGCTATCCCCAACTTAGTGCGGTTATTGAGTGTGCCGATGCGGCGCATGGATTGGGCGGACATATCATTGCTGACGGCGGCTGTACTTGTCCTGGTGATGTGGCAAAGGCTTTTGCAGGCGGCGCAGATTATGTAATGTTAGGAGGTATGTTTGCAGGACATGATCAAGGTGGTGGAGAAGTAATTACTAAAACATATCGAACAGATGAATTAGATGCAAACTGTACTGATTACGTTCATGAAGAAAAGAGTTTTGTACAGTTTTACGGCATGAGTAGTAATGCCGCAAATGAAAAGCATTTTGGTGGACTAAAAGATTATCGTTCATCAGAAGGCCGCGAAGTACTTGTTCCTTATAGGGGCGATGTAGCGGTTACAGTGCAGGATTTACTAGGCGGATTGCGTAGTACTTGCACATATGCAGGCGCAATTAGGCTTAAACACCTAATGCGTTGCACAACATTTGTACGTTGCACCCAACAATTTAACGGAGTATATGCTACAGATGATAAATAAACATGTAAAGATAGGAAAGAGTCCTGCTTTACTTAGATTGCCCATTAGGGGATCTAACATTAATCTTGCTTATAAAAGGAGAAAAAAATGACAAGAATAACAACTCTAGACTTAACCCCACTTAACAGACACATGGTAGGATTCGACAGAATGTTCGATGAAATGGACAGACTGTTTGAAAACAGTGTAAATAGCCAGGGGTATCCTCCATACAACATTGCTAAACTAGACGAAGATGGAAACGAATTTATGGTTTCACTTGCAGTCGCA
>MDTD01035871.1_pt1 | contig 15456 bp, 35 predicted proteins | sample 811221 | NCBI WGS metagenome assembly MDTD01 (sample SAMN05326646, study PRJNA326480) | marine metagenome | isolation source: seawater | place: Pacific Ocean: South West | collected 2011
TATTCGGAAAATTTTTTTTTATACCAGTGGATGCATCGAAACCTATTCCCCATAGGATACAATTTATTTTTCTATAGGGGCCACATAAACCAAAACAATTGGTTTTAGCCTACGGGTTGGGGTATTGGTTTTTGGGCAGCTAGGGTAAATAATATTAAAATGGCCAGTAGTCAGCAGATGGTGAAAATGGGGGTTGGCGGTGCGCGCAGCTCGAAGCGTGTGTCAAGAGAAAAATGCAGCGTATAAGAATATAAATTTTTTTTTATTTTTCTACTTGTTTTTTATTTTTTCTTTCTTTTTTGATTCTTAAGATTTAAGAAAAAAAAAATATCTACTTGTTTTTTATTTTTTTTATTTTAATCGAATTAAAAAAAAATATTTTTTTTTGTTGACAATTTCATTTCGTCAAAATTATGACGCTTATTAACAGTCTTTTGACACAATTTTGATCGAATATTTTTTTGACCTGCTATAAGTAGGTGTGACCGAGATTAGCTGACTCGGCGCAAAAGTTTCACTTTTGAAAGGGGCGCGATATGATACGCTATATTAAGGTTGGGCGGCTACTCGAAGCATACTTGGCGATCTCACTGCGGACGGCATTGACGCCAGGGCAACAGGATTATGTGACCAATATTGTCGCCCTGAATCGATACTATGGCACTTCCATGCCTATAACAGTATCGAACAATAAACGAGCCCTGACCAGGGCTAAAATGGGCGGGGTCCATGTTGGTCAAGGCCGTGATGCAATGTGGGACCAGGTAGTTAAAACAGAATGTGGCGGATGGGCCGTGTGTGACATAAAACAATTAGGGACAAGTGATATTACTTCTGGCAATAATATCACCCATCTCCGCAAGGGGCATCGCAAGGGTCAGCCGATGCTGATTCGTATCGTGGACGGGGACTGCCCGAAAGTGCCTACTCACTGGGTCGGTGAGATTGAAGAAATGCCGAAAAATGTTCGGCAGAAATGGGTGAACATCACAGATGTTCTAAACTACTGCGAAGAAGAGAATCAGCCTAGCCCATGGCAGCCAAAGGTTGACGATAACCAAATTGCATGGACGCGTCCATTCGGGGGCTATGGAAGGCTGGTTATCAATTTCAATAAAATCCCTGCTCACCTGTGGCTGAGTGAGTGGATGCCCTTGAATGATGAGCCTGCTCCGATTCGGGTAAACGTGGAATTAAACACGGACATTCGTACACACCGAAAGTGTGAGGGGTTCGCAATCTCAGGCGACAAGGTTACGCTTGACGGTGAAACCTTGGAGGGATTCGACAATGAGATGCGACGAATATGGATGGGCCTGTGTACGAACAAGGGTGAGCCGTTCGCAGCCTGTAAAACTCAGGTGAATCGAATCAAGCGGAAAATGCCCAAGTCTGAACGTGGACGCATCAAGTCCAAGTACGGACAAGGATACTACATCGCTCCAAAGGAGGTATGAGAAATGGGCTAGGCGACTGCCCTTAAAGTCGCCACCTTTTGAATGGTAAAACTTTTGTACACGTGCAAATGGGATGAATGGATAAAATAAAATGATTACAGTTACAATCGAGTTCGAGGGTCATATCTTAAATGGCGAAGCTAACTTTGTTGGTCCTCACGATGAGTGTGATTGGTCGAAAGTTGGTTCGGTAGAACCCGCAAACACGGACGCGGGTTTTATGTCCAGGGCATTGGCAGCCGTTGAGGATGCGGCATACGAGGAGTATAAATCAAATCGTTCTCGTCGTGCCTACCAATACGACTACGATTATTATCGTAACGCATGAGCGTACGGGTTTGACGGCTACCCTTAAAGCCGTCACTTTTTGAATGGTAAAACTTTTGCACACGTATGGAGGTGTCGAATGAATAAGTTTTTATATTGTTTTGTCGTACAGATGGATTGTGGGTTCGGGCATGGCTGGGAAGATATGTGTATGAGCGAGTCCAAAAAAGAAGCGCATAGAGACTTGCGTCAATACGTGCAGAGTGGCTATGCAGGTAAGTTTAGGATTGTGAACCGAAGGGTTTCAAATCCCAAGTATGTCCATCGGAAGATGACTGACTGCGAATTTATTCCTGGTGAAAGATGGTGGGAAAAGGGTGGTGAAAAAAATGCTTAATGGAATATGGGAATTTATTTCAAAAATATTCGGAGGGTACGAGCGTGGGTTTAAGATTTTATTCTTGACATTTGCCCTTTTCGTGTTCTCGTTTGGCGGATTGAATATGCTCATGTATGCGGGTATATCAGTCCTTGTTATGTGTGTGGTTGCCGCACTTCTGGGAAGGGGGAAGTGATGGACGCCATAATATTTATTCTTTCCTTCTTCTTACTGTTCAAAGCAATCGTATGGGCATGGGGGTAAAATGACCACTTACACAGTTGTCAAGGCATTATCGCTTTTTGTTGGATTTATATCCGTATGCGTGTGGCTGGGTTCTTTATATGCTGGAAAGGAGTAGGGGAAATTTCCCCGCAAAAGTTTTACCATTGTTTGCTTGACAAAATGGATAACTATAATTCCTAACCCATTTGTTTGAAATTTATAATGGTAAAACTTTTGCGGGTGCGAGATGGTCGCCCCCGTTGCTTCGCAAAAGTTTTACACTTTGTAATGATTTTTGATCGAATATTTTTTTGATATGCTATAAGTAAGTGAACGAAGGGAGTTCATTATGAGCGAACAAAGAAAAATTTTCACACTCTTTATACTGTCAGTATTCATTTTAGGTTGCGGACATATCGACCTTCTAATTACTGGTGGTGACGGCATTATGCTTCTGCCCTATCACTTGGGCGCTTGCCTTGTGGCGTTCTTAGCCAGCCTCTTAACCTTGCGGGCTTCGTTCCGTGCGATTGTAGGAAAATAAAAATGTTTTGTATCAGCATCAAATCAAGTAAGTACCCCAATACCCCCACTTTTATCGATGGTCATGGCGACAGGGTTGCATTCAAAGATTGTGACGTTAAATGGCGATTAATCCACCATTTTCCGCATCATGTTTTTGAATGCAAAAAATCGGCACTAGCAGGGTGGGAGGCGGCCAAGGCTAGAATTTCTGCTGGTGATTATGCCGACACGATTAGATCAAGCTTCTGGTGTCGCTTCGGTGACGATGCGCCCGAGAAAATTGCTGATTATATTCGTGACCTCCTGTCTCGGTTGGAAAGAGCCGAGATTATTCATATCGACAGTGTTGGAGTATAACAGTGAATCCAAGGGATAGAGAAGTATTTTCAGTTCTTGTTTGCATGATTATTGGCGGGTCCGTTGGACTCGTCATTCTCCATCTTTGTCAAACTTTTGCGGGAAGCTGAAATAATGCGGTTAGCAGCTCCGATTTTTCTGGAGCTGTTTCTGCAAAAGTTTTACCTTTTGCTTTTTGTCATTCTGCAAAAGTTTTACCTTTTGCTTTTTATTTTTTACTTGACAATATTGATTCCTATCATAAATCAATTCAGCAAAAGTTTTACACTTTGTAATGATTTTTGATCGAATATTTTTTTAACATGCTATAAGTAGATGCAAGGGGGTCGATGGTCGGCTCCCCAAAAAAGGGGTTTTATTATGAGCAACGAAATCAAATATCTCACACTTGACGAAGTATTAGAATCTCCGATTCATGCTATGGCATTGTCGAAGGCTGTTAATCTTGCAAAGGTCAACGATGATGAGGCGTTACCATCAGGGGCATCGGAAGAGGTTAAGTTCGGCGTAATTTTGGATGGTACGGTTGTTCGGGGTATTGCAACCCCAAGGCGCGGAACAAACCGAGCATTGACCTATCTCGCTACGGTTTCAACGCTCCATAAATGTGGCTTTATGCGGGAAAACATTTTGCCGATGCTGGTGGAGACCTGGGCAAATTTTGGCGGAATGACGAAAAAGGAATTGGAAAGCTATCGAGATAACCTTAGCCAAGATGAACAGGATTTGTTCGCGGAGTGCGAAAGATTATTTCAGGAAAAGGTTATCGACCAGCTACCAAAAATTACACCAAAGGGAGGGATAAAGTTCCACCCCAATGACTAAGAACCCCCTGTGATACGGGGCGGGGCGGAATCCTCCCTCCCTTCGGGTCTCGTCCCGCCTCGTATCTTTTATTCATAAGTTTGAGTTGTTTTAGCTAGAAAGCTTGGTGGGTTCAAATCCCTCCTAGGGCGGTCGCCCTGGAACCCCTGACCGGGAATATAGTTATAGCTTTCTAGTTAAAACTTTTTTGGAGATATTAAGATGCCGTATCGAGTTAAAAAAAGTGGTTACGTGTGCATGTACGGAAGTCGAACGTTCGTAACCAAGTATCAACAGGTAGCAATTTATTTGCAGCTTGCCGAGGCAGTTAGAAAGCAAAGCGGAATTGAGAAGTCCCGAAACCTTTTTAGTCTTGCCCTTGAAACTGAAAGCAAATTGTCAAACTTTTGCGGAGTGGCATAATGGAGGTGTATAAATCTGCCGTTTTACTAAATGAAAAGCTAGAAAGAATTTTAAGTGAGGACGTATCTGGTGAGGATGCGCATGCACTTGAGGGGGCCAGAAGTAGTCTGAATTGCATTATGGACGCATTAAGATTAAATGCGAATCTTGATGATGTTATTCCTGCCTCTCGATTCGTGTGCATACGCCTACTGTCTAGGTGTAGTAAATCGAGTTATTCAAACGAGCTGATTCCAATGGTCGAAGATTTTCGGGATAAAATAAAATCAGCCTGATCAAACTGGTGGCGCATTAACCATGCGCCTAGCCGGCAAAAGTTTTACCTTTTATAGTTCTGCAAAAGTTTTACCTTTCATTTTGCATCCAGCAAAAGTTTTACCATTTTTTGCTTGACAAAATGGATAACTAACATTTCTGATGCCCAGCAAAAGTTTTACACTTTGTAATGATTTTTGATCGAATATTTTTTTGATATGCTATAAGTAGATGTAAGCAATGACGCTAACTAACAGGGGGCTGTTATGAGCAGGCACGATGATAATATTGAAAAGGCGAATAGAGAAATGACTGACATAGTCATTTCTTCGCTTGAAGATCCGAAACAATTTAATAAGCCCTGGCATTCAATGGGTTGCCCAATAAATATGTTTACCGAAAGAAAGTATAGCGGCAATGTCAATGCTTTCGCCCTGATGCTGAAAGGTGCAGTCTACGGAGATCATCGCTGGATTGGTGCCAGCCAAGCTAAGAAGCAGGGAAATTTAATTAGAAAAGGTGAAAAGGGTACGATGATATTCTTTCCTCGCCTTAATTGTTCTGACTGCGGTAAGCAGGTAGGATTCGCAAAAAAGTGCAAAGGTTGTGGCAAAGAGTTAAAGGCTGCTGGGGATAAATACTGTACTGGCTGGAATACCAGTTATGTATTTAACAATCAGCAAACAGAGAATCCATTGCCAGCTGAAGCTAGAGAAGAAATCAACCCTGAGAAGGTTTTTGAAAATGCGGCAGCTTTTGTAAAAAATATTGGAGCCGATGTTCGGGACGGTGGTGACCGTGCTTTCTACCAGCCATCGGGTGATTTTATTGGGATGCCCAATTCAAACCTTTTTAAGCATGCTGCTGGTTACTGGTCCACGAGCCTGCATGAGCACGTGCATTGGACCGGGCATGAGTCTCGGCTCAAGCGGGACGGAATTACAAAATTCGCTGGCTTCGGCTCTGAGAGCTATGCTTTCGAGGAGCTTGTTGCGGAATTGGGTGCTGCATTTTTGTGTACGCATCTGGGCGTAAAGCGTGACGGATTGATTGACAATCATGCGGCATATGTGGCATCATGGGTTAAGATTTTGAAAAATGACCCCAATGCAATCAGAGAGGCAGCCACACAAGCGAACGCAGCCATGCGGTACTTGATGGATAAGGGCGAAGGTGCGGGGCAGTAGCCCCCACCTGGGGAAATGTAAAACTTTTGCCGAAAGGGGTTGGTGATGAATGAGAAGAAAATTTATGCTGAGTTCGTGAATGAGATGGAAAAGTGTGGACATAGGCATAGGGACACGTATGCGATGCTCCTAGACATTCAGCATGAAACAAGTAAGATTCGACAGAAATATGGCATAAACTCATATCAGCTCTATGAGATAATTGATAGGAATAGAAATGCTGTTTAAGGTGGCAAGGGAATGTGTGATTAGGGGCGTATGTGTGGTTGCGGGTGTTGCCCTCTTGGGTGCCGTAATCATTGCGCCGTATCTTGTTCGTAAGAATAAGTAATTGTAAAACTTTTGCTGCGATTTTTGATCGAATATTTTTTTGACACACTATAAGTAAGTGTAATTAAAAAGGAGCTAAAAAATGATTCAGACACGCTGGGGAAACATTAGTCATGATTATACTCGATTTTCATTTAGACCTAAATGGGGCGGTGAGTGTGAGCCAATAGCATCGGATGGACATTTTCTCACTGATGATTTGACTGTGAACATGATTAAGAATAATGATAATAGATTGTGTATCAACAGCGTGGTAAACGATGAGCTGCACACTGTTGACCTTGAGCCTGGGATTTTAAAAATGCTTGACCTCCAGGGGCGAGTGCGGTATAATGAGTCCTTAAGGCATGCTCTGAAATTGTAAAACTTTTGCGGGAGGATATCGTGAAAAATAAAAGTCTTGGAACTTTTGAAAGAATCAAGCGGGGCAATGCTGTGATAGCCTATCAGTGGGCATCAAAGATGATGGACTCTGGATTTAATTATAAAGAAACCTTTAATGTGGTCAATCACAGAACTGGCATTCAGATTGCGGAATGGGATGAATTAATAAGAGATGGCGAATATGAATTTGAGAATACAATAAAATGGAAACGCTTTTAAAGTGGCGTCAATTTTTTGACACCCATTTTATTGTAAAACTTTTGCGTGGGGGCCTATAGCTCAATTTGGTTAGAGCACTCGGCTCATAACCGAACGGTTCTTGGTTCAAGTCCAAGTGGGCCCACCATAGACTAGAGAAAAACTATGAGTCCGAGGTGAAAACCAGCTGCTCTATTTTTCTTATAGTCAAGCCAAGGGGATGCTTCTAGGGTGCGGGGCGATAAGCCCCCTCCCCTTGGCTATTTTTTGTAAAACTTTTGCGGAGCCTTAATATGAAATTTGATAAATTCTATAATCCTAGTTCATCAATGTTAATTGGATATTCTCGACACCATCATTCATTTGGCGAAGTTGCTATTTTGGCGATTGCTGTTAGCATTTTGGGAATGGCCATATTTTAAATGTCAAGTATAAAAACATTTTCTGATAATTTAAGAGTGGTAGAAAAATGGGTCGGTAGACTTTCTGCTGTTACCTTTTCTATTTCAATTATCTTGTTGACTTATTCAATATTTATTTAAAACATAATACCTACATGTAGGATAACTTTTAACGGTTATCCGCAAAAGTTTTATCTTTCATTTTGCATCCAGCAAAAGTTTTACAATGTTTTTCTTGACAAATCCCATTTCTGCAATTAGAGGTACCGCGCAAAAGTTTTACACTTTGTAATAATTTTTGATCGAATATTTTTTTGACCTACTATAAGTAGGTGTAACGGATGGGAGTTGAGAAAATGACTTACGAAGAATTTATGAAAAAAGTTGATTCCATTATCGCTAGCCGATTGGGCGGATTGACTTCAAGCGATTTAGCTGATACAGTGTTCACTATGGACAGGTACTATGATGATGCGGAGCCTGAAGAAGTGGCGGACGAAATTATGGAAGGTGATGATATTGCCTGCCAGTGGTTTGAGCTAGGTATTTAATAGTAAAACTTTTGCGGAGGTGTGAGATGTTTAGTGCAAGTGGGAACAAGGGCTTTCAGATTACTTTTGCGAACGGTAATAAAATCAGTGTTCAATGGGGTCCGTTTAATTACTGTAATCCGACTCATCCCCGGGGAAGAAACGCGGCGCACGATGAGCCAATGAAAAATATTTTTTGGAAAGCTGAAACCGCTGAGGTAGCAGCCTTTGACAAGGATGGGAAGTGGCATAACTTTGAACATGACCAAGTTATTGGACATCAAAGTCCCGAGCAGGTTTTAGAGTTTATGAATTTTGTTGCAAATAACAAATTGAATATATCTAGCCCAGATGATTTCGATGGTCAATGGGGGCATGCGGAAGGTAAAGGCGAGGATGACGATGAAATTAATTCCTAACCTTTAAAATTTTGCAAGTACGCGTGGGGTCGTGACCCCTTCAAATGGGAAGTCATGGCCAGATAGTCGAGATACCAAGTGTCCGAATGAGGTGAGGATAGTAGGCGGATGAAGTGTTAGTAAGTCCTATGGGAGTATTGTGAGGGCTTTACCTCTTACTCAGATTTTGTTGAAAAAACAAACGATAGGCCACAACAAAGTTGATGCTCTATTTGAAAAATTCGGATGAACGCTTCCCTTTTGGCGGTCTAAAATCAATAGGGTGCGCAAGTCGGCGCATGGAAGTGGGCGTCCCACACCCGACATAAACCCTTTGCGGACGTATGCGGAAGCGTGCAATGGGCTGATAGATAGCAGTCGATGTTCTTGCCGGCTGTGAAAAAGAGTGCAAGGAACTAATCTTTTGTCAAACTTTTGCGAGGAGTGGCGTGGTGAGAAAAGAAATAAAAATTCGAAATCCTTACGCTACAGCATTGCAAAAAAGGCACGGTGGCGGTATAAAGGTACACAAGGACAAGTCCAAATATACGCGCAAGACCAAGCACAAAGGTCAGGTAGCGTAAAACTTTTGCGGGGGCATGCGCATGAATGATGAATACCCAGAGGATGATGGGCGACCCATTGAGGAATACCCAGAGCATCCAGATTATCAGTTTCCTGTAGATGATTGGTGGAATTATGGATAGGGAAATTCTCAAAGAAATTTTTGGCGGTCTAGCTCTTTTTGCTGGACTTTACGTGATGACCGTGTTAGCTTTTTGCCTATAGGTGCGCGTATGCTTGTTATTTTGCTCATGTTCATATGCTTGGTGTGTATGCATGAAATTTTTTATGGAAGTTAAATGCTCTCGTAGCTCAGCAGGATAGAGCACAGGTTTCCTAAACCTGGGGTCATAGGTTCGAATCCTATCGGGAGCGCAATTAAGGAAAGGAATAATTATGAGAAATGTTAGTTTATCAAGATGGTGCTTTTTGGCATCACTGGCTTCTGTCGGAATGTCAATTTTAACTTGGGTAACGGTGGGCGAAGCAGACCCCGGTCATGCTGAAAGATTTGCAATCTTTATCGGCCTCTGGGCACCCACGCTCATGGGTCTTGCAAATTACTATAAGGAATGATTATGAGCCAGAACCTTGTTGAGTTTTTGAAAGTCCTCACTATAGTAGTAACGTGGTCGACATTAATATTGGTCGGGCGAAGGGCTATGCTATCTATTGATGACTCCGAAGATGAATCAGAAAGAGTCGACGAATTAAATAAGCAAGAATCTTAATCATCGCAATCGGCTGGGTGGTGGAATTGGTATACACAGCAGACTTAAAATCTGCCGCCGCAAGGATTGAGGGTTCGAGTCCCTCCCCAGCTACTAACGCATGCGTATGTAAAACTTTTGCGAAAACGATGGGTCGTTAGCTCAATTGGTAGAGCATCGGACTTTTAATCCGCAGGTTCAGGGTTCAAGTCCCTGACGACCCACAAAACATACGTTGAGTTGATGGGCGGGCTGTGCATGCCTGAACGGCAGAGCAGCCTGGGCAATAGTGTAGAGCTTAGGGGTTCAAAGCTATTTGCTAAACCGCCATGCCCTAACATGGCGGCCTCATCATCTCGTCATTTGTAAAACTTTTGCCTCGATAGCTCAGCTGGATAGAGCAACGGCCTTCTAAGCCGTGGGTCGCAGGTTCGAATCCTGCTCGGGGTGCCAAGCGTGTATCGTATAATGGCTATTACCTCAGCCTTCCAAGCTGATGATGTGAGTTCGATTCTCACTACACGCTCCACTTTTTGTAAAACTTTTGCCGGAGCCAGCAATGAAATTTGGTTACTTGGTACGATATAAAAAATTCCCCCATGAAAAACTACATAATCAGGGGATAACTGGAATAGTTATCAGTATGCCATACAGTCTAGATTCTGAGCTGACTGTGGTTGATGTTTTTTGGGACAGACCCAGATTGAGTGCAGAACGAGAATCCCCATTTGTAACTTGGGATTATACTGATGAGCTGGAATATATTGAAGGGATAGCAACTTGAGAACTCTTATAACACTATTAACAATAATACCATTTCTTTATGGCTGCCCTCTTGAAGAGAGCATTCCATGTAATAAAGTTATGCATTGTGAAGATGATAGAGAGATGCTATGCGACCAACTTGATTCTGGGTGCGGTGAAGTTTGTAGCTACTTTGTTTACGAGCATTGTTATGAGCGATGCGAAAGAGATGCTGGAGTAGAATAATTACAAAACAGGGGCTCGCCCCGCAAAAGTTTTACCTTTTATATTTGATTTTATCGCAAAAGTTTTACCTTTCTTTTCTTGACTTTTAAATATTTTTTATTCCTCACGCCCCGCAAAAGTTTTACACTTTATAATCATTTTTGATCGAATATTTTTTTAACCTACTATAAATAGGCGTAACCAATTTAGGTTACTAAAAAAGGGGTTTGAAAATGAAGTGTAATAACGATGATTGTCAAATTATAGAGCATGATGCCGAGTATTGTCCAGTATGCAAGAGGGATGATAGAGGGGCAAATTTCACCGATGAAGAGTATGAAAACTATTGTGATAGTATAGCCGCTATGGATTATGAGGATTATATGCATGGTGGCTCTAATAATGATTGGGATGATAAGCGATATGATAGTCGCTATGATTCCATATCTTACAACGATGCCGGTGAGCCAATCGGTTACTGTTAATCGTCAAACTTTTGCTGGCCGCCCCGAATCTGGGGCGGTCTTCCATTGCTTCTGAGGTTAAATAATATGAGCAGAAAACTATCAGACTTTGCAAATAAATACCTTGATGAAGATTCTGAAGAGGGGCTATGTGTCAAATGGTGCAAACTTTATTTATACAATAATTTTTCAAAAAATCAGGCTGACTTGATATGGTTGGTTTTGCCACTGGATACTGCTATTGATATGTTTCTAAACATGCTAGATAATAATCCTGGTTGCAAGGAGATGCATTAAATGTTTGCAATAAAGCACTCGCGTATATTCGTAAAACTTTTGCGGGAGTGGGGGTTTAGCTATAGTCGGCACAAGTTGGTTTTGGGCGATGGTATGATTGCACCCTATTCCGTATTTCATATTGGTCCGTTTGAATTATTCATTGTGCCCAAGGTACAATCTATAATATAACAAATAGGGGAGTATCGATGAAAAAAGAAGAAGAAAGTAGTTTGGTTTCACGCGCACGCTCAGGAGATAGCATTGCATTTGAGAAGCTAGTATCGCCATTGAGAGATAGAATTTACTGGAGAGCATTGAAGGCAATGAAAGACTCTGATGAGGCGGATGATATAGTTCAGGAGGCTATAATTCGTGCGTACACACGCCTAGAAACTTTTCGTGGTGATTCTAGATTTAGTACATGGCTCTATACCGTGGCTAGTAACTGTATTCGTATGCGTCTGCGTACAATAAAAAGAAAAGGTGCGTTAAAAATTGAAGATAATCAGATTGAAGTTGAGAGGTCAATAGCTGATAATGCAGATTATATTCCTGCACTACCAGATAGGGCGTGCATGAATGTGCAAATGTTTGCAGCCATTGAGGAGGCTATGAATAACTTACCCGAAAAATATGCACAAGTATTGCAAATGTGGGCGTATGAAGGCAAGAATCTTAAAGAAATTCATGAATCTGAAGAGGGTGCATCGATACCTGCAATAAAGTCACGTCTGCATCGTGCGCGTAGTCAGCTTCGATCTGCGCTTGATTCAAAGTATGGTTCTGGAGCATTGCTCTCAGCTTAGGAGGCGAACGCATGCGCGTAATAGTTAGATGGGATTTTGTAGATACTGAGGGGCTTGAGGGCCTATCATATGATGATGCCCTTGCCAAGTCTAATCTACCAACCACAGTAGAGGTTCCAGAGGGAATTGATATAGAGCTTGTATCAGACTGGCTAAGCGATGAATATGGCTTTTGCCATTATGGATGGCACACAATTAAAGGTGATTAAAAATTTTAGAGAGTGGGGCTTACGCACGATAGTTTCGTCGACAAATAAAACCGTGGTCTCGTTAACGGGGCTCCACTCTCTCTTTCCCATACGCATTGCGCGCGCGCAAAAGTTTTACAATATACTTATATTGTGCTATATATTGTATGGAAAATGGATATATAATAGAGATTGACTCTAAAACTTTCCCAGGTTATAATTGCTATATAACATTACTTGGGGTGAATAAGGATCTTAATAGCCCAGCCCGCTGGGGGCGCATACTTGAGGCAAAATGGGCACACGTGTTTGCGTGTGAGGCAGATGCCGAAAAAATATTAGCAGAACTTTTATTAAAAGAATCCTTCATAGATCCATCGAATAATCATGAGCTGGCATCAAGGTTGTGCGGGGCTCGAATCATACCAATTAAAATTCAAGATATAAAATAAAATTAGCGTACTGTCGCTGCAGTCAGGGGTTTAACTATCCGTCTTTCCCTCCCATTATATACGAGGTAATAATGGGGTTTAAACTAAGGGTCAGGGATTTCACCTGCCACTAATCTTATTTTATAAGACCCAAAGACAAAAAAGAGACCACAACAGAGGCGGTAGGTTTACACATTACCTACCGCCTTTGAAGCGCCGAAAGAGCCAATCGCAAGGAGAACGATTGCTAATAACAAAGGAGGTAAAATTATTAAACCTCAAAACTATTGTGGCCTCATCTTTGCCTTTAAGCCAAGTTGAATACTCAAGATTGTTCCATGAATATATCATACCGCAACCCGCAAAAGTTTTACAAAATAAATTAAATTTTATTTTTCACTGATTTATCTTGATTGATAGGGTAAAAAAATGGAGAGGGGGTAGGGGGTGAGGTGCGAATGAAATGAGCCTAAATAAACCTTGACAAGAGCTACTAATTAAGTTGTTTACTTTTGAAAATAAAGGGCGCTTAATTATGAAGAAAATAGCTAGTGACGAAAATTACAGGGCTTTGGAAAATAAAGCTAAATCTGGTTTAAATTTTAATTTATCGGAAATAAAATTAGAAACTAATAAACTTTTGGAGCTATTAGGAGAGACAATGTATAGTTTCATGGAGGAAAGAAGAGATACTCCTACTGCTCATGAAGGTTTTTTGCGCAGAATTGGTGCTCCAATTCTGGTACGCCCAGCTGATGCTGAGGGTTCGTTATTTCAGCTAGTGCAGAGGGTAAGATATTTATGTTTTTCAGAAGACATGGTAGCAGAACATCCAATGATATTAAGGCGTGCAGTTGAAAATATATTTAAAGTAGCAGATGAACTGGAGCTTGATGCAGAACTAGCGGCAGAGTACGGATCATTTGAAATGACAGTTGATGGCAATAGTCGTAAAGGCGCGGAGTATAGAGCGGCACGGGCATTTAAAGAACAAGCGCTTAAAATTTATCAATTAACAGATGCAATATTAAATAATAATGAAGAAAATAGCTTCAAATAAATCATACAGAATAAGAAGACTTGCTTCTATTAATAGGGTTTGGATAATTGCTGATTCCAACATTCAGGGGAGGGGTGCTTATGCTGCTTGCGATATCCCTGCTGGGACGCCAATCGAGATGGTTACCTGCCCAATAAATGAAATAGATAGTATTGAGGGATTAAAGCAGGTTGGTAATATGGTAATAACAGAATTTGGCTCAAAAGTCAATCATCAATGTAATTGTAATTGCTGTCTTAAAAAAGATTTAAAAGGTAGGCTCTGGTGTTGTGCTATTCGGGATATTAAGTCGGGCGAGGAGTTGGTGGCGGACTATAGAAAAAATCCGCCAGAATTTAATCGAGACGTTACCGGCTATATTGAGCTTTAGCAAAAGTTTTACGATTGTTCCTCAAAATACTTTTGTAAGCTGTCAAGCAAATTCTTTGCTTTTTTAATTGCTTCTTCTTTTCCTTCTATCATCATCATTTCTATCTCACCATCTAGCCCTTTCATTATGGCATCTTCGGGGAATCCATCATAATGAAGAGAATGGAGATAAGTATCTGAAAAGATTAGATCATTATTATAAATATACCTTACTCTTACATCGAATAGGGAGCTGTCATGTTTTTCAAGCGAATCATATTGCTCTCTTATTTGCTCTGGTGTATCATCAGGATAAATATCCTCCAGTCTTTCATCGCTATAACGGTAAGAGATTTGAATATTAAACGGTCCATCATTGGGAGTATCTTCTATGTCGTGCCAGTAGTCCATTTTATTCTCCGCAAAAGTTTTACAGTTATTGAGTGAATTTGATGAGTTGATCTAATGTTGGTCCGTATTCTGGATCTTCGGCATAGATAGGACTGCCCTGATTTAGATGCTCTCCATTCCTATCGAATATATCGAAGAACTCTGGAACGTCCCTATCATGGTAAACAGAATAAACATCATATTCTGTTTCTCCAATATGAAACATCGAGTGATATTCGTAGTGACCAATAGTAGGTTGCTTTTTCATTTTGCCCTCCGCAAAAGTTTTACAGTTTACCACCATGAGGTGTAGATTATTTCATAACCTTTTTTAATATATTCCCTTGCTTTTTCGATAAACTGTTTTGTATCAAGGGTATCGCCTTCGGTGGATTCTCCCCAGAAAAATCCTTCGGATTTATTTAACCCGCCGTTTTCCATTCTTCGTACTAGATTTTTAAGATCATTCTCGGTCAATTTTAATTCAATGCAATTAAATTCTTCCTTTCCACCACGTTGCTTGTAAAGTGCCGCCATCCATCCTTCGAGGTTGGCGTGTTTTCTCCAAGACATAATTTCAATATCTTGCCCTGATTTTCTGGCGAATCCGAATTGGTCAAGTCCCATGATTAACTCCTTTATGGCTCGACTATATATAGTATATCAAAAAAATATTCGATCAAAACAGTGAAATGCCGCCCGCAAAAGTTTTACCTTTTACTCCACACCAAAAACACTGTCTTGGCACGACTGGCACATTTTAGAAATTTGATATTCCTTCTTCGACACCTCATTTCTAAACTCTGTTGCATCGCCACCACACATTACACACTTGCTATTGCTCATTGCGACCGAACGGCTCATTGAGAATCGAGAAGAAAATTTTTCTAGCATCTCTTCAATTTCTTTAGATTTACCTAGCATGTTGACTCCTTTTGTTGCCACTTATATATAGTATATCAAAAAAATATTCGATCAAAAATAAGCAGGATGCCGTGCAAAAGTTTTACATTTAAAATGCTTGACTTTATAGAAAGTAATCTTTTTTCTACTCCGCAAAAGTTTTACATTTAAAATGCTTGACTTTATAGAAAGTAATCTTTTTTCTACTCCGCAAAAGTTTTACA
>MDTD01177428.1_pt1 | contig 15455 bp, 19 predicted proteins | sample 811221 | NCBI WGS metagenome assembly MDTD01 (sample SAMN05326646, study PRJNA326480) | marine metagenome | isolation source: seawater | place: Pacific Ocean: South West | collected 2011
AAAGGATTTAGGTTCATCAATTAGTTGTGATGGTGTCTGTTTGACTTTATCAAATATCAAAGGAAAACTAATTTTTTTTTATTTATCAAATGAAACAATAAATAGATCTAACTTTAAAAATGTAAAGATTAATCAACAAATAAATTTAGAAAAATCTATAATTTATGGTCAAAAAATATCTGGTCATTTCATTCAAGGTCATGTCGACACAACAGCGGTTATTAAAAAAATAAATTTTATAGATAAATCTTGGGTTATTAAATTAAAGTTGAATTCAAATACTTTTTCAAAGTTTTTAATTGAAAAAGGATCAATTTCAATTAATGGAGTATCTTTAACTATTTCAAAAGTTTTTAAAAATTATTTTAAATTAAATATCATTCCACATACTTTAAGATTAACTAATTTAAAAAATCTTAAAATAAATGATTACGTAAATGTTGAATTAGATATATTCGGAAAATACGTTAACAAATACTCAAATTAAAATGTCGCAAAAAATTTTTTCAACTATACCTTCAATTATAAAAGATGCAAAAAAAGGAAAAATGTTCATTTTAGTTGATGATAAAAATAGAGAGAATGAAGGAGATTTAGTAATAACTGGATCCAAATGTAATTCAAGAATTATAAATTTTATGGCTAAACATGGTCGTGGATTAATTTGCTTAGCACTAACAAAGAAACAAATTGAAAAATTAAAACTTCCTTTAATGTCACAAATTAATAAATCAAGAATGCAAACTGCATTTACTGTCTCAATAGAGGCAAAAAAAGGTATCTCTACTGGTATCTCTGCTTTTGATAGAGCAAAAACAATTAAAGTAGCAATTAATCCAAAATCAAATAAAAATGATATTGTATCACCAGGTCATGTTTTTCCTTTAGTTTCTAGAAACGGTGGTGTTTTAGAGAGAGCGGGACACACAGAAGCTTCAATAGATATTTCTAAATTATCTAAATTAAATCCTAGCTCAGTCATTTGTGAAGTAATGAATGAAGATGGAAGAATGGCGAGGTTAAGTGATTTGGTTAAATTTTCAAAAAAACATAAAATAAAAATTGCATCAATAGCGGATTTAATTGCTCATAGATTAAAAACTGAAAAATTAGTTTATAAATCACAATCAAAAACTATTTTTTTTAATAATAAGATTAAATTTCAATTAAGTATTTATAAAAATAAACTGAATAAATTTAAAAGTTTTGTTTTATCACGAGGCAGATTTGAGAAAAATAAGTCTATACCAATCAGAGTTTTATCAAAAAAAATAAGCAGAATTAATCTTCTTAATAATATTGATATTAAAAAGAATCTTAAACTTTTATCAAAATATAAGAGCTTTTTATTAGTTGTAATAAATAATGAAATTCAAAAAAATAAAAAGAATCCGACAGATTTAACTTTAAGATATTACGGGCTAGGTGCACAAATAATTAAAGATTTTAACGTTAAAAATATGATATTACTTTCACGATCCAAAAAAAAAATTATTGGATTAGAAGGATTTGGATTAAAAATTAAAAAACAACTAATTATAAAATGAAAAAAATTTTAATAATAAACGCTAATTATTATGAAGAGATAACAAGCAAGCTTGTAAAAAATGCAATATTTGTTTTAAAAAAAAGAAAAACTATTGTTAGCTTGCTTTCAGTGCCAGGAGTCCATGAAATTCCTATAGCTATCAGAAAAAATATAAAAAAATATGACGCATTTATTGCTTTAGGGTGCGTTATTAAAGGCGAAACTCCTCATTTTGATTTTATCTGTGAGTCATCTTTTAATGCAATCCAAAATTTAGCTATTACATATAACAAACCTATTGGTAATGGAATTATAACTGCCTTTAATAAAAAACAAGCTAATGCAAGAAGTGGAAAAATTAAATCAACCAAATCAAATAAAGGATCTGAAGCTGCTTTTGCGGTTTTATCCATTTTAAATAATGGAACAAAAAAAATATAAAAATTTATCTCCAAGAATTAGAGTAATACAAAAAATTTATAATTCTATAATGAATCCAAATTCATCTATAGATTTTCCAAAAAGTCAGTATAAAAAATTTATCAAAGATGTAGTTTCTGGTACTTTAGAAAGATCTGAACTTATTGAAGAAACAATTACCCAACATTTAAAGAATGACATAAAATTGGAAAAAACTGATAAAATATTAAAGATAATACTTTTTGCAGCAATATTCGAATTAATGTTTAAACACAAAAACCCTAAAAAAGTTATTATAAATGAATATTTACTTGCATCAGAATTTTTTTTAGAAAAAGTTCAAATTGGTTATTTAAACGCTATTTTGGATAAAATATCAAAAGTACTCAGAAAAGACGAGTAAATATGATAAAAAATTATTAAGTTTAGCTTGCGTTTTTGATACTTTTTTGGCATTTATCCGTTTATTATAATGACAGATTATTTAGAACTTCTTTATTTAATTTCTTTTACAGGCATATTAGCCGTTGCGTACAGTTATCTTCTTTCAGGTCAAATAATTTCATCTAGCCCGGGTAATACCCGAATGCAAGAAATTGCTGAAGCAATCCAAATTGGAGCTAAAGCTTATTTGAATAGGCAGTATAAAACCATTGCGATAGTTGGTGTGATTGTATTAGCAATAGTTACATATTTCTTTAATTATTTAGTAGGATTAGGTTATTTTATTGGAGCATTTCTTTCAGGTGTTGCGGGCTACATCGGGATGTTAATTTCTGTAAAGGCAAATGTGAGAACAGCTGAAGCCTCTAGAAAAAGCTTGCAATCTGGATTAACCATTGCATTTAAGTCTGGCGCAATTACAGGCTTGTTAGTTGCTGGATTAGCCTTATTAGCCATTACTATCTATTATATTATTTTAATAAATCTAAATGTTGATAATAGGGAAATTATCAATGCTCTTGTAGCTTTAGGTTTCGGTGCTTCTTTAATTTCAATTTTTGCAAGATTAGGTGGAGGTATTTTTACAAAAGGTGCAGATGTAGGGGCTGACCTAGTGGGAAAAGTAGAAGCAGGCATTCCAGAAGATGATCCAAGAAATCCAGCTGTTATAGCTGATAATGTGGGAGACAATGTAGGTGATTGTGCTGGTATGGCTGCAGATTTATTTGAAACTTATGCTGTAACGATAGTTGCTACAATGGTTTTAGCTTCGATATTTTCACCACAAGATTACAATTTAATGATTTATCCATTGGCTATTGGAGGAGCGTGCATAATAACTTCGATTGTTGGAACTTGGTTTGTTAAATTAGGAAAAAGCAAAAACATTATGGGAGCTTTGTACAAAGGTTTTATAGTCACTGCAATTACATCTCTTTTGATTATGTATCCAGTAACAGATGCAATAGTTGGCTTAAAAAGTACTTATAATAATAATGCAGGTGCAATTTTTTCAGGTTTAGATCTATATATTTGTGGGGTAGTTGGTTTTTTAATTACAGGATTGTTAATTTGGGTAACAGAGTATTATACTGGTACAGATTACAGGCCAGTAAGGACAGTTGCCAAGTCATCAACGACAGGTCATGGAACGAATGTAATTCAAGGATTAGCGATATCAATGGAAGCTACAGCGATTCCAGCTTTAATTATAGTTGCTGGAATTTTATATACTAATAGTTTAGCCGGGCTGTATGGAATTGCTATCGCAGTTACAGCAATGTTAGCGTTAACAGGAATGGTTGTTGCTTTAGATGCTTACGGACCAGTTACCGACAATGCTGGTGGAATCGCTGAAATGTCAAAATTACCTAAAAATGTTAGAAAAACTACTGATGCATTAGATGCAGTTGGAAACACAACTAAGGCAGTAACTAAGGGATATGCAATTGGTTCTGCTGGTTTAGGTGCTCTAGTTCTTTTTGCTGCTTATACAGAAGATATAAAGTACTTTTCAAAAGTAAGCGGTTCAGCTTTGGAAGGTGTAAATGTAACTTTTGATTTATCTAACCCATTCGTAGTGGCAGGTTTATTGATTGGAGGAATGTTACCTTATTTATTTGGTTCAATGGGCATGCAAGCAGTCGGTCGAGCTGGAGGCGCTGTTGTAATTGAGGTGAGAAGACAGTTCAAAAAAATACCAGGTATAATGAAAGGTAAAAGAAAACCTGATTACGGTCGATTAGTAGATTTATTAACAAAAGCAGCAATTAAAGAGATGATAGTACCATCTCTATTGCCTGTTTTGTCACCAATTGTTCTTTATTTTATAATTTTTCAAATAGGTGGTATGGAAGCTGCATTATCGTCTTTGGGCGCAATGTTGCTTGGAGTAATTATTACTGGTCTATTCGTAGCGGTATCAATGACTGCTGGTGGTGGAGCGTGGGACAATGCAAAAAAATATATTGAGGACGGAAATTACGGTGGAAAAGGTTCAGAGGCACATAAATCAGCAGTAACAGGTGACACAGTAGGTGATCCGTATAAAGATACCGCAGGTCCTGCAGTAAATCCAATGATTAAAATTACTAATATTGTAGCCTTACTACTTTTAGCTGTGATAGCTCACTAGAGTTATTTGTTCCCATACATTTTAGTTTTAACACTTGATAGAAATTTTTCTATGAAACTTTTTTTTGTTAATTCATTTTCAGTAACCTTTTTAGAAAATTTTATTTTTTCTTTGTCATTTTTATCGAAAAATTTCTTTTCTTGTAGCACACCGTATTTATCAAATTTAATAACTAAAACATTATTTGCTTTAAGGACGTTTTGTCCCAACTTATGATACTCACCTTTAGTTAGTATTCTCTCAATATATATCCATTCATCATTATTATTAATTGATTTTGAGTGCGGTTGACCAATAATCTTAATTACATCATTTTTATTTGATTTGAATAAAATCAACTTTTCTGATCTATTTTTAAGAAAAACAATACCGTGATTTTTTGAAGGCTCCCGCAATTGACAATTAGTTAAAATAATGAAACAAAAATAAAGGAGGAGAATTGAATGATATTTAATTTTAAAAAACATGACTTAATTTTGTATAATACATTATTATCTTTATCTAGAAATATCTTATTTTACCAAAAAATCAAATTATCTGATGCTTTTGAAACACGTATCTACTTAATGTTCGTACATTTCTCCTTAATGATGATTATCTTTAAAAAGAAAGGAAAAAAATTTGATCAAAAATCATATGATTCACTGTTTCATAATATTGAAAATAATTTAAGGGAAAAAGGTCTAGGCGATGTTACTGTAAATAAAAAAATGAAAGAACTAAATCAAATTTTGTACGACTTTCTTTTAAAAATCGAAAATAAAAGTGAAGATCAATTTTCCATTAATAGAGAATTGATTTTTAAGTATTTCAAAGATTTAGATAATAAAAGCAATGAAAAATATCACCTTTTTGAAGATTATATACTTAACTTTTATAATTTTTGCTTTGAATTACCTCTCGAATCTATGATAAGAGAGGCAATTAAATTTAATTATGGCAGTTCCAAAACGTAAAACATCTAGTTCTAAAAAAAAGATGAGAAGATCACACCACAAGTTGTCTTCAGCTAATATTATCGAGGATAAAAAAAGTGGTGAATATAAGTTATCTCATCACGTTGATTTAAAATCTGGTTTTTACAACGGAAAAAAAATTCTAGACATTTAATATTAAATGAATAAAAAAATTACTATTGCAATAGATGCAATGGGTGGTGACAATGCACCAGAAAAAACAATCCAAGGTGTTAAATATTTTTTAGATAAAAATAAATCTAAAGATGATTTTTGCTTAATTCTTTTCGGAGACAAAATAAAAATAAAAGATCAAATTAATAAGTTTAATTTAGGGGATGATAAAATTAAAATAGTTCATACCGAAGCTGCAGTTTCAGATTATGAGACGCCTTTAACTGCTATAAAAAATTCAAAAAATACAAGTATGTGGAATTGTGTAAAATCTCAAATAGATGGAGAGTCTGACATTAGTTTATCGGCAGGAAATACGGGTGTTCTTTTGGTGATATCAAGAATGATATTAAAAATGATGAACGAAGTAAGCAAACCAGCTTTAGCAGGTATTTGGCCGAACAAAACAGGCATGAATGTTGTATTGGACCTTGGCGCCAACATAGATTGCAATGAGCAAAATTTAATAGATTTTTCTGAACTAGGATCAGCATTATATAAATCATTATATCCAGAATTGAAACCTGTAGTTTCACTGTTGAACATAGGTTCAGAGGAAATTAAAGGGACAGAAACTTTAAAAAAAGCTTTTAATAAATTGAAAACCTTAAGTGACGAAAATAATTTTATTTTTAAGGGATATATCGAAGGAAATAAATTAATGGAAGGCGAGTCTAATGTTATAGTTACTGATGGTTTTACCGGTAACATTGCTTTAAAAACTGCAGAGGGAACAGCAAAATTTATTACAGATAGTTTAAAAGAATCACTAACTAGTAATTTACTTAGCAAATTATCATTAATATTTTCTTACTTTTCTTTGAAAAAATTTAAATCTAAACTTGATCCTAGAAAATATAATGGAGCAATTTTTTTAGGTTTAAATGGACCGGTTGTAAAAAGCCATGGTGGCACTGATGCTGAAGGTTTTTATTACTCAATTGATTTATGTTATAAAATTATTAAGGGAGATTTGATGAAACAAATAAAAATTAATTTGAGTCATTTAAATGAAAATAAAAACTAATATTACAAAAAAATATTTTATAAATTATTTAAGTAAAAAAAAAGGTTTTTCACAATCTCTATCCAAAAAACTGATTGAAGATTTAATTGAAATATTCACTTTTGAACTTAAGAGAAATGATTTGATTTTAAAGAATATTGGAAGCTTTAAAATATTAAATAAAAAAGAAAGAATAGGTAGAAATCCCAAAACTAAAGAAGAATATTTTATCAAGTCAAGGAAATCTATAAGCTTCACGTCGTCAAAAAATTTAAAAAATAAATTAAATAATTAAAGTGAAAAAATTCCTTTCTATAAGCGAATTATCAGGTTTATTAAATTTAATTGATAAGAAAAGTAAAAAACCCCAAAATCATGTATTAAGATATTGGGAAAAAGAATTTAGCCAACTAAGACCAAAAATAATTAATAAAAGAAGATATTATTCAGATAAACAGGTGGAAACTGCTAAATTAATTAAATTTTTAATAAAAGATAAAGGGTTAACGATAAGGGGTACAAGAAACTTTCTGAAAAATAATATAAATAAACTTGACGATGATAATTCAGATAGTTTAAAAACAACTTATCTTAAGAAAAAATTAAAAGATAAAACTAAAACAATATTAGAAAGAATTAATAGAATTAAACAACATGGCAAAAAAAACACATATTAAAGTTAGAATGGTACCAGAAAATAACCCGGATAGTAAATTTATCTACTATGCGAAAAAACCAACTAAAGGTGAGAAGGCTAAAGATAAATTAAAACTAAAAAAATATAATCCAAATACTAGAAAGCATGAGTTTTTTGTTGAGAAAAAATTGCCACCACACAGTAAATAATTATTTTCCTTTAAAATTTCTGAATTCATAATCAATAAAGGCTTGTATCATCGATTTCCATATTTTTTTTGTTATTAAAGGATCTATTTTTTTTCTCTTAGATTTTATATTGATATTCCTCATTATAATCTTAATTCTTTTCTTATCTATTATGTCTTTCTTAAAATTTTTATTTGATAGCACTTGTTGTACAAGTTTAGATCTTTTTTTAATTAAATCTAAAAATTTATTATCAAGTTTATCAAGTTTTTTTCTTATTTTAAGTATTTTTTTATTTACCATAGCGACATTAAATTCATTAAGAATATTTAATATAAATATATAATAGATATTATGCAGTCACACGAAAAAAAATTAAATAATTTATTTTATTTTTGGTTATTAACTAGTTTATTTCTCATTTTTTTTATGATTATTGTTGGTGGGCTTACTAGGTTGACAAATTCAGGCCTTTCAATAACTGAGTGGGAACTTTTTAAAGGTATTTTTCCACCATTCAATAAAGAAATGTGGAACTCGTATTTTGATCTTTATAAAAAAATTCCTCAATATGAAATTATAAATTCTTCAATGACATTAAATGAGTTTAAAGTAATTTTTTATTGGGAATATGCTCACAGAATATTAGGTAGAATAATTGGAATTTGTTTTTTAATTCCGCTCTTTTATTTTCATTTTATTAAAAAAATTAATTATAAAATTTTAGCTCCATATTACTTAATAATGTTTTTAATATTGTTACAAGGCTTTGTTGGTTGGTATATGGTAAAAAGTGGGTTAGTAGAAGATATCACAGTAAGCCATTATAGATTATCTTTACATTTATCGCTTGCAATTATTATTATTTCTATAATTTTTTGGGAACTTTTAAATCTCAAAAATAACAATAGAAAATATTTTTTTAAAAATTCAATAAATTATTTTCCAAGTTTTTTTTTGATAATTTTAATTTTAATTCAAATAATTTTAGGTGCATTTGTTTCAGGTCTTGATGCTGGAAAAATTTATCAATCTTGGCCGTTAATGAATGACAATTACTTCCCAGATGATGTTAATATCACAAGCTTCATAAGCTTAATAGATTTTGAAAATCATTCTTTAATTCAATTTTATCATAGAAATTTAGCTTATTTTATCACATTTTATATATTGGTATTAAGTTTTATTAATTTAAGAAAAAAAGTGAACACTATTCGTTTAGCAAATTTAATTTTATTATTTGTTTTATCTGTTCAAATACTGTTAGGTATTGTGACCTTATTAAGTAACCTTAATATTTTTCTAGCATCGGCTCACCAAATTTTTAGTGTTATTATTGTTTTAAGTGCTTTAAATCTTCATTATTCACTAATAAAATAAATTGACTTTAATAAGTATTCTTTGTATTTATCGCCCATCATTATGACACCCTTTATTAAAAATAAAGAAGTTAAAAAAGATTGGTATATTATAAATGCAGAAAATCTAGCCGTAGGTAGACTAGCTGCCTTTATATCCAAAGTTTTAAGAGGGAAAAATAAACCTACATTTAATCCACATATAGACAACGGAGACTTTGTTGTAGTAACAAATATTGATAAAATTAAATTCACTGGAAAAAAATTTAAAGAAAAAAAATATTATAAACATACTGGACATCCTGGTGGAATAAAGGAAACAACACCTCTTATCTTAAAGGAAAAAAATAAGACTCAAGACATTCTAAAACTGGCTGTCAAAAGAATGCTTCCAGGAGGACCGCTTGCTAAAAAACAATTAACGAAGTTAAAAATTTATGTAGGGGATAAACACCCTCATGATATTCAAAAACCAAAATTAATTGAATTTGAAAAACTAAATAAAAAAAATCTTATTAAATAATGGAAAATTTAACAGCTTCACAACCTAAATCAAAAAAAATTAAATTAGATTTCAAAGACAGTAAGTACGCTACAGGAAGAAGAAAAAGATCAATAGCAAAAGTTTGGGTCAAAAAGGGATCAGGTAAAATTCATGTTAACGGATTGGAAATGAGAGAATATTTCAAAAGACCAGTTCATCAAATTATTGTAACAAGGCCTTTAGAAATCTCAGAAGTTTCCTCTAATTATGATGTTAAGTGTTCTGTAAAAGGAGGTGGCTTATCTGGTCAGGCAGGAGCTATTATTTTAGGCATATCAAAGGCTTTGATTGCACACGATGAAAATTTAAAGAAAAATCTGAAAAAAGATAAACTCACCACTAGAGACTCAAGAGTGGTTGAAAGAAAAAAATACGGCCACAGAAAAGCTCGAAGAAGCTTCCAATTTTCTAAAAGATAATCATTTAAATTTAATTATAGTAAAGACAATGATATACAAATCGTTATGTCTATGAATAAAATAAATACTGCAGTTATTGGTGCGACTGGATACACTGGTCTTGATTTAGTATATTATTTATCTAAACATCCTAAAATAAAAATAATTAAATTGTGTGCAACAAAGAGTTTAGGAAAAAAAATATCTTATTTTGATAAAAGATTAAAAAAAAAACTTCCTAAAATATCATCGATAAACGATATAGATTGGAATAAAATAGATTTAGTATTTCTTTCATTACCTAATGGTGAAGCCCAAAAAATTGTAAAAAGAACGTTCAAAAGATTTCAAAAATTAAAGTACATAGATCTATCGGCTGATTTTAGAATTAAAAGTCCTAAAAAATATTTCGATAATTATCAAATATCTCATAAAGCTAAGAATTTCATTAAAGATTCGATCTATTCAATTAGTGAATTTAATAAGAAAAGATTAAACAAATATAGAATTATATCAAACCCAGGATGTTACCCAACTTCAATACAAATACCATTAATTCCTTTATTAATTAAAAATTTGATTAAAACAGATGATATTACAATTGACTCAAAATCTGGTTACTCTGGTGCAGGAAAAAATTTTGAAAAAAAATTTACACATAAAAATCTTTATAAATCTACATATGCTTATAATACAAAAAATCACAGACATGTTTGTGAAATAGAACAAGAGCTATCTAAGATAACAAATAAAAATATTAAATTTACATTTAATCCACATTTACTGCCAACTTTTAGGGGAATTCTTTCTTCAATTTATATTAAACCAAATAATTCTAATGCAAAGAAAATTAGAAATGAACTTAAAAAATTTTATAAAGGCTCAAAATTCATTAAAGTTTTAGACTTAAATAAACCACTAGGATCAGGTAATGTTTTGAATACTAATAATTGTGAAATTTCAGTTTGTGAAACAAGAATTAAAAATAAGATATTAATTTTAAGTGCTTTGGATAATTTAGTAAAAGGTGCTTCGGGACAAGCTGTTCAAAACATGAATATTTTATACAAATTTCCTGAGCATTTAGGACTTAAATGAAAAAAATTATTATATTATTATTAATTTGTATTTTGCAATCGTGTGGTAAACCTAAAACTGTTTTAATTTGCGGAGACCACGTTTGTGTTAATAAAGCAGAAGCTGAACAATTTTTTGAAGAAAATCTATCGATAGAGGTCAGGATAGTTGATAATAAGAAGAAAGATCAACTCGATTTGGTAGAATTAAATTTAAAAGAAAATTCAAATGAGAATAAAAAAATTACAATGAAAAGAAAAGAAAAAACAAAAAATAAAATCAAAATCTTATCATCTGATGAGAAAAAAAAAATTATAAAAGAAGTTAAGTTTAAAAATAAAAAAAACAAAGATAGCAAAGTAACATCAAAAGATGAAAAAAATAGTGAGTTGATTGTTAGCTCAACGCAAGAAAATAATTTAAAAATTGAAAAAAAAGACATTAGAAAAGAAATTTTAAGAGATAAAAAGATTGTTGATGTTTGCACAATTTTAGAAAGATGTAATATTGATGAAATATCCAAATATCTTATAAAAGAAGGAAGAAAAAAAAGCTTTCCAAATATTACTATTAGAGAATAATTAAATTTTATGAAAAAATTGAATATTGCTATTATTGGCTTGGGAAATATTGGTAGCTATCTTTATAAATTTTTAGAGAAAAATAAATATAAGTTAGCAAAAAAAAATAATTGTATGCCTAATATTTTGTTTGTTTCAGCTAAGAATAGAATGAGAAAAAGAGGATTTAAAATAAGCAAAAAGAAATGGCTTAAAAATTATTTAGATGCAACAAAAAATAAGAATGTAGATTTAATTATCGAGTTAATAGGAGGTGCTGAAGGTCCTGCAAAGAAACTTGTTTTTCAAGCTCTCAAAAATAAGAAACATGTTGTAACAGCTAATAAAGCATTGATAGCAAAATATGGTGATTCTTTAACAAGAATAGCAGAAAAAAATAATGTTAATTTAGAATTTGAAGCTTCTGTTTGTGGAGGAGTTCCAATCATCAGATCATTAAAAGAAGGTTTAGTAGCAAATAAAATAAAAAAGGTTTATGGAATATTTAATGGAACTTCTAATTATATCCTCTCATCAATGGATAAACAAAATAAAAACTTTAATGAAATATTAATTAATGCAAAGAAACTTGGTTATGCTGAGTCAAATCCAACATCAGATTTAAACGGGGAAGATGTGGCCTCAAAATTAAAGATTTTATCTTCTTTATGCTTTAACTCATTTTTAAACAGTAATATTCACGTTGAAGGAATTAAAGATATAGATAAAGAAGATATAGATTATGCAAATAATCTTGGCTATAAAATTAAATTATTAGGTTGCGCAGAACTAATTGACGATATTATCTATCAAAGAGTTCATCCTACTTTATTAAAAAGTAATTCACATGTCGCAAGTATAGACGGTGTCCTAAACGCTGTGATTATAGAAGGGACACCTGTTGGCCAAAGCATCATTCAAGGCGAAGGCGCTGGACCAGCAGCAACTACATCTGCATTAGTATCTGATATATCATCAATTCTTAGAGGAAATATAAAATTTCCTTTTTCTATTTCTTCTAAAGAAAGAAAAAAATTGAAATTTAAGGGAATATCCGAACGTTTTTTTTCATCCTATTTAAGATTTGAGGTTAAGGATAAACCTGGTGTATTATCTAAAATTACTAAAATTTTTTCCAAAAATAAGGTCTCTATTAAAAGATTGATACAAAACCCGCAAAAAAATAGAGGAACTTCATCAATTATTATTATCACCCATAGCTCTAAAGATGTCTCCCTTGGCAGAATTATAAAAACAATCAACAGCAATAACTTTATTGTCAAAAAACCTAAATTAATAAGAATTGATAATCATTAATGGAAATTGAAGGGAAATTTTTAAATCTTTTTATAAAAGCTACAGAAAAAGCTGCAATAGGTGCTTCAAAATTTATAGGAAAGAAAGATAAGATCGCTGCAGACAAAGGTGCGGTTGATCCTATGAGAAGAGAGTTGAATAAGATTAATATGGAAGGAACAATTGTTATAGGTGAGGGAGAAATGGATGAAGCACCAATGCTCTATATTGGCGAAAGATTAGGCACTCTAAATGGCCCGAAATTTGATATTGCAGTAGATCCTCTGGAAGGAACAAAATTTACTGCTAACAATCAACCAAATGCATTCTCAGTTTTAGCTGTAGCGAATAAAGGAGACTTATTATCTGCACCAGATACATATATGGAAAAAATAGCAATTGGTTCAAACTTACCAAAAAATCTTCTTGATATCGATTATGGAGTTGAAAAAAATATAAAGCTATTAGCTGATGCCAAAAATAAAAAAGTTTCAGATATAAATGCTTGTGTTTTAAAAAGACCAAGACATGAGGAAATAATTAAAAAACTAACTAGTATGAATGTAAAAATTAATTATATCACAGATGGTGACATCGCCGGCGTCTTAAGTGTTTTAGGGGAAAATCCCAAAAATGATATTTATTATAGCACAGGCGGAGGTCCAGAGGGTGTATTAGCTGCCGCCGCTCTATCTTGTTACGAGGGACAAATACAAGGCAGATTAATTTTAAATGATGAAGAAAAAATTAGAGCTAAAAAACTAGGTATTAAAGATTTTAATAAAAAATATAATATAGAAGATATGATAAAAGGAGATGTGATCTTTTGTGCGACTGGAGTCACTTCAGGTGATTTGACTAAAGGTGTGAAAGATTTAGGAAATGAGTTTGAAGTATCAACATTCGCTTTACACAAAAGTAAAAAAATTAACAAGATTATTACTAATATATATAATAAATGAGTTCAATTTCTGTAAGTAGTAAAAATTGGATTTTCAAAAAATATAATCAAGAAGAGGTAGATTTTTTTAAAGATAATTTTTCTTTGGACGAAATAACATCTAAATTACTTTCTATTAGAAGAATAAAAAAAAATGAGGTTGAAAGATTCCTAAACCCTTCAATTAAAAACTTCTTACCAAACCCATATATTTTAAATGACATGCAAAAATCATCAATAAAAACAGTTGAAGCAATAAAAGAAAATTTAAAAGTTGGTATTTTTGGTGATTACGATGTAGATGGAGCATCAGCAACAGCTTTATTAGGAAACTATTTTTCATTAATAAAGTTAAATTATGAAACTTACATACCAGATAGGAAAAATGAGGGTTATGGTCCATCAATTAATGCATTTAAATATTTAATTGAAAATGGTGTAAAGATAATTTTTACAGTTGATTGTGGAACGTTATCTTTTGAAGCAATAGATTATGCTAAAAAAAATAATATCGACGTTATTGTTTTAGATCATCATCAATCAGAAATTAAGTTACCAAAGGCTTATTCCATCGTTAATCCTAATAGAATTGATGATTCTTCTGATTTAAAATATTTATGCGCTGCAGGTGTAACATTTTTATTTTTAGTTGCTCTAAATAAAGAGTTGAGATTAATAAATTGGTTTGATTATAGAAAAATTTCTGAACCTAATTTGTTAGAATTTTTAGATTTAGTAACTTTAGGCACAGTATGCGATGTAGTACCTTTAATAGGTTTAAATAGGGCAATTGTTACACAAGGTCTAAAAATACTTAAATCTAAAAAAAATTTAGGTCTTAAAACTTTGCTTGATATTTGTGGGATTGAATCGCATCCAAACATTTACCATATAGGATACATGTTAGGACCAAGAATTAATGCTGGTGGTAGAGTTGGAAAATCTTCTCATGGTGCAGATTTATTACTAAATAATAATCCAAAAGATGCATTTAAAATTGCTTCAGAGTTAGATCAGTTTAACAAAGAGAGACAATATTTAGAAAAAGATGTTTTAGATAAAATACAAAAAAAAATGAGTCTTGATACATCTAAACCTGTAATAATTATTACTGGAAAGAATCTACATGAAGGTGTCATAGGAATAGTAGCCTCACGTATTAAAGATAAATTTAATAAGCCTGTAATTATTATATCAATTAATAAAGATATTGGAAAAGCATCAGCTAGATCAATAGTTGGTTTTGACATCGGTTCTGCAATTATTTCAGCGACGCAGGAAAATATTTTGATTAAGGGAGGTGGTCACAAAATGGCAGGAGGTTTTTCGATTAAAGCCGACAAGATCGATGAATTTAAAGATTTTATTTTTAAAAAATTTAAATCAGTTCATAAAGATATTTTAAATGAAAGGCCGTTATATTTAGACAGTGTGATTTCTCCTACAGCAATCAATCTAGATTTTTACAGAAAGGTTTACACTTTAGCACCTTTTGGCTCAGGAAATCCTGAGCCTAAATTTATTATTGAAAATGTCAGGACTGTTAATAGCAAAATAATTAAAGATAAACATATTAAATCAGTATTATTAGGTCAGGAAGGATCAACTGTTAAAACTATTGCTTTTAACTCAGTCGAAAACGAAATTGGAGCTTATTTACTTAAAAAAGATAGTAAACTATTTAATATTGCTGGAAAATTATCCCTAAATGAGTGGAGGGGGCAATCAAATGTGGAGTTTATTATCGATGATATTTCTGTTAATAAGACACTCAAAAATAAGGTCCCATCGTCTA
>MDTD01092009.1_pt1 | contig 15449 bp, 12 predicted proteins | sample 811221 | NCBI WGS metagenome assembly MDTD01 (sample SAMN05326646, study PRJNA326480) | marine metagenome | isolation source: seawater | place: Pacific Ocean: South West | collected 2011
AGCGGAGGCGCAGCTCCCCAGGAGGTGGAAAGTACGGACGGCGTCTTCCGTTCCGGCGCTTTACCTGCCGGTGGCAGTGGTCATCTCATTATCAGCAGTAGTAACTTCATCACAGCGCAGCGAAACTTCAGCTTGCCCGGAGCGGCTGGAGACTTTCCGACCGCCAATGCCCATGCCTGGGTGGGAGAAATTGGTTTGCTTCCGAAGGCGCCCGGTGAACTCGTCGTGCTTGGGCCGGATGCAGCAGGGGTGGGTTCAGTCACGGTCGGTGTGGACTTTGGCTTCGCTTATTTGCTGGATGGAAATCCGGCAAAAAGTCTTCGGTTAACGGGAACGACCGATTCCCAAGGCGTCGCGGGAATCAATGGCGGTATGCCCGATTTGAATGCCCTTTCCCCCTTGCTGCAAAGCATGGCGGGTTCGGTCACCGTTAGCCTGGGAGCGAGCGAGACGACGGAAGGGGGCAGCCTCAGCATCAGCTATCAAAATCTAGGTCGCCGTGGCACGCTCCCAATCGTCGCATTGAGGGCTGGAGGAGTCGTTGCGACCCTAGCCAATGCCAACCAAGCACAAGTTTTGGTCTCGAACGCCGGTGATTTAGTTCAAAGACGACAAGGTGTTTCGGTGATCGAGGCCACCGATCCAATTCGGATCCTCTTTGATCAAGCCATCGATCCGGACACCTTGTTCACCGGACTGACCACCGAAAATGACAGCGGTCAGGTTGTTCTGCAAGAGGCAGAGTGGTCCCACGGAGGAACCCTTCTCACCCTTCGGCCCACGGTGAACCTGAGTGAAGGCCAAGAGTATAACTTGGAGCTATCCGCCGCTCCCTTGAGCGATGGACCGGCTGCTTACAGTGGCGGAGCGAATTTATTTACCCGGCCTTTGAGTGCTGACCTCAGTGTGGAAACGGTCGCAAGTTGGCATGATCGAGATGAAGATACGAACATTTCGGAAGGCGATTGGATCGATCTGCACTTAAATCAACCCGTGGGTGCACGGGATGGCTTTGGAAACTCGAACCTTCATAATCTCGTGGCGGAATGGGCGGTCGATTATGATCTCAATGGTGACCGAGAAAGCGGCACGGTTCGTGGTGAGATGGGGTTTGAGGAAGGAGGTCGAAGGGTCTACGAAACACTGATCCTCAGCGAGCCGAATGCAGGTGCGGGTCGAAGTGGTTTCACGACCACCTTAAGGGTACAACTTCCAGCGGGCACTGCGCTCCGCCACGGCGTTCCGACCACCTTCTTTTTGATCTTCAATAATCCGGAGCGCGTCAGCGGTAATCATATTCTTAGAAACACGTCTGGATCGCCCCTATCGAGTACCCAGGTGACGGTTACAAACTTCCAACTGGCACAATAGCATGCGCTTATTGAGCGCAATCGTCGCCCTCGCTTGTGGGCTGATCGTCACGGGGAGTTCGTGCTTTCAGACGACCTGTGTCGTCTCTGCAGATTGTCCTGTCGGTCTTGTCTGCGGCTTAGGGGGACAATGCCTCGATCGCCAGTGTGGCCCGATCTTGGATGACGACCAAAACATCGTTCCAGATGGCGGTCTCGGGAGCAATTGCGGACCTGGCGAACATTGTGTCGAAGGCCGTTGCCAGCTTCGAAGTACGGACTACCTGTGTGAAGCAGGGCCCAATCTTTGTGGTCCTGCTCGTCCAGATACGGGGGTAAGCCCCCCAACAGACGGTGGCAACTGAGACGCGCTAGATATCAACGAAGTCACTGACTTCTTGGTGCAGGGCTCAAACCAAAATCAATCAGTTCAACACTGTAGACGCCGTGACGGCCTCGAACCAAACCAAAAACGGGAACTCTTGGATGAAACCGAAGACCTCCGCGAGCGCTTGCCTGTTCGAAGATACCCGCTTTTGTCGCCACTCGTCCTCTCTTCCCCACTTGGTGCTCAGTTGACCGAAGAAGCGCCTTCAAAAAAGGGTCCCTTGGGGAAGATTCTGACAACTCCAGACTGATGATCGACGCCTCATGACCCGTTGGCGTGTCTCGACGTAAATCAACCATCCACCCGGTCGTCTCCGCTTTAAGAGTCACCGTAACAAAATGGGTTTTAAGACCAATTTGTTCTCGATACCGAGCCCATTGCCCGGCACTTCGAGCCAATGGCTGATGGCTACCCAATGGATGAAAAGAAACGGACCTTGCGGGTAAATCGGCCTCTGCCAACAAAGCTCGAAAAGGTGCTCCTGTAGCGCACGCAGTCAAACCAAGCAGTATCAACACAAAGACCTTCATCGTCGCTATTCCACATCGATGAGCCCCGGTTGTGAAGAGGCTTATTTTCAAGCCGAAAATTACAGGGCTTACTCTGGGGATCAACGGGCTTAAGACAGCGAGTCTCACCCGAATGTTCGAGCATCACAATTCCTCTGTATCCACAAAAGACTGTTTTGTGTGCTGGCTATACTCGATGGTGCAATGGAGCCTAGTCGTCCCAGTGCTTAACTTGGGGCATGTGAGTGGCTTCGGTAAAAGCCGTTTCTAAATCAGGTTGATGGCACGTTTCACAAAACGCCGCCTCTGCCTTGCCCCGAATAATCATCGCTTTATTGCCCGTTTGAGCGTGATGCTTACCGGGGCCGTGACAACTTTCACACTGAACGTGTTTGAGCATACCAACGGCTCTGGGGTCGGAAAAACCGCCAGGATGACGCCATCCTGCCGTATGACAACCAATGCATTCCCGATCCAACTGTTGCCCAAAATGAACCAAGCTATCGTAAGCATGACTGTGCTTCGTCGTCTTCCATTGAGCCAATGCATCCGGATGACACAAACCACAGCGCTCGGCGCCTACAAAGTCTCCCTCGCCGGAATAGCCCGGCGGAGCCTGTCCTTGCTCAGCCTCCCATTTACCGACGAAGTGCACGTAAGATTTCACCCAACCACCCACGACATCGTCCATCGGTTGCTCCTCTCCCAAACCATGGATCTTGTAGGCGAATGTATTGCCTTTCATCACCGCTTTCAGTTCAGCAGCAGCAGCCGTGTCCTTTCCGGCCTTTGCCCGAAGACGACGAAGGCGCACTCCCCCCACGTAAGGTCCCTCTCCACGCTTGTAAAAACTCAATCGACCTAAATGCTTTCCTTCTTTCGAACTGCCCACCACTACGGATCCTGCTTTCGTATCGGGGATGAGATGCAGTTTATGATCAGCAATCAAAACTGCATCGATACCGGGGATGGAACGAGCCAATACTCTTGCTCGCTTTTTGTCCAAGTGGCTGGCGACAATCGTTAAATCCGCAGGCTTTGCTGAGGCGAGAGACTCTCGAAGAGCCACTGCTGGATCTCGAACCGAAATCCCCTCAACAGCGGGTTGGAAACCAGCGATCCCAATCACACGAACGCTAAGATCTCCTCTTTGGAAGTAAAGCAGACCGGGGAAAATGGGACGGCCGGACTCCGCCACCAAATCGGCGGCGAGCACCGGTGTTTTCGCTTCTTCCATCAAACGATAGAGGCCAGGCAGTCCCGCCGCAAAATCAGTAGGACCGGGGACAAAAAAGTCCAGCTTCATCCGCGCCATCGATCGAGCAATAATCGCAGCACGTCGTCCCCATTGCTCCCTCATCACTGCGGGGACCTCTAGGGACTCGTAAAACGTATTTCCCAAATCAAAGTAAAGGCCAGGAATTCCCGTCCGTCGATGCGCAGCCACGGCAGCCGCTTGTCTTCCAATGTGACCCATGGGATTTTTCGGGCATCCGCAGGGTTGAACCTTGCCTTTGCGATCGCCTGAATAAACGAGTTCGAGACTTGGCGCCTCACCGCCTTCGCCAACAGCAATCCATGCGACGGACGCGAGGCCGAAGATCAATGCTGTTCTGCGCAAGAGCACCCCTCTCCCTCTCCGGCTACCGCGTAGCGTCGCTAGAGGCTAGTCGCCCAGTCCCGGACTTCGACACAATGGATGGGTTCGCATCACCAGTGCCTGACTCGCACTCACATTACGATCTTGGTGGCGAGCCAAAACCCCCAACAGGTTGTTGCCTTTATCAGGATGAGTGTCCGTCAGAGGATCCTCCCAACCGGTAAATTCCTGCACATGAAATAAGCCCAATCCATGTGCGCTTTCGTGAGCCATCGTGTAGCCCAAAAGATCGTTCTCTTGATCGGGGTCGCTAAACCCGAGAGCGACAACGACCCCCGAGAATAAACCGTTTGCTCGGGCAGAAAGAGGAATCGCTGAAGCGAAGCCACCGAGCGGCGGCTCCTCGTCACCAATGGAGTCAACCACGTAAAGATTAAGCCCATCACGCCCCGCCACGAATGCGTTCCGATAGGGCTCGAGGTCAACGGCAGGGGTGGGTAACTCCGAACCGAGTTGATCCTGTTGATGTAAGCCCTCCAAGATTACTTCGATCCCCGCTTGCTCGTAGATGGACTCCATCTCAGTCATCGCCGCCAAGATACGATCGTCGATATCAGCGTCATCGGCCAATGGAGTGGGCCGATGGATATGAACGGATAGTTGGCAGCGTTGCGGATAGGCGGTTCCAGTTTGCACCCAGGTTTTGAGTTGAACCCGATGAGTCCGCCTCAACGTACTACGGATGCCGAGATGATAAGTTCCTCCACTCATGACCAAGTATGGATCATTGGGAACCAAGAGCGTCGTGCCTCCCCGGGCAGCGACACTTCGGTTGGCCGAAAAGAAAGGTCCGGCCGCAGCGCCCAGTTGACTCGCTTCAGCCATATCAGACTCAGGATGATCAACGACTAGAGCTCCCTGTGGACCAACCAACTGATGAATGAGGTATTCCCCATCAAAGTCGCCCTCAACTTCGACAAGAAGGCTCAACGCGTCCGAGGGTAAGTCGAGTTCCATCTCTGCAAAGCCGTCAACGAATTCGAGAGAATGGCTTCGTTCGAGACGGCCCGTGAAGCCTTCAGCAGACTGAGCAGGAAAGCTTGAACGGCGCAAAACAGAGGAGGGTTCCGTCGTACAGGCCACACAAATCATCAACAACGAAAGCCTAGCCATGCGCCTCCTCTCCCCGAGGATTCTAACAAAGTTCGACGAGAGCAAGAACCGAAGGTGGTACTAAGAGGTCAAAACAGGCTAGGCCCGCTACATGACCTTGACCCGTCAAGCCAGAGTCTTGCTTCGTCGGCTCGGTGCTCCGAAGGGCTTGGAGTATGCCGCTGCTGCGGCGATGCTCTACCATGCCCTCTTTATCACAGCCGTGGTCTGGGTGAAGACCGCTTCAAACGCCGTCTTTCTTGCTGGAAGCGATCCCCAAAATCTTCCCTTTCTTTACATGGGCTCTGCTCTGGTTGTCGCTGGCGCTTCGATCGCTCTCGCTCGACCCCTGGCAAAATACTCCGCCCTGGTGGTGGCTCGCCGCATTCTGCCCGTCATCTCCATCCTGGTGGCTCTTGCAGCCTTTGCAACAACCCTTGAGGTGCCTGGCAGTTTGGGACTTTTTTACCTGGTCGGCGAAAGCTTCACGACGGTGGTCTCCATTCTTTTTTGGGCGACGGTTTCAGAGGTTTTCGATGTCCGTGCGGGCAAACTGCTGATTGGCTTTATCGGTGGTATGGGGATGGCTGGCAGCATCGTCGGCGGCGCCCTTGTGCAAAAATTCTCAGGGGTTTTTGAGCCTATTTTCCAAGCGTACGCCGCGGCGCTGCTTCTCTTGGTGGCCTGGCCACTTCTGCGGACCATGGGACGCCATCGTGAGTACAGTGGTACCGTGGTACCGAAACAGGTTGCGGAAAAGGCTCGGGTATCCGCTGGACTCCACTATGCGAGCGCTGAGCGTTACCCAAAACTTCTTGGCGCGCTGGTGGCGATGCTCAGCGTGTTGAGCGCAGTCGTGGACTACCTCTTTCGAAGTCATTACGCTCAAGCCTCCGCTGAAGAAATGAACCGTATCTTTGGTGCTTACAATGCGCATGCAGGCGTCATCGCACTAATCTTTCAAATTTTTCTTACTCGAATGCTTCTCAGTCGGATCGGCTTGTTTCCGTTTTTACTTCTCATTCCCGCAGCGACAGGAATTGCCGGTCTTTGGGCGATGATGGCTACAGGACAAGACATGCCTATTTACACCTTAAAGGTCGTCCAAAGCATTGGCTCTTTCTCCGTCACAGCTGCCGGGGTTAGTCTTCTTTACAATCCGATTCCGGTGAGTGTTCGAGGTAGTCTTAGGGCACTTGTGGATGGCAGCATAAAGAAGACGGGTGCCGCCACTGCCGGGGTTTTATTGCTGATTCTCGGGGCAACATTGCCCGGATTGATACATCCTGTCTTAGTGGTTCTTCTCGTCTTCGTTCTGTTGATTCTGATCGGCATACTTCGGCAAGATTATGCAGAAGCTCTGGATCGAAAAATCACAGGCAGAACCCGAAAAGTGGATCAAGGAAGGGGTCTGTGGCTCGACGATGCCAGTACGCGCGCAATGCTCGAACGCCGTTTGTCTGATCCCAACCCAGAAACGGTTCAAGAGGCGCTCGCTCTTCTCTCCACCACGGAGCACGACCTGACTGAACGTCTCGAGAGTCTGCTTAACCATCCGAGTGAACACGTCCGAATTGCTGCCATCGACTGGGCGTCTGGTCGAGGTGGCGATGAAGTATGGGCTCTGCTTGTGAGGCTTGTCGCCCATGAAGATGCCCGCCGTCCTCGAGCGGCTGCGGCACGTGCTCTGAGTCAAATCGATGCTCACCGGGCAGCTGCTCTGCTGCACACACTCATCCACCAAGAACATGTCGATCCCGCACTGCGCTGCGCAGGGATCGAGGCGCTTTTTGCCTCGGAAGACCATCGCGTAAGAGGGGAGAAGATCGTTCTTGGCTCCTGGGATTACATCCAAAATCACAACCCAGCGCATCGCAGAGAATTTGCTCGACTCCTGGGGCGTCTCCCTGAGGGTGATTGGTCTTTGCATCTGAGCCACCTCTTCCATGACGTCGAGCCCAGCGTCGTTAAACTTGCGATCGAGTCCGCTGGCCAGGTCTGCAGTGATCGTCTGATCGAGCCACTGGTAAGCACCATGGGAAGAAGAGGTCATCGAAAAGAAGCTCGGCGCGCTCTGGCAAACTACGGCAATCGGATCACAGAACAAGCCAAGTCCTGGCTCAACGACCCTCGACTAAGCCTTCAAATTCGCCAAGAAATCCCTCGACTCTTGCGCATGATCGGTAGTCATGAAGCTGCGAATGCCCTGCTAAAGAGCAACCCAGATGACGATCCCTTTCTCCAACATCGGGTCGCCATGGCATTGTCTCGTCTCGTGCACCAAAATCCGAAGGTCTCGGAACATCTCGATCAAAAGTGGATTCACAGTGCCATCGAGCGACAGATCGATCGGCTCTTTCGTTGCCGAGAAGACGGCCTTCTTCTGGCACCCGATCCCCGGTTCGCCCTGTTGCACCGAGCCGTTTTCTCCCGCTACGGACAGGTCCTTGATATCTGCTTACGACTCTTCTCGCTTCAGGGAGACCGAGAGCTACTCAATGATGTTTCCAGGGTTTTAATCGAAGGCAGTCGTTCCATTCGGGGAGATGCCCTTGAACTTCTCGATGTTTCACTCAAACATCACCCCTTAAAGTCTGCGCTTTTTCGGGAACTCGAGAATGTCGATGAAACCATTCTTCCAGGGCAAGCTGAAGGCATCGCAAAACGTTTGGCTTCAGGTCGAGATCGAACTCTTGCGGCGGTGGCTGGGCGCTGTCTCGGACTTTCGGGGCTTCCCCGGCCCGCTCCTGACCCAAGCATTCTACCGGAGGATCTGATGAGTGATCATTTAATCGATCGTATTCTGCTGTTTGAAAAAGCCGAGATCTTTGCCGGTCTTAATCTCGACGAGCGTGCAGCCATAGCAAGTCTCGCAAAGATCGAAAGACATCACTCCGGTCAAGCCATCTATCGGCAAGGAGATCCCTCAACCACTCTCTATGTGCTCATTAAGGGAGGGATTGATTTCCACCGAGATGGAAGCTTCGTCGGGCGTATGGAATCAGGAACGAGTCAGATTTGCTTCGGTGATATTGGCTTCCTTGACCGCAAACCGAGACCCTATTCCGCCACAGCATGTAAAAGTACTGAGTTTACGGAGATCTTTGCAGTTAACAGACAAGACTTCATGGACCTGGTCGCAGATCGAATTGAACTTTTGGACGGTCTCTTCAGCGTTCTTGTGGGACAGTTACGCACCGAGTTGGAAACCGTTGAATCCACACGACTCAATCTGGCTGCAGTTCCTGACGACGTCTAAGATCTCGCCTGACTTATAAAGGCCTCAATCGCCTCAGGTTGACGAGGTAGATCCGCAGTCAGGTTTTCAGGTTCACCTTCGGTGACAACCACATCATCTTCGATCCTAACCGCTAATCCTCGCAGGCTTGGAGGAGCGCTCTCATCATTCACCGGAACATAGATTCCAGGCTCGATGGTGACCACCATGCCCGGCTCAAATGCCAGACTACGTTGCGTCCCATAGTTCCCCACGTCATGAACATCCCGTCCAAGCCAGTGCCCGATACTGTGCATGTAGTACGCTTTGTAAGCTTCCGCCTCGACCAAATCAGCCACAGAGGATTTTGCGTCCAAAAGCCCAAGTTTTTGCATTGCTTCCGTTAACTGCTGGACTGCCTGTTCATTCAAGCTCTTGAAGCTTTCCCCTGGACGAACTCGAGCAACGAGATCCTGCTGAACATCGAGAACGGCACGATACAGTCGTCTTTGCGCCTCGCCAAATCGACCATTTGCCGGCCATGTTGCCGTGATATCGGCAGCATAGCCCTCCACCTCGGCACCGGCGTCGATGAGCAGCATCTCTCCATCCCGTATCGGGCTGTTGTTGGTAACATAGTGCAACACGCAGCCGTTCGAACCCGCAGCCACGATACTTCCATAGGCGATTCGTTCTGCACCGGCCGTGCGAAAGTATCCCTCGATCAAGCCCTCGAGGTGGTTCTCTGAACTTCCAGGTTTTCCTTCAACCATTGCAAGCCGATGGGCTTCGACACTGATCTGGGCTGCGCGTCGCATGGCATTGAGCTCCCCCTCATTCTTCCGCAAGCGCTGCTCATGAAGAAGATGTCGGATATCGAGGTAATGGGCAGGAACCTGAACCCCCATTCGAACCCGAGCCCCCAACTGGGAACGCCACCCTTCAATACGGGATGCGATCGATGTCCCGAGGGGATAGAGGACACGTCGACGGTTTTCCAAAAGTTTGGGTAATTGCTCGTTGATCGCAGCCAAATCATACGCTTCATCAGCGCCGAAATCAGCCAATGCACCATCGACGCCAGCTCGTGGACCATCCCAGATCTCTCTCGTAGGATCTTTGGGGGGGACGAAGAGCAAATATCGGTGCTGACCATTCTCTTCTTTACACAAAACCGCCAAGGAACCGGGTTCGCAAAATCCTGTGAGATGACGGAAATCCGAATCCTGCCGAAATCGGTAATGCACATCATTGTTTCGAATTGCGAGATCGCCGGCTGGCATAATCGCAAGGTCGCCCACTTCCATTTCTTGAAACAACTGATCTCGGTGTCTTTGATAGTTAACTCGAGTCATCGTCACGCTCCCATCCCGAGGCATGTCGGTAGCATGTGCAGAAGGATATACAGGATGATCACCTTTGTAATCTGCCCCTGAGCAGAAGGTCTCATGCGCAATAGAAAGAGCGCAATCAGCGTCCAAACCCAAATATCTTTGATTCCCTGAAAGAGGGCCAAGGTCATCGACTTTGGATCTTGAATATCCAGCAACAAAACTCCAGCCCAGGTGGCAACGGTCGCCACCACCAGTGCCGGCGTCACGAAGGCGATAATCCGAACTGCGAGAACCCAGGGATCCCGAAATGAAGTCAGGGCCAGGACCAGCCAAAGCGGAACCACTCGAAAGAAAAACATGATCGGACCACCGATCCAGACCAGGTAAGCCCAGAAGCCAGGGGCGTTCAAACGAGTCATCAGTTGCTGTTCAAGGCTTTGACGGCGCCGGGCAAGGTCAGGATCCTCTCGCCCTTGAGCCAAGTCGGAAAGAACACATGCGATGCGCTGCTCGGGCGCAAGAGTCGACGCATCACAAAGCCACCGATTGGCTCGAATGAGTCGCCTCTCCTCAGGCGACCTGTTTGAAATCTCGTCATAAACCTTGATCAGTGCCTCATGCTCAGCACCAACGGGACGAACCTGTTGATGAACTCCTATTTCAGCCACGAAAAGAATCATGCTCGTCAGCACGCCAAATGCGATCACCCAGCGTAAGGACCGAGAAATGGTGACGAGGGGCACCACATCAGGCTTCAAGAGAGCGAGGAGGAAAACCTGATGCATGGGACGACCCATGTTCCAACTGGGCTCATCCAAATGGTCTACTGGAGGAGGAGGCTCCTCAGTGCTCTCTATTTCTTGCTCTTCCCAGGGGAAGTCCTCGTTTATTTTCTCATTCTCAAGCCGGTCCTCATCAATCGGTTCAGACATCGCTTGATCCGAAACCTCAGCGGAAAAATCTCGCTCCGTTTCATGGGAGGCAACGGGTAATGTTTCTGACAAATCAGTGGCATCACCCGTGATCATTGCCTCGCAGCTCGGACACTTGACCGTCTCACCGATCTCGATCACCACAAGTTGTCCACAGTCCGGACAACGTCGCCTAAGAAAATCGTTCACCATTGCTCCGGGGCAGCTTTTAGGGCTTAAAGCGTTTCGTCACAATGCGCAGAATCGTCTTTTCATTACTATTCGTTAGTGCCTGCCAACTTCAGGCGAACCCAGGGCTTGATCCCTGTCCAACAGGGGCAACACCCCAATGGCAAGACGTCCAACCCTTCTTTGAAAACTACTGCCACCGATGTCATCACAGTGGGATTGCTGGGGATCAAAGAGGTGGTGCACCGATTCTCTCGAACTTTGACAACGCAAAGATGGTCGACGACGCAGTCACTCGAATCTATTGGCGAAGCGCTCACGGACGCCACAGCATGCCTCCAGCACCTCCGAGTCCAACCGCAGCGGAGCGAAAATTACTGGGCGACTATCTCAGTTGCCGTTTCGAAGCGCTTCAGAATGGCGAGCCAAATCCACCACGCCAGCCAAAGCAAGGGACTCTCCCACGCTAACGCGAAGCGAGAAATCATCGAACCATCGCCGCGGTAAAAGCCCCTTGATCTCCTGTTCCAAATCTCGAAGGAGGTCAGGCCGGTGGGCGAGTATACCCCCAACGCCTACCACGTGGTGAGGATCAAGGGCGGCGACAACGGGCGCAACAATTCGAGCAGCTAAATCAATCCAAGCTTGACGCTGAGAAGGGTCATCGAAGCGATCTGGTGCGTTTTGAGCGCCTCCGAGTAAGGTTTCAGCACAACCGAGATCGCCGCAACCACAACGCCGATCAGCGGGCCCAAGAACCAGGTGACCGACCTCGCCAGCTCGATGGTGAAAACCCCGGACTAGTTGCCCTTGCACCACAAGCCCAAGGGCAAAACCACTGCCCGCATTCAGAGCGATAAGACTCCTAGGCTCCCTCGTTTCAAGAGCCATGTACTCACCCCAGGCGCGAGCATCGAGATCGTTTTCGAGATGACAATTTAAACCGCGAGCCGCCGCCATTTCAACGAAAGGAACATCCACCCAGCCCAAGTTCGGTCCTTGCATGACTCGGCGCCCTTCAGGGCAAAGCCAACCAGCAAACGAAACGGCGACACCACGCCCCTCGGAGACGGTGATCAAATGATCTAGAATCGCCTCTGGGCTTCGATCCTCTAGCCGAAGACGCCCCGAAGACGCCCCCCCCCATCGCAACCAAGTCCCGCCCAGATCGACCCCTAGCCAATCATTCAAAGGGATTGCTCCAGGGTATCCAAAACGCCCTCAACCTCTGTCTGGATCTCTGCCAATCGGGTCGGTGTGTCCGCTTCGAAACGAAGAACCAAAATATTTTGAGTGTTGCTTGCTCGAACCAGCCCCCATCCTCCAGGAAAGGAAACGCGGACACCATCGATATCGATGACCGGACCGCGGGCTTCGAAATACTTCTTGGCTGCCTCAACCAAAGCAAATTTCGTTTTATCATCAACCACGGGACGGCGGATTTCTGGACTGGATGAGAAAGAGGGAAAGTCAGCGACTTGAGTCGAAAGACGTCGGGCATCTCGGTCCAAGAGTTCCAACAAACGACCCGCTGCGTAAATGGCATCGTCAAATCCATCATAGCGGTCCGCAAAGAACAAGTGCCCACTCATCTCACCGGCCAAGAGTGCTCCCATCTCTTTCATCTTCGCCTTAATTAACGAATGTCCGGCTTTCCACATCACCGCCTGACCGCCAAGATTCTCAATACCATCGTAGAGAGCCTTGGAGCACTTCACCTCACCAATAATCGTGGCACCCGGATGTTCCCGAAGGATTTCCCGGGCAAACAGAGCCGTGAGTACATCCCCCCATATGACACCCCCCTTCTCATCCACCACACCGATCCGATCCACATCACCATCGAATGCAATCCCTGCATCGGCGCCCTCTTGTCGAACACGATTTTGAAGTTCAACCAGATTGGCCTCCACCGTTGGATCTGGATGGTGATTCGGAAAATCACCATCGGCATCACAGTAGAGAGGTACGATATCGGCGCCCAGGCCCATCAGGACAGGCAAAGCCAGACCCCCCATTCCGTTGCCACCGTCGACGACTATTTTGAGCGGTCGCTTCAAGGGGCGTAACCGAGCCAAAAGGTCGGCCTGATAGGGACCCGTCCAGTCTTCTTCGATGATTCGACCCCCATCGGCCGGTTCCGGTGGGTTCATCATACGTTGACGTAAGGCGGTCACAGCTTCTCCATGAATGGAATGCCCCTCCAAAACCAACTTAAAGCCATTGTAGGGCGCTGGGTTATGCGAACCTGTCACCATGACGCCATGACCCTGATCTCGGTGGGCTGCCCAGTAAACCACCGGACTCGCAACCGCCCCCAACTGCGCCACTTCGATGCCTTGTCGAGCCAAGCCCTCAGCAAGTGCTTGACTCAATGCAGGACCGCTATGACGGGCATCATAACCCACCACGCAGCGCCCACCGCCAGCACTTCTTATTCGCTCGCCGAAGGCTTGCCCTAACGCATACGCAAAATTCGTCGTGATCTGAGTCTCAACAAGACCGCGAATATCGTAAGCTCGGAAAACTTCTGACGGAAATTCACTCATGAATCCTCCCGATGAACCACCAAGTGACGAACCTCCTCACAGCGATCCTTTGGAATCACAAGAACGCCATCGGGGGTGCTCACAATAACGAGGTCATTTACGCCCCGAACGGCAACCGGAGGCCCCCCCGAAACATAGACCACATTGCCCTGTGATTCCTGCAGATAAGCATCGCCGCTGACCAAGTTGTTTTGAGCATCCGACGGCCAAAGTTCAGCAAGTCCTGTCCATGTTCCCAAATCACTCCATCCACAACTGGTCGGAATGCACCAAAGCCCCGTAGCAGCCTCCATAATTCCATAGTCGATGCTGGTGGCTTCGCACTGGGGGTAATGGGTTTTTAGCGCTTGTTCTGCACGCTCAGTGCCGAGTTGATCTGCAATGGCCTGCAATGCCTTATAAGTCGCCGGCATTTGAGCTTCAAACTCGCTTAAAAGCCGCTCCACTCGAGACACGAAAATACCGGCGTTCCACAGATGATCTCCCCAAGCGACCATCGTTTGTGCCTTATCGGCATCCGGCTTTTCCACAAAGGCGCTCAGCGCTGCACCTTCGGGCCCTGGCGCCTCGGCAAGGCGCAGATAGCCATACCCTGTAGCACCATGACTCGGACGAATACCCAGGGTGACGATCCCATCATCTCGCTCAGCGCGCTCAAAGGCCAACTGAAGGCAGTCGCGGAATGCATCGACCTCTGTCACATGATGATCAGCCGGTAAAATCGCAACCACAGCTTCCGGATCAGCAGCCATTAAATGAATGCAGGCTAAACCGATCGCCGGTGCTGTGTTTCGCCCTTCAGGCTCAGCGATAAACCGCGAGCCGAGGTGACCAAGAATCGCTTCACAATCCCGACGATGAGCCGAGCCGCCAACAATCCAGCGTTGATCCAAAGAGACCACACCATCGAGGCGCCCCCATGTGGCACCAAGCAAGCTTTGATCGCCCGCCAAGGGAAGGAACTGCTTCGGTCGAGCGAGCGGCCAAAGTCGCGTAGAACGACCTCCCGCCAAAATTAGAGCGTGTCTCACAATAACTCCTTTTCAAGGTCTCGAATCAGATTTCGGACCATGTGCCCCGTCAAGCCCCAGAGCGTCTCCTCTTGAACCTCTGGGACCTGGCCATCGAGACCACGGCAAGGAAAGGTCCAGTAGGGTATTTCATAGCCACGAAGCGTTCGGGTTGAAAATCCTCGTTTCGATACAAGATCAAGCCACGGCATCGAAAAAATTCGAGCCACCTCAGATCTCTCTCTTCGCAAATTTTGGGGGGATCGAATCCATGCGACCACCGGACTCACAATCATCTCGTGAATGCTTACACATTCATCATAGTAACCCAAAACTGTGAGTTGCTCAGGAGATAAAGCACACTCCTCCATCGCCTCACGGAGGGCCGCTTCCTCGATGCTTTCGCCCGGTTCGAGATGACCCCCAGGAAAACTGACCTGACCCGCATGTGGATCATCACCATCGGCTCTGCGGATGAGCAGGATTTCAACTCCCTCGACCCCTTCAAAAAACCCCATCAAAACAGCTGCTCGAGCCCGACCGCGGGGGGAAATACGAAGATGATTGTGACCGGATAGAAACTGTTCGACTCTAGCCCGCAAAGCCGCCTCCTCGCAGCAAAGCCCACAGACCCACCAACGCACAGTAGGGAGCGAACCAGAAGAATCGCTGACGACGTACAAGTTGAACCAACCAAGCGAGCGCCAAATACCCACTGACAATACTGACCAAAAATCCAATCAGTCCAGGGCCTAGATCCAACTGAGCCATGCCACCGTCGAGCACCTTTAACACCAGGGCACCCAGAATTGCGGGAAGTGAAACGAGGAAACTAAAGCGTGCAGAGCGATCCGCGGCAATCCCAGCGATCAAAGCGACCGCAATCGTTGCGCCGCTTCGAGAAATACCGGGTGTGATGGCAAGGCCTTGCGCAAAGCCAATCACCAAAGCGAGACCGACTCCAATGCGTCCACGCTCAGGCCATGAACGCAAGGTCAAAGCCAATAAAATAGCGGTAACGAACAAGGCACCACCCACGGCAGAAATCGACTCTGCCAAGCCTTCAAAATACTCTTTAAAAGCGAGTCCGATCACAGCGGTGGGAATGGAAGCAACGATGATCAACAAGGCAAGTCGACCCGGTCCATCCTCTTGCCACGCCATACGAGGTGATCGAAACACGTCAGGTACCGAGCGAGCAATGCCGAGGAGGTCAACCCGGTAATACCAGATCACCGCCA
>MDTD01107946.1_pt1 | contig 15449 bp, 9 predicted proteins | sample 811221 | NCBI WGS metagenome assembly MDTD01 (sample SAMN05326646, study PRJNA326480) | marine metagenome | isolation source: seawater | place: Pacific Ocean: South West | collected 2011
GGTGGCGCCGCATCGCGGTGGTCGTCATGAACTCCAACAGTTTCGGACTGAAACAGACACAAATAGAATCACCGACATCTAAGACCAGGGCTGCTTGTCGCTTTGGTTTTCGCCAGTCTTGTTGTGGGGCGTAGACGTGCCAGGATCCGGTCATGCCCATGTGAGAGTGGAGGACATTCCCATCGTCAAAATGAACCAAGAGGTGCTTGCCGCGAGCTTCGGTTGAAACGACAGCCCGACCGAGAAAAGCACTCGCTTCGATACCCGGCTCCCGAGATTCAACAGCTTGAACGGTTTTTCCGTCCAGCACGGCACGCAGTCGTCGTGCGGTCCGGTAAATGGTATCACCTTCGGGCATCCAGTGATCCCTCATCGTTCCAGGCGGTTCCACGATCGTGTTTACCGGATGCTTTACTACGCAACATCACTCCGCGACTCGTTGGAAAGAAGCCAATGTTTTTGAGAGCTTCAAAAAAATCCGTTTCATGAGGTGGTGCGCCGTTGATGCGTGTGAGCACGATCGGGTGTTGGCTGGCATCGATAGTCAGAGCGGTCATTAATGCGTCAATCGACTGTTCCCGGGCCGGGTTGTCCGTCGGCAGAAAGGTCATGAGGCTTTGCCCTGTCCGGCCCAGGTAACCGACTAGTTGTCCTCGGTTGAGGATGACGCGCGAGCCGGCCGTGCGTTGCGGTCGCGCGGACACGTCGTCGTTTTTCGGCCACGGGATCGCTGCCCCATAGGGATTTGCTGGGTCGGTTGATGCCAGGATCAGTGGTGTTTCTGGTTCTTCAGTATCTCGGCTGCAGTCACGCAGTTGATCTTCGGCGCCAGGAATCGCGAACTGAGCAGCACCCAATCCGGCAACGAAATAACCGCGTCGCAGTTTTCCCGCTTCCTCCATCGCTTTTAGGATCGGATACATCGATGAGAATCCACCCCGATGTCCTTCATGGGTGATCATTTCTCGCGTTAGCACACCATAACGATCAATCAGTTGAGTTGCCTGCGCCAATTGCTGTTCCGTCACACTCGGTCGCTCGACGTCGGCTGGGATCAATAACCTCCAGCGCCCTTCCGAACCACGTTGGGTTTGCCGACGCGATCGAAACGAGCGACGTCGGGATCGCTGTCTCGTATTACGGCGCGAGTTTGTTTTAGCCGCCCGCAGCGATCGTAGTGGAGCGAGAGTGTCGTTGCTGACCAGCCCTTGCCATACCAATTGCCAGAGGCCGTCGAGGCAATCGTTACGAAAACCTCCGATCGCTCGGACCAAATCGTCAAAAAAGAGTGCCCCACGAGCGGCGAGTAAATCATAGATCTGTTGAGCAACTCCTTCGGCGGGGGGTTCACCGACGGGTGCGAGATTTAGTAGATGATCGGTCAGATAAAAGGCGATTCGCCCATCGTCACTGCCGAGACTGTCGAATCCCCGCCAAACAATTTCCCCAGCCGATGAGAGTTCATCGAGATCGGAGCTGCGGTAGTCCCTCACACGCTTTGGCAAAACCTCCTGCTCCCAGACAGTGGCAGGTAGAGCCAGTCCTTGTAGTTGCTCGATCACGTCCAGTAAGCCATCCAGGCCAGTTTTGGGATGTTCCATCGATTGCCAACGCGGTAGGAATCTTGCCAACGCCTGTTGCTCGACTGGGGCAATCTCTTTTCGAAGCTTTGCCAGGGATCGTCGCTTGAGGAGTTTGAGCACGTGAGGGTCACACCATTCACGACCTCTCCCGCCCGGTAGAAATTCTCCCTCAAGCAAACGACCTGACTCCATCAGACGGGTCAGTGCCATTTGGATCGGCGCGATTCCCAGCCCCAGTCGTTCGGCGACAGCCTCTGCCTTGAATGGAATATGAGTGCGAGCGTAGCGGGAGACGAGATCCAACAACGGGTTCTCGATCGATTCCAGAAAAGCGTCGGGAAGACCGAGCGGCAGAGCGACGCCTAACGCGTCCCGCAAACGACCGGCATCCTCCGCCGCCGCGAAACGTGATTCGCCGGCAATGCGGACCTCGATGACTCGTCGTTTAGCCATCATTTCTTTCAGCCAGCCTTGCAGCTTTTCACGGGAAATCGACTCGGCCAATCGTGAAGAGATTTCGACTTCACTCAGGTCGCCAAGCTGTCGCAGAATGTCGCAGAGGCCGTCTTCGTGAGTGATTGAAAAACGTGGATCGAGTTTCAGTAACTCCAATCCCAGCTCATCCACTGCATTTGGGTCGAGAAGTTCTCGCAGTTCGGCGTCGCCAAGCAATTCACACAACTGCGAGTGATCGAGAGCCAGCGTCTGAGCACGACGCTCGGCCAAGGGGGTATCACCCTCGTACATGAAATTTGCGGTGTAGGCGAACAGCAGTGAGGATGCAAAGGGGGAAGCCACCTGTGTCTGAAGTCGACGTATGCTAATCGAGCGTCGCTGTACATCCTTGAGGATCTGTTTGAGGCCCCTCAAATCAAAAACGTCGCGCAAACATTCGCGATAGGTTTCTAGAAGGATCGGGAAGTTGGGATAGCGGGCGGCGACCTCCAGCAAATCGGCACTCTTGCGTCGTTGCAGCCAGAGCGGGGTTCGTTTTCCGGGTTGACGTCTTGGCAGCAACAAGGCTCGTGCGGCATTTTCACGAAATCGTGCGGCGAACAATGCCGTCGATCCCAACTCTCGTGTAACCAATTCCTCGATTTCTTCCGCGCTTGGAAAAAGCATGGAGTCGTCGGGAATTTCTTCCGACTCTGGAAGCCGAAACACGATCCCGTCGTCCGACCACATCATGTCAATTTCGGCCCCCGACTCTTCTCGCAAACGCGCAGCGACGGCCATGGCCCAGGGAACATGGACACGCGCTCCGAAGGGCGTCAGGATCGCAACTCGCCAGTCGCCGACTTCATCCAAAAAGCTTTCGACAACAATCGTTTTGTCACTGGGCGCATCCTGAGTCGCTTCGGCTTGATCTCGCAGATACTGCAGCAGATTCTGAGCGGCCTTTTGATCCAAGCGGTGTTCGTCGACCAACTGAGCTCGTGATTGAGCTGGTGTTTGCTGCAACAGTTCACGCGTCAACTTGCCAATCGCCTGGCCGAACTCCAACGGGCGACCGGGACCATCCCCATGCCAGTAGGGCATGCGTCCGGGTTCGCCGGGAGCAGGCGTCACCAACACGCGATCGTTGGTGATGTCCATGACTCGCCATGACGATGCACCTAGCAGAAAAACATCGCCAGGTCGCGTTTCGAAGACCATCTCTTCGTCGAGTTCGCCAACTCGATTACTGCGACCCTCTTCCCCTGCCAAAAACACCCCATACAGGCCACGGTCTGGGATCGTTCCTGCATTCACGATGGCCAGACGCTGCGTTCCCTTGCGCGGTGAAATCATTCCGTTCAGACGATCCCAGACGATTCGCGGTCGTAGCTCAGAAAACTCGTCGGATGGATATCGTCCCGAAAGCAGATCTAGAACATTTTCAAACGCAGAACGTGGCAAGTCGTGGAAGGATGCCGCCTGTCGTACTGTTGCAAACAATTCATCGATGTGAACCGGCTCTAACGAGACCATTGCAACGAGTTGTTGAGCGAGAACGTCGAGAGGATTACGCGGATAAAACGTTTCTTCAACTTCACCGGTTGCCATCCGCGCTGCCGCGGCGCTGCATGCCAACAGGTCACCACGATATTTGGGGAAGACGACACCATTCGAACGTCCGCCGACATGATGACCCGCTCGGCCAATTCTCTGAATTCCAGAAGCGATGGTAGGTGGCGCCTCGATTTGAATGACCAGATCGACGGCACCCATATCGATCCCCAGCTCGAGCGATGACGTTGCCACAATGGCGGGGATCTGTCCTCGTTTCAGTTGATCTTCGATTTCTTGGCGAGTTGCCTTGGCAATCGATCCGTGATGAGCCCGAGCCAACGGTTCCTCGGCCAGTTCATTAATCGATGTTGCAAGCCGTTCGGCCAGTCGACGGCTGTTGACGAAGATCATCGTCGACCGATGATTGCGAATCAGCTCCACCAGGCGAGGATGAATTGCCGGCCAAATCGATGGGATTGATGGCCCGGCGGCCGCCGGGCTGGTTTCAACCGTCGTCAGATCACTCATGTCCTCAACAGGAACTTCAATCTTCAAGTCGAACGGTTTGCGGCGACCCGCCTCAATGATTTCCACCGGGCGAGGCACAAGAGTTTCCTGGTCGGTTGAATCAATTGAAGCGCCGCCAAGCATCCGCGCGATTTCGTTGAGCGGTCGTTGAGTCGCGGAAAGCCCGATCCGCTGCAGCGGCTGATCGACTCCTGACTGTTGCCGTAGCTTTTCCAAACGCTCGAGCGAGAGAAACAGATGAGCGCCACGTTTCGTCGCTACCATCGAATGAATCTCGTCAATGATCAACGTCTGAACGTTTGTCAAAATGGAACGAGCACGCGAGGTCAGCATCAAATACAGTGACTCGGGAGTCGTAATCAGAATGTCCGGAGGCTGGCGATTCAGAAGGAGCCGGTCCCGACTGGTTGTGTCCCCCGTACGAATACCAATCGTCGGAATGCGGTGGTCGACGCCGGTACGATTGGCAACGGCCGTGACGCCTGCAATGGGCGTACGAAGGTTTCGTTCGACATCGACTCCAAGTGCCTTCAGGGGCGAAACGTAGAGAACACGCACACCCGTTGGTTCGACCGTGTTCTGCGGGAACATGATCCGGTCAATTGCGGCGAGAAAAGCGGCGAGTGTTTTGCCGGAACCCGTCGGTGCCAACAGCAACGTATTGCGACCATCTGCAATGACCGGCCAGGATTGTTGCTGGGCCGCAGTCGGCTCGGCGAAGGCCTCGCAGAACCATTGCCGCACGGTCGGATCAAACCGTTCGAGCGCGGTGGCCGGATTTTGCTGCGTCAAAGACATGGCTGGATCGTTCGTGAGGGGGACGTCCCGGAAACTCTGCTGCTGTCATCGTAGTCAGCTCGACCGGTTTTTGCGATTGGCGAGCCTGTTCGAGCTATCTTTCTCGGGATTCCGTGTCCACCCACAGGCTTAAAAACAGCTCCGCGGCGACGCCGTAGGTACTATCACTCGGTAAGTCAAAATCACGCTGTAAACGTGCTGGTAGTCGCTCACGGCAATGACACAAATTGCTCAACAGTCTCCGTTCATCATCGACCGCGTCAAATTGCTCCAGCCAGAGGTGAAAAGCTTCAATCAATTGCGGCATCGTCTGGACGTCATCAAGAAAAATCACGGTCCTCATCGTCCTTGCTAGCACCCTCATTTAAAAAAATAGCGGGGATTTCCGGCCTCCATCTCCATCCTTATGACGGGCTCCGAATTGTAGTTGACACATGTTCAGCATATCAATAGATTTTGGATCAAACGAAACGAATCGATTGAGTGACAAGGAGGGACCAGAAATGTTGGTATTGGGAAGGAAAGAAAACGAATCGATCATTATTGGCGATACGATCAAGGTCACAATTGTGGGCCGATGCGGCGCTTCGGTGCGAGTTGGCATCCAGGCACCCAAAGAAATTCCCGTCGTGCGGGAAGAATTGAGCTCTTCAGAGCGTGATTCTTTTGCAAAGGTAAAAGATCTCAGTGAAACGACCCACAGCCTTGGTTGAGATGGTTGTAAGTCGCTGAAGGATCGGAGCGGTTACGCTGCTCCTCCTGATCGCGAGTCGCACGAGAGTGGATATTGAGTCCGCCCGGTGCGACTCGCATTGGAGTTGCGTCCTGCTCTGTCAATAACCGCTTTTTGCGGTCTCTCTTAACCTCAAATTGCCAAGGTATTGGCTTGGCAACGTGTGCTGTCAGCGTCATATTGCATGTCGAACTGAATTAACACGTTTATTGAAGAGGGTTCCGATGTCGCAAGCGAGCAAGACGGTTTTAATCACAGGTGGCGGCACGGGGGTTGGCCGAGCCACAGCCCTGCAGTTGGCTGCACGAGGTTACGACATTGCCATCAACTATTCTCGTTCTCTTGAAGATGCTGAAAAAACCAAAGCCGACGTCGAGGCTTTGGGGCGCCGTGCGATTGTCGTTCGATGTGATGTTTCGAAGGATCATGAAGTGCGATCGATGCTTGCCACATGCGAAGCAGAATTTGGACGGCTCGATGGTTTGGTGAATAACGCGGGCACCACGCATTTTGTCGACCTCGCTGATCTCGAGGGAATGACGGAGTCGATGTGGGACGACATTCTTGGCGTGAATCTCAAGGGTGCGTTTTTCGTGACTCGCGCAGCTGTACCATTGATGAAAAAAACGGGTGGGTCCATTGTAAACGTTGCCTCGATTGCCGGAATCACTGGTGTGGGGAGTTCGTTGGCCTATGCAGCGTCGAAGGGCGGAATGATTACCATGACCAAAACGTTGGCCCAGGCTTTGGCGCCGGAGATTCGAGTGAACTCAGTCTGTCCTGGTGTGATCATTTCTCGCTGGCTTAAAGGCCATCAAGCAAGGGTGGATCAGAACATTGCTGAGACTCCCCTTAAAAAAGCCTCATCCACAGATGATGTGGCAGAGAACATTACGTTCCTGATCGACGGTGGCAACATGGTAACGGGCCAAGATATCGTCGTTGATGGTGGATACACCTTATAGGTGAGTCTGGCTGCAGATGTTTGTGTTCTTTACGATTGCCCTTCGTGAGAACGTCGCAAACGCAATGCGTTGCCGATCACGGAGACTGAGCTGAGGCTCATTGCCGCGGCAGCGAGCATTGGGCTCAACAGCAACTTGGCATGAAAAATCGGGACTAGGACCCCGGCGGCGATGGGAACTCCCAGGGCATTATAAATCAGTGCGAAAAATAGATTCTGTCGAATGTTGCGCAACGTCGCTCGACTCAAGTGAATCGCTCGTACAATCCCGGTCAACTCGCCTTTGATAAGTGTGATATCGGCGCTGGTAATTGCAACATCGGTGCCGGTTCCCATGGCAATGCCAACATTGGCCGCGGCGAGAGCGGGCGCGTCATTGATGCCGTCTCCGGCCATCGCAACGAATCGCCCTTCGGCCATGAGAGTTTTCACTTGTTCGTGCTTACCCGTGGGATCGACGTTGGCGACCACCTTGTCGATGCCTACCTGATCCGCAACAATTCGCGCGGTTTCGGCGTTATCGCCGGTCAACATCATCACCTGCAGGCCCAGTTGATGCAGCTCTTGGATCGCCTCTCGTGAGCTCGGCTTAATCGGATCCGCCACCGCGATCAGTCCCGCCAGGGCACCGTCGATGGCGACAAAAACGACTCCGCGTCCCTGATTTCGTAGCTCGGTCGCATTCTGGTCCAGGTCACTGGCTCCGCGAACGTTGCGATCTTCAAGGAGTTTGAGGCTGCCCACGATCACTTCCCGTCCCTCGACGGTTGCCGTTACGCCCAAACTCGTGACGGAGTTGAACTCCGTGGCGGCCGGCAGTGGAATCTGACGATCTCGTGCAGATTGGACAATGGCCTGACCCAAAGGATGCTCACTGTTTTGCTCGACCGCGCCGGCGATCCTCAGCAATTCTCGGGTTGCCTCGTCGGTGTTTGCCTGCGTCAGTTGGATATCGGTGACCTGAGGTCGACCTTCGGTCAGGGTTCCGGTCTTGTCGACGAGCAGCGTATCGACCTTCTCCAACGATTCCAATCCGCTGGCATCCTTGATCAGGACCCCTTCTTTGGCGCCGCGTCCAACGCCGACCATGATCGACATGGGCGTTGCCAGGCCAAGGGCACAAGGGCAGGCAATGATCAGAACAGCAACGGCATTCACAAGCGCGTAGGCGAGCTTCGGTTCCCACGGTGATGCAATGGACCAGGCGACGAAAGAGATCACGGAGATCAGGATCACAATCGGGACGAACCAACCGGCAACGCGATCCGCGATCTTTTGAATGGGAGCGCGACTTCGCTGAGCAGACGACACCATCTGAATGATCTGCGAGAGCATGGTGTCGTTGCCAACGCGGGTTGCCTTCATCTGAAAGGCTCCTGTCTGATTGACCGTACCGCCGGTCACCGTGTCATCGATTGATTTTGCCACGGCCAGGGGTTCACCCGTAATCATCGACTCATCGACATTACTCTTCCCTTCCATCAGAACACCGTCTACCGGAATCTTATCTCCGGGGACGACTTTCAAGATGTCGTTCACCTGGACCTGATCGAGCGGGATCTTCTCTTCCTGATCATTGTTTAATCGAATCGCCGTGGGAGGGGCCAGATTCAGGAGTTCTCGGATTGCGCTTCCCGTTTGCCGCCGGGCCCGTAACTCAAGGACTTGTCCCAGCAGGACTAAGGCGATGATCATCGCTGCTGCTTCAAAGTAAACGGCAACGTTTCCGTTCTCTTTGAAGTCAGCGGGGATCCAACCCGGGAATAACAAGGCGATCGTACTGTAGAGATAAGCAGCACCGACTCCCAAGGCAATCAGAGTGAACATATTCAAGTTCATGGTGGTTACGGAAATCCATGCGCGTTCGAAGAACGGCCATCCGCACCACAAGACAACGGGGGTACACAACGCAAATTGGAGCCAGCGACTGACGGTCGCACCGCCGATCCATGCGTCAATCGGAACTCCCATCATGGGCAGCATGGCCAACAGCACGATCGGGACACCCAAGACGACAGAAACCCAGAAGCGATGCGTCATATTGGCCAGTTCGCCACCGTCATCGTCCTGGTTGGATACCTGTTTCGGTTCCAGTTGCATACCGCATTTCGGACACTGTCCCGGAGTGTCCTGTTCGATTTCAGGATGCATGGGACAGGTGTAGATGATGCGTTGCGAGGGTGGCTCGGAAGATTCAAGCGCCATGCCGCATTTGGGGCAGGTATCCGGGTGCTCGCTTTCAACTCCCTCGCACATCGGGCAAAAATAGATGCCCGGTTTTTCAGGGCGGGGAACCGCAGGACCCGAATGCATGCTGCAGCAACTCGGAGTTTCCGACATGGTTGCGAGGGCGAGGCCGTCCGGTGCCGTGAATTTCTGGCGGCAGGAATCCGAACAAAAAAAGAACGTTTCGCCGTCTCGTGTCGCTTGATGGGGTGTCGACTCCTCGACATCCATTCCACAGATGGGGTCAACCGGCATTTGTTGTTGCTCGTTTTTAGGACCAATAAAGAGAACGACGAATTCTTATCTCTCGTCGAATGGCGATCGGCCGGCAGGTGACAAAGAGTCAGTTCGCATTCAGGCCGGTCGGTTTTTGATTTAAGGTTCAGTTCGCTTGTCTTCCGAAAATCGGAAAGCACTCCCCCCTGCAATCTGATCACTGGTAATCGTGGGGCACCAGTATTTTTCAACATGTTGGACGACCAGGTCATGTCCGGAGAAATGATCCACAAAAGGTCGCTTGCGATGGTTGTACATGCTGTCGGTCATATCGCGAATCAGAACGACGTTCTTGCCAAGTCGAGTGGATTGGCGAATGCCGAAGGGCCGTCCGAGCACGCACATGTTCAGGTGGACACCCATGATCAAGATGTTGTCGATTTCACGTGACTCCAGCAAGTTGAAGAACTCTTGACCGTTGTCGGTGATCGCATCCTCGGTGTTCATCCCGATCAAATTAATCTGTCGTGTCCATGCTTCGCGAATCTTGCACGGAGTCGCACAATCACATCCCATGTCCGAATCGTCAATAGGAAGGTCGGTCTCTTTCGTAGGATCCGGCCAGCACCAGAACGTGCCCCAACGCTCAGCTGTCGATAGCTCGATCGGGGCCTTCGCAAATGGAGCCTTCTGAGCCCGTTGCCGCTGCGGGGTTCCCTCGTAAAAGTCGACAACGCTACTGGGTGCGTGAACGATCAGAGCCCCCTTCGCTCGGAGCTTTTCCACGAGTTGATTCATCGGCTTTGCCATTTCAACAACTCGACTAGCCGCACCTTGGCACCAATGGTCATCCCACATGTCGCAGATCACCACGGCCGTTTTTTGAGGGTTCCATTTCACGTCTTCATGTTGGAGTCCATTGTTCTGGGCGTTGCGTGATTGTAATTTCAAGTTCAGCATGTCGTCTCCGACCACATCCGCTTGCGGGATGATGCTAAGGAGGGCCGCAATCCAAAGAAAAGGGTAGCGTCGCAGGGGAAGACGAGCTGAGCAATTCATTTGATTTCTCCAACGGATCCAAAACGCCGGATCCTGTAACGCTGTGATTGAAACGGGTCCATTCTAAGGGAAATCCCGGAGGTTCGGTTGCCAAAATATCAGCGATCGACCTCATTTCAACGGCGGATTCAAGGTGAGGTGGTCCCATGTGCTCTGTGCAACTGACCATTGCCAACGATCGTTATGCCGATGTACGTCGACCGAACAACCGAAGGCATTCGACAGGTGATGCGAAGTCAAAACTTCGTTAGGAGATCCCGCAGCGATTGTTCTTCCATTGCCTAACAGTAACACGTGGTCGGTATTTGGAATCAGATCTTCGAGATGATGTGTCACGACTAAGGTCGTCAAGCGCGGTCGTTTGCGGGCGAGATTGTCCAGAGTCGCCAACAGGGTTTCGCGAGCGAGGATATCAAGGTCGGCGGTGGGTTCGTCGAGAATCAAAAGTTCAGGTTCATGGACCAGAGCTCTTGCTAACCAGAGTCGGCTTCGCTGACCGGATGACAATGTTGTGACATCTTGCTGAAGGTGGTCGCCTAATCCGACTTCCGCCAACAACTCGGCAGCAATTTTGAGTTGAGCTTGGCTCGGACGATCAAAGTGGGTTGTCAGGTTTCCAAAAAAACCGGTGGCCGCAAGTCCTTGCGTTGTGACGCCACGATCGATGAGCCGGACGAGAGTTGGGTCAACAATGCCCATTCGCGTCCGTAAGCGGTGCACTTCGTTTTCTCCCAGCGTTTCGCCCAAGATGACGGCGCGACCGGACGTGAAATGTCCGTACGCGGTTATTGCCTTGAGTAGCGTTGACTTGCCGCATCCATTGGGGCCAAGAACAGCGGCGCGTGCACCATAGGGTAGTGCCCAGTCGATGCCCCGCAGAATCTTGCGAGACGGAACGTCGACATGCAGGTCTGTGAGTTCGATGGCGTACGGCGAAGACAAGAGATTTCTCCGAAAACCGCCAATTATAGCCGACCACGCCCGGACTTCCATCGGACGATGGATAGGCTGGATCCAGTTTGGAAATGGAAAGTGGTTGAACCATGCCAAGCTGTCAGGCTCGCCCGCACGCGATGTCGCCCACGCACAATGTCGGGGTAAATCCGAAAACAGTTGTCAGAATCTTGTGATGCTCATCGTGGAAGTCGAGTATCGGTCTCGCCGGCATCACTTTGTGGGTATAATGGGACGGTAGGGGTTGGGCAGCCTGTTATTCCGTCGCAAGATGGAAATGACGTTGCCAGGTTTCCTGTCTTGATTACAACCGCGACGTTTTGGGGTCGCATTCGTCCGGTCGTAATGATTCGCAAGTGATGTCCGAAACTTACGAACCATGTCGACATCTGTATCAACATTGACCAGGTCCTTGATTTGGCTGGCATGCCTGCTCGTCGTTGCGGGTTGTGGCACGGAGTCATCGCGCGAGAACGCGCGTGACAATGAGAATCGTCCCGTGAGTGATCAGGCTGCGGCGGCGGATGTACCCACCTTCTATACCGATGTGGCACCGATCGTGCATCGTCACTGTGCGAATTGCCATCGACCGAATCAGTCCGCGCCGTTCAGTTTATTGACCGCTGAAGATATTCAACAACGTGCCTCTCAAATTGTCGAAGTCACTCAATCCGGCTACATGCCACCCTGGTTATCCCACGATGCCGAAGGCATTTATGCGGGAGATCGCCGCATCTCTGCGGAGCAACGAGAAATCTTAAAGCGTTGGGTGGATGGTGGAATGCCGTTGGGAGATGTCTCGCAGGCGCCACCCCTGCCAACGTGGGCGGAGGGATGGCAATTAGGAACGCCAGATCTCGTGCTCAAAATGGAGCAGCCCTATGAGTTGAATGCAGACGGGCCAGATGACTTCCGCCAATTTGTGGTTCCCGTTCCCATCGAAGATGTGAAGTATGTGCGAGCTGTCGAATTCAGACCCGGCAACAAGCGAATCGTTCATCATGCCAATATCGTGATCGATCGAACTCGATCTTCGAGACGACTCGATGCAGAAGACGAAACCGTCGGTTTCTATGGCATGGATTTGGAGGGCAAAGCCGAGCATCCACCCGGGCAATTGATTACCTGGGTGCCGGGGCGCGTGCCCTCGCCGTTTCCCGATGACACAGTCTGGAAACTGGAACCGGGGACCGATCTGATTCTGCAGTTCCATATGTTTCCCTCGGGAAAGCTCGAACAGATCCAGGCCGAGATCGGACTCTATTTTGTCGATAAGCCTCCTCAGTCTGATCCGCTGATTGTGTTCCTGATGGAGAACGCGAATATTGATATCGCGCCGGGCGACGATCATTTTGAATTGGAGGATGAGCTCACGTTGCCGGTCGACACGGAGTTGCTTGCCTTGTATCCACACCTCCATTATCTGGGGAAAGAGGTCAACATTTACACGATTTCGCCCGACGGTGAACGACAGGCGTTACTCACGATTCCCGATTGGGACTTCAATTGGCAGGATGTTTATCGACTCGAAACTCCCCGCAAATTAGCGGCCGGGACAAAGATTGGGTTTCGGTATGTTTTCGATAATTCAGCAGACAATCCACAAAACCCCCACCGACCTCCGCGCCGTGTTGTCGGTGGAAATCAATCGACGGATGAAATGTGCCATCTGTGGATTCAGGCAAGAACTGCTTCGGACGCTGAGTTCGATCAACTGAAGGTTGCCATTAACGATCATCGATTGGAGCAGGATCCAACCAGCGAACGTGAGCATGTGAACCGGGGTATCGCTTTGTTGAGATCCGGAGATGCTGCCGCAGCGCTGGACTATTATCAACAAATGGCCGCTCAGGACCCGAATCGTTTGAGCGTGCAGATGGGGCTTGGCTTTGCCTATCAGGCATTGCGGAAGATGCCTGAGGCCTTGCAGCATTTTCAAAGAGCCGTGGAACTTGAACCGCTCGACCCTGAGGCGAATCTTCGCTTGGCAGGTTTGTTGCGCAAACTAGCTCGACCGACCGAAGCACTGCCGCACTATCGCAGTGTGATTCAAGAAAGCCCGAGTCAGGTCGAAGCTCATGCAGGTCTTGCTTTGAGTTTGCTGGATTTGGGTGAGCTGGGGCTGGCTCAACAACACATGACTCAGGCGCAGCGACTCGCCCCTGAAGATTCGTTGGTTCTCAATGGTCTTGGCATGTTGGCCAAGGCGCAGCGCAATTTTCCGGAGGCGGACCGGCAATTCCGAGCTGCGATCGCGCAGAATGCTGATGATTTTGAGGCTCACTTCAATCTGGGTTCGATTCAAGTCCTTGAATCGAAACTATCTGAAGCTCAGCAGAGTTTTGAAACAGCTCGCCGGATACGACCCGATGACGCAGACGCTTGTTGCGCCGTCGCTATGGTCCAGCTACGTCAGGGGCGAATTGACGAGGCAACTCAGGGATTCCGCGAAACGCTCAACCTGGATTCTCAACATCGCCAGGCGCTGATGAGTCTTGCGCAAATCGCATTGAATCGTGGAAAAAATGACGCGGCCATCAAGATCTACAGTCGCCTGATTGTGATCACCCCGACCGATCCGATGTCCTGGTTGCGGCGCGGCAGCATCAAATCTCGAAACCGCGATCCCGCCGGCGCTCTTGCAGACTTTCGCAAAAGTTTGGAGCTTCAACCCGGTTTTCAATTGGCTCATCTGGCAATCGCCGATCTGGCCATGGCTCAGCAGAATTGGCAAGTGGCCAAGCAGCAATATGAAAAGGCGATGATCGGTTCGCAGGTTCCGATGAGCGCTCCGTTGAATTTCGCCTGGTTGTTAGCGACCTGTCCGGATTCGTCGGTGCGAGATGGAGCACGTGCGGTCCAACTTGCAGAACGATGTGCGAAAATGACGCGCTTTCAGGAGCCACTCGTTCTCGATCGATTAGCGGCCGCCTATGCGGCCACCGGCGATTTTGGAAAGGCTACCGAGACCGCGGAGCAAGCGGTTCAAGTTGCGTCCCAACGCAATCGAACAGAGATGGTGCCGCAGATTTAAAAGAGGCTTAAGCAATACCGTACTGGGAAAACGGTAACGATTGATTCGCCCCTGCCCTAAGCTCGCCGCGTTCGAATCAATGACGAACGCGACGGCTTTGGAAGAGCCACGGTTCTAACGTCTTAGTCGGCTGAAAAGCAGGCCGATGGCCAACAGCAACAGTGTGCATGTTGTCGGTTCCGGAACAGCCTGAACAGCTGCACGCGGTCCTGCTTCATAGCCACCGGAAATAAAGGCGGTTACGAAATCGCTGCTGTCGAATTCGGCGTCGCCGTTCCAATCACCTGTATCCCAGCCGGAATTGTTGGCGATACCATCCTCGTATTCTCCGGCGACGAAAACCGCGACGAAGTCGGTGCTGTTGAATTCGCCATCAAGGTTGGAGTCACCGAAGTAGGTGTTGCCAATGTCGGACGCCTCGACCCACACGGTTCGATCTGCGTCATCGACCAGGTCGTCACCGTTCAAATCAAATGTGGCGCCGTTTGCTCCCGAACGTGCCTCAGCACTCAGGAGATTCATGTCGTCGGCGTCGATAACACCATTACCATTGAAGTCGCCACGTAGGCTGTTCTCGGAATAATCGACGATCGCAAGATTCAGGAGTCCGCGATTCGTACCGACACGTGCGATCAGGTCCTGGGTACCGCCCGGTGTCCAGAGATTGCCAAGCGACCAGGATTGACCACCATCAAGGTTTGAGGAGCCAAAAAAGCGGGACTCGGTCACTGCCTCGCCGCTGGGGTTGTTTTCGGCCCAAGCGCCGCCAGCAATTCCTTGATCCTCCAAACTATTCCAGCCGTCGATATTCAAGCTGCCAGAGGCTGATTCAATTTCGTAGTAATTTAAGTCAAACCCCGACCCGGTCTCGTTAACGAGCGAGGCTGCACCTGAATTAGGGTCAACGCGAAGGGTAACGCGAGGGACAGCGACATTAGTAACGGATTCCCAACTTGTTCCGATCGCTACGTCATCCCATTCCATCACAGGACCTTCACCGAGTCGTCCTAGCTGAATGAGCGATCTGAGATCGTTCACCGAACTGATGACGTCCTCTTCAACACTTGCGGAAAGACCATCTTCCACGCCAGTCGGGTCCGCCCAAACAGTTAATACTTCGTTGTCCCCGTTCCCGTTGACTTCGAGTTTGCCGACGAGCGTGTGAAACTCACCATCGTTCAGCGGATCATCTTCTTCGACTTCGAAGTTAGCGCCGATTTCAACGACAACCGCGCCAAAATCGTCAATGCCGATCGCCATTTGGGCGTCGTCGAATAAAGGATCGCCGTTCGGTGCGTTGATCCAAAATCGCGGCAGGGAAGTTGCATCATCGGTACCCGTGCGAAGACGCGCGGAAAAGTA
>MDTD01031263.1_pt1 | contig 15448 bp, 26 predicted proteins | sample 811221 | NCBI WGS metagenome assembly MDTD01 (sample SAMN05326646, study PRJNA326480) | marine metagenome | isolation source: seawater | place: Pacific Ocean: South West | collected 2011
CATTCTATTCCCTGTGTCCGTAGTCTTTTCGCTGTGGATGATTAAGCTAATAAAAGAAGGAGATAACTTTGAAAGATAAAGTCTATTACGACGAAAGTTGTTATGTATGCTCGCTTGAGATCAACGCAATTCGTAAACGTGGTGAGGCATGCGGCATTGAGTTCGTGGACATTAGCGCTCCTGAATTTGAGGGCGATGCGGATGTGTACGAAAAAGAAATGATAGGCGAGTTTGATGGGGACATCACCATTGGTATCCGAACATTTCGAGCCATGTATGAAAGGATGGGCTATCGAAAAATTGTGGCCGTCTCCCGGCTACCAGTAATAAGACAGCTCGTCGATCTCGGCTACCTTGGTTTTGCATACGGCATACGTCCGTACTTACCAAAGAAGAGGGTGAAAAATGATTAAATTTCTCAAGTCGCTTTTCGTCACGAGTCAAGCTGAAAAAATTAAGAAGACTCGAGACAGGAAATACAAAGAGGCAGTTGAGTTCCAGAGGAACGGTAAGCTGAGAGAGTATGCTGAGGTCATGAAAGAAATACAAGATCTCGAGGAAGAGTACGTTCGGCTTCAAGAAAAAAAAGAAGAATAGCTTTTGATAATCGTGCAAAGACACCGGTTCTTGTGGTATAATATAATTGAATGGTGGGGAAGGTAGTTGCCCTCCCGCAAACTAAAAGGACCACAAATGCCCCGTAAGTCAAAAGCCCTTCGATTGCAGCAAGCTCAAGAGTTACTTGCTGCTTATGAAGTTGCGAACCTCGTTCACGACCACCGCGCGCGGTTTGCGCGTGATATGATTTGTCGCCTCCAGCGCGGAAAGGGTCTTTCTAAGCGCCAGCGCGAGTGGCTGGATTCACTCATCGAAGAAGGTGTTCCTCAGCCTAAGGGAGACCTTACGCTTCTTGCAGAGATTGAGTCTGCTCAGAATGTCGAAGGTATGCCTTCACGCGATGTTGAGATCCTTGGCGAGTTTGCTCACAAAGTCCGCCGTGGGTGGTCGCTCAGCGAGAAGCAGGAGCGCTGGATGCTCGGTATCCTCGCAAAAGCGCAGCAAATCCGAGAAGAAGGACCGTGGGCTCCGACAGCGGACCAGCTAGTCAAGCTAGAAGCGTGTGTCAAGCTCGCCAAGGGCTACAGCCATGTGCACTGGAGCAACAACCCGGGTACTTTTAAGGCAGTACAGGCAGCTGATTGGTACCTTACCCACGGCGGTACCATCGAAGAGTGGCACGTCAACAAGCTGCTCAAGGCAATGGCTGGAAAACTTAGGGAGCTGTTCGAGACGCCTTATGTTACTCCCGACAAGCCTTGTTACGCGCTTGAGGGTAGCGAATATGACAGCACTACACGCAGCTGGGGTCTAGCGACCCCTATGGGTCCCCCGATTGTCAGCGAAACCGGATCTATCGTCTACCCCGTTCTTCTCGGGAGTGGAACCTTGGCATACCTTAGCCGTCATCGACTTGCGAAGCGGAAACCCCGCTAGGGAGCAAAATGAAAACAGACTATTCGACACATCTAGTAATCAGTTATGGGCTCTGGCTTTTTTGGGGCCTTCTCGGTGCTCACCGATTCTTCAATCGCCGCTGGATTTCGGGGATTTTGATGGCGTGCACTGGTGGACTTTGCGGGATCTGGTGGCTTGTCGACATTATCCTGATGCCTTCAATCGTCAAAGAGAACCTGCGTGAAATAGATGGTACCCGGTAGTCTAGTAAAGATCCATGCTCCACCCTTTGACGCAGGGAAGTATGGCTTGGTTGTGCAAGTAAAAAACACTAGCTATGGTTATTCCACTCTTGTACTTTTAACGAATGGCGAATACTATTCAACAAATACATTACACTGCGAATTAATAGGAGGCCTGCGTGGCGAAGAACCCCGAAGTTCTGCAAATGACAGAGCACATCAGAAGCGCGTATGACATAGCTAATTCAATGGGAATTCGAAACCTTTTTTACAATGAAGGTTACGTGGACCTGTTGATCGCCGATGCTCTCGGACATACATACAACACCGCCACTCAGGGCCCTGATGGGTTTTCTGTGAATGGAGACTGGTGTGAATATAAAACAATCAACGCCAAGCCTGGGAAGGACGGAAAGCCCTCCTGGAGTGGCGGAACATTTCAATTTCATTGGCTATCTAAATCTAAGATAGAGAAATACGAAAAAACAGATAGTTTCTACTTTGTGCTTCGTGATGGAGTCGACTTAATGGAGATCTGGTCACTTCCAAGTAGTATTGTTTGCCCTCTTCTCCGTCAAAAAGCGATAGAAAAAGGTACCTTGACAGAGGGAAAGAAGAAGACAGCAGCTCATTTTAGCCTTAAATTATCTCAAGTGAAAGAGCTCGGCGGGCTCAAGGAGTATCCATGCCAGTGATTGTTGGTAAACGCGAGGGAGAGCTGAATTCGATATCACTTCTCCAGCCAGAGAAATGTGCCACTCAAAATTCTAGAGTTTTGCTCCTAGAAACGGACCCCTACAAAGACACCTTCAAGTATGATGACAACACAGTGTCAGCCTGGAATTCGTTTATTGTGCTAAGAAACCATTTCGACAGGTTACTCTCGGTCTGGTATCACAGTTGTGTCGACCCGAGGAACGTTTCTGGAGTGCCGAAGGCGATCTGGGAGACTGGTCCAAATGACACATTTCGGAAATTTGTTTCCCGTGTCTGCAGCGGTTTATACACGAGAGACTTGCATGTCATGCCGTACACGGCAAGCCACCAAGAAGAATTCTACAATGAACCAGAATTTCCCCACGGGAAGAAGTTCAAGCACGGTGTCCAAGTGTGTAATTACATCGCTCCAATGGAGTGGTCATCGAGAGCAACGTACGTGCGGCTAGAAAAGATGGACGTAGTCTTCTCGACTCTTAACCAGTGGCTCGGTCTACCAGCTGACGCTAACGAAGAGAAGTGGCGAACTGATCTCAAGGGAAATCACCACATCGAGTATTCAGATTCGAACGGTGGGCCAGACCTCACTATTACTGAGCTTCTTGAACACAAGGCGAAGTACGGCGCTCTCCCCAGCGCTTCTCTTATGTGGGATGATGACATGTATTCGACAGTGGAAACGTGCGAAGCCTATATGAAAGACCACGCTACTTTCGAACCACTCGGACTTTTGTCTAGACACGGAACAGAGGAATATTCGCGAGGTGGAGACAATATCATTGAGTATACAAACGAGCAGCACGTCTTGTGGAAGCGGTATGCAGAGTTATACCAGCTTGCTGGCGAGCAGTGGGTGCAGGCCCTGGATGAGATTTGGGAAAATTTCCGCAAAGATCCGTATTTCTGGCCGGTCGGCATCGTTGGCCAGCCTAAGTTCTTCTGGGATCTAGTCAACACGGTGGAGTACAAGTTATGAAAAAGAAAATTTTGGAAAACTTAAAGAGGCAGCAGAGAGAGAAAGCCGAATCGTTAAAGTCATACATGACGCGTGTGAGGGACGAAGCCGATCGTGTTCTGGAGAAGCTTGAGGAAGAGGGTATCGAAGGCTACTACAGCTGCAATTCACCTCTTCATGAGTGGGTAACCAGGGCGTGGACGACTTCCTTGGCAATGTCAGAGCTAAGAATGATCCAAACAAGAATTGAAGACGATGTACGCAGGCGAAAAAAGAAGTAAATAATTGTTTCTTGCGAACGACTAGCCACTTTCTTCGGCAGCCCCATATTTACAAATATGAGGCTGTCTTTTTTAATTGCTGTTCTGTCTGTCTCTCTTTTTGGTTGCTCAACTAAGAGAACGCAGGTGGGAAGTATGGAGAAAGCTCCGACAAGAGCTGAGCTTCTTGTCGAATATAGTCCATCTGGTCTTTGGTGCATCGATGCACTGACTGTGAATTTGCTAAGTCACGGTTGTAGTAGTTTGATGCAATCGCCAGTGTCTAGAGGGGGGTCTGTCAAGGTCAAGTGTGCGAAACCGCAACTTGGCGCAACGGATATCTTTTCTTCTAATGCTTTCATCATCGTCCCGGTGCATGAATTACAGTCTTACAACTCGGAAAGCTCAAGCTTAGCGTGTTTTGACGGGCAAGTAGGAGTATTCATAACATCAGAATAACTCTCAGGATAATATGATGCGGTTTATAGTCTTTCTTTCTCTCATAGTTTTTGGGTGCACTGAAAGTTCGTTGCCGCCTACAAGTCTTGAAGTTCCAGAGGCAGCGCAGATAACAGAGCAGGTCGTGATGGCTTCGCTGCGGAAGCCATGTCCGCGGCTTCGGTCATATTGGGTCATGCCGCCGAACGTTAGCGTTTGTGATAACACCGCCATCAGCGTGCGCACAGTCCAGAGTGCTCTGGACGTTTGGCGGGGGATGGGATACACATTCGGCATTGTCAGGCAGAAGAGGTGGGCCTTGAACGGTTGTCAGAGCCCTGAATTCTTTGAGATATTGATCCGCTTGCCCACTCAGACTGAGGTTTCGATGGGCTTAGGGAGGGGCTTCAACGCAGTGACTAAAACGCACGAATACACTCCAACCCAGCAAATTCAAGGCGCAGACATTTTTTATGTAGACCAATCTAAGGTTGGGCACCAGTACATTCTTGAACATGAAATTGGACACGCTCTCGGCTGGCAACACTGTAAGCAGTACGGTCACTTAATGCATCCTGAAACCAACAGTCTTGGTTCTGGGAAAACAGGCATCACTCGTAAAGACTATGAATCCGAAATACTACATGTACGAGAGGAAGTTGATGCCAGAAAGTAAAGAAAATTGGCGGACCTTAAGCGCATACGCGAAAGAAACTGGCAAACTCACAGCGGGCGACCTAGTTCACCGCAAGACGAATATCAAGAACGAGTCAGTGGTCAACTCTGAGAAGGTCGGGATTGTTTTGTCGTTAGAGACCGCGAATAACTGGATCAGCATGGCTCGAGTTATGTGGGCAGGTGCAAATGACATTGAAGAAGTGGCCACCATTTATTTACAGCGAGTAGATATTGGAAAAGACAAAACTTGAAGTTGGTGACCTTGTGTATTGGACTCTAGATCCGCTCGGATTCAGAGGAAAAAGGAAACCCTTGACTTTCGAGGCCGGAGTTTTTTGGATTGGCATCATTACAAAAAGAGCAAAGAAGAGAAAGGGTATCGAGGTATTCTGGCTGAATACCGACACTTTCAAAGTTTTGAACGAAGATCATCTCATCCTCGCTGCAATTAGTGATGTAAATAAAGGTGAAAACAATTAATATGATTCATGTCTACATCAAGAGCAATAAAGCGGAAAAAGATAAAAGCTCAAAAGAAAGCCGCTAAAAAAGCTGCGAAGCAAAAGATCAAGAACGTCAACGACGCCGTCAGTCGCTTGCCGGCAGTCTGCTCTTTTTGTGGCGCGCCTTTTGATAAGACAATCCCTCAAAATTTAGACACATGGCACATCTCGCTGACCGCTGGCTCGAAAATCATTTTATTGACATGCCCGGAATGCATTAAAAAGTAAATAGGAGACACGATGATAATACCCCTCTGCTGCGGAATGGAACGCTCAGGATCAACGTTGACTTGGCAAATTGTGAAAAGCATAATTCCCAAAACTAGACCGCTTGGGTGGGAACCTGATTGTGAGGTCACCGGATGGGAGGGTCATCCAGTAGATTGGCCCGTGAAAAGACATCATTACTTTGGGGGTGACCGGCCAGTTGTCTACACATATCGCCATCCTGTCGAGGCTCTCCTCTCTGCTAGAAGGGTCTTCGGGTCTGATGCTGGGGAATCCATACGTTCAGAGTGCGAAAACCAGTCTGACGCAGATGCAATGGCTCTAGAGAAAATAATCGCGCATCAAGAGATCTATGAGCTTTACAAGAAAGACGCAGGAAATGGGCGACAAGTGCTTTTTCTGAAATATGAAGACTTCTATCATGACACGTCTACGCGGGTCGAGAAGATAGGCGAGTTTCTACAGATGGACCCGCCTTTAACGAAATATGAAGTAAGCATTCTTTGTGACTACACTAGGGTAGACAAGAACATCGAAAGAGCGTCTAAGCTAAAGTCTTTTAACGACAACAGAGACCCCACTTCAGGAATGCAAGCTCAGCATATCGATATAACCACCCGAGGCGAACCCGGGGCCTTGATGCGAAAGCATCCCGCGTTTGTTTTCGCAGTCCAAGAAGGAACGCACGGATTATCGTCCTTGAAAGAGATGTGCTCTAGATTGGGGTATGATATACCAAAGATTCAAAGAAACTAGTTTCAAAACAGGAGAAATGACATGAAGCTCAAAACTACAACTACAGTTGATCCGTCGATCAGGCTGCAATTTCTTATCGAACGCCACCAAGCTTTGGACGATGAAGCAGACGAGCTGCAGACTAGATCTTATCTTTCGCCGTATGATCGAGATCGATTGAAGTTAGTAAAGGTCATGCGTCTTAAAGCAAAAGAAGCAGTTGAGAAGTTTCGCAGAGAAATTGGTAGAAATGACAATATCCACGTGAATTAAAATATGAAGCGCTTCATTCTAGAAAAACCCTACGATCCAGATGATGGAGACATAGAGCTTTGGGTCTGTGATAAACACTACATTCCGTTCTTGGGTAGTACAGGATTTGAGTCGCTCGTCAAAAAGTATTCTGCGATCGTAATTCTAGAAGGAATACGCGCCATACCGCAAGTATGCTGGTGCTGCGCACAAAATGACGGTGACACAGCACCTTTCCTGTACTACAACGGAGACAAAGAGTTATGCGAAAGCCTTTAATCATACCGTACTGCACTGGCATGGAACGCTCTGCTTCGAGAATGACTTGGCAGATCGTAAAGAAATTTGCGCCTGCTGAGCCTCCCGAAGACTGGTACCCAGAATGGCATGAGCACATCTATAATTTTCACGTGGTCGATTCAGAGAGCGGTAAAGACAGAGAGTTTATTAACTGGCCAATGCGCGGGCATGAATATTATCCAGATGTCCCGATTGTTTATACGTACAGAAATCCAGTAGAAGCTTTTCTATCCCTTTATTCACGGATGGCGCAAGATGTAGGAAAACAGATCCCAGGCCCGACAGGGAAGATACTAGAGCCAGCGCCTGGAGTACGGGTGCAAGAGCACTCTTGGACTCACCCAGTAATTCAGACCAAAGATGATGCTATGAGAAAATCTTTAATCGGAATTGGCAAGCACTGGATGTATTGGAAGAAGTATCAAGATGAAAGCAGGGACGGAAGGAAAGTTCTTATGCTCAAGTACGAAGATTTTTATCATGATCACCGGCGGAGGGTTGAAGCTGTTGCGAAGTTCATGAACGCCGATGTTGGTGAGTCTGACATCATAAGAGTTGCTGAAGACACTTCTCTCTCTAAGAATTTACAGAGAGTTCAAGCCATCAGCGCTGAGAATCCGAAAGCCGTATTTTCGGGTGGCGGATTTTTAGGAGAAACTGGGTTACAAGTTGGTCATGTTAACTCAAATATCAAAGGATCTCCTGGGCTTCACATCAAAACCCAACCGCGGATAGTCGAAGCTATTAAGTCTGCAAGCGGCGGGGCTCTTGAGGCGCTTAGAGAAATGACTTTTGATATGGGCTATGAATTGTGAAATTTCTTAGATGGGTCAAAGACCGGTTAAAGCACAAGCTCCATCACTTCCGTTGGTCTTCGATAAAGAAGGCTTTCAAAGAGCATGGGCTAGCTCTTGTTGTAATCATCGTCGGATGGGAGATTATTGAAGATGTACTTTTCCCTTTGCTTTTTATATTTCTCGGAAATCATGTTCATCCCGCCTTTTACGCCGGTGCACCGGCCTCCTTACTGTTATGTGTACACTGGATCATGATACCTGTTCTATGGGGGTTGTGGATGAAGATAAAAGGCAAAAAAAGTGAAGAGATTTCTGTACATCATGACTGCAACCACTAAAATGTAATTGTAGATCAGGATAACAACCCCAAACTGAGGTCATGATGAAGAAGCACTACAAATCGATCGAGTGCCGAGATGGTTTTACCATGTCAGTACAAGCTAGCAAGACCAACTATAACACCCCCAGGAACGATTCTGGTCCCTACGTGTCTGCTGAAATTGGGTTCCCATCATCCTACGATTTCTACATCCAAGAGTACGCTGAGAATCCGGATGATCCGACAGGCACCGTCTACGGATGGGTACCGGCTCATGTCATCCGGATGTGCATCGAGGCACATGGCGGAATGATCGATGGAGAACTTCCCCCCTTTACTGACGCTGCATGGCGCGGCGACACCTAACAACCCGACAGGAGAAAACAATGCCAAATATGAACGAAGTACAAGTGTCTGTCAGCATGGACTTCATGCGAAAGTACGGTCTAAACACAATTTTCGGAATCGAAGAAAAAGCTCGTGAGGTAGGTGAGGCCATCGCCGCGCACTACAACATTAACGGCGCTTCTCGGATCGTCAATGTTTCTGTGAGCCGAGGGTCGTCTGGGTTCGGGGCTAGCGAGATCGAAACGCAGTGGTTCCGGGTTACTTACCTCAATGGAAAAGATAAGGAAGTGCTGCGCAGCAAACAGGGTAATTTCAACGACTATGCTGGCTTCAAGCGCGTATGGTCCGCTTACACTAACGGCACGCTCTCTGAAATTCTAAAGTGAGCGGATATCCCAAATACCGATATCTTGTAACCCAGCCTGACTTGAATGCTCACGGCACCCTACATGGCGGGATACTGATGAAGTGGGTAGACGAAGCGTGCGGTATGGAGGCTAAACTGCGTACCGCACGTGTTTGTGCTACAAGACATATAGCTGCTATCGACTTCACAGCGACGGCGCGCGCTGGGGACATCATAGAGATATCTGTGTTACCGAACGGCGTTGGGAGAACTAGCGTCAGCTTTGAAGTCGTTGTGCGAAACGCATTCGGCGGCGTAATCGCGACGGTAGATAATATCGTGTTCGTTGCAGTCGACTCGAGCCACAAGCCTATCACTTTCCCTAATAACTCAACAGGGGCGAGTGGTGAGTAAATTATCTGATGATGAAATCAAATTAATAGACGAGAGCATCGCGGCATACAAGAGAATGATAGAAAGGATGAAGAGCCAGATCCTCGACCTTGAAAGAAAGAAGAATAGGGTATATGGTTCTGATTGCTCGGGGTGCATTCCACTGGATAAAATACTTAAGCCATAGTGTACAAAATGCTGTAAAGCGTGCTCTCCTGCTTTATTATAGCAATATGGTAAAAACTAAGGAGAAACCATGTCAATCTACGCAACTCTTACATCTATGAACCTTCCCGAAGATACGATCGTGAATCTTTCTCTCAGCGAAGGCACTGACGTCTTCGTACACAATGAAACAGAGGTTGAAACAGCACTTAACGATACGAACGTCGTCTCTACTTTTTCTGAATTGGTCGCGACGCCTGGCTTGAACGTGGCCACCCACCATGGTGGGAGTGTGCTTGAACAACTTCGTGACGGCGGTCATCTAGATGACTATCAACGAGGCTCGTTTTCGTTTTCTGAATACCTGACGGAGACGATCAACGATAATTTTTATGATGTCGACTTGATCGAGTATTCCACCGAAAAGTACGACCACAAGCGTGGGTTCACGACGTTATCTGCAGATGTCCAAATTTCTCTTCAGGACATGATGGCTGTTCGTCCAGTATTATTTGGCTGGGACGTCAGCGTTAGGACTCCTGCCGGTACTCTCATGTTGGATCAAGACTAATGACTCCTGCTTCTTTTGTCTTGGTTGGAACTATTCTCTCGTTTGACACTTTTCGAGCGACTGTCCAATTTGATACGAACCCTCCCTCGAACGGAGGGAGTGGTTTGGCAGTACTGCCTGTTGAAGCGATACCATGCAAAGTCGAAGTCGGAAAAAAAGTGTACGTTGTTAAATACGAAAAAGCTGAAACGCCTACAATTAGCTGTCAAAAACAGGAGAAACAGTGAGATTTAAATCATTTTTAACTGGCTTAGTTGCTGGGCTTTGGTTAACAGGTTGCCCAGTCGCTCATGGGGGTGATCTAAGCGATAGCGAAACATCATATACGGGTGCAACAATCCTTGAAGGAGACTGGGACGTAGCGTTTGAAGACTTTCAACCGTTCTCAGACAGTGAGGAGACGTTTCCTTACGCCTTTTTTGAGGGAAACACCCTCTATGTTGGTAACTCCGACATCTACGAAAACACCATTGATGCCATTGTGGAATTCTTCTGGTTCCAGTCATCGATCGATAGAGGTACGGATTTTTACGTCGCTGTCATTAAGACACGGGTTACACCTGGTCACGATTGTTACTACGCACCTTGGGACTGGGCACGTGGAGCCCAGTGTAAACTCTGGGCTGATGAATGGAGCGATTGGGGTGAGTATCCAGTTTTGAGCGTTGAGGCGCAGACAGACGTCGAAAGGGAACAAGGGGCATTTCGATGGGACTGGTCTATACCTTTTGAGAGTTATGGCATTGATGCTTATGGACAAGTCACTTTTCAAAATCAGTATGGGATAGGCGAATCATCCGAAGGTGCTGCTATGGCACATGGGGACTACCAGCTGAACGAAGATGGTGATGTTAAGGTTGAGGGCAACGTACAAGTCAAGGGATATCAGTCTTCCGAATATCGAGTCCAGACGCAGTATGACATCACACTCTACGAGTGGGATGTGTTTGTAGACGGTAGGGCTGACTTGATGGCTTGGGATATGTACCTAAACTTGGGAGCAAGAGAAACTCAGTCCGCGTATCATGAGTATTTTTTGAGCGTCCAGGTGGAAGAAGGCCAGACCTTTACTTTGGACAGCTTGAATTTCGCTGCGAACTTTGACACCGGATGGTACGATCCATTCCGGCATGAGCTTGGGATATCCTTGCAAAACATGACGATAGGTCAGCCGTATTATGAACCGACTTCTTCTGAAGAGGATGAGCAAGACATTGAAGAAGAAGACACCGGTACACCTGAAGAGCCTGAAGAGAACCATGAAGAAGAGGCCGAGGACACAGGTGACGAGATGCCAGAAATAAGTCTGGATGATGAGAAATCCGAGCCTGTAAAAAGCGGCTGCAGTACTTCTGCTGCAGGTGCTGATTTATTCGGGATCTGGATTGCCTTAATGGCACTGATGAGGAGAAAAGAAAATGAGATTGATTAGTATTGAATGTAAGCAGGGAGCTCCTGTTGTTGTTAACACAGACCAGATTTGCCGTATTACTCTGGTAGGATCCACTGTCGTTATCACCACCGGAGATGATGCCCAGATCGAAACCATGTTCACTGACGTGGATCATGCGGTTGACTACATTCAGCGCGCATCAAGCCATTCCTTGCGTGAGTAAAAAACCGCGGGTGTAGCTCAGTTGGTAGAGCATCACGTTGCCAACGTGAATGTCGTCGGTTCGAGTCCGATCACCCGCTCCATTTTTCGGAGAATAAATGAACAATATTAGAGATGCGGTACGAAGAAGCCGCCAATCAGCAGTGTGGTTTCATAGCAAAATAAGGACCTCGCGAGGGGTCTGTGAAGCCTGTGAGTGCGATCCTTGTGACTGCGGCTGGGGTAACTATCTCAAGGTAGAAAAAAAGAAAAAAACTTTTTGACAACCGTGCAAAAGCGAGCCAAAATGAGGTATAATATAATTGAAGATAAGGAAAGCACCTTCAATGACTCGCAAGAAAAGAAACGACAGAAACCACGTCATCTACAAACTCACTGCACCAACAGGAGAAGAGTACATCGGCGTGACATTCGCACGGCGTAGAGCCTTCAAGCGCTCTGCTCGGATTCGCTTCGACGCCCACTGTCGGAATGCCTTCGACTACGGTCACGATACCCTACTCTCCAGGTCTCTTCGAGAGCACGGTAGAGCTGGTTTCGCTAGGGAAGTTCTTGAGATCATCCGCGGAAAACAAAACGCTCACGACCGCGAAAGAGAACTCATCGCAACTATCAAGCCCGCCCTGAATATGGAAGGTATGGGACGAAAAGTTAATTCAAACAAGGAGAAAGCATGCTGAATTTACCTGCTCCACCTGTCACTAAAGCAAAGAAGCCGAGCTGGAAAACAGTCGCTAACCTCTACCGAGAAGGCCTTACACAAGTGTTCGGTGGTGACCCCGAAAACCCAGATGAGTATCTAGTCAAGGCGCTGAAGAAGGACATCCACCGGGCATCTGAGGCTCCCGGACAATGGTCTCCGCATTCTCTCCTTGAGATTTACTGTGAGGGAGGGATCCCTAACGCTACTGATATCAACGACTTCAGCTGTTACGCAGCCGAGATGGGGTGCGACCCTTCTGAGCTTGTCTGCTACAACTCTGACCAGTGGGCGAAAGTCGATCAATACGTCAACCAAACTCTAGCTCTCCAGGGTTACGCAGAGCGAGTGTACCACGAACCGTATAACAACGCGGTTGTCAACATTGGGTGGTCGTAATTGCGTGTAAAACTAAGGAGCTTTGCATAAAATAAACAATACCCCCGGAGATGATTATGTCACTACAACTCGGCTACGCATGTATCAACATGACGCTGCAAAAACAAGAAAAAGTCCAATGTAATCGCGGCATGATCAAGCGCACATTCAAGGCGAAAGGTCTGTCCTACGCTAGCGAGCTTGCCCTCAGCAATGTCAAAGGTCTCAAGCGCGTTATCGAATGGAACAACGCTAACAACATCAAAGTCTACCGTATGACGTCATGTTTGTTCCCGTGGTTTTCAGAATACGACATGTTCGATCTCCCCGACATCGATGAAATTGCCGATGTCATGGCTGAAGCAGGTTGCATCGCAATGGAAGCCGGCCAGCGTCTAAGCTTCCACCCAGGTCCGTTCAACGTCCTTGCTTCACCTAACGACAACGTCGTCGTCAAAACAATCAAAGAGCTGGACGACCATTCCATGCAAATGGACCTCATGGGTCTGCCTGCCTCACCAATGGCGAAAATCAATATTCACGTCGGTGGCGCGTACGGCGAACATGACAAGGCTTTGGCTCGCTTCTGCGAAAACTTCAAGCGGCTTGCGCCCAACACGCAGGCTCGTCTTACTGTCGAAAACGATGACAAAGCCAACCTGTATTCCACCAAGATGCTTGTCGAAGGTGTGTCCAATCGTGTCGGTGTTCCTGTTGTGTTCGACAGCCACCATCACGAGCTCGGCCCACAAGACCTCGATTACCACGATGCTTTCTATCTTGCTCGCCAAACATGGCTCGATCGCGGTGTAAAGCAGCAGGCTCACCACTCCAACAGCCGTAAGCACTACGAGGATGCCTCTGTAAGTCCTGTTGCGCATTCCGACTGGTATTACACACCTTTCGAAAACTATGGCCAGAGCGTCGATGTCGTGCTCGAATGCAAGAAGAAAGAATTGGCTCTCTTCAAGTACCAGAAAGATTTTTTACAACAACCCGAAAAAGAGGAAGCAGCATGATTGCAAACCGAAGTAAATTTACAAACCCAACCTCAAGGACACAAAGCGTCGACTGGAGTATTAAGATCTGGCATAGGGACAGTAAGAAGTACGAAGATCTTGGGGTTTTTGTCACTGCCCCGACCCGTGGTGAAGCGATTGAGCTCTTCCGGGAAGAAACACAGTGGGTCGACAAGAACGACACGATGCTCGTAGCAATCCCGCCGGTTTGTAGGTGAGTATGAAAGGTTGGATACCCCCGAAGTCTCCTCATGATTTGCTGCAGGAGAGGTTCTGGCCAGACGGCTGGAAGATACTTGTCGTGTGCTTGCTTTTAAACCAGACTTCAAGAAAGCAAGTCGAACCAATCATCGCTGAATTCTTTGATGCATTTCCTACTCCTGAAGCTCTCGTAGACAGTGAGGATATCGCCATCAGAAACCTCATCCAGTCTCTCGGGCTGGTAAACAAGCGGGTAAAAACGCTCAAGCGCTTCAGCGAAGAATTCGTGACCAAGAAGTGGGAGAGTGCGAAAGAGCTGTACGGATGTGGTAAGTATGCGGACGATGCATACCGTATCTTTATGAAGGGAGAATGGCATGAAGTAGAGCCGCAAGACCATGCGCTAAATGATTACCACAATTTTTTGATGGAGGCTTATTTTGCCTGAAGGTCCGGAAGTAAAAAGCACTGTCGACGGATTACGTCATCACCTCGAGAATAGAGAGATCCTAAGCTTTGTGCCAATGTCAGGAAGGTACAGCCGGAAAGACTTTTCAGGCTTTCTAGACTTGATTGAAGAATTGCCCCTGCTGATAACTGGCGTGGGTTGCAAAGGTAAGTTCATCTACTTTTTGTTCGCAGATGGTTCAAGCCTGTGGAACACGCTCGGTATGACCGGCTATTGGGGTCAAGGTGCAAAGAAGCACTCTCGTATGAGGTTGTGGATCAAGCAGGATGGGCAGGAAGATAGAAGGGGAGATGTCCTTTTCTATAACGACCAAAGAAATTTCGGTACTTTCAAGTACGTCACTACTGCAGAAGAGCTAGAAAAAAAACTAGACTCGCTCGGTCCAGACATGCTTTCAGAACCGCCGACCTTTGATGAGTTCAAAAAATGCCTGCTGAGAGGCAAGAGAGGCAGTAAGACAATAGCTGAAAATTTAATGAACCAATCTGTGGTGTCCGGCGTCGGAAATTATCTCAAAGCTGAAATCCTCTATGCCGCGAAGGTATCACCTTGGCGCTTGTGCAAGGACCTAAGCGATGACGAGCTGAACAACCTGCTTAATCTTTCTCACACGATCATGAACACGTCGTACAAGTCAGGTGGAGCTACAATCAGAAATTACAGAAACCCGGATGGAAGAGGCGGGCGGTTCAACCGCAGGTTCGCTGTCTTCGGGTGGGACAAAGATCCGTGGGATCGAGTGGTCATAAAAGAAAAAACACCTGACAAAAGAACAACTCACTGGTGCCCGGAGGTACAAGTATGAAAGTCGCTGAAGTATTCGAGGAAATAAAATCCACATCGGGAAGCATCGCGAAGATGGAGCTACTGAAAAACCACGCAGAGAATGATATTTTCAAAACCGCAGTCAGGATGGGGCTTGACAATTTCATGCCGTTTAACGTCGTCAAAGTCCCAAAAGTAAAAGACCGATTGCAACCGCCCCTGGCTGACGAAGAGGGTTGGTCTGATTTTTTTGATATTGCGCTTAAGTGTGCAAATCGCGAAGTAACGGGTAACGCTGCAGTCGATGCGCTCCACTCTTGCTTTAGCAGCGTCGATGAAGAATCAGAGAAGTGGATGCGTAAGATACTCCAGAAAAGATTGTCGATCGGTGCTTCCACCAAGACAGTCAATAAAGTTTGGCCCGGTCTGATTCAGACATTTGAGGTTTCGTTAGCACAGCAGTTTGACCCGAAGCGCATCAAGGATATGGAGACAGTGTACGTCGAACCCAAGCTTGACGGTATCCGGTGTTTCGCAATTGTCGAAAATGGTGAAGCTCAACTGTTCGCTAGATCAGGCAAGCTGATCTCAAACTTCGA
>MDTD01076653.1_pt1 | contig 15448 bp, 8 predicted proteins | sample 811221 | NCBI WGS metagenome assembly MDTD01 (sample SAMN05326646, study PRJNA326480) | marine metagenome | isolation source: seawater | place: Pacific Ocean: South West | collected 2011
CGCGAACGCGCCCATCGCGGCGTGGACGAGATCGACGACGACGTCGACGGTCTCGACCGTCAGAGGACTCGCGTGGAAGAGGATCGAGGAGAGCGCGATGCGGGCGGTGCGAGGAGCGATGGTGCGGTCGCCGCGCGAGGTGCGCGCGGTGGTGGGGGCGCGGGGACGCGGCATCGGCGCGGCGAGAGGGGCGTCGACGCGCGCGCGCGCGAGCGCGGTGAAGGAGGCGAGCGCGTACGAGGAGATGAAGGCGCCGAGTGAATTACACGGGTTTGAACTCGTGAGAGAGGATTACATCGCCGAGTACGACGCCAAGGCTTTTTTGTTTCGACACCTCGGGACGGGCGCGGAGGTGATGTCTCTGAGCAACGAGGACGAGAATAAGACGTTCGGCGTGACGTTTCGAACGCCTCCGACAAATTCCACGGGCATTCCACACATTTTGGAACACTCGGTGCTGTGCGGATCGCGAAAGTATCCGATCAAAGAACCGTTCGTGGAGTTGATCAAGGGGTCGCTCAACACGTTTCTCAACGCGATGACGTGGCCGGACAAGACGGCGTACCCGGTGGCGTCGTGCAACTTGCAAGATTTCCGCAACTTGACCGACGTCTACTTGGATGCGGTGTTCCACCCGCGATGCATCACGAACGAGAAGACGTTCGAGCAAGAGGGTTGGCATTACGAGCTTGACGACGCGAGCGGTCCCATGACGTATAAAGGCGTCGTCTTCAACGAGATGAAGGGGGTGTACTCGTCCCCGGATTCCGTGTTGATGCGCGAATGTCAACAAGCCATCTTCCCGGATAACACCTACGGTGTGGACTCGGGCGGAGATCCGACTGTGATCCCGGAACTGACGTTTGATGAGTTTAAAGAGTTTCACGCCAAGTATTACCACCCGAGCAACTCGCGCATGTGGTTTTACGGCGACGACGACGTCGAGGAACGGTTGAAGGTGTTGGCCTCTTTCTTGGACGAATTCGACCGACGCGAGGTGGACAGCACCATCGGCACGCAAAAGTTTTTCACCGAACCCAAGCGCGTGGTGAAGAGCTACGCCACGGGCGAAGGCGAGGACGCGCAAAAGTCCTTTGTGCAAGTAAACTGGTTGCTCAGCGAGGAGCCGTTCGATCCGGAAACTGGTCTCGCGGTCGGTTTTCTCGACAACCTATTGATGGGTTCCGCCTCCGCGCCGCTTCGCATCGCGTTGGAGGAGTCCGGTCTCGGCGAAGCCATCGTCGGGTACGGGTTGGAGGACGAATTGCGTCAACCGACGTACGCGCTCGGTTTGCGAGGCGTCGCCCAGGAGGACATTCCCAAGGTAGAAAAGTTGATTCACGACACCATCGCCAAGATCGCGGAGGAAGGTTTCACGCAAGAGGCGATCGATGCGTCCATCAACTCGATCGAGTTCAGCTTGCGTGAGAACAACACTGGTCGATTCCCGCGCGGTTTGTCGCTCATGTTCCGTTCGATGAGCACATGGTTGTATGAGGGTGATCCCTTCGAACCGCTTCGATTCGAAGAGCCGCTGGCCAAGTTGAAGGCGAGAATCGCCTCGGAAGACGTTTTCCGTCCGCTCATCCGTCGTTTACTCATTGAAAACACGCACCAAGTCACCGTAGAACTTAACCCAGACTCGTCGCTCGCCGACAAGGAAGCCGCCGAGGAACAGGCCAAGTTGGACGCCAAGCGCGCGAGCATGTCCGCCGACGACCTCGAAAAGATGGTCCAGGCGACCAAGGAGTTGAAGGAGTTGCAAGAGACCCCGGACTCGCCCGAGGCGCTCGCGTGCGTGCCGACGCTCGCCATCGGCGACATTCCAAAGGAAGCCAAGGGCATTCCCAGCGACGTCTCCTCCGTCGGCGCCACGAAATTGTTGACGCACGACTTGTTCACCAACGACATTCTCTACGCCGAACACTTGCTCGATTTGAAGACGGTGCCCGCGCACTTGTTGCCGCTCGTCCCGCTCTGGACCCGAGCGCTCGGTCGCATGGGCACCAAGACGAAATCCTTTGTCGAGTTTGACCAACTCATCAGCGCGCAAACCGGCGGGATTTCCGTCTCGCCCTTCACGTCAGGCATGCGCGGAACGGATGAGATGCAAGCCTTCATGGTCGTTCGAGGCAAGGCGACGAGCGACAAGGTTGGTGTCATGCACGAACTCATGTCCGAGCTCATGCTCGAGGCGAAGTTTGACGACAAAAACATCTTCAAGCAGCTCGTCCTCGAGACTCGCGCCGGTATGGAGTCTCGCGTGCAAGGTTCCGGCCACAGCGTCGCCGCCGGTCGTCTCGACGCACAAGATTCCACCGCGGGATGGGTGAGCGAACAGATGGGCGGTTTAGCGCAGCTCGAATACCTTCGCGAGCTCACCAAGCGTGTGGACAGCGATTGGGACGGTGTCTTGGCTGATTTACACACCATCTCGGCGTGCTTGAACAACCGGGCCGGAAGCGTCACCAACCTCACCGCCGATGCCAAGACGCTCGATCTCTCCATGAACTCGGTCGAGGCGTTCTTAAACTCCCTCCCCGCCGTCGGCGCCGGTAAATCCGAGCAGTGGACCGGCATCAACCCGAAACAAAACGAAATCCTCACCGTCCCCACGCAAGTCAACTACGTCGGCAAAGCCGCGAACCTGTACAAGGCTGGATACGAGCTTCACGGTAGCTCGTACGTCATCAACAAGTTGCTCGGCACGACGTGGTTGTGGGATCGCGTGCGCGTCTCTGGAGGTGCGTACGGCGGATTCAGCGACTTTGATTCGCACAGCGGCATGTTCACGTACCTGTCCTACCGCGACCCGAACCTGTTGAAGACGCTCGACAACTACGACGCCACGGTGGACTTTTTACGAGATTTGGAAATCGGCAAGGAGGAACTCACGAAGAGCATCATCGGCACCATCGGCGACGTGGATTCGTACCAACTCCCCGACGCCAAGGGCTACACCGCGCTCATGCGTCACCTGTTGAACGTGACGGACGAGGAGAGACAAGAGCGCCGCGAGCAAATTTTGGGCACGACGCAGAAGGATTTCAAAAATTTTGCTGACGCGCTCGAAACCGTGCGCGGCGCCGACGCCACTTCGGCCTCCGTCGCCTCGGTCGACGCGGCGAACAAGGCGCGCGAGGAACGACCCGAGCTCAACTTTGTCGTCAAGAGCGTCATGTGAGCGGCGCGATCGGTCGACGAGATACGGGTCCATCACAGACGCCACCACGACCACCGTGATTTATTTTACAAACAAAACGTACACGTAGGAGGAATTAAATTTAATTGTAGATGGAGGTTCATGACTCACATCATAGCCTAAGGTTTGTAATGTTCACTTAATTGTAGGCCGCCCGCCGACGTTTCGATTCCTTCGCCTCTCAATCATCCGACGCGCCGCTAACACCCACCCACCGCGATCTGTCCCTCGACGTCCAAACGCCGCTAACACCCACCCACCGCGATCTGTCCCTCGACGTCCAAAGTCGGATTTTCACACAATTTCCTCGCGTCGCTGCTCGACACCAACGCGCCCTCGAAATTCGCCCCGTCCAGATTCGCCCACGTCCCGTTCGCGCCTCTTCCAAAGCTCGCGTTGGACAACAATGCGTTTTCAAAATTCGCCCCTCTCAGATCGCTTCCATCGAATCTCGCCTCGTACGCGTTCGCCGATCGAAAATCAACGTTTCTCAGATTCGAATCCCTCGCGCTCGTCCTCGACATCTCCGTCTCCGACATATCCGCGCCCTCGAAATTCGTCCCGTCCGCCGCCGCGCCGGACAAAATTTTCCCTCGCAGCGCCGCGCCGCCGTAATCGCACCCCGTGAGCGTGAGCACCGCCTCCGGCATCGCCCCCGTGCTCACCTCCAACGAAAATTTCGCTCGCACGTCCGCGAACGCGTCCAGCGCGCGCACCGTGCACCCATCGGCCGTGTTCACGAGAGGTTCCGGACGTTGGCCCGGCGTCCCGCGCGCACCCTCGGGCGCCAAAATCGTCAAAGATGCGGCGAGGGCGACACGCGCGACGTCGCGCGCGAGACGAGAACGCGTCGAATCGATGGATGCGCGCGTGTTGGACGCGCGCGTCGTCGGGATCGCGCGCGAGAGGACGGTGAGACGCGTCATCGGTCGCGTCCCGGTGTGACGCCGCGTACTTTTTACAAAACGACCCGCGCGCGCGACGACCCGTTCGACCGTCGTCGACCATCACGAACGACGCGATCTCTTTCGAGACGACTCCCTCTCGTTCTCCTCATCCTCACCGCGCGCGCGTTCCCTCTCCTCACCCCTTTTCTTCTCCTTCGCTCGCTTCTTTTCCTTTCGCTTGGCGCGTCTCGCCGCGACGTCGCCGTCGGCGTCCCCGCGCGCGGTCTCCGTCCTCGTCGTCGTCCCCTCCTCCTCTCCGCTCGCGATCGCTCGCGTCAGCGTCAACGTTCCCGAGATGGCTCGTCCGCGTCTCACGAGCGCGCCGTCACCGGCGGACGCGTCGTACGCGCGCGCGCGCGCCGTCGCGGAAAACTCGCCCAGCCGTCTCCTCTCCCCGTCCGTCGACGTCCCCACCTCGCGCGCGTCCTCGCTCTCATCGCGCGCGAGTCGAAAGATCCCACTCGCGCGCGCGTCTCGAGCGACGCGAACGAGGAAGAGCTCGTCGTCGTCGTCGTCGCAGACGCGATGCGCGCGCGGGACGGCGGCGGCGGCGTTTTCGGGAACGACGCATTCGTACGTCTCCTCGTACGCGCGCGCGGCGCGTTCGTCCACGAGATCACCGAGGGTCGTCATCGGCGCGCGCGCGCGAGCGCGAGAGGTGGAGACGAGCGCGCGGGCGCGGTGCGAGCGCGTCGATGTGTCGTCGAGGCGTCATTTCGAGGATTTCAATCATTCATCGCGATGACGTCCACCTCGCGACGACGCGCGTCGCGATGGACGCCGCTCGCGCTCATCGGTGTCTGTGCGTTCGCATCGCGCATACATCTCGTCTCGAGCGCGCGCGTCGATCGCGTCGGGGTGAAGGATGCGTTCATCGAACGACTCGGGGACGTTTTCGCGATCGCCACCGTGGACGGGGACGACGACGACGGGACGATGGACGACGAGACGGTGGTGATGACGACCGAAGACGCGATCGCGCGCGTGGACGCGCGCTCGGGACGCGTCGCGTGGCGGGCGACGCACGAGCGGGAGATGGATGGATTGGCGACGAGCGCGACGACGACGACGGGAAAGACGACGGTGACGATGTCGGGGACGTCTTCGCGAGGTGTGGGACGAACGACGCGCGCGTACGACGTGGAGAGTGGGAATGTGTTGTGGGAAGACGCGTCGCACGAGCGGGGGGACTTCCGAGGGGGTGATGGTGAGAGGGAACCGCGGAGGGACGACGCGGCGGACGCGGCGGTTTCGGAATCAAAGGACGAGACGACGACGCTGGCGGGTGGAGAGGTGGTGCGTCGAGCGACGTCGAGTGGGGAGGTGGTGTGGCGAGCGAGGGTGTACGATGCGATTCCGGGCGCGGACGTGCGGTGGGAACGGGTGGTTCGGGATGGGGGGAAGACGTACGCGTTGGGACGCGCGCGCGGCGGCGGGACGCCGTGCGCGAGCGCGATGGACGACGAGGACGGGACGATCGTGCGCGCCAAGTGCGCGTCTAACGGTGGTAGATTAGGCGTCGTGAACGGTGCGTTCGTCGTGTCGAGAGACGCGTCGGGACGCGTGCGCGCGCACGCGACGACGGAGGATGGTAGACTGGCGACGATGGACGTCGACGCGTTGACGCGAGGCAAGGGCGCGTCCGTCGCGGCGTTTCCCGGCGCGTCGGGAAAGGCGATGTTAGAGCCCGCGGTGGCGCACGACGCGAGGTCGAGAGACGCGGTGATGCGCGCGGGCGTGTCGGTGGTGAGATTTAACGACGGCGCGTGCGCGCTCGCGCGCGTCGACGCCGAATCCAGAGCGCCTCGCGTCGTCGCCGCGTTCGCCGACGAACCGTGTCCCACATTCACGTCCGTCGTCGCGACGAGAGACGGGGAGATGCACGTAGGCATCGTTCGTTCGAAGAGCGACGACCGAGGCGCGATGACGTACGAAACGTCGACGATGAACATCGAGACGGGGGAGACGCGCGCGCTCGGCGAAACGAGACGCGGCGACGCGGCGATTCGCGTCTCCGCTCTGCGTCGCGCGTTTTTGATTCCACGCGCGAGAGACGCCCCCTTCGTCGTCACCGTCGACGATGACGCGACGATGAGCGCGCACGCGGGCGATGACATCGCGTGGACGCGTCAGGAGGCGTCGTCCCGCGCGACGGCGGCAATGTTTGGAGATTTACCCGCGACCCGCGCCGCCGACGTCGAGACGACGACGCGTCGCGCCTTCTCGACGCACGACGCCTCGCGCATGCAATTACTCGCGTTCAAGGCGAAATTCCAACTCGCGAGTCCGGAGGAGATCGCCTATTTGGCGCATCTACGCTCCAAGGATGCGACGAAATTATCGCCGACGAGAGACGTCAACGGGTTTCGAAAATCCATCCTGACGCTCAGTCCTCGAGGCGCCCTCGTCGCTCTGCACAACGGCGACGGACGCGAACTGTGGAGACGATTTTTCGGATCGATGACGGACGCGTCAACGACGTTCACCGGTCTTCGCGCGTGGATTCCCGCTCGAGGGGACCCCGAGACGTCGTACGCGCTCGTCGTCGCCAAGTCGTCGTCGTCGACGGCGCTCTTCGTCGTGAATCAATTCACCGGTGATCTCTTCGGTGAAAAAACCACGGTACCGTTCGGCGCCGCGCACTTGCTACCGTTCACGACGGTCGAGGGTGCGGACGCCGTCCTCATCGTCGCGTCGAACGGTACCGCGCGCGCGTTTCCGTCGGAATCGACGCCCGACGCCTTTACGCGTCTCGGTCGACTGTCGTATTACGCGGTGGATCAAACCGCGAACGAGGTGCGCGGGTACGCCCTTCGACGCACCGATGACGACGGCATCGATTCCGTGCACTCGTGGACGGTGTCATTTCCTCCGGAAGCCGGATCTATCGTCGGATTCGCGTCGAAACCGAACGAGGACGAACGCGTCAATTCCTGGACGCGCGTCCCGGGCGATCGCTCGACGCTCTTCAAATACCTCAATCCCAACACCGTGTTTCTCGCCACGAGCGATGGGAAGCACGTGCAAGCGACGCTCATCGACGGCGTGACGGGAAGAATCTTATACCGCGTTCGTCACGGTGACGCGCGAGGTCCCGTGCGCGCGGTGGTGTGCGCAAACTGGGTGACGTATCACTACTTTAACACGAGGGCGAGACGCTTCGCGATGAGCGCGTTGGAAATATTCGACGACGGTGACGATAGACGAAACCTCGCCGTCGGTGGGTTGGTGTACGATTCAATACTTGGTCGCGCGTCGAACGAGACGTCGTCGTCGCTCTCACCGCCGCCGCTGCGCATCATCGGACAGAGTTATTTCATCCGCCCGGAGGCCAAGGCGCTCGCGGCGACGCGCTCGATGCGAGGCATCACCGAACCCGCCGTGCTCATCGCCACCGCCGACGATCAGGTGGTGGCGATCGATAAGAGGTTTTTAGACCCGAGACGACCGACGAAACCGACCGCGGCGGATCGAGAGGAGGGTTTGATTCGGTATTCAGAGGTGATTCCCATTCTCCCCTCCGATTGGGTCACGCAACACCGCGTCGTGCACGACATTCGCGGTCTCGTCACCGCCCCCGCCGAGCTCGAGTCCAACATCCACTTCCTGGCGTTTGGCTTGGACCTCTTCTACGCCAGAATCACCCCGAGTCAATCCTTTGACGCGTTGGACGACGATTTCAATCACGTCTTGCTCTCGCTCACGCTCGTAGCCTTGGTCGCCGCCGTCGTCGTCGCGCGCCGCGTCGCCGACGCCAACGAGCTACACCACGCCTGGCGATGACAACTCGGTACTCGTGTAAAAGTTCTCACTCCCACGCGCGCCGACATCGTCGAAATCGCGCGTCGATCGCCGTCCTCGTCCCGCGCGCGCGTCTCCCGCGCGCGTCTCGCCTCCCCGCCGCGCCGCGGTTCTAAACCCTCGACCACACCACCGCATACGTCGACGCGTCGCGCGATCGCGCCGGACGAGCACGCCGCGCGCGAGCGACGCGCGCGAGCGTGAAAGCGCGCGCGTCGTCCGAATCACGACGCGGATCGTCGTCGACGGCACCCTCGCGTCGTCGGTCGCGGTTTGAATCGCATTCGCGGCGATCTTGCGGATCTGCTCGTCGAGAGATTCGCGGGGCGTGAGGCGCGCGTGAGGCGGTGGAGACGGTGCGAACGCGAGAGATGAGCGACGAGGAGGCGGTGGAGGCCCCGGAGCGGGCGACGGAGGCGGTGGTGGCGGAGGAACCGGCGCGCGAGGTGGGGACGGAGGGGGAGGTGGGGACGGCGGCGGAGGTCCCGGCGGACGTCGAGACGGAGGTCCCGGCGGACGACGCGGGCGAGGGAGACGGGAACGAGGGCGACGGGAAGACTGGGGATGATGATGGGGACGAGAGCGAGAGCGAGGACGCGGGGATTAAACGTCGGAGACGGAAACGGGCGATGACGTTGGACGAGGAGGACTACGAACTGCTAGAGGATAACCAAGTCACTGGTTTTAAGCGCAAAGAGAAGAAGAAGCGCTTGCAGACGGCGGCCGAGCGCGAGGGTGGTTCGGTCAAGACGCCGGGCACGATCGCCGATCTCGAGCGCGGTTTGTTCGGAGACGATGACGGCGACGAGGGCGAGGGCGAGGGCGAGGGGGCGGAGGCCGCCGCGGAGGCTCTGAAGGAGAGCGCGCCCGCGCCGGCGGCGAAGCAACCGGTCGGGTACAGCGATAGCGAAGACGAGATGGATGATTTCATCGTCCGCGACGAGACCGATGGACCGCGCGAGACGAGAGAGGAGCGTCAGCGTCGATATGCCTCTGCCATTCCCGGTTTGCGCCGCGACCAGCTTCAAGACGCCGCCGACATTTTCGGCGACACGGACGAGCTGCATCGCATGTTCGCCGCTCGTAAGCGCACCGATGGCTCGCAGAGCGCTCCGGTGCACGCCGAGTTGAGCGACGAGAGCGAGGACGAAGACGAAATGGACGACTTTATCGAACGCGAGGGTGCGACGCAGGAAGACTTGGACCAAGCCAAGGCCGCGAGCGAGGCTCGAAAGGTGGCCAAGGCGCAGCGAGCCGAGGAGAGACACCGTCGCAGATCGCTGCAATCCAGCCAAGCGAGCGAGTGGGCGTCCCAGACGTTTGAACCGTCCGTCATCAAGGAGCAAATGCTCACGGCGAAGGATGAAACCATTCGCTCGGCCGATCTTCCGGAACGTCAGCAACTCAAACCGCGACCCACGGACGCGCCGGTGGATTGGGGCGTCGAGGCGGCGTGGATCTACGATCGAATCATGGGCAGAGACTCGATTCAGCAAAAGCCGACCCAGGAAGGGTACATGTTGTTGTACGGATGGGCCGATTACGAACACGAAAACGATCACGCGCAACGCGAGGCTAACATTCAAGGTTTGAACGACACGTTGCCTCCCGAAGAGGAAGAAAAGGTGATCTTTTGCATCTCCGAGTTCCTTAACATGACGTTCGGCGAAAACTTGGAATTGCCGTATATCGTTTCGCAACGCCGAGAAGACATGATGCCGCTCTTGCGCGGACGCGCCGAAGAGGCTCGACCGGCGTTGACGGCGGAGGGTGACAACTACAAGCGGCTCTTGCGAAGATTCGAAATCATGTACGCAATTCTCGATTGGGACGAGCGTTATGTGCGTTTGGAGCTTCGCAAGTCTCGAATTTCGTCGACGCTCTCGACCATCGTCGAGGAGAAGGGCGAAAGCGAACAAGGTTTGGTCGCTCGTCAGTGTCTCGATTTAGTGACGAATGCCTTTTTGGATCGTCACGTCGACGACGCCGAGACCAAGGCGGGTCTGTTCTTCTCCACTGAGGCTGGCTCTAAGCTTCGTCGACCGGGGAGAAAGACGCAATACGACGCGCACGTCAAGCGAGGCATTCGAGACCTCGTCAACATGTCCGGCCCCTCGGCGGCCGCATTTGGCGAAGATTTGAAGAATGGCATCTCGAGCGAGCTCATGGCGAACATGATGCCGGAAGAAGTCGCCAAGGTGTACTTTGATCAAGGCTACGCTGATGCAGACGAAGTCATGAAGGCTTTCGTGCACGTCGCCGCGACTGAAATCGGCGCCGAGCCCGAGGTGCGCGCGTGGTTCCGCGATGAATTCTTGGGTCACGCCACCATCAGCACGTATCCCACGCCCGAGGGCACGGATGTTATCGACCCTTGGCACCCGATCGCCGCGGTGAAGCGTTTGGCGAGAATGCCGGTGTACATTTTAGGCGCCGAGCAGTTCGCTCAAATCCTCGAAGGCAAGAGACGAGGTTTGCTCAAGGTGGACATTGGATTCGTCGACGCGCGCTTCAAGAGCGTGTTGGAACGCATGGAAAAGGCATACCTGAGCGAAGCTGTGAGCGACCTCGCCACGGCGTGGAACGAAGTCCGACGCAAGGTGGTTCTCGCGGCGCTCGAGGAGCACTTGCTTCCGTCGTTGACTCGCGAGACGGCGGCGCAACTCGGCCTGGACGCGCGCGAGGCGTTGGCGCGCGCGTGCGGTGACGGCGCGTGGAACTACGTGTGTCACGCACCCTGGCGTCCGGCGAATACCGAGGATCAAGACTTTGACGTGCGCATCGTCGCCGCCGTGTCCGGCTCTCCCGCTACCTTTGTCGCTCTCGATTCTCAGGGCGAGCTCGTCGATTTCATTCAGTGTCACACCATCGGTCGTCACCTTGGCAGCGGCTCGGGGGCGCAGATGACCAACCAACAGGATGAGCTTCAGGCGCTCATGGATTTCATCGTGCACCACCGTCCGCACTTGTGCTGCGTCGGCGCGAGCGACATGGACTCCAGACGCGTCAAAGAAGTGCTCAACCTCGTCGTCGGTCGAATCATCGAGGAACAACCGCGCGCCATTCCTGAGGAGGTGACGGAAATCGCCGTCAACTTTGTCGACGACAGCGTCGCCAAGCTGTGCGAAAACGCCAAGGAATCCATGCTCGAGATGCCCGAGCAACAACCGTTGGTGATTCGCGCCGTAGCCTTGGGTCGTTCGCTCATCAATCCGGCCGCGGTGGTCGCCTCCCTCGTCCCCGGCGGCGAGGCGGCGTCTCTTCGCATGTGTCCGATGCAAGACGTCATTCTCGGTAAGGATGAACGCGTCGCCATCGTCGAGCGTCAACTCATCGATGTGGTCAACCAAGTCGGTGTCGATATCAATTTGGCGGGCGCGCACCCGTGGAAGAGCGCACTCCTTCGCTACGTCGGCGGTCTCGGTCCGCGCAAGGCGACGACTGTGATCAACGCCGTGCGCGCCGTCGAGGGCGGCGTCCTCGATTCCAGAGAACAATTACGCGGCGTCTTGGACGACGTCGTCTTCCGAAATGCCGCCGGTTTCTTACAAATCACCGACGCCGACATGCTCGATTCCACGCGATGCCATCCGGAGAGATACGAACAGGCGATGGCCATCGTCGTCAACGCTTTAGAATTGGAGGAAAACTTGGCGACGATGGACAAGTACGACCGCGAGCGAGAGCTCGCCAAGGTTTTCAACCCAAAGACTTGGGAGCTCAAGGTTGCGCCGCTCATCCTGGAGGAGTACGCCGACTACTTGTGGGCGTCGGGTGGGGAGAGAACTCTCGAGATTCTGCGCGAGATTCGCACCGAGTTCCGATACCCGTTTGAAGAGATTCGCCCGCCGTGGTCGCCGCTCACCGCCGAAGACGAATTCGCGTTGCTCACGGGCGAAACCATGCACACGCTGAGCTCTGGGAAACTGATTCAGTGCACGGTGAAGAAGATCGAGGGTCCGCGCGATGGTCGAGGTGCACGCGCGGTGTGTTCGCTCGACAGTGGACTCACCGGATACGTCGACAAGTACGACATCAGCGACGATCGCAACTTTTCGCGCCTCGAAGAAAAAGTCGCCCCCGGACAAGTCATCACCGCCCGCGTCAAGGCGGACGGCGTCGACGTGTACAACTTCACCGTCCAGCTCGCGTGCAGTTCATCCGCGTTACACCACGATGAAACCGCCAAGTGGGAACAACACTTGCACTACACGGAGATGAACGGCTACTACAGCCTCGACAAGCGTCCTGAGGAGACGCGCGTCAAGAAGCCGAAGGCGAAAAAAGACAAGCGTCCACCCTTTGTCCCTCGAAACATCGACCACCCGAATTTCCAAAACATCGCCCCTCAACCGGCGATGGATCAATTGGAGACTGGGGACATCGGCGAGGTGATCATTCGTCCGAGCACGCGAGGCACGTCCAACGTCTCGTGTACGATGAAGGTGTACGACGGCGTCTTCGCCCACTTCAACATCAAGGAGACCAAGAAGGGTTCCGGTGTCGCCAATCTCGGTCTCGGCACCCCCCTCATCATCGATGACGAAGAGTTTGAAGATTTAGACGAAGTCATGGCGCGTCACGTCGAACCCATCGTCTCCAACGTCAAGCACATGCTCAAGCACAGAAAATTCATGCGAGGCTCGAAGGATGACATCGACGGCGCGTTGCGCCAACAGCTCGCGCGCAACCCCAGCGTCCGTCCCTACGCCCTCGGCGTCTGTCACGAAAACAAGGGTCTCGTCCTCTTCTCCATCTCCTTCATCATGAGTTCGAGCGGTCGCGTGCACCACGAGTACATCCAGGCGCGTCCCGCCGGGTTTTATTTCCGCAAGATGGAGTTTCCCTCCGTCGACCGCATGCTGGCCTACTTCAAGGTGAACTGCTCCAAGCCTCCACCGGGCGCGCGAGACGCGGACAACGGCGGGTGGAATTAAACACACGAATCGACTCGATCGACTCGAATCGAATCGACTCAAATCCATCGATAATCACAATTAGAACAGAACATCCATCCGTGGACACAGAATTGAAATCACGAACACAATCGCATAGTAGCACCCGGCGCGTCTCGGTCCCCGGCGATTCGAACGACGTCCGCCCGCCGAGCGCGCGTTTCGATTCGATTCGTTTCGTTTCGAGTCGGTCTCGTCCACTTCACCGCGCGCGCGACGACTCGGCTCGACTCGACTCGACTCGACTCAAAGGGCACGGAATACCGATCCGAATCGTCGAGCGGTGCGTCGTCATTCGCCGCGTCGTCGAGCGCGCGTCGTGATTCGTGAAAACTCGGCACCCCATGGAGAATCACCGAGGATTCGTCGAGAATCTGTTCGTCGCGCAGGCGTCCCAACGCGCGCGCGCGCTCGCCAAGGCGGAGACGCTCGCGCGCGCGTTCGTCGAGGAGGTCATTCGGGCGTCGCGCGTCGGGGGGGAGGTACCGCCACCGGTGTACGGAACGAAGAGACGTCGCCGCCGAGACGCCGACGCCGACGACGCGCGCGAGATGGAAGAGATGGAAAACGAGACGACGTTCGGGATCGTCGCGCGGTGCTCCGGCGATGGACGCGCGTATGAACAGTTTTGGGAGGTATTGGACGCGTTAGCGAGCGGACTTCGTCGATCGACGACGTACTCGTCGATGACGCTTCGAGAGTTGTATTACGTCGTGAACAGTCGAGGCGGCGGCGGCGGCGGCGGCGGCGGCGCGAGCGAGGCGGGCATCGTGCGAACGTTGCGACAGATATCCGACGCGCTGGACGAACCGAGAGCGGCGCTGGGGGTGTGCGCGTCGGCGAAGGGACAAGTGGCCGGACGCGCGCACATCGAGACGGCGGCGGGGGCGCGCATCGATTGCACCGCCGCGGGCGTCGGCGGATGGACCGTCGCCGGGGACGTCTTCGAGCTCGACGCGATGACGATTCACAGCGACGCGGCGTACGTCATCGTCGTCGAAAAAGACGCCGTGTTCAATAGACTCATCGCCGAGCGCGCGTACGAGACGCTCCCATGCGTGCTCGTCACAGCCAAGGGGTTTCCAGACGCGGCGACGAGGAAGTTTCTTCACCTGTTGAAACGCGCGCTCGACGCGACGCGACCCGAGGGGGCGCGCTTTTTCGGTTTGATGGATTGGAATCCCTCCGGCGCGTGGATTCTCTCAACGTACTCGGTCGCTCGAGACGACGGCGGCGGCGTTCGCGACGCACTCGAGTGCGTCGTGCCGTTGACGTGGATCGGTTTGCGGGAGGAAGATTTATGCCTCGTGCCCGAGCGCGCGTTGCTCGATCTCACCGAGCGCGACGTGTCGTTGATTCGAAACGCGCTCGATTCCTCCGACGAGAGACATCCGCTCAAGCCGTACGCGCGCGAGTTGTCGACGATGCGTCGGATGGGTAAAAAGGCGGAGATCGAGGCGCTGTACGCCGACAGAGATGACTTCTCTTTGGTGGATTACGTATCGCGGAAAATAGCCGCGCGCGAGTGAGACGCCCCCGTCTCGCGACCGTTTCGGTGTTCTTCGTTACAAGTTCAAATTTTATGAAAGCGCGCGCGCGTGACCGTCACGTACGTATGATGATGTGTGAATATCATGGTCGACCCAATGTACTGTCTGTATAGAATGTGTATGAAATAGTAGAAATAAACGCCGTTCGTGTCGTTTCGCTCATTCATCCTCCTCCGCGTCCAAGTTATCAACCTTGAAGGCTTGCTCCTGTTGCTCGGCGCCCTCGTACGCGCGCGCCGCCATGTCGGCGAGTTCGCCGCCGCAGAGTTCCGACACCTCGCGCCAGAGCGGTTTGGGGAGCTGAATCACCTGTTTCAACGATAGTTCCTTCGCCGCGGACACCGGGTACCACACGCCTCGCTCGCACTCGCTCTCGAGCTGACCGGGTCCCCATCCGCAGTAGCGCGCGAAGAATTTAAACTCTTCGGCGTCGCACGTCGACCCGTCCATCTGCACGAGCTCGCACGCGTTCTCGTATCCACCGAGATACACCCCCGGTAACACCTCAACGCTCCCCTTTACGTCCTCTCGTCCGTGCAAAAAACTCACCGTCCCGTCGCCGACGTCCCCTCCGAAATACAACGCGTTCTTCGCGAACGGTCCCTCCGGCTCGCCGCTCACGTACCCCATATCGTATTGCGTCGGTCGATTCAAAATCACCCCCATCGACCCTTGCTCGTGATGTTCCAGCACCAATATCACAGCCTGATGAAAATACTGCTGCGACATTCGAAACTCACGATCCGCCGCCACCAACAGACACCCCTTCTCCGGCGCGCCGATGACGTGCGCCCACGGCGGCGACTCGGCGAGACGCGGGTTTTGCGCCTCCAAAACCTTCATATTTTCCATCGACACCGCCTCCGCTCGCGTTCGTTCCTCCTCCATCGTCGTCTCTCGTTCACTCGCCAACAACCTCGCTCGAAATTCGCGCCAATCCGTCTCCAACGCCGGCGCCGCGTCCTACGCGCGCGAAAAAACGACCGCGCGCCG
>MDTD01058634.1_pt1 | contig 15447 bp, 14 predicted proteins | sample 811221 | NCBI WGS metagenome assembly MDTD01 (sample SAMN05326646, study PRJNA326480) | marine metagenome | isolation source: seawater | place: Pacific Ocean: South West | collected 2011
CAAAGGCGACAAAGGCACAGATACTGAAAATCCTAAACGATGGTATATCTGGCATGCTTAAGAATATGGCACATATAACGACTAAAATCATCCAACTCAGCGTCAAAACGACATATGAGTAGTTCTGCCAAATGCCTGAATTCTGTAGCGTCGCTTTGCCTGCACCCACCGGTTTTACAACTTGGGCACCGAGTGATGATCCGCTAGAAATAACTGCTGGTATGCCAATAAATAACAAGGCGATGATAATCGATGCAGCATGGTAGCCTTGCGAAAAATTATATTTGGTCATCAGAAATTCAAACACTAATATCAAGACACCAGTCAGTGCAAACAGATAGGAAGTGACGCCAAACCGCATACCTTTGGTTTGCAGTAGGTTTCTCGCATCCTCAACAGATCTGGTGACATTGTGAACTTCGTAACGCTTTTCTCCGGTCTGAAATGCAACCTGCAAACCCCTAAGTTGGCGCGGCACCACACTATTCCAAAATAGATACGCCGTTGCCGCAGCAAACAAAAATGGAACTATCGCCACAAAGCCAAATTCATTGACAATTGGCGGTGCTGAGATATCGAAGCCTCCTTTCAAACCAAGTTAGGTTTTGATGACTTGTCATCAATTTCAGCCCTTAGGTTGCTGACAAATTCGGTTAGTGGAATATCTGCCACTTGGTCACCACTACGGCCTCGAAGACTTACGGTATTATTCTCGGCTTCACCATCACCAAGGATTACCATGTAGGCAGGGTGTAATTTTCTGTGGGTTCTTATTTTCTTACCGATGGTGTCATCGCCATCATCAATTTCCACTCTTATCCCGTGTTCTTTGAGCTGGTCTGCGACACTATTGGCGTATTCAGTATGTTTTTGTGAAATTGTTAAGATGTGGCACTGGGTTGGCGACAGCCAGGTTGGAAATCTGCCGGCAAAATGTTCTATTAAAACTCCGCAAAAACGTTCCATTGAACCGAAGGGCGCTCGGTGAATCATTACCGGTCTGTGGAGACCACCATCTGAGCCCTTGTAGGACAAGTCAAATCTCTCTGGCAGATTGTAATCAACCTGAACTGTGCCGAGTTGCCACTCTCGGCCGATTACGTCTTTCACCACGAAATCGATTTTTGGCCCATAGAAAGCAGCTTCACCTTCCTCTTCTGACCAGTCCACGCCCAAGGACGCAGCGGCTGCTCGACAGGCTTGTTCGGCCTTGTCCCAACGCGCTGGGTCGCCGACATATTTTGATGAATCTGGATCTCTCAAGCCTACTCTGACGCGGTAGTCTTTCATGCCTAGTTTGTCAAAAATTATCTGGACAAGCTCGATGCAGCCTAATACTTCTTGACCTATTTGGTCCTCTGTTACGAATAAATGAGCATCATCTTGGGTGAATCCGCGCACCCGCGTCATGCCAGAAATCTCGCCCGATTGTTCCCATCGGTAGACGGTGCCAAATTCGGCTAATCGAAGTGGTAAGTCACGGTAAGATCTTGCTTGAGACGCGTATATCTTGACGTGATGCGGGCAATTCATTGGCTTCAACATGTAACCATCGATATCACCAGTTTTCATCATGTTTGATAACTCAGAGCATGAGCAGCCTTCATCTGATAATTTTTTCATCAAATCCTTTTCGACAAGCGGCGGGTATTGAGAATCCTGGTAATATGGAAAATGTCCCGATTTGCGATACAAGTCAAGTTTGCCGATGTGAGGCGTGAATACCTGAGAATATCCCTGCCTTGTTAGATGTTCGCCAATAAAATGTTGCAACTCTTGCCGAATAACTGCTCCTCGAGGTGTCCACAATATCAGTCCCTGCCCGACCTCCTCATCGATGTGAAATAATTGCAGATCTCGGCCAAGTTTGCGGTGGTCGCGCTTTTTTGCTTCCTCCATCCTGTGTAGAGTTTGTTTGAGTGCATCTTTAGTCGGTTCGACAATGCCATAGATTCTGACCAGTTGCTCTCTGCTTTGGTCACCACGCCAATATGCAGAGGAAACGCTGGTCAATTTACAGAACATTAGTTTGCCAGTATTTGGGACATGCGGACCAAGACATAAATCATACCAATCACCTTGCTTGTAAATCGTCGAGCCGGTGCCTTCACCGACTTTATCATCGATAATTTCAAGTTTGTAGGAATTTGTTGCGAAGTGTTGTCTTAAATCACGGTCATCAAGTTCTAGTCGCTCGATAGTGAAGTTACGCCGGGCGAGTTCTTGCATCTTTTTCTGAATTGGTTTCAGGTCTGCTTCCGTTATTGACTCCATCGCAAAGTCGTAATAGAAACCTCGGTCAATTGCTGGGCCGATTGTTGGCTTGGCGTTGGGGTACAACTCTGTCACTGCTTGGGCCAATAAATGCGCTGTGCTGTGGCGTAGGATATACATCCCAGCAGCAGAGTCAGCTTTAATCCCTTCAACCGTGCATGAGTGCTTAATTTCGTGTGACATGTCTTTTTCCTGACCGTCTACTAAGGCCGCCAAGCAACCATTTTTCTTGCCAAGTGCATCGATAATAACTTCTGCGCAGGTTATTCCTGCAGCATACTCGTTGACAGTTCCATCCGGTAATGTTACGCTTATCATTGCCAAGCCAGCCCCTCCTATGCCACTGGGAAGTTACTGCCCTTCATCAATTTCGCGCAAAGAAACTAACCTCAGCCAAGATTTTATCAACCCAAGGTTTGGTAAATGGAAGATTATGTCCCAGTTTGTTAAGCAAACTCCCACAAGTATTGAAGAGTAGCAGGTTCACATTTATACCATGGCAAAATCACAGAGACTAACTACAGTTGCTCTTTTGATGCTAGTTATGCCATTATTTTCCATGACTGCAATCGCCAATGACTTGCCAACGCAGCCACAGATAAACGCTAACTGGGTTGCTGATGAGGCTGGTGAAAATATCCATAGTTATCGCGTGACATTCGCTGATGATGCCGCATACCAGTGCACGGTTGATGTGCACCACTTACACAACGGCGTTAATTTGGCCAGTGAGGTGCTGCAATCATGGGATTTAATCGGCAACAACAGGGTATTAGATCTCTACATAAACACCGCACTGTCATGGAGTGATGTGATTACAGTGACGCTAACTATTACGCATTATGATGGAGAAGAACTGATTGAGCCAATGATTGTCGACCGGGAATTTGAGGTTGGGACTTGGAATCAGCCGATGGACGACCACGAGATTATGCTGGAAACAACTTGGTTACTAGATCAACGATACGACACACCTGAAGGACCGCAAGGTTTCAATCTCGATTTTTCTGGACAAGGTTGGCAACAGCGAATAGGTAACACAGTAGAATCTTGGGAACTAGGCAATGGAAGTATAGCATTCATCGAATCAACAGAATTAGGGAATAATAATCTAACCCTCGATTTGCAATCAATCTGGAAAAATGAGACCATAGAGAACGGTGTTCTTACCTCACAGGTATTCGAAGCAGTGGGAACAGGTAGTTTGAATATCATTACCGTCGAAGATGATATCCAAACCGTAATCTTAGTCGATGTTACTAATGCTGAACTGAACCGGTCGTTGCTTAATGGGGAAATCTCTGAGCGACTGAAATTGGATGCACAAGGATTGCTTAACATCAGTTCGGAAGATGCAGATAACACTTCGACGACAGTGGACGGTGAAATCGGTGTGTTCTACTTTGAAACCTGGGATGAGAATGGCGTAAGAAGGTTCTACGATCAACGCTTTGAAGCGATTGCTGAAATGGTCATAATCGACGATGGAGCTAGACTGGATATCGATGTAAACACCCTCAATACAGAAGAGACCTGGGAGGACGGGGTTAGAACCAATCACCTAGAGGAAATCATCGGCTCTGGAACATTTGGATTTTCGGAGAGCGACAATGAATCCTCTGTCGCAATTAACGGTACGATATATCAATTCCATACTAAGGCCCAACAAGGTGTAACGATGATTGACGAACTCCATATCGATGGTGACATTACCGGCGATGTGCAGGGTAACTTCGGGGTAGTTCGAGGAATTGAACAATCAGGTAATCAGGCTAATGCGACAGGCGTGGTATTTCCTGTAAACGTCATACACGAAGAGTCGTGGTTCAACCTAACGGGGGTAAATGGGGGTAATTTCTTCGATGGGGCTGGCATTGGTGCAACTCACAATCAAACATGGGATTATCAGGTAATTTATTCAAATTGGGATAACCGAACAGTTCGCTTAGTCTGGGAAGAGACGGGAGCGGAGTCATCGAGCGGCGAGGAATTTCCCGAAGCCAGTCCGATTGAACGGCAGCCGGAGTCACCGGAGGTGGATGAATCACTCGGCAATCTCACTATCAGTCGGGAGACTGGATTGATGCCTATTCCAATGCATCCAGGGGATGTGATTAGACTAGCCGACCAGCAGGATCTCACACTTATTGTGACTGCAGAGGCGGTAGCAAATGACCCGCGCGATGGTCATAACTTTCATGTCGTGACGTGGTCAGGGGTCTATGAGGGCACTGATTCAGGCACTGCATCAGGGGCAATTATCGATGAGGGGCCGCTGCAAGGACTGATTTCCAGCGTTGCTCGAGTGTTGGAGCTTCCGTTTGGGGAGGATAATTATTCAGCAAATTTCACCGAAACACAAACCCTGACAAGAGTAATTTCGCCTGCTGTGGTAACAGCAGAAGAGAATTCAGCCCCAATTATCAACGGATTATCACTGCTTGAGGGAATCGTAATTTCGGAGGGTGGTAGCCTTGCAACATTAGTGGCACTGGTGAACGACGTCGATTGGAACCTTGAAGAAGTAACTGTTGATTTGTCACCAATTGGTGGTTCAATCGTTGCAATGAACGACCGTGGGCTCGACGGCGACATAGCGATTGGCGATGACAGATATTCCACTAGGGTAATTGTCCCCGGTTTGGAGGTTGGGACATACTCAATAGCGGTGCAGGCAGTTGATTCATTCGGTGTTGAGGTAACGTTTGCAAGTAATATATCGGTTGTCAACCAAGCACCTCGTTTGATTCACGCCGAGATTTCCCCAACCGAAGGGCCGCGCGGAACTAACATGGTAGTTAACCTTCAAGCATATGACGGCCACGGCGTCGCAAACATTAGTTTAGATTTGAGAGAATTTGGCGGCGACTTGATCGAGCTAAGTAATAACTCCGGAGTCTGGACGACAATGATGGTAGTCCCTGATGGTATGTCTCCGGGCCAGCAAATTTTGGAGTTTGTGCTTGTTGATGGGTTGGGTAAAACCGGCCTTAGCAGCGTGTATTTTGATGCCGCACCAAGCTTGACACATCCAAATGGACCTCACTATATTCCATCCGCGGAACCGATTCTAATCAGTATCAATATTGAAAATTCAGCACCATCAATAACTGTTCAAAACCCTACAAAATACACGCGAGGGGACACTGCGGTAACAGTAGTCTTCGAAGCGCAAATAACTGACCAAGATGGAGTGGCTAATGCCCGAGCAAATCTAGGGGTATTTGCACCACTTGGTGCCCAAACTGGTTGGGTAAACCTCAACGATAATGGTATCAACGGAGACCGAATATCGGGCGACGGAATCTATTCTGTAGAGTTATCACTACGCCCCAGCACTCCGCTTGGAACCCATGAAATTCAGGTCCAAGCAATCGATAGTTTCGACGTTGCAACCGCTGTAGTTCCAGTATCGATAGTTGTTGAGGAAGACTTGAGCATTATTCCAAGTTTAGACAGCGACACAATTTCAAGCTCGGTCCTAGTCATTATACTGCTTGCATTTACCGCCATTGCCGCCGTCTCTGTGATATTTTTGATGCGCAGAGGCAACGATAAAGACTACCACGATGACAGGTTTGGATTTGAATAGATATCATTCCGATAACGGTTTATACCTCTGTTTAGTCGGGTAAATACATAGCGAGCGTAGTGTAGTGGTTATCACCGGGCGTTGCCAACGCCTGAACCCGGGTTCGAGTCCCGGCGCTCGCACCAATGTTGCATTTTTTTCTAAGTAACATTTAACCGTGTAACGATGATGGATAAGCGAGTTCAGCATGACAGATAGACGGAAAGTTTTCATCGGCAAGAAACCATTACATGCATACGTACGAGCAGTAGTCATGGCAATGGAATCAGGTGACCGTAATTTGGAGCTAGTGGCTCGGGGAGCCACAATTGGTCGAGCAGTGGATGTTGCGGAGGTTTGTCGGCGCAGAAACGGAATAATCGCTCAGGGTCTGCCAGAACAAGTGGTTATCGGCGAGATAACTTGCGAGAGCGAGGTAATCCCGTCAGAAGATGGCCGGGATAGGACGGTTAGTGTGTTAAAAATCCAGCTTGACGGTCATGGTGACCTTCCAAACAGAGAAGAAGAATAGTCACTGTAATTCAAGTATTCTTCGCTGAATTTCTCGAGCGGTTTCCTCAAAAACCGTAATTGATTGACCAACGGGATCTTCCAATTGCCAATCATCATCTAACTTGATTGATGGACATTCAACGCCACACCCCATCGAGATTATCAAGTCAAAATCTGCAACATCGAATAATGTCAAATTCTTTGGCTTCATACCCGTGGTATCGATGCCCATATTTTCGAGTACGGTTAGAGCGTTTGTGGAGATGTTGTTTGCAGGATGTGTCCCGGCAGATGCAGCGTCGTGACCATGAAATTTTGCGATGCCTTCAGCCATTTGTGACCGGCAGGAGTTGCCCACACAAACAAACAAAATACGCATACAATAAACACATTACAGACGTATTTAGATTATTCCTATATACATACAGGTAGGGTTATGAGTGAGAGTTATTTGTATAGGTATGCATTATTATGATTTATCAGTTCCGAGCTGTAATAATTTATGGGATAATTTTCTCGTCTCTTTTTATCTTACACATTCTTTTCGCAGCTAATGATCTTGAATGGCTTTTTCGGGTAGTCGTTTTGTTGATTGCCATTATGACCTCCTTTTCTGGCCCAATTTGTGTGGTTATTGAACCTGTTAAAGAGCAATACAAATCAACATATTTCCACGGGCTGATATTATCCATGCCGCTGTCGACAGGGCTTGGTTGGGCATACGGCGATAGGTCTGCGGGTTTGGAAATGATATTGTTTCCTGTAATCACCTTAGTGATTCATATTGCCATCAGACAAAGTTCAATAGGACTCACCTATGGGTTGAAGTAGGATTATTATTTGGAATTTTCATGGCCGATTCTCCAGTGACCACACATGACCCAAAAGGTAGTGATATACTAGAAAGTCCGAGTCCACAACAGCAGAAGCAGATGGAAAGTGCTTACGCCAACATGAGACGAAAAATGGCTATGCAAGAAATCGGCAGAAAAATCAAGCATAAAATTATGGTTCTGTCAGGCAAAGGCGGAGTCGGTAAATCAACAGTGTCGACTGGACTAGCGCTGTCTCTTGCGCAACAAGGGCATACAGTTGGGATTCTTGACATCGACATAACTGGCCCAAATGTCCCAAAGATGATGGGACTTGAAGGCAAGCGACTACATGTCGAACAGGGAAGAATTCATCCTGCGCAGGGGCACCTCGGGGTAAAGGTAATCTCAATGGCCTTCCTCTTGGAAGATGAAGATACACCAGTGGTGTGGCGTGGGCCAATTAAGTTAGGCGCAATCCAGCAATTTATTGGAGATGTTGAATGGGGCCAACTCGATTATCTAGTAATTGATTTTCCCCCCGGGACGTCTGATGAGCCACTAACAGTCGCTCAATCGTTACCTGATATCGACGGCATGGTAATAGTGACAACACCGCAAGATGTCGCACTGCTTGATAGCCGAAAATCAATAACCTTCTCAGAATCCCTGAAAGTCCCAGTCTTGGGCGTTGTCGAAAATATGAGCGGATACACCATTGCTGGATTAACTACTCCTGAAACCAGTGTGGAGGTGGCTGGCCCAGGGGGCAAGAAACACCGGGTAACTTCAGATAAGGATGGCAAATTCAGCGTTACACTGGATATTTTCAAGCAAGGTGGAGGTAAATCAACCGCCGATGAATTCGGCGTTCCGTTCCTTGGCGAGCTGCCATTTGATCCTGGCTTCGTGCGCGGTGGAGATGACGGCGTTCATCGCATTGTAAGTGAGCCAGATGGTGCTTCAGCAATCGCATTTGCCAAAGTTGTAGAGGCTATCAAATCGCAAATAGGAACCTCGAATAATCAAGGGCTAGAAATCATTTGAGGCCTTTTACATGTCGGAAATTCCACAATTAATTCGCTTAGAACGCAATGATACAGATATGGATTTATCTTACTCTGATGGTAGTAAATTTACTGTTACATATGACGATTTACGCTTTAGTTGCCCGTGTGCTAAATGTTCACCAGAAAGAAATGATGATGAATCTGCTAAATCACTAAGACGAGAAGTCGAATCGCTGCCACCTGAAAAACCAAAAGTGAGAACGATTGGTAAGTATGCGTTAGCGTTCGACTGGGTAAAAGGATGCTCTGCCGGTATTTATCGCTTCGAGCGATTGTGGGCTCTGGCCAATGGCCAAGACCCTGATGGAGGCAAGCCGTATGTCCACGGTGCTTGGTAACTGTTGAATGAGTAATATTCGCTTTCAGTAGGCGAGGGTTTGATGTATAATTGACTCAAGGGTATTTCTAGGAGAGTCAGCAATGCAAGGCGTCTACCTGACTTGGATGATAAGTGCGCTTACTCTCGGCGTCATCTTATTGCCTATCTTTAAGCCAAAGTGGATGGAGTTAAGGCTGAGCACCTTTGTAGATTTCTTCCGTCGATATTGGATACACATCCTGATACTCTTCATGATTTACAATGCTAAAGACGGCTTGGATGAGGTCGACAGAATCCTCATGGCTTCGACCGGTCTTGACATGACACCGTGGATATATGCTATCGAAGGCGATCTTGTCTTGCATATTCAAAAATTCTTCGAGGCTGAGTGGCTCACCGTTACATTGACACATTTTTACGTTGCAGGATTTATGTTCATATGCTATGTTTCAGTATTCTATTTTGCTTATTTTGATGACCGTTGGATGGCGGACAGAGTTACGCTAACAATCGCCTGGGTTTACATCCTTGCAGTTCCATTTTACTTGTTTTTCAATGTAAGAGTCACCGGTGCCTACATACCTGAAATGGACACCCTAGCATACTCACTAAATCCTGAGATATCTGACTGGTTCCGCAGAATCGACCCGTTCACCAACTGCATGCCTTCCTTACATATTGGAATACCCTATGCTGTTTGGTTGTGTATCAAAAGATTTGACCATGATGAGCGTTGGGCATTATATCGCAAAATTGTGTTTGCTTATTTCCTCTTGACTGTGTTCACGATTATATATCTTGGAATTCATTGGATTCTTGACATTGCGGGTGGCATGATTGTTGCTTCGATCGCAGTGAATCTAGCTGATAAAACGTCAAAACCAGTCTGGAGTATCCTTGATGAGCGTACCATCAATGCAAGGCTGGTTACCCTGCTAACGAGTCCTAAAAAAGCCTACAATATATTTACTGGAAAAATCTCCGAATCCGCCAAAAAGTTTGCCGCCCCGACTTCTAGGGAAACGGGTATTATGGCTTTAGTCGTGGTTATTATTGTCGCCTCCGTAATAACGTGGGATTTGACCCACCAATCGCTTCCAGCACAGGGCGTGGAAGCCCCGGAAGGCGCGGCTGGTGCGGATGGTTGGCTTGCAACAATTGACAATACCACCGATGAAGGACATCTGTTAAAGTTATATGATTTGTCAGACTTAACCGATGACGGTATCGAAGTAATACAACCAATATTGTCTGCTAACTCACAATATGAATTGACCGGTGATAAGTTGATGATGGCCAATGCGACAGTTATCTACGTCGTTGATATCAACGAACCTACTGTGATAATATATCAGAAATCTGTCCAAGATATAGACCACGCTGAGTTATGTTACACTGGTAGTGAGTATGTCCTAATGACATTGTCAGCGGGAGAATTGTCCGCCGAAAGATTGAATGGAGAATCAATTAACCTAGGGATTTCCAATCAAAATATTACTTATGTCAAGTGCGAAGGTAATGACTATGCATTCCTACAAGATGGTCAATCGGATAAAGTGTATATGAGCAATATCGAAGTTACCGGTTCGCTCTCCTACAGCGTAAATGCTTCCGCAACTGAAGAAGATGAACAAGCTCTCGAGGATTGGGGAACGCCAACAGATATTGATAATTCCAGCATCACGGACTTGGTATTTGACCGGACTCACATACTGGTTACGGTAAACGTTACTTCGGTGGATAGAATTGTCCTAATCGATCGAATAACTGGTGAGCAGTTATTGCTGGGTAACGGAAAATACTCATCGTATGATCCTTCAATTAGAAATGGAGTTATTGCCTGGGTGATGAAAGATTTCCTCGATCCGAGTAATCCTATTGAAGAGTATTATGATGGCGAAATAATGTATATGTATTTGTCAGACAATTTCATCCATGTCTTGACCGCTGACGAAGTCGATCAATGGGGCCCTATTGTTCTTGAAGACCATCTAATATACTTGGAAGAATCTAGCGATGGTACAATAATCAAAGTGCATTCTTGGACTCCTGAACTAAAATCTTATTCTAACACTGTGTTGCAAATTGCTTCAGTTGTTGGGATAATTATTGTGTTTATTTACATAAATCAAAAACAGACAGAGGCAAAATCTGCACTGTTTGCTAACGAAGAGGAGTGATAATCACTTTTTGATGCTCAACATTCGTTCCAGAGCCAATAGTGAACCTTCCTGAACATCTTTTGGAACAACAATCTGGTTAGGAATCTCATCCTCAACCAATTTTTCCAGGACGTCCATCAAATATGCTGGATGAATCATATACATTGTTGAGCAGGGGCAAATTTTGTCATCCAAGCATTCAATATGTTTGTCAGGGTGTGCATCAGCTAATCTCGCGACCATGTTGATTTCTGTTCCAATGGCAACATGACTACCAGCCGGTAAGGCTTCAACGAAATTTTTGATGAATTGCGTAGAGCCATTGGCATCGCTTACGGCTACGGTTTCTTTGGGACATTCGGGATGGACAATAACCAACCCATCAGGGTATTGATTTCTAAAATCCTCTACCTGCTCGACAGTAAACCTCTTGTGGACCGAACAAAAGCCGTGCCATAGGATAATTTTGGCTCCCTTGAGTGCCTTATCTGAGCCAATTTTGGGAACCCATGTAGGCATTTTACTCTCATCTATCCCCATTGATAATCCTGTATTGCGCCCAAGATGTTGGTCCGGGAAAAATAACACAGCCCCGTCAGGTCCGGCTCGGTCAAATGCCCAATTCAGAATTCCAGTGGCATTTGAGGATGTACAGACAATCCCTCCGTGCCGGCCAACAAAATCTTTCAGGTCCGCACTGCTGTTCATGTAAGTTACCGGAATCAAATACGATTTACCGTTATCTGGGACCTCTCCCGGAGATGTGCGGTTGATTGGGTCATTAAGTCCGGTTTCAGCAAGTATTTCTGACCACGCACTTTCAACGTCTGGCAGCGTTGCCATATCAGCCATTGAGCAGCCTGCTCTTAGATTTGGTAGGATTACATGCTGATGGTCATCAGTTAGTATATCCGCAGATTCCGCCATGAAGTGAACACCGCAGAACACGATATACTCGGCGTCTGAATCCGCAGCCTGTTGACTTAACATGAATGAATCGCCAATAAAATCTGCGTGCATGACGATACTATCTCGCTGATAATGGTGGCCTAGGACCATTAATTTCGCACCGAGTTGTTGTTTTAATTCGGTTATGCGTTCTGCGATGGCTTGTTCTTCAGGTGACAATGAGTTGTCCATGAAGTCAACTGTACACATCGGCAGAGAAATCGTCATATGCTTCACCCTCGCCAAGCATTACCCCTTTTCAATAATTGTTATTCCGCGAGGTAGATAAATGAGTGCCGACAGGCACTGATATGGTGTTCCAACCAGATGCCAGGTTACACTTGGGGGCAGAAGCCGAAGTGTGGGCAGGACATTGGATGGGCAGGCCTGCAGTCAGGAAAATTCGCCGGCATCGGGCCTGGCGTCATCCAGATCTAGAGAAGCGGCTCGGTTACCGGCGCATGTTGAGTGAAGCGAGGATATTGATCCGCATCAAGGATGCTGGACTTCCAGTGCCCGCAGTTTGGGACGTCGATCTCGAAAATGGTCGGATAGTTATGCAACAAATGGCTGGCAAGCCGCTGATTGAAATTCTGAGAGACGATGAGATTTCTGAGTCAAACAAGCATCTGGCGCTGGAAAATTCAGGTGCTGCGGTCAGGATGTTGCATAGAATGGCGGTAACGCATGGTGACTTGTCCACAAATAACATACTCATTGACAAAGCATTCAATGCATATCTGATCGATTTTGGACTATCTGCGGTTGAGTATGAGGTTGAGCGTTTCGGTATTGATCTGCACGTCATGGATGAGATATTAGGCGCATCCCATCCTAACATAGCCGAAGGTATCGAAATTTTCTTGTCGGGTTATGTAAATTGCGATAACTCTCTGGGTCCCTTAGCCGAACTATCGGGCGGGATGCCACCACCTGCGGGGGAGGTGCTGAAGCGCCTAGATGATGTTCGCTCTAGAGTTAGATATCACGGCTAGTCTAACCTACCAGCAAGCGCATTTCTTCAACGCTCTTCAATTCTGAGTGGTAAATTTGTTCGATTGAATCATACAAATCATCGGTTTGCTCGATTAACGGTAATAATTCAGCATAGACCTCAGAAGCTCTAATTTCGGTTTCAAGTGAGTAATTCAGCATTTCAGTATAATCTGTAGTGTGTGTAATAGGGTGGGTGTTACGCTCCGTGACTGGAATTCCTCCCAATTGCACAATACCTTTTCGAACAATGTCAGCGTGTTCTATTGATTCTGTCATCTCAGTATTAAACATTGGAGACAGTTGTAAACGGTGTATTCCGGTGACATTTGCGGCATAGTGTGCATACATATTTATCGCTCTCAACTCCCATCCTAAGGCAGCATTCATTTTCTCAATTAATTTTGTCATAATATCAACTCTTAGGGCACACTAAATTTCCCTTCTAGTCTGTCCCTTTCGCAAAGGCATCATACTAGTTGTAAATAAAGTAATCCAAAAATCAGTTGATTTGTAGTCTGTCGCCTAGTTCCCAACCGACAAATGCACCAATAATACACAGTATAAATGATAGCGATGAGTAGGCCAACGCTAGAGTGTATTGATCATTTTTAAGCAAGTCTACTGTCTCAATCGAGAATGTTGACATTGTAGTAAAAGCTCCGAGCAATCCAACTCCGAGAAATAGTGTCGCATCTTTGGATACGAGGTTATTAATCGCCATAACTGATAATAGCCCAAGCGCAAAGGATCCAATCACATTTACCATAAATGTTGACCAAGGAAACTCACCACCAGCAATGGTGTGACCTATTGCATATCTCAAAACTGCACCGATTGCTCCACCAACAGCGACTAAACCTAGTTGTTGAATCATATTATTGCTAGGTGGTCTTTGGTGTTAAATCATCTCATTAAATTGAATTATTATCATCAGTTTGAGGATAGGGATGATAACTTGGACTCCATCCGACTTTCATGAGCAACACAGTTTGGTTCCTTACTGGGAATAGCGGGAAACTTGCTGAAGCGGACGAACATTTGTCAAAATTAGGGTATCGAGTAAGACAATTAATTCCCAAAACAGATCTGCTGTATGAACCACAGGCAGATTCTTTAGAGGTCGTTGCAGAGTCTAAACTAAAACAGGCTCTCCAGCATTTGCCGGATAGTTTTAATGAAGGCGATATGATATTGGTTGAAGACGCCGGATTATTCATTTCGGCGCTAGACGGTTTCCCTGGTGTCTATTCCTCTTACGTTTACTCAACAATTGGCAATCCCGGCATAGTAAGACTGCTGTCTCATCTAACTACTGAAGACCCGGTATCCAGTGCAAATCTTAGGTCTGCTTACTTCAAGGCAGTCGCTGCTTTGTGGTGCAACGGCGAATTCATGATTGCTGAGGGAGTTTGTCCTGGCCACATTGCCATTGAAGCCATGGAAGGGAATGGGTTTGGTTTTGATCCAATATTCATTCCTTACGACTTGGATGAAACTCTCGAGCCCTTGTCTGCTGGAAACTATGGTGTCCACAGTACTCACGGCAAAACATTTGGTGCTATCGATGCAAATACTAAGCAGATGTTCAGTCATCGAAGTAGAGCATTACAGAACTTGTTCAACCAATTGCCATCAGCATGATAAATCAGAAGTAACTGGATAATGATGAGGGGCATGGGATTTTTCCGAACAGTTTGTGCACTTGTCGCTGCCAGTGCGGGAATTTTCTATTTGACCTCTGCATCGAGCCTATCTAGCGATGGTAAATGGTCGCTTATTGGCGTCACCTTCGTCGCATCGTTAATGTGGGTCCTACTTGGTGGAAGGGGGGTAAAAAATAATTCAAGGAACAGAGCAGAAACCTCAACCGACGCGACTCCAGAGCAAGATTCCGAAGTAGAACTAGAGCCCTCCGATGGTGCCGATATTCCTGCTCCAGTAATTGAAGAGGAAAACCTTGACGGTGTCTCTCTAAGAGAGCGAAAACTGGCAAAAATCAAGGCGGCAAACCAACCGGAAGAAGATGATTCAGAAGTTCAAGAAACCATTGTTGAGGTTGAGGTTACTGTTGAAAATGTTCACACTGCAGACGAGTATGTGGTTGAAGTAAGTCCAGAGTCAGTCGAAGATGCTGATATTGAAATGACCGTTTCCAACCGTCGAGTAAAACATCAAGAGATCCGTCAGCGAATAGAGAAACGCCGAAGGAATCAGTTAGCTGAAATCAGAGCATCGACCGTCAGGATGTGGGAGCAATATAATGAGGGCGAGGATATTGTTGCACTATTACAAAACCCTGAACATGGGTTGACTGTTGTTGATGAGCCACAGAAACCTGAGGCAGGTCACGTATACGGTGCAACATTTATTCGACTTGATGAGGCAACTATCCTAAAGTTGAGAACGCCGCTTGATTCTGGTTTCGAAGAAGTTGAGAAGAAATCATCACCTGAAGGGCTACCTGACTTAGGCAATATGCCGCTCCCGCCGTTGCCCGATGGCAATATGCCGTTGCCGCCGTTGCCAAACGCTAGCGATGCACTGGCTGCCATGAAACTACAGATAGATGAGGACTGATTCGATAGGCTATCTGTCAAGCCATTTTGGCTTATCTCGTTGCATAAATGCCCTTACGCCCTCTTCTTGGTCGTGGCTATCGAATAACTTAGCGAATTCTTCCGCTTCTATTGCAATTCCTTCATCCAGCGTACTGTTCAATGCCGCCTTTACTACTCGTTTTGCTGTCGTCACAGTATAACCGGATTTACTCGCTATTTTATCG
>MDTD01079082.1_pt1 | contig 15446 bp, 11 predicted proteins | sample 811221 | NCBI WGS metagenome assembly MDTD01 (sample SAMN05326646, study PRJNA326480) | marine metagenome | isolation source: seawater | place: Pacific Ocean: South West | collected 2011
ATTTACATGTGGCTTTGTACGTTCAAATTTTTCTTTAGACATCCGTCTAGCCCCTTAACTGATTTCTTCAAATCTTTGCGGAGTTAATGGTTTTATCGAACCTTTATTTAAGTCCATAACCTCCAACTCAATTTTTTCTTATTTCTCTCATAACTTAGTACCGATTGATAATTCCCTTTGCAATTGCAGCGGGCACCTCTCGATACTCATAAAACTCCATACTATAACTCGCACGGCCCTGTGTTGCTCCTCGCAAATCCGTTGCGTATCCAAACATTTCAGCTAAGGGAACATGCGCCTTAACTGACTTTCCGGATGGAACATCATCCATTCCCGATACAATTCCTCGGCGCGCATTCAAATCTCCTATGACGTCACCCATATTCTCTTCAGGTGTAATTACCTCTACTTTCATTACTGGTTCCAATAATAATGGCTCTGCCTCTAGCGCCCCATTTCTTAGTGCCATTGAACCAGCAATTTTAAAAGCCTGTTCACTTGAATCCACATCATGAGTAGATCCATCAAACAACGTGGCCTTTACACCCATCATTGGGTAACCACCTAATACGCCACCTTCCATTGCGCCCTCAATCCCTCTCTTTATTGAAGGAATAAATTCACCAGGTATAGTTCCTCCAACAATATCATTTACAAACTCAAGGCCTTTCTCATAATCTCCTAATGGCTCTAACTTAAGCCAAACGTGTCCATATTGCCCTTTGCCACCAGTTTGTCGAATAAATTTACCTTCAACTTTCTTTGTCTTACTTATCGTTTCTCTATAAGAGACCTGTGGCATTCCAACATTCGCTTCAACAGAGAATTCTCGCTTAAGCCTATCTACTATAATATCAAGATGAAGTTCGCCCATTCCCGAAATTATAGTTTGTCCCGTCTCCCCATCTGAACCAACACGAAAAGATGGGTCTTCCTTTGTTAACTTACCTAACGCGTCTCCTAACTTTTCTTGGTCGGCCTTTGTTTTTGGCTCAACTGCAACTGATATTACTGGTTCGGGAAAATCCATTCGCTCTAACGTAATTTTTTTTCCTTGGTCACAAAGAGTATCTCCTGTCGATACATCTTTCAGTCCTACGACTGCAGCTATATCTCCAGCACGCACCTCTTTTATCTCCTCTCTTGAATTGGAGTGCATTTGCAAAAGTCGTCCAATTCGCTCTTTCTTTTTTTTACCCGGATTTAAAATCATCTCTCCGGTTTTTATAACACCTGAATAACATCTAAAAAATGTAAGCGTTCCTACGTAAGGGTCATTAGCTATTTTAAAAGCCAACCCAGCAAAAGGCTCCTTATCCGAAGGATTACGCTCTTCTATTTTTTCACTACCTGGTAAAACTCCAGTTATAGAAGGAACGTCAGTCGGAGCTGGCATTAAATCGATAATCTTATCGAGTAATGTCTGTATGCCTTTGTTCTTAAAAGCTGACCCAACACAAACAGGTATTATTTCTAAATTTAGTGTCCTCTTTCGTAATCCCAATAAAATTTTTTCCTCAGAGAGATCGTCTGTTTTTAAATAGTCATCCATTAACTCATCATCTGCTTCTGCAGCTGCTTCGACCATACGATCTCTATATTCTCTGCTTAAGCTTTCTAATTCACTCGGTATTTCCGAATAGTGAAAAGTCGAGCCCAAATCTTTTTCGTCCCATTTAATTGCCTTCATCTTCACAAGGTCAATCACACCTTCAAAATTTTCTTCCGAGCCTATTGGCAATTGAACGGGTATTGTATTAACTCCAAGTTTTTGCTCAATCTCTCCAATAACTCTCAAAAAGTCTGCCCCCAAACGATCCATCTTATTAATAAACGCCATTCGAGGTACGTGGTACCTATTAGCTTGACGCCACACAGTTTCCGATTGAGGCTCAACTCCACCTACAGCACATAAAACAAATATAGCTCCATCTAAAACTCTTAACGATCTCTCAACTTCAATCGTAAAATCTACATGTCCTGGTGTATCTATTATGTTTATACGATGCTGCTCTAATTCCTTATCCATTCCTGCCCAAAAGCAAGTAGTAGCTGCAGAAGTAATCGTAATCCCTCTCTCTTGCTCCTGCGCCATCCAGTCCATAGTGGCTGCACCATCATGAACTTCACCAATCTTATGGGACACTCCTGTGTAGTAGAGAATCCTCTCTGTGGTTGTCGTCTTACCTGCATCAATATGCGCCATAATCCCAATATTTCTATAGCGCTCAATTGGCGTGCTGCGAGCCACAATTTTTACCTTATACCTTGATATCTCATATTCAGAGATACAAAATTACACATCGTTTACCAACGATAATGTGAAAATGCTTTATTAGCCTCAGCCATTCGGTGAGTATCTTCTTTCTTTTTCACCGCACTACCTTTCTGTTCAGAAGCATCTATTAATTCTCCTGCTAATCTGGCAGCCATAGATTTTTCGCTGCGCTTTCGAGCAGCTTCTATCAACCAACGCATTGCCAGAGCATTTCTTCGCAAAGGACGAACTTCTACAGGAACTTGGTAGGTAGCGCCTCCAACTCTTCTGGATTTTACCTCCACCATCGGTCTTACATTATCTAAAGCAGATTCCAACAATTCCATTGGCTCTGCCCCTTTTTTTTCTTGAGCTATGCTCAAAGCTCCATACATAATTCTTTCAGCAACGGATTTTTTTCCATCCACCATTACCATGTTTACAAATTTGGTCAGCACCTGACTGCCAAATTTGGGATCCGGTAAAATTTCTCTTTTTGCTGCAACTCTTCTTCTTGGCATTATCTATATTCTCTCTTTTTTCGGCATAAAGCCGGAGATACTTTTATTTAACCCTTCGGCCGCTTTGCGCCATATTTGGACCGACCTTGTCGCCGCTTTTCAACACCCGAGGTATCTAATGCGCCTCGTACTACATGGTATCTGACTCCAGGTAAATCTTTAACTCGGCCACCCCTGATAAGCACGACGCTGTGCTCCTGTAAATTGTGGCCCTCTCCGCCTATATAAGTCGACACTTCAAATCCATTTGTTAGTCTCACCCTAGCAACTTTCCTAAGAGCAGAATTAGGTTTTTTAGGTGTAGTCGTGTAAACACGAGTACACACCCCACGTTTTTGTGGGCAGGCTTCCAAGGCAGGCACATTTGTCTTCTCTGGCTTTCTTTGTCTTGGCTTCCTCACGAGCTGATTTATTGTCGCCATCTATTCTTCTACCCTTTCGTTTTCTCTTTTAAAAAACCAATTCTGTTCGCCTAAGCGCGATTATTTTTTCGTAAAAAATACAGGCGCCCAATGAAGGACGACCTGCATAGAAGATCGCGAATTTTATTCGCCCCCGATACATGTGTCAACATCCCTATCTAGCTTGAAGCCTTATATTTACTCATCTGAGGTGTTTAAAGCAGCTTTAATTGCCTCTTCAACTTCTTCCGCTGCCATTTCGACATGACCGTCGATACTGGCTGCTCTGCTGGCTTTTCGCTCGCTATGATGGGCTAAACCTGTTCCTGCAGGTATTAATCGACCTACAATAACGTTTTCTTTCAATCCATTTAACGAGTCCCTACTTCCCCGAACTGCTGCTTCAGTGAGTACTCTGGTAGTTTCTTGAAAAGATGCTGCAGATATGAATGATTCTGTCGCCAAAGAAGCTTTTGTAATACCCAGAAGGAGCTGTTCCCACTTCGCTGGTGATTTTTCTTCTTCCAATGCTTTTTCATTCGCATCTAGCACTCTCGCTCTCTCTGCTTGTTCGCCTCGGAGAAGCCTTGTTTCACCTGCATCGGTGATCTCTACCTTTCGAAGCATTTGTCGAATTATCACCTCTATATGTTTGTCATTGATGCCGACTCCTTGCAAACGGTAAACATCTTGGATTTCTTTAACTAAATATTCTGCTAGATCAGTAACCCCTCTCAGGCGTAATATGTCATGAGGATTTAGTTCACCATCTGCTATTACCTCTCCTTTCTCCACATACTCGCCCTCAAAAACATTCACATGACGCCATTTTGGAATGAGAAGCTCATTTTGATCTCCATCCGGATCGGTAATAATAAGTCGCTGTTTGCCTTTTGTGTCCTTGCCGAAACTGACCGTTCCCGTTGCCTCCGCTAAAATTGCTGACTCTTTTGGTTTTCTTGCTTCAAATAAATCCGCTACCCTTGGCAGACCTCCAGTAATATCTCTTGTTTTAGAGGACTCTTGTGGAATTCGCGCAAGTACGTCTCCAATTTTAACCTCTGCGCCATCTGCAACAATTACTATGGCTCCGCCGGGTAGGAAATAATGAGCAGGTAACGTAGTGCCTGGCAAATTCACATCATTTCCTTTGCTATCAAGTAGCTTGACCATTGGTCTCAGATCTTTTCCTTGTGTGGGACGTTGTTTTGCATCGATAATAGCAACAGAAGATAAGCCGGTTACGCTATCTGTTTGTTTCTCAATAGTTACGCCATCAATAAAGTCAACAAATTTAATTGTTCCACCGGTCTCGGTAATAATTGGATGGGTATGGGGATCCCAGTTTGCGACAATTTGGCTACCTTCAACTAAGTCGCCCTCTCGAACTTGTAACTCAGCCCCATATGGAAGTTTGTATCGTTCACGCTCCCTTCCAATATCATCAACAATTACAACTTCACCAGATCTTGAAACTGCTACAAGTTTTCCAGCAGCGTTTTCGATTGTTTTAATGTTGTGTAATTTAATGCTTCCAGCATTTTTTGGTTCAATGCTTGATACCGCTGCTGCTCGAGAAGCAGCTCCACCAATATGGAAGGTTCTCATTGTCAATTGAGTGCCAGGTTCGCCTATTGATTGAGCTGCCATGACGCCTACAGCTTCACCAATATTAACCCTATTGCCTCTCGCTAAATCTCGTCCATAGCACTTTGCACAAATGCCTTGACGAGTATCACAAGTGATTGCAGATCTTACTATAACTTGATCAACTCCAGCTGATTCAAGTTGATCCACTGATTGCTCATCTAACAATACACCTTTATCACAGACGATTTCATCAGAGCCCGGTGCGGTAACAGGTTGAGCTGTAACTCGACCTAAAATTCTTTCTCTCAAGGGCTCTACGACATCACCACCCTCAATAATTGGCATCATTAGTAATCCATTTTCAGTCTCGCAGTTTTGTTCGGTAATTACCAAATCCTGAGCAACGTCTACCAACCTTCGCGTTAAATATCCAGAATTTGCGGTCTTTAAAGCAGTATCTGCTAACCCTTTCCTAGCACCATGAGTAGAAATAAAATACTGTAAAACGTTTAAACCCTCACGAAAATTTGCTGTAATTGGTGTTTCGATTATAGAGCCATCAGGTTTTGCCATAAGGCCCCTCATGCCGGCAAGTTGTCTAATTTGTGCAGCTGAACCTCTGGCTCCAGAATCTGCCATCATATAAATACTGTTAAAGGAATCTTGCTCTTCCTTTTCACCGTCCTTATTTAACACAGATTCTTTTCCTAACTTATCCATCATTGCTCTAGCAATTTGATCGTTCGTATGTGACCAAATGTCAACGACCTTGTTATAACGCTCGCCATTCGTAACTAAACCTGAAGCATATTGATCCTGTATTTCTTTTACTTCTGTTTCGGCCTCTGCAAGTATTTCTGCTTTTGCATCAGGAATCACCATATCATCCAAGCCTATTGATGTTCCCGCCTTCGCGGCTTGAGCAAAACCAAGATACATGAGCTGGTCTGCAAAAATTACGGTATGTTTTAAACCTAGTTGTCTGTAACAAGCATTTACTAATTGTGATATTGCTTTCTTCTTCATATCTTTATTTACAAGTTCAAAAGAAAGTCCACGAGGAACAATATCCCAAAGTATCGCTCTTCCGATTGTTGTGTCTATTACACGATTTGATTCAGTTTCATTTCCGTCTTCATCAAGATTAAATTCATTAATACGAACTTTTACTCTCGCATGAAGCTCCGCTACATTATTCTCATAAGCTCTTCTCGCTTCTGCGACGTTGGCGAGTGACATGCCCTCTCCTTTAGCATTGATTCTTTCACGGGTCATGTAATACAAACCAAGAACAACATCCTGAGTTGGAACAATGACTGGCTCTCCATTTGCGGGTGAAAGCACATTATTCGATGCCATCATCAGAGTTCTTGCTTCCAATTGTGCTTCGATCGATAAAGGCACATGAACTGCCATTTGATCCCCATCAAAGTCTGCATTAAATGCAGTACAAACCAAGGGGTGTAAATTAATAGCTTTACCCTCGACTAAAATAGGCTCAAAAGCTTGTATTCCCAATCTATGAAGCGTTGGCGCTCGATTAAGCATTACAGGATGCTCCCGAATTACTTCCTCAAGAATATCCCAAACTTCTGCAGTTCCTCTTTCAACAAGTTTTTTTGCTGCCTTAATTGTCGTTGCTAAGCCCCGAAATTGTAATTTGGAAAATATAAATGGCTTGAAGAGTTCAAGTGCCATTTTTTTCGGCAGTCCGCATTGGTGTAGTTTTAAAGTAGGACCAACCACTATTACAGATCGTCCTGAATAATCAACACGCTTTCCTAAAAGATTTTGTCTAAATCTTCCTTGCTTGCCTTTTATCATATCCGCTAATGATTTAAGAGGACGTTTATTTGTGCCTGTTATTGCTCTTCCTCTCCGACCATTATCTAAAAGTGCGTCAACAGATTCTTGTAACATACGTTTTTCATTTCTGACAATAATATCTGGAGCAGCAAGATCTAGAAGTCTTTTTAATCGATTATTTCTGTTTATTACTCTCCTATACAGGTCATTCAAATCTGAAGTAGCAAATCTTCCGCCATCGAGAGGCACTAGAGGTCTCAATTCTGGAGGTAAAACTGGTAATACAGTCAAAATCATCCACTCTGGTCGATTTCCAGATACATCGAGTGATTCAAGAAGCTTCAATCTTTTTGCAATCTTTTTAATTTTTGTTTCAGAATTTGTTGCTTCAATCTCTTCACGGAGTCGAGAGATTTCTTTATCCATCTCCAAAGTACGCAATAATTCAAAAACAGCTTCTGCGCCCATTCGAGCATCAAATTCATCCCCATTTTCTTCAATAGCTTCCAAATACTGTTCGTCAGTCAGTAATTGAAATCTCTCCAAAGGGGTCATTCCTGGATCAATCACCACATAGCTCTCAAAGTATAAAACTCTTTCGATATCCCTTAATGTCATATCGAGTAATAAGCCAATCCTAGAGGGGAGTGACTTTAAAAACCAAATATGAGCAACGGGTGAGGCTAGATCAATGTGCCCCATACGCTCTCTTCTTACTTTTGCTAAAGTAACTTCTACGCCACATTTCTCGCAAACTACGCCTCGATGTTTGAGCCGTTTATATTTTCCACATAAACATTCATAGTCGTTTGTAGGGCCAAAGATTTTTGCGCAAAAGAGTCCATCCCTCTCTGGTTTAAAAGTTCTATAGTTAATAGTCTCAGGTTTTTTTACCTCGCCAAATGACCATGACCGGACCATGTCTGAGGATGCCAAACCTATTCTGATAGCGTCAAATTCTTCATTTTGACCCTGTTGTTTTAAAATTTTTAGCAGATCTTTCATGAATCCTGCTCCAGTTCGATATTTATACCCAATGAACGAATTTCTTTTACAAGAACATTAAATGACTCTGGCATACCTGCCTCCATCCTATGATCTCCGTCAACAATATTTTTATACATACGAGTTCTACCATTCACATCATCTGACTTTACCGTTAGCATCTCTTGAAGCGTATAAGATGCTCCATAAGCTTCTAATGCCCAAACCTCCATTTCACCAAATCTTTGTCCTCCAAACTGAGCTTTTCCACCCAAGGGTTGCTGAGTTACTAGACTATATGGGCCAGTGGAACGAGCATGCATTTTGTCGTCTACCAAATGATTTAATTTGATCATATACATGTAACCGACGGTTACCCGGCGTTCAAAAGCTTCTCCTGTTCTTCCGTCAAATAATTGTGTTTGACCATCAACATCTTCACCAGCAAGTTCAAGCATCTGACGAATTTCATCTTCATGCGCACCATCAAATACTGGCGTTGCCATTGGAACTCCACCGCGAAGATTATTTGCCATTTCAAATAATTCTTCTTCAGAAAAACTCTTCAAATCCTCAGTCTTTCCACTGGTGTTATAGACTTTTTCAAGATATGTTCGTAGATCCTTTGCTTTCACTTGTGCATCTAACATTTGACCAATTTTTTCTCCAATTCCTTTTGCAGCAAAACCCAAATGGGTCTCAAGAACCTGTCCAATATTCATTCTTGAAGGCACACCTAATGGATTCAAAACGATATCAACTGGCCTACCCGCCTCATCAAAAGGCATATCTTCAACTGGAACAATCCTAGATATAACTCCTTTATTTCCGTGGCGCCCAGCCATCTTATCGCCTGACTGAATTCTTCTTTTTACAGCAACATATACTTTTACCATTTTCAAAACGCCGGGTGCTAAATCATCACCAGAAGTTAGTTTTCTTTTCTTTTCCTCATAACGTGCCTCAAAATCCTCTCGTTGAGCCGAAACTTGATTTGCAATTGCTTCCAAAGATTTAGCTGCGTCGTCATTTTTTAAACGAATTTCCAACCATTGATCGCGATTTAATTCCATTAAATAATTTTTAGTAATCTTCGAACCGGCATTTAATTCTCCGGGACCCCCATCGGCAACTTTCCCGATAAGCATTTTTTCAACGCGATCAAAAGTATCCTCCTCCATAATTCTGAGCTGATCATCAAGATCTTTACGAACCATAACTAATTCAGATTCTTCAATCTCAAGCGCTCTAACATCTTTTTCTACACCATCTCTTGTGAAAACCCTGACGTCGATTACAGTACCAGCTCTGCTTGACGAAACTCGCGTAGATGTATCTTTGACGTCCGATGCTTTCTCTCCAAATATCGCACGTAGTAATTTTTCTTCTGGTGTGAGTTGAGTTTCACCTTTTGGTGTTACTTTTCCTACTAAGATATCTCCCTCTTTTACTTCTGCACCAACATAAACTATCCCTGAATCATCTAATTTTGCGAGAGCTGCTTCACCAACATTTGGTATATCAGCCGTAATTTCCTCTGGGCCTAGCTTTGTGTCTCTCGCCATACAAGTGACTTCTTCTATATGAATAGTAGTGAAGCGGTCCTCTTTCACTACTTGCTCTGAAATCAAAATTGAATCCTCAAAGTTATAACCATTCCATGGCATGAATGCGATTCTCAAATTTTGCCCAAGAGCCAATTCACCCATATCCGTAGAAGGACCATCCGCCATCACATCACCACGTTCTACAACATCATTTACCATCACCAAAGGTCTTTGGTTAATGCAAGTATTCTGGTTAGAGCGTGTATATTTGGTGAGGTTATAAATATCTACACCCGATTCACCCGCAATAGTTTCATTATCATTGACTCTAACAACTATCCGGGCCGCATCGACTGATTCAATTTTTCCTCCCCTTTTTGCAATCATTGTAACTCCTGAATCGATTGCAACAGCTCTTTCCATACCAGTGCCCACGAGCGGCTTTTCTGCTCTAAGAGTAGGCACTGCCTGTCTCTGCATATTCGCGCCCATCAATGCTCTGTTAGCATCATCATGTTCTAAAAAAGGAATTATTGATGCTGCAACAGAAACAATTTGCTTGGGAGACACATCCATATATTCAATGGTATCTGGGGCTGCCAGTGTAAATTCATTTTGATGCCTAGAGGACACTAAATCATCAGAGAATTTTCCATTCTTATCTAGACTCGCATTTGCCTGAGCTATGACAAATCGCCCCTCCTCTATGGCAGATAAGTAATCCACTTTATTAGTGACCTTACCTTTTTCAACTTTTCGGTAAGGTGTCTCTAAAAATCCATACTTATTGGTTCTTGCGTACACAGCAAGAGAATTAATCAGGCCAATGTTTGGCCCTTCAGGCGTCTCTATCGGACACACTCTTCCATAATGAGTTGGATGAACATCTCTTACTTCAAATCCTGCTCGCTCTCGAGCTAACCCACCTGGCCCTAGAGCAGATACTCTTCGCTTATGTGTAACTTCAGAAAGAGGGTTATTTTGGTCCATAAATTGTGATAGTTGTGATGAACCAAAAAATTCTTTTATAGCCGCAGAAACTGGTTTTGCATTAATCATTTCTTGCGGCATGAGCCCTTCACTTTCCGCTAAGCTAAGACGCTCTTTCACCGCTCGCTCTACTCTTACCAAGCCAACACGGAATTGATTTTCTGCCATTTCCCCGACGCAACGAACACGACGATTGCCAAGATGATCTATGTCATCTACAACGCCGTTACCGTCTCTTATGTCAACAAGTGTTTTTAATACATCAAGAATGTCCGAACTTTCCCCATGTTCTGCGATCCTAGATTTTCCATCCTCATCACCGCGTGTCCCGTAGTACTTATGATCGTAAAGAATCCCAGCGCCCTCCGCTGCATCCCTACCTAACCTCCTGTTAAATTTCATTCTTCCAACGGCAGAAAGATCATATCGATCTTCAGTAAAAAATAGGTTATGAAAAAGATTTTGTGCAGCTTCTTTTGTTGGGGGCTCTCCTGGTCTCATCATTCTATAAATTTCAACCATAGCCTCTAAAGCGTTGCTAGTAGGATCTATCCGAAGGGTATCGGAAATATAAGGACCATGATCCAAGTCATTTGTAAAAATAGTATGGATTTCTTTTGCCCCATTTTCAATTAAGGTGTTTAATAAGTCCTCTGTAAGCTCCTCGTTAGCACTCGCTAAAAGTTCACCAGTATCCTTATCTATAACGTTATCTGCTAAGGTTTTTCCAATAAGATATTCTTGAGGTACTTCAAGTTTTTTTACATTTGCTTTTTCAAGCTGTTTGATGTGTCTAGCAGTTATTCGTTTTCCGGCTTCAACTATTACCGTCTTTTTTGCTTTTATGGCAAAGGTTGCTGTTTCGCCACGAAGTCGGGAGGGAACAAGTGTAAGCTCAATTTTCTTTTTGCTAAAAACAAATGTATCTTTTTCAAAAAATAAATCGAGTATTTCTTCTGTTTCGTAACCTAATGCTCTCAACAAAATAGTTGCAGGAAGTTTCCTGCGCCGATCTATCCTTACATAAACCATATCTTTTGGGTCAAATTCAAAGTCTAGCCAAGAACCCCTATATGGAATGACTCTAGCTGAAAACAGAAGTTTACCTGATGAATGTGTTTTTCCTTTATCGTGATCGAAAAAGACACCTGGAGATCGGTGCAATTGAGAAACAATTACTCTTTCGGTTCCATTTATTATAAAAGTTCCATTATTAGTCATGAGCGGCATCTCGCCCATATATATCTCTTGTTCTTTTATATCCTTTACCTGTTTCGTCCCTACCGGAGCATCTTTATCAAAAATAATTAAACGAACTAATACTCTCAACGGGGCTGCGAAAGTGGCGCCACGCTGTTGACACTCTCTTTCATCAAAAACTGGCTCTCCCAATCTATAATGAACGTATTCTAAGGCAGCATTTCCAGAGTAACTTTCAATCGGAAAAACAGAATGAAAAGCAGCGTGCAAACCATGTGGCTCTCTCATATCTGGATCGGCATCTGCTTGCAGAAACCCTTTATAAGAATCCAATTGTGTTGCAAGTAAAAATGGAACGCCCAATATGCTTGGTCGTTTGCCAAAATCTTTTCTTATACGTTTCTTCTCAGTGAACGAATAGGCCATTCTTGCTATTCTCCATCTTTAGCGATATAACTTTGCATGCAGCAACCGCTGTAAAACCGTTCTTGGAATACGATTTAATCGTTACTCCAACCCCTAATAGCATCAACATTCAAATAAATTTCGGCCAACAGCGTACCCGCTGCCAGCCTATTTTTATTGAAATAAAAATCAATTTCTTACTTCAAAGCTACAGTTGCGCCTGCTTCTTCCAATGCTTTTTTTGCTTCTTCGGCATCTTCTTTCGAAATAGCCTCTTTCAGAGTAGTAGGAGCTCCTTCAACGGACTCCTTTGCTTCTTTGAGGCCGAGCCCTGTCACGCCGCGAACAGCTTTTATTACCGCAACCTTGTTATCGCCAAAACTCTCTAGTACCAGGTCAAACTCTGTCTTTTCTTCTGCGGCTGCAGCAGTTTCTCCACTTGCTCCCGGAGCAGCGACTGCTACTGCTGCTGCTGCTGTTACCCCAAATTTCTCTTCCATTGCCTCGATTAATTCGACAACATCCATTACGGACATATTAGCAATTGCCTCTAAGATATCTTCTTTAGACATCGTATTCTCCAATTATTTTTTCAATTTATAAGAAATAGTTTTCACTTAAGCTGCATCCTTAGAATCTTTGATAGATACAACCGTTCGCACCAACTTACCTGGTACTTCATTTAAAGTTTGCGCCAATTTTGTTACTGGTGCCTGCATAACTGACATAAGCATCGAAATAGCTTGGTCGTAAGTTGGCATGCTGGCTAAAATATCAAGTTGTGTGGCATCTAATTGTTTGCCACCAATTGCCAACATAGTTACTTTCAAATTTTCATGATCTTTAGCAAACTCTTTTATTACTCGACCAGCAGCGCCCGGATCTTCTTTAGAAAATGCCAGTACTAAAGGACCCGAGAGGCCATCCATCAAGCACTCAAAGTCAGTCCCTTCAATAGCGCGACGCGCTAAAGAGTTCTTAACGACCTTCAAGTAAACACCATTATTACGAGCTTCCGACCTTAGTTGGGTCATTTCTGACACACTCAGGCCTCTATACTCTGCAGCTACAGCTGAAAATGCGCTGCTAGCGACATTCGCTACCTCGTCAATAACAGCTTCTTTCTGTTCCCTATTTAACGCCAATGTATTTTCCTCCCGAAAACAAAAGGACGGCCAGTCCTAGTTTTGATTAGATTTATTTTCTAATCCTCCAACACATCGTTCTCGGAATTTTATCCAATTACGAAGCACTATTTACGCAGGAAATTAAGTTGCAAGTTCTCACAACACCCACGGTCTTCAATAGCAACCAAATAATATTGGTGCTCCAAAGTTCCAAAATTAATTGACCTTAAAATCAATCAATTGATATTCAATGTAGTTTGATCAACTGTTAGCCCAGGCCCCATCGTTGATGAAACAGTAATCTTTTTTAAATAAATACCTTTTGCAGCACTAGGCTTTAATTTTTTTAATTCGTTAATTAGCGCCTCTAGGTTTTTGATTAGCTCATCTGGCTTGAAACCCGATTTTCCAATGGAGGCGTGAATAATTCCTGCTTTATCTGTTCTAAATCTCGCTTGGCCAGATTTCGCATTCTGAACTGCCGTACCAACATCCGCAGTAACTGTTCCAAGCTTTGGGTTCGGCATCAAGCCTCTTGGGCCAAGTATTTGGCCAAGTTGGCCAACAACTCTCATAGCATCTGGGGAAGCAATCACTACATCAAAATTCATATTTCCCTTCTTTACATCCTCAGCTAGCTCATCCATACCAATAATATCTGCACCTGCTTTTTGTGCGGCTTCTGCATTGGGGCCTTGTGTAAATACTGCAACACGTACCTCTTTGCCGGTTCCAGAAGGAAGTAATGCAGACCCTCTTACGACCTGATCTGATTTTCTGGGATCCACACCTAAATTTACAGAAACATCGATGCTTTCCTTAAATTTTAAATTTGACAGCTCATTGAGCAGTGCGAAAGCCTCTTCAGCTGGATATTGTTTTTCTCTATCTACCTTTCCGGCAATAAACTTTTGTCTTTTGGTCGACTTTGCCATCAATCCATCCCTTCAACATTAAGGCCCATAGATCTGGCCGAACCTGCAATAGTTTTAACTGCTGCATCTAAATCACTTGCTGTCAAATCTGCATCTTTTGTTTTTGCTATTTCTTCTAGCTGAGATCGCGATACTGTTCCGACTTTCTCAGTATTTGGACGACCTGATCCTTTTTTTAATCCAGCAGCTTTTTTCAAAAGTATTGAGGCTGGCGGAGTTTTCATTTCAAAAGTAAAAGACTTATCACTATACACAGTGATTACCACTGGAACTGGCATATCTTTTTCTGTCTGCTGCGTTTGAGCATTAAAAGCTTTACAAAATTCCATGATGTTGACGCCATGCTGGCCCAAGGCTGGGCCCACAGGGGGGCTTGGATTTGCAGATTGAGCTGGAACCTGCAACTTTATGTAAGCGTCTACTTTTTTAGCCATCTAATACCTCGATTGGGTTCGAACGATTGAGTCACCCTCAACCTCCCCTAAAAACTTTAAATTTCGAAAGCTCTAAAGAATGATATCAAACTTAACCTTTCTCTACCTGCCCAAATTCTAAATCAACCGGAGTTGAGCGACCAAATATCAAAACAGAAACTTTCAGTCTTGACTTGTCATAATCAACCTCTTCCACAACTCCATTAAAGTCATTAAAAGGTCCATCTGTGACCCTGACAACCTCTCCGGGCTCAAATAGTACTTTCGGCCGTGGCTTTTCAACTCCTTCTTGCATTCTTTGCAATATTGAATCAGCCTCTCGATCGGTAATGGGTGCTGGCTTGTCTCCCGTACCGCCAATAAAGCCCATAACCTTCGGAACGCCCTTCACTAAATGCCATGCCTCATCAGTCATCTCCATTTGAACTAACACATATCCAGGGAAAAATTTCCTTTCGCTTCTCCGTTGCGATCCACCGCGCATTTCAACTACCTCTTCGGTGGGTACCAAAATTTCACCAAATAATTCTTGTTTACCTGCACGTTCAATGCGTTCAACAAGCGATTTTTTCACTGCTGATTCGAATCCCGAGTAAGCATGCACAACATACCAACGCCTAGCCATATTAAGTTTGCCCCGTTGCCAAACGCACAGCCCAAAAAAGCACTGAGTCTACCGCCCACAAAAATATTGCTACAATTAAGACAGCAATTACCACAATTAAAAGGGTCTGCAAGGTTTCTTGTCGGGTCGGCCAAACTACCTTCCTAACTTCAGTACGAGAATCTACTGCAAACCGCCAAATACTGCGACCCAAAGGGGTCTGCACTACTACTACTGTTGCTAAAACAACGACCCCAAGTAGGCCCAAAAGTCTCACCCATGTGGCTTGATCTTCAAATTGATAAAAACCAAATATACCTGCTACCAAAAGGGCTATGGCCACGAGCAGTTTCACCATGTCTAACACAGCTTATTTTTCCCTCATCGATCAAACATTTTGCTAATTGTCTATCAAAATTGGCAGGCCAGGAGGGACTTGAACCCCCAACCTGCGGTTTTGGAGACCGCTGCTCTACCAATTGAGCTACTAGCCTTCTTCATCAAATGAATCTAAACATTAAAAGTTGACCCATTCGCCCTTTTTGCAATCGGTCATTCAATAATCTTTGCAACTACACCGGCTCCAACCGTGCGGCCACCCTCGCGAATTGCAAATCGCAAGCCTTCGTCCATTGCAATTGGTGC
>MDTD01083053.1_pt1 | contig 15446 bp, 23 predicted proteins | sample 811221 | NCBI WGS metagenome assembly MDTD01 (sample SAMN05326646, study PRJNA326480) | marine metagenome | isolation source: seawater | place: Pacific Ocean: South West | collected 2011
CCATGTTTGTATAAATATTTCATATTATACTATAATTCTACCACAAATTAAATAAATAACAAAATGGTGCGGTCGAGAAGACTCGAACTTCCACAGGAATTTAATCCTACAACGACCTCAACGTTGCGCGTCTACCAGTTCCGCCACGACCGCAAATTATTTATTCATTCAAATTCCAATATTACTTGATCAACCTCTAAACTATCGCCACTATTTGATTTAATAGTTTTAATTTTAGCATTTTTTTCTGATCTAATAATATTTTCCATTTTCATGGCTTCAATTATAGCTAATGGTTGATTTTCTTCAACAGTATCACCTTCTTCAACTAAAATTGAGGTTAATAATCCAGGCATTGGTGATAATAATAGGTTAGATGTATCTTCTTTTTTTCGTGGTATCATAAGTTTATTCAACTCAGCATGTCTATCAGTAAAAACGTTTAATTCAACTTCAAATCCTTTATGATTTAAAATCAATTTTGGACCATTTCTCTGAAGTGCAAAATATAATAATTTATTCTCAATAATAACAGAAACTAAGGGGTGCCCAATTTTCCAATTACTTTTCAAGTTGTAATACTTTTTACCAACATAAATATCATAACTTTTATTAAAATTATTAAAGGTAATTGTTGTATCTTTTAAGCCAAAACTACCAATTACATTCCATTTATTACTTATACGTCTATGAAAACCTTTTAACTGGTTTGAAATGGATGCTGCTCTACACATGTATTGAAAATTAATAAAGGTCGCAACTGCAAATAACTCGTTGTAATCCTTTATATTAGCTAGGTTTGAATGATATCCATCAGGATAATTTTCAGAAATAAATGCTGTTGAAAAATTGCCTGTAACAAATTCATTTTTTTGAAGAATATTTGATAAAAAGTTTTGGTTTGTTTGGACTCCCTCAATTAAATAACGGTCTAACGCATTTATCATTTCAGAAATAGCCAGAATTCTAGTTTTAGCAAATGTACACAATTTTGATATCATAGGGTCATAGAACATACTAATTTCTGATCCTTCAACAACTCCTGAGTCAATCCTAATATTTTTACTTGATGGCTCAATATATCTAGTAAGTCTTCCAATCGATGGTAAAAAATTTCTACTTGAATCCTCAGCGTAGATTCTACATTCAATTGCCGATCCATTAAACGTCACATCACTTTGATTTATATTTAGCTTTTCTCCATAAGCAACTCTAATCATCTGCTCAACAAGATCAATATTTGTAATTAATTCAGTAACTGGATGCTCTACTTGAAGCCTTGTATTCATTTCTAAAAAATAAAAATTTTTATTTTTATCAACTACAAATTCAACAGTACCTGCAGAGTAATATCCCACTGCTTTAGATAATTTAATAGCCTGATCAACCATTTTTTTTCTTAAAGTACTATCTACAAATGGACTAGGTGCTTCTTCTATAACCTTTTGATGTCTCCTCTGAATAGTACATTCTCTTTCACCTAAATGAATAAAATTACCAAACTGGTCACCTAATATTTGAATTTCTATGTGTCTGGGAAATTCTATAAATTTTTCAATAAAAACTCTATCATCACCAAAACTAGCCTTTGCTTCGTTTATTGCAGAATTAAAATTTTCATTTAACTCTTTTTCATCAAAAGCAACTCTCATTCCCTTACCACCTCCTCCAGCAGAGGCTTTAATTATTACAGGAAAACCAATTTTTTTTGCCTCTTTTATTGCACTATCTAAGCCATCAATAATATCTAAGCCACCTGGAACAAGATTAACTCCTGCAGTTTTAGCAATTTTCTTTGATTGGATTTTATCACCCATTGAGGCTATTGCTTCACTCGGAGGACCAATAAAAACTTTACCAATTTTATTTATTTCGTCTCTAAAATTTACATTTTCTGATAAAAAACCATATCCAGGATGTATTGCATCAGAATTAGTCTTCTTGACAGCTTTAACTATCTTATCAATACTTAAATATGATTCAGCAGATGTTTGCCCACCTAAATTTAAGCATTCATCAGCTAAATTTGAATGAGGAGCATTTATGTCTGAATCAGAACAAACAGCAACAGTTTTTATTCCTAGCTTCTTGGCTGTTTTAATGATTCTGCAGGCTATTTCACCTCTATTTGCAATTAAAATTTTTGAAAACATTTATTAACTCTACAATTACTAAAGTGGAATATTGTCGTGTTTTTTCCATGGATTAGTTAATTTTTTATTTTTAAGCATTTCTAATGATCTACAAATTCTTTTTCTTGTAGTATTAGGCATTATAACATCATCAATAAAACCTCGGCTTCCAGCTATAAATGGGTTCGCAAGTCTCTCTCTATATTCATTTGTTTTTTTCTCAATTTTCTTTTCGTCACCAAGCTCTCCTCTAAAAATAATTTCTACCGCGCCTTTCGGTCCCATAACAGCAATTTCTGCTTGTGGCCACGCATAATTAACGTCACCTCTCAAATGCTTAGAGCTCATTACATCATAGGCACCACCGTATGCTTTCCTAGTTATAACAGTAATTTTAGGAACAGTCGCCTCAGCAAAAGCAAACAATAACTTAGCACCATGTTTAATTATTCCATTATATTCTTGAGATGTTCCTGGAAGAAATCCTGGAACATCAACAAAAGTGATAATTGGAATGTTAAAGCAATCACAAAATCTTACAAATCTAGCTGCTTTTCTAGCAGAATTATTATCTAAACAACCTGCTAGTACCATTGGTTGATTTGCTACAATCCCTATTGGTGAGCCACTCATTCTTGCAAAACCTGTTATTATATTTGCTGCATAATCTGACTGTAACTCAAAAAAGTCTCTATCATCTACAACCTTAGTGATTAATTCTTTCATATCATATGGTTTATTAGGATTATCAGGAATAAGTGAATCTAGAGAAAATTCTAGTCTATCCGCAGGATCCTCAGACTGTCTTACTGGAGGTAATTCTTTATTAGAGGAAGGTAAAAAACCCATAAATCTTCGTAATTGAAATAGAGCTTCAACATCATTTTCAAAGGAAAGGTCAGCAACACCAGATTTTTTTGTGTGAGTAGATGCACCACCAAGTTCTTCATGACTTACTTCTTCATGAGTAACTGTTTTTAATACGTCTGGACCAGTAACAAACATATAAGATGTATCTTTGACCATGAAAATAAAATCAGTCATTGCAGGACTATAAACAGCACCACCAGCACAAGGTCCCATAATCACAGATACCTGGGGTATAACTCCAGATGATAATACATTTCTTTGAAAAACTTCTGCATACCCTGCTAAAGAAGAAACACCCTCTTGAATTCTAGCACCACCAGAATCATTCAATCCTATTACTGGAGCTCCAACCTGCAAGGCCTTATCCATAATTTTGCAAATCTTCTCTGCATGAGATTCTGATAATGAGCCCCCAAAGACAGTGAAATCTTGGCTAAATACAAATGTTAATCTACCATTAATAGTTCCATAACCCGTGACAACACCGTCACCAGGTACTTTTTGTTTTTCCATTTCAAATTCAGAACAACGATGTTCTACAAACATGTCCCATTCTTCAAATGTCCCTGGATCAAGTAAGATTTCAATTCTTTCTCTAGCTGTAAGCTTGCCCTTCTTATGTTGACTTTCTTGTCTTTTTTCTCCACCACCAGCTACTGCTAATTTTCTTTTGTAATCAAGTTTTTTTAAAATTTCTCTCATAATAATCTTTTATTTTATACTCAATACTATAAACTAATTAACTAATATTTTTAAAGAAATTTGAAATATTTTTTATTGATTCAAGATAATTATCATTTATCTTTTTTTGCTCGTCTACAAGCCCCCAGTTTTTTTGTTGATAAATTGATTCAATATTAGATAATTCAAATAATTTTTTAGATAATATTCTCTTATTCAAAAAAAAATAACTCAAAATTACTGATTTTGTAATTCCAGAAAGTTTATATAAGACAGTAATCTTAAAATTATCTAAATCGTTAAGGTATTTAATAAATTTTTTAACATTAAGGTTTTCTTGCTTTGAAATAATATTGTTAAGTAAACAAAAACTTATTTTGAATTTATTTGAAAATTTATCTATGTAACTATTAAATTTTTTATCCATTTCTTTGTTTAAAGGTATAGTCGTAGAAACTCTGTAAAGTGTATTATCATAATCAAGCATTCTTAAAATATTATTTATAATATTAACATTGTCATACTCGGTTAAATTACATGAAAATAGAGTTAGATTTAAAATTGAGAACTGATTTTTTTTTTTTATTTCCATTTCATTTACTAATTTTTTTGCATGTGAAAGATTTTTTCCATATAAATATTTTTTATTTGGTGTTTTTAATTTTTTATTATTCTTTAAAATATAAAATTTTTTTTTTTCTTCAATTATCGAATACATGTTTTTTTAAATTTTTGAATAATCTAAAGTAATATTATTTTGTTCTAAAATTCTTTTAAAGTAGACTGGAAGATCAGCTCTTATAATAATTTTTTCACCATCCAAACTGTTAAATTCAGTTTTGAATGCATGCAAAAAAAGTTCATCATTAATTTTTTTTTTTTCAGAAGGTTTTATAAACTTTGTTTCACCAAGAATTGGCATGCCTTTTAAAAAAAAATGTTTTCTAATTTGATGTTTTCGTCCGGTTAATGGATTAATTTTTACTAATGATAAATTTTTAGAAGTAAATAAAGTTTCATATAATGTCATAGCATCCGACTCTTTGTATTTATTTATAATTGGGATATCAATCTTACCTTTAGTTCTTAAAACCTTCCCACTAAGTACGGCTAAGTATGTTTTTTTTATTTTCTTATTTTTAAATAAGTCCCCAGCAAAGGCAGCAGATTTTAAACTTCTAGCTAAAATTAAAATTCCAGACGTTTGCTTATCTAATCTGTGTATTAATTTTGGCTTTTCTTTAGCTGAAAATCTTAATCCCTCCAGAATACCATCTACATTTATTTTTACTTTGGTACCACCTTGAACTGCAATACCACTGGGTTTATTTATAGCAATGTAATTTTTATCTTTATATATAAGCCAAGATCTTATTATTCTTTTATATTTTTCACTTATATAATTATTAGTCTGTTCTTCTGACTGAAGATCAAGGTTTTTATTTATTCGTATAATATCATCTAAACATAGACTATATGAGTTTTTTACCTTTTTTCCATTAACTTTAATTAATCCTTTTCTGAGAAGTGTGCAAACATATGGATATGAGAGGGACTTAAATTTTTTTTTTAAATAATAATCAATTCTTGTGTTTTTAAAACTAGTTTCTACTTTCCATTCTGCAAAAATAGAAGAATTCATATTATTAAAAAAAACTATTTTTCTTTTTTTGGAGTTTCTTTTTCTGAAGTTTTTTCTTGAATGGAATCATTTTTTATTTCTGGGGGAGGTACTGCTACTTCTTTTTCAACTTTGTTTTCTACTAAATTATCTTTATTTTTATCTTCTAATATTTTTCGTTGTCTATCTATTAATCCCTTTGCATTTAAATCTCTATCTACTAATTCAACAATAGCCATAGGAGACGAATCACCACTTCTAAAACCAGCTTTTAAAACTCTTACATACCCTCCATCCCTATTACTGTATCTTTTTGCAAGGACATCAAAGACTTTAGTCACTATATTATTATCCCTTAAAATAGAGAAAACTTTTCTTTTTGAATGTATAGAATTTTTTTTACCAAAAGTAAGAATTTTTTCTACATACGGCCTTAAATCTTTTGCTTTAGGCAGAGTTGTTTTAATCTGTTCATTAACTAAAAGTGATTTAGACAGGTTTTTTAATAAAGAAATTCTATGGCTAGTTTTTCTGTTTAATTTTCTCTTTGCAATATTATGTCTCATCAATCATTCCTAATATGGATCTTCTAGTTTTTTTCTAATCTCTTCTATATTTTCAGGAGGCCAACCTTCAATTTTCATTCCTAATTCAAGATTCATTGTGGTCAAAATCTCTTTGATTTCGTTAAGTGATTTTCTACCAAAATTTGGTGTCCTAAGCATTTCTGACTCAGATTTTTGAACAAGATCACCAATATAAATTATTTCATCATTTTTTAAACAATTTGCCGATCTAACTGATAATTCTAATTCTTCAACTTTTCTTAATAAATTAACATTTAAAGTTGGCTCTTCTGCTTGAACAGCTGATGGTTCTTCAACAGGTTCATCAAAGTTTATAAACATTTTAAGTTGTTCATCTATTATTCTAGCAGCAAAAGCAACAGAATCTTCTGGAATAACCGATCCATTTGTTTCAATAGTCATTATTAACTTGTCATAGTCTGTTACTTGACCAACTCTAGAGTTTTCAACTCTGAATGAAACTCTTCTTACTGGAGAAAAAAATGAATCAATAAAAATAGTTCCCAGAGGTGAGTCGTCTTGATGATGTTTGACAGCTGGAACATAACCTTTACCCTCTTCTACTTGTAATATTATGTTTACATTTGCCTTTGAATCAAGCGTACAGATATGGAGATCTTTATTTAAAACCTCCACATGTGCTCCACAGTCAATATCACCTGCTTTGATTTCTTTTGGACCTTGGGATTTAATAAAAATTTTTGTTGCTTCAACGTCATTCATTTTTAAAGCTAATTGTTTTACATTAAGAATGATCTCAGTTACGTCCTCAATAACTCCTGGAATAGATGTAAATTCATGTGTGATTCCTTCAACTTTGATCGAGGTTACTGCTGCCCCCCTAATAGAAGAAAGTAGAACTCTTCTTAGCATATTTCCTAAGGTTTGACCATAACCACTCTCAAGAGGTTCAGCTACAAGTTGTGCGTAAGTTTGACTTTCTTTATCTTTAACAAAGTCTATTTTTTTTGGTTTTATGAGTTCTTTCCAATTTTTATTAATCACGAATACATCCTTTTTCTAAATTTATAAAATAATCTCTAAAAAAACTAAACCCTTCTTTTTTTAGGAGGTCTACAACCATTATGAGGTATTGGAGTTATGTCTTTAATTATAGTAATATTTAACCCTGTAGAACCGAGTGCTCTTATTGCAGATTCTCTTCCATTTCCAGGACCTTTAATAATAATTTCTATATTTTTCATTCCATGTTCCATTGCCTTTTTAGCGGCTTCTTCTGCAGCCAATTGAGCAGCAAAAGGTGTTGATTTTCTAGAACCCTTAAAACCTTTGTTACCTGATGAGCTCCAGGAAATTGTATTACCTACTGAATCAGTAATGGTTATTATAGTATTATTAAAAGTTGAATTTATATGAGCAACCCCAGAGGGCACGTTTTTTTTAGTCTTTTTCTTTTTTGAATCTTTAGAAACCATATTTTTTAACTTGCTTTTTTCTTACCAGCGATTGGTACAGCTTTTCCTTTTCTAGTTCTTGCATTAGTATGAGTTCTTTGACCTCTAACGGGAAGTTTGTTTCTATGCCTAAGTCCTCTGTAACACCCTAGATCAGTCAATCTTTTAATATTATTGGAAACTTCTCTTCTAAGATCACCTTCAACAATAAAATCTTTATCAATACATTCTCTAATCTTAATAATTTCATCCTCAGAAAGTTGATTAACCCTTTTATTTTTATCAACATTAGTTGCTATACAAATTTTCTTTGAAAATTTTGGACCTATACCGTAGATATATCGTAATGCTATTTCCAATCTCTTGTTGCTTGGAACGTTAACACCTGCTATTCTTGCCACATCAATTCCTTTGAAATATAAATTTGGATTATATTTTTTTTTTTTTCTAAGTCAACAGTATCTAGCTAATAATATCATTAATTTTTTTACTTACCTGCTCTATAGAACTCATTCCATCAACCCTGGATAGTAAACTCTTTTCTTCATAGTATTTAACAATAGGAAAAGTATTTTCTTTATAAACCTCTATCCTATTTAGAAGGGTTTCCAAGTTATCGTCTTGCCTTTTATTTTTTATATCAGATTCACTTATCCTAGATCTGATTCTATCTTCTAAAATATCAAATTTAACATCAATTAAAATAGCATTATCTAAATCTAGTGAGATTTTACTAAGAGAATCATCAAGAACTTTAGCTTGACTAATATTTCTTGGAAAACCATCAAAAACCACATTATTGTGTTTTAACTCCTCCATTTTTTTTATAATAAGTTCAATTACAATTTCATCAGAAACTAATTCTCCCTTTTTCATTATATCTAAAATTTTTTTGCCGTACTTCGAATTTTTATCTTCAGTTTCATTTCTTAAAAGATCTCCAGTGGATAATTGTTTAAAATTTAAATTATCTACTAAAATTCGTGACTGAGTACCTTTTCCACAGCCTGGGGGTCCTAACAACACAATTTTTTTCATCTTCTTGATCTTAAACTTGATTTTTTTATTAAACCTTCGTATTGGTGAGCAAGAAGATAAGATTGGATTTGTGTTACAGTATCCATTGTAACACTTACAACAATTAGCAAGCTTGTTCCACCAAAGTAGAAAGGAACTTTATATTTCGATATTAAAAGTTCTGGTAATAAACATACCATTGAAAGATATAAAGCACCTAGAACTGTCAATCTAGTTAAGACATAATCTAAATATTCTGCGGTGTTTTCCCCTGGACGAATACCCGGAACGAATCCACCATATTTTTTTAAATTATCGGCAGTATCTTTAGGGTTAAAAACAATTGCTGTGTAAAAAAATGCAAAAAAAGCTATCATCGATATATATAATGTAAGATAAACAGGATGCCCTCTACTTAAAAAAACACTTAAAGTATTTAACCAATCTGGTCCACTACCGGCATTAAAGCTTACAAAAGTTATTGGAAGGAGCAACAATGAACTCGCAAAGATTGGTGGTATCACTCCGGCTGTATTTATTTTCATAGGAAGATGTGATGAATCAGCTGCTCTACCTCCCGATCCTGGTTGTCTCTTAGGATATTGAATAAGTATCCGTCTTTGAGCTCTTTCAATAAAGACCATAAATGCAATCACAGAAACTGACATAATCATCAGGAAAACTATAAATAATGTAGATAAAGCTCCAGTTCTCCCTAGCTCAAAAGTTGTACTTAAAGCTAAAGGTAGTTGAGAAACAATTCCTGTGAAAATAATTAAAGAAATCCCATTACCAATTCCTCTTTGAGTAATTTGTTCTCCAAGCCACATTAAAAACAATGTGCCTGAGACAAGAGTAGAAACAGTTAAAAACCTAAAAAACATACCTGGTTCCATAACTGCTTGAATACCCTGACTATTGGACATATTTTCAATACCAACAGCAACACCATATCCTTGAACAGTTGCTAACAGAACAGTTCCGTAGCGTGCATATTGATTTATCTTTTTTCTTCCTAATTCACCTTCTTTCTTTAGTTGTTCAAGTTGTGGTGAAATAACAGTTAAAAGCTGCATTATAATACTAGCTGAAATATATGGCATTATGTTAAGTGCAAAAATGGTCATTCTACCAAGTGCGCCCCCCGCAAACATATCAAACATTCCAAGAATACCACCAACGTTTCTTTCAAAGACTTTTTCTAGAGCTACTGGATCAATGCCAGGAAGAGGAATATATGAACCAATTCTATAAACAATTAAAGCTAGTAATGTAAAAATTATTCTCTTTTTTAAATCTTCAGCTTTAGCTATTGAGCCTAGGTTGATTCTTGATGCAAGTTGTTCAGAAACTGATGCCATACTTTATTATTCTTTTTTTGTTGGTTTTTTTTCTCTTGTTTTATTCGTTTTTATTTTCTGAGAAGTTTTATTTGGTGAACTTTTAACTTTTATCTTTTTAATATTTTCTTTATCTTTCAGTAGTTTGGAACTATCTTCATTTTTTTTTGAAACATTCTTATCTTTACTAGTTTTATTGTCGTCTTTTCCTTTTTTATCAAGACTTTTATTTTCTTTGTTTTTATCTTTCAAAGATTTTTCTTTTACAAAGTTGACTATATTAACATCACCACCTACCCTTTTAAATTCTTTTAGAGCATTTGCTGAAACTGCATGTGCTTCAATTGTGAGATTTGACTTGAGTTTATCACCTAGTAAAATTTTTAAACGTGTGTTTTTTTTTGACTTTGTTAATGTAACTAAATCAGACAAAGAAACTTTAGATTTCTCTTTAATAATTTTTTTTTCTAAAAGTTCGTTAAAAAAATTTGTATTTACTACAACTTTACGAAATTTTTTTATTGTTTTAAACCCATGCTTAGGCATTCTCATGTGTAATGGCATTTGACCACCCTCAAAACCATTAATTGAAACTCCAGATCTAGATTTTTGTCCTTTCATTCCTCGCCCCGCAGTCTTTCCATAACCAGAGCCTATACCTCTACCAACTCTTTTTCTTTTTTTATAATTTTCATTTTTTAATTCATTAAGTTTCATTTTGTATCCTTTAGTTCAACCTCTACTAAGTGTTTAACTTTATTTATCATCCCTTTTATTGAAGGTGTATCCTCTAATATTCTCTCCCTATTAATCTTATTTAAGCCTAAACTAATTAATATTTTTTTTTGGATTGACTTACGACCAATTGGACTTCGAATTTGTTTAACTTTAATTTTTTGCATCTGAACTCTCTTGATCACTTTTTCTTCTCTTAGTAATGTCATTAATTTTCAATCCTCTTCTATAGGCAATAATCTTAGGAGAGGAAGCATCTTTCAATGCTTGGAAAGTAGCTCTAATCATATTATGAGGGTTTGATGTTCCGACTGATTTTGCAACTATATCTTGGATTCCTAAGGCTTCAAATACAGCCCTCATTGGTCCCCCAGCGATGACACCTGTACCAGAAGGAGCACTCCTTAAATAAACTTTACCTGAATCATATCTTCCATGAATATCGTGATGAAGAGTTCTTCCTTGTCTTAAAGGTACCCTTATCATATTATTTTTTGCCTCATCCGTAGCTTTTTTTATTGCTTCGGGCACTTCTTTAGCTTTGCCTTTTCCGTGCCCTACCATTCCATTACCGTCTCCAACAACGACTAAAGCTGCAAAACTAAAACGTCTCCCGCCTTTTACAACTTTAGCTACTCTATTGATACTTACAAGTTTTTCTAATAAATCACCATTATCAGGATCTGAGTCTGTAAGTTTCTTCTTCTCAACAGCATCATCCTTTACTGAATCTGTTTTAGTATCCTTTTTTTTTACAGGTACCTTTTTTAAAATTTTTCTATTTTCTGAGGAGCTATCCTTATCTTTAGATTTACTGGATTTATTGTTATTTACAGAAACCTTTTCATTTGTGGAATCTTTTTCAACTGATTCAACTTTTTTATCAGTATTTTCATTTTCCTTTAGATTAGTATTTTTTTTAGAATCAGAGATTATTTCTGCTTTCTTAATATCAGTTTTTGTAACTACTTCTGAAGCCATTTTGTCTGATGTATCATTAGTTTTTTTATCAATTTCACTTTTTGTTTTCGAAGAAGATAGATCTTTTTTATCAGATTTTTTCATATCTGCAGAAACATCATCAATATTTTTTTTTTTATCATCAGTCATGTTTTTTTTCCGTTAAAATTTTATTCCTTTAGATCTTACACCCATTGCTAACTCTTTGACTCTTCCATGGTATAAATAATTTCCTCTATCAAAAAGAATTTTGTCTTTGATACCTTTTTTTAAAATCTTTTCACCAATAATTTCACCAACCTTAAATGCTATATCCTTATGTTTAATCTTTTCATCACCTATTGATTTGTCATGAGAAGATGATGAAACCAAAGTTAATCCCTTTGAATCATCAATTAACTGCCCATAAATATGTTTATTTGACCTAAAGACCGATAATCTTAGATTTTCAGATTTTTTAAGTTTTAGTCTTGTTCTATTTGCTCGTCTAGCAGAATCTTTTTTCTTATTCATCATTTTTTCTTACCTTCTTTTCTTCTAATATACTCATCTTTGTATTTAACCCCTTTACCTTTAAAAGGTTCAGGTTTTCTGAATTCTCTGATATTAGCTGCAACCTGTCCAACTCTTTGCTTATCGATACCTGATACTTTTATTGAAGTTGGTTTTGGTACTTCAATTTTAACATCACTCGGAATCGAGAAATTTATTGTATGTGAATACCCAAGAAATAATTCTAATACATTACCTTTTTGATTAGCTTTGTAACCAACACCATTTAATTCTAATTCTTTTGAAAAACCATCACTTACTCCAATAACTACATTAAAAATTCTTGATCTTACAGTTCCCCACATTTGATTTAATTGTTTAGTTTCACCTGCTGATTTTACGACAATATTATTATCTACGAGTTCAACACTTGCTTGATTGTTAAATTGATACGATAATTCACCAAGTTTTCCTTTAGCAAAAAAGATCCCATTCTCAACTTTTACCTCAGTATTCTCTGGAACTCTGATTGCTATTCTTCCACTTCTAGACATAATTCATCCTTAAAAAACTTTGCATAGAATTTCTCCTCCTACATTTTCATCTCTAGCCTCATTATCAGATAAAACACCTTTGGAAGTAGATAAGATTGAGATACCCAAACCATCAAAATTTCTTTGTAAATCCTTTATTTTTGAATATACTCTTCTCCCAGGTGTTGAAACTCTTGAAATATTTTTAATCACTGGTTCTCCATCTACATATTTTAATTCAATTTGAAATTCGTTTTTATTGTTTTCTATTTCAACTTTTTTAAAACCTCTTATATAGCCTTCTCTATGCAAAACCTCAAGAACATTAGCTCTAAATCTTGATGCCGGCATTAAAACTGAATTTTTACCTCTAACTTGACCATTTCTTATTCTGGTCAGCATATCTCCAAGTGGGTCTGATAAACTCATAAATAAATCCTTTCTTTTACCAACTTGATTTTGTTATTCCTGGTATTTGACCAATAGATGCTAATTCGCGAAATGCTATCCTAGATAACTTGAACTTTCTGTACACACCTCTGCCTCTACCTGTAAGCTCACACCTATTCCTGATCCTAACTTTGGATGCATTTCTAGGTATTTTTGACAATTTAAGTCTGGCTTGAAATTGTTCATCAGCTGAAAGACGTTTATTATTTGCCATCTTTAACAATTTGTCGTGCCTTGTTTTAAATCTTTCGTATAGTTTTATTCTTTTTTTATTTCTTTCAATTATGCTTAACTTTGACATTTTTTCTCCTTTAAACTTTAAATGGAAGGTTAAATCCTTTTAACAATTCTAATGCATGATCATCATTATTAGTTGATGTAACAATGGAAATATCCATACCTCTAACTTTATCAATTTTGTCGTAATCAATTTCGGGAAAAATTATTTGCTCCTTGATACCAATTGAATAATTTCCTTTTCCATCGAATGATTTTCTTGATAAACCCTTAAAATCCCTAACTCTGGGTAAAGCTATATAGACAAGTCTATCAAGAAATTCATACATTCTATTTTTTCTCAGTGTAACCTTACAACCTATACTAAGACCTTTCCTAAGTTTAAAACCAGCAATAGATTTTTTTGAACTCGTTATCATTGGTTTTTGACCTGTAATCTGCATTAAATCTTCTGATGCATTGTTTATTTTTTTTGAATCGGCAACACTTTCACCTACACCCATATTAACTACAATTTTTATGAGTTTAGGAACCTCATTAACATTCTCGAGGCTAAGCTTACTCTTCAAGTATTTCTTTATTTCTTTATTATAATATTCTTTTAATCTAGCCATGATAAAATTAATTTAAGGTTTCTCCTGAGTTTTTTGAAAATCTGATTTTTTTGCCATCTTCGAGAAATTTAAAACCCACCCTAGATGGTTTTGAATTTTTAGGGTCCACAATTGATAATTTTGATAAGAAGATAGGCATTTCTATTGATTCTATTCCGCCTTTTGATGTAGCTGATTGTTTATTGTGTTTTTTTACAATATTAATACCTTCAACTATTGCCTTTACGTTATCATCAACTCTAATTATTTTTAGAACCTTACCATTTTTTCCTTTGTCTTTACCAGATAGAACTACGACATTATCTCCTTTTTTAATTTTAAGTGACATTATAAAACCTCCGGAGCAAGAGAAATTATTTTCATATATTTCTTTGCTCTAAGCTCACGTGTAACAGGCCCAAAAATTCTAGTACCTAAAGGTTCACCTGTATTGTTTATTAATACTGCAGAATTTCTGTCAAACCTTATTGATGAACCATCTGATCTATAAACCTCTTTAGATGTTCTGACAATAACAGCTTTATGAATTTCTCCTTTTTTAACCTTTCCTCTAGGAATTGCATCTTTCACTGTAATAACAATTACATCTCCAATGGAAGCAAATCTTCTTTTTGAACCACCAAGAACTTTTATACACTGGATTTTTTTGGCACCAGAATTATCAGCTACAAATAAAGTTGATTGCATTTGAATCATAATATCACCTATGTAACTACCCATGTTTTAGTTTTAGAGATTGGTTTGTTTTCTTTTATCGAAACAATCTCACCAATTTGGCATTTATTTTTTTCATCATGAGCATGATACTTTTTACTTTTGTTAATATATTTTTTATAAACCGGGTGCATAACTTTTCTTTTGACCAAAACTGTTACAGTTTTATCTGATTTATTAGAAACAACCACTCCTTTTAAAATTCTTTTTGGCATATTATTTTTTATCTTTCTTTTGATTAATTAAAGTCTTAATTCTAGCAATTTGTTTTCTTACAACAGAAATCCTGGCTGTTTTTTCAAGTTGACCAGAAGCTTTCTGAAATCTTAGATTAAATGACTCTTTTCGAAGCTTTAGTAATGATTCTTTAAGCTTATTCAAATCAAATTTTTTAAGTTCAGTAATTTTTTCCATAATTACTCCCCTAATCTCTTAACAAATTTATTTTTATTAGGAAGTTTTGCCGAGGCTAATTCAAATGCTTCTTCTGCCAGGTTTTTAGCCACACCGTCAATTTCAAATAGTATTTTACCAGGTTTAACTTTTGCTGCCCAAAACTCTACAGCTCCTTTACCTTTACCTTGTCTAACTTCTGCTGGTTTTTTTGTAATTGGAACATCAGGAAAAATCCTAATCCAAACTTTACCAGATCTTTTTAGATGTCGAGAAATACATCTTCTTGCTGATTCTATTTGTCTAGAAGTAATTCTTGCAGGAGTTAAGGCTTTTAAGCCAAATGATCCAAAATTGAGGGAATTTCCTCCTTTTGAATTACCATGCATTCTACCCTTGAATTGTTTTCTAAATTTTGGTTTTTTTGGTTGTAACATTTTATGATTCACTCACTTTTGTTAATTCATTATTTTCGGAGGAATTTTCTTTATTATTTTTTGAATTGGAATTAAATTTTTCTCCTTTAAAAATCCAAACTTTAATTCCACAAATTCCATATGTCGTATTAGCTCTTGAAACACCATAATCTATATCAGCTCTTAAAGTATGCAAAGGAACTCTTCCTTCTCTATACCATTCCATTCTAGCAATCTCA
>MDTD01107797.1_pt1 | contig 15446 bp, 12 predicted proteins | sample 811221 | NCBI WGS metagenome assembly MDTD01 (sample SAMN05326646, study PRJNA326480) | marine metagenome | isolation source: seawater | place: Pacific Ocean: South West | collected 2011
GACACCACTTACACTTGGGCAGAGACTTATGCTCGGTCGTGCCGCCTAGCTTCTGCTTTAAGTAAGATGGGTGTCGGTGAGGGAGACACAGTATCTTTTATGGGCGCAAATACTCCGGAAACCTTTGAAGCTCACTTTGGAGTCCCGATGATTGGGGCCGTGCTCAATGCCCTAAATGTAAGACTGGACGCTAAAGCGATCGCGTTTATTCTCGAGCACGCGGAAGCCAAGGTCCTGTTTACGGATCGTGAGTACAGCAATACGATCAAGGCCGCGCTGGAGCTGTTGCCCAACAAACCTGTTGTGATTGATATCGATGACCCTTATTTCTCAGGTGGCGAATTGCTCGGCACCATGACCTATGACGACATATTGGCGACTGGAGATCCCGATTATCGTTGTTTTAAGGTCGACGATGAATGGCAAGCGATTTCGCTGAATTACACCTCGGGTACTACCGGTGACCCGAAAGGGGTGGTGTACCACCATCGTGGTGCCTACCTGAACGCGATTTCTATGGCAATGTGCTGGGATATGAGTGGACATCCTGTCTACCTATGGACCTTGCCCATGTTTCATTGCAACGGCTGGTGCTTTCCTTGGACGCTCGCTGCCGTTACCGGCACTAGTGTCTGCTTAAGGCACGTGCGGGATAACTCAATCTTTAGCGCAATCAAGACACACAGGGTAACGCATTTTTGTGGAGCGCCTGTCGTACTGAACACCATGGTCAACGCTAAGGACGACCTCAAGCAAGGGATTACCCACAACGTGAGCGCGATGACGGCGGGAGCAGCGCCGCCCGCCGCAGTGATCGCCGGAATGGAAAACATGGGATTCAATGTTTGCCATGTTTACGGGCTGACCGAGACTTACGGCCCATGCGTTGTGTGCTCTCCTCATGATGAGTGGCAGCAGTTGAGTGTCGAGGACCGTGCTGAATTACTTGCGCGTCAGGGTGTGCGAGCTCCGCTTCAAGATGACATGGTGGTCGCCGACCCCCAAACTCTTGAGCCTGTTCCAAAAGATGGGCAAACGATGGGAGAAATTTTTATGCGTGGAAATCTGGTTATGAAGGGATATCTCAAAAACCCTGTCACTACAGAGGCCTCTTTTGCCGGTGGATGGTTCCATTCTGGCGATCTCGCAGTTTGGCATCCTGATGGTTACGTACAAATCAAGGATCGATCGAAGGACATCATTATTTCCGGTGGCGAAAATATCTCTTCCCTAGAAATTGAATCGATTTTGTTCAAACACCCAAAAATTCTTGAAGCCGCAGTCGTTGCCAGCACCAATGAGAAATGGGGTGAGGTGCCCTGTGCATTTGTTACGTTGAAACAGGGCGAAGATCTTTCGGTGAAGGAGCTGGTCAGCTATTGTCGAGCAGAAATGGCTGGGTTCAAGATTCCCAAGAAAGTCGTTTTTGGACCGATCGATAAAACATCTACGGGGAAAGTTCAAAAGTATCTGCTTCGTGAACGTGCCGAAGCGGTTGAGCTGTTGGTTAACAAGTAAGCTGCCGAAGGGGATGCTTGTTAGGGACAATAAATCTTGCATCACCGATTGTATTCTGCAACGAAATAGGGGCTTGATTATGATTAGACATTTATTAAGTTTGGTGTCCGTACTGATCGCCGCGCTGGCTCTTGAGGTCAGCGCTCAGGACGCGCCGGAGACGATCTCGGTAATCAGTTCGACTTTTGACCATCATGGCATGGTCCCAGAGGTAAATTCCGCCTATGGCGACAATGTGTCCGTTGACCTGAGGTGGGCGAACCTGCCGGAAGGCACGCAGCAGCTCGCTCTGATCTGTGATGATCCTATTGTGGTAGAGATTGGGATGATGGAACAACCTTTCGTGCATTGGGTAATTTACAACATTCCAGCTACTGCACCCGGGTTGCCGGCAGGATTGCCGGATGACGCGCAGCTCGATGTGGCAGGCCTGCAAGGCGCTGTCAATGGCTTAAACGGTCTCAGGCGGCCTGGTTACTTTGGTCCGCGCCCGCCAGCGAACGGCCAGCTCCATGCCTACCATTTCCGGGTGTATGCGCTAAACGAGTCTCTTGATCTCGCGCCGGGCCTTGGTAAGGCGGAATTACTTACGGCTATGGATGGCCACATACTAGCGACTGGTATGTTAATGGGCCACTACGAGCGAAAGGAATAACTTCGCATCACCGCAAAGAGGCTGGTTTCCTGATGGAAGCCGACCCATATTAAAAGGCATCCTGTTATGAGAACAAAGCTGCCAGTCCTGGCTCGATTCAATTTACTGATACTGATGGTAGCAATTGTGTCGCCGCTGAGTGCTCAACCGAGGGTGATCGAAACTGCGACTCACCGATTTGTAGAAGCACAGGACGGGGTCTGGCTCGGCACAGGTAGCGGTTCTGTTTACACCATGAGTAACGTTATGGTGTTGGTCGGCAAAAACGATACGCTTGTTGTCGATTCTCATGTGACGCCGACAGCGGCGCGCGCTCTGCTTGATGCTATTCCTGCACTGACTGAAAAACCGGTGCGTTATTTGGTCAACAGTCATTATCATTTTGACCATGCTCATGGTAATCAGGCGTTTCCCACGGGGATCGAAATAATTGGCCACGAATTTACGCGGCAAAAACTGAATGGTGAGGCGGGTAACGTGCTTGAAGAGAATACCTTCCGCAGTTTTTCAGATCCAGTTGCTGTGACTGTGGCGAATCTCGAGCGACTTGCTGCGGCAGAAGCCAACCTAAATCGCCGAAATCACCTGCAAGACCGGTTGAGGGTGCAGCGTGAGTATCTTGCAGCAATAGCGGAGGTGCAACCGACGCCACCAAATATCACCCTGAATGACAAGATGACCCTGTTTCAGGCAGTTGGCGGTGGCGCCAGAGAGATTCAGCTTTTGCATTTCGGGCGTGCGCATACCGGCGGTGATGTGGTGATTTTCCTTCCTCAGGAGAAGATCGCTTTCACTGGAGATATGATGCTGCCTGGGTTGCCATACATGGGTGATGGTCATGTAGATGAATGGCCAGACGCGTTGGAAGGTCTCAAGAGTCTTGATTTTGATTATTGGCTTCCAGGGCACGGACCAGTTATGGAATCAAAGGAGCCAATAGGCAAACTTCAAGCCTTCCTCAAAGACCTTTGGCTTAAGACTGGTCGAGCTTATCGGGAAGGAGTCAACTGGGAACAGGCAGCTTTACAAATCGATATGACAAATCACAGTTCTAATTTTCCACAAATTAGTGGGTCAGGTGTTGACCCCAGAGCAGTCAGAAGGATGTACCAACTGCTGGATCAGCAGAGGTGACGCCCGCTGACAGCTGGCGGGTTCTGTAATCTTAAAGGGATAAACAGGGAAGAAGTCGCATGGTGGAAAAGCGCACACGGCCAGTTTTTCTGACGCCAGGCCACCATGCAGGTGATCTGGTAGAGTCATATCAGTGGAAAGTACTGATTGAGGAGCGCGGGCTGGTTGAAGTCGAGGCGCACTTACCGAAACACTTGCTGAACCCTCGTAACCAACTGTTCGGGGGCTTCACAGGCACATATGTCGATATGATTTCAATTTTTACGTGCCGAACATTGTTTGATGATAAAAATGCATTTAAGTGGTCTGCCACTGTAAACATGCGTATCGACTATTTCGAGCCTGTTGTTGGCCCAACCTTCAAACTGCGCGGTGAACTCATCAATGATGGTCGCAAAACATGCCTAGTGGCGACTCATTTTCTGGACCTAGGCGGGAACAAGCTGGTGTATGCGATAACGACATTGCGTAAAAGCGGGTAATGCTAGTCCTCCCGCGAAAACGAAAAATATCGCAGTGCCTGCCGTTTTGGTCGCGTAAGATTCACCCTACATTGAATAGCCTTTCTCATCATGATCGCTGATATCGAGACCCTGCTGCTCCTGCTCTTCATCGACTCTCAGACCGCCTGTGATCGTAGCTACAACCCTGAGTAATCCGAAGGTTAGTATCGCAGTGTACACGCCGGTGGCGATAATCCCGGTGACCTGGACAGCGACCTGTGAGGCAATGGAAACTCCGTCTGCCAGGCCGTTGCCAGAAAAGACTCCTAGGTTTTCCGACGCAAGAATACCAGCGAGGAAAGTGCCTACGACCCCGCCAACGCCATGTACAGGAAAAACATCGAGGGAATCATCGATCTTCAAACTCTGTTTGAGAAGAGAAGTGGCGTAGTAGCAAATAACGCCGCCGCTCAAACCGACAAGCAGTGCCCCAGCGGGGCCGACACTGCCTGACGCTGGTGTTATGGTGGCCAGTCCGGCAACCATGCCTGTGATCGCTCCTAACCCGCTGGGTTTGCCATACTTGAGCCATTCTATGATTATCCAGGTCATGGCTCCGACAGATGCCGAGATGTGGGTCACAAACAAGGCCATGCCCGCGGCGCCGTCCGCTGCGAGTGCAGAGCCGGCGTTAAACCCAAACCATCCAACCCACAGCATGGCGGCTCCGGTGAAGCTCATTGTCAGGTTGTGGGGCCGGATAGCGGCTGAAAGAAAGTCCTCTCGAGGACCAAGAATTATTGCAGTTACCAAGGCCGCGACGCCGGCAGTGACGTGAACCACTGTGCCGCCGGCAAAATCGATCAGGCCTATTTGTGCTAGCCACCCTCCTCCCCAGACCCAATTGGCCACAGGAAAGTAGACCGTCAATGTCCAGAGCGTGCAGAACAGGAGCATGGCAGAGAATTTGATGCGCTCAACAAAAGCGCCAACAATTAGCGCGGGAGTGATGATCGCAAAGGTCATCTGAAATGCAGCGAAGACCGTCTCGGGTATATCGCCGGCCATAGAGCCGATTTGGATGCCGGCAAACAGAGCGCGGCCGAGGCCGCCCCAGTAAGCGGACTCTGCTGGGCCGAATGCGATGCTGTAGCCGACCAAGAGCCACAGGATTGAGATCACCACGGCAATGGAAAAACACTGCATTAGAACGGAAAGAACGTTCTTGGTTCGGACCAAGCCTCCATAGAATAGCGAGAGGCCTGGCAGGGTCATGAAGAGAACCAACGCAGTAGAGGTGAGGATCCAGGCTGTATTGGCGCCATTTAGATCATCCTGAGCAAGCGCCAAGGAAGGAAGCAACATCAGTGCGGCTAGCGCTCCGAGAAAGCGGTAAGCGGTTTTACGAGTTTTCATAATTAATCTCATGACTCAGAGGGCATTATTGCCCGTTTCTCCCGTCCGAATGCGGATGACCTGCTCGAGATCAGCAACGAAGATTTTGCCGTCCCCAATTTTTCCAGTACCCGCTGCTTTACAGATTGCATCGACGACCTGTTCAACCAGGTCGTCGGCAACGGCAATTTCAAGTTTGGCCTTGGGCAGAAAGTCGATCACGTATTCTGCCCCTCGGTATAGCTCCGTATGTCCTTTTTGGCGACCAAAGCCTTTCACCTCGGTCAGAGTCATACCACTGATACCCAGAACCGACAGCGCTTCACGCACGTCGTCAGCTTTAAAGGGTTTTATAATTGCGGTGATCAGTTTCATTTTCTTCTCCTGAGTATTACTGCTTCGAAGTCCAGCGACCGCGTTGCAAGCTCTTTTTTGGTGCAAAAGGCGTGTCGCACAAGCCAATACGCGGTCTCTACCCGCGAACTGCACTCCTTGTTAAAACTGTACCATGCCCTTCGGCAAAGGCCTACTGCGGCTCTTGGAATTGGATTCATTGGCGATGATCGAAAGACTTTTTGCATTTCATAGGGGAGAAATGTGACTTGGTGCCAAGTGAGCTAGCAATGGTATGAAGTCTGCTGACCGTCGGCGCCAGATTTAAGCTTCGCCACGCCACCCGCATGGGTTGCAATGAATGGTTCTTTTAAAAGTGGTGGACTCTTTTAGAGGATACTTTTCTTACACTTTGGTTGCCTCTTTCACAAGGTGCATCTATTTTGCGTTTAATCCTGGTTAGGGCTGATCCTGGTCTTTGAGAAGATAGTCCAGCGATTCCCGTTTCTTACTCCAGTGGGAAGCGAGTAAAGAGCCACTTATGTTGTGCCAAACGCTGAATAGAGCGCCAGGCAGCGCTGCAGTGGCCGAGAAGAATTCTAGAGCCAGTGCAACGCCTAAGCCAGAATTCTGCATACCGACTTCGATAGCAATAGTGTGGCTTTGCCTAATGTCAAGGCCCAGTAATCGACTCAAATAAAAACCTCCACATATGCCGCCAAGATTATGGAGGGCCACTGTGACTAGTGTCAGGGCGCCAACTTCCAAAAGACCGTCACTGTTCAGTGCAACCACGATCGCAATTATGGCAAGGATGATCAAAATAGAAAATGATGGTAATGCTGGGGCCAGGGGTCTAATCAGCTTGGGGAAGAAATGATTAAGCGTGGCACCAGCCGTCACTGGAAGCAGGACAATCTGAACGATGCTGATGAGCATTCCCATGGTGTCGACATCAACTGAAGTGGCGAGATAGAAACTACACAATAAGGGAGTAACAATAACTCCAACAAGTGTTGAGCAAACTGTCATGCTGATCGAGAGTGCTAAATCAGCGCGCGCCAAATAGCTGATGACATTTGACGCTGTGCCGCCTGCGCAGCTGCCTACCAGTACCAACCCGGCTGTTAGCTGATTGGAAAGCTCGAACATTTTCGCGAGTAAGACAGCCAATAGTGGCATCAGAACAAATTGCAAAAAAACGCCAATAAGAATGGGGCGAGGGTCTTTGATGATGCGCTGAAAATCAGCTGTGCGCAGCGTTAGACCCATCGTGAACATTACCCCAGTAAGCAGTGGAATAATCCAGGATGCGAAAGACGAAACGGGTTCGTTAAAATAGAAAGCCACTCCTGAAAGCAGGATGGCCCACAGCGGAAATAACGAATTGAATCGAGTCATGTGTCTGCAATGATCGTTAGGCGGTTTTTGCTATAGCTAAGCATCGAGCGTCAGGGTATAACGGGACGGTGAGCCGCAATACTATTTTGTTGTATCGAATGCGGGAGGATTAGCGCTCGATGATCGGTCAGTTGCGCCTGTGTGTTTTTATTGCAGATCTTGCTTGGATTGCCGTGCTCGTTTTGGAGCCCGCCGCGCTGACGTCCAGTGACGAACGCAATAGCTTCGAGGGCATCCCTAAAGCTAACGCCGGCGCATATTTTGCGGGCAGCTAACCGAAGGGCAATATACATCACGTGATCAATAGCCTTGAAGCCGCCTCCAATGGTTTGAGCTACGCTGTTAAACTTGTTAGTCATGGAGCCCGATGACCTCCATTCGTTCAGAGCCAGCGACTGTAACAACTCGCCCATCAATGGTCGTAAATGAGCGATCTGCGAGATGATATTTATAGACTTCAAAGCTTGCAGGTTCAGCTTGGTCTGTGCTGTACAGCCTCACGGTGACAAGCTGGTGATCATCCAGCCATCGGAAGTAGTACAGAGAGCTGCCAACAATGACCATAAAAAGCAGAAATAGATAGGATGCAAGTCGCATGTCGTCGTGCATTTCGAGGCCAGACGATTTCCTTTGAAAAACATTTATAGTTTTAGCCGAAGTGCGCTTTGACTTGTTGCTTTTTCCCTTGGGGCCCCGTCTTACTATGAGGCATGCAAGGGCCGTAACGGCCAGTGTTAGCAATATCTTGCCTATCATTGAAGATTCCTCATTCTTTGAAACGAGCTACTGACCCAATCATCGTATGATAGCAGTGCCAACAAAGCATTGGCCAGATGCTACTTTTGACGCGTCGAAGCTACAAAGTTTCTGCTTGTAAGATGGGGCTAAAATAGACGTCTTGTATTGCCTCAACAAGCAGGACTATGAACTACGCGTAGCGCGAAGCAAGGGAGGCCCTCACGCCCCTCAAGTTGTTTCGCCACGGGGGCTTGTTGGCCGCTGAAAGTCTTTTTTTTGGATCCTAGCCTGCTTGTGTCATTAATATTCCTGCTGCTTCGGTTGATGCTGATTTCTTCACCGGGCAGCTTTCGCATCCTGGTCACTATCGCCAAGTTGAGATCTCGGAGACCGAAAATCCTTCGTGGCTATCCGTCTCTAATGGTGTTCTTCGCCTCTCACTCAAGAGGCACTTTGTTTCGGAATGAGCCTGATCTGAAAAGGGAGTGGTGGACAAAGGCAATTGAACCAATCTTTGTTGATATGCTTTGCATGCATATGGCAGGCTGCATGCTTACGATCTAGATGCCCACTCGCCTCGAGCGGGACCAGACTTTGACCATCGGAATTAATGAAGCTTGCACGGCATAGATCAGCATTCGGGATCTAGAAGCGAGCCTTCGGGAAGCCATTAAGGTGCGGTTGCAGCGATACTACACCATGTTTAGACTGGCGAAGATGAGCGCTGACTAGGCCAAAGGTCACATGCCTTATTGTTCTGCTTTGGGCATACCGACGCTAATCAATCTTAGTAAAACGATACCCAGACGATGACTAATCCCTGTCGATTACCTTTGAAGCCGAGAGCTCTCGCTTCAGCACTTGAGAACCTGCTGGGTCTTAAATCCCTGGCGAGGATCTACGATGGTAGCCCACCGAACCTAAATCCGTTCGAATTCTTGGACTACGCGCTGAATGCTTTAGGAATCGATATTGCGATTAATGAAGAAGCGCTGTTGGATGAAATACCAAAGACTGGACCAGTATTGGTAGTTGCCAACCATCCACTGGGTGGGCTTGAGGGAATGGCGATCGCCAAAGTTGTAGGCAAATATCGGCCAGACCTACGGGTTCTGACGAACGAGATACTGCGCCTGATCCCAGAGCTCGCGTCGATATTCATTGGTGTGAATGTTCTGTCAGACAATGCCAAGGTTGGCAATGTCAGTGGTATTAGGCAGGTTCACAAACACCTTAGGAGAAAGGGCGCGATATTATTGTTTCCGGCAGGGATGGTGTCGGCGTATGAATTCAGTCACCGCCGCGTTCAGGATAGGCAATGGAATCGTTTAGCCGGGCAACTGCTGAAAAAATACGATTGTACTTGCACTCCCGTGTATGTTGGAGGCAGAAATAGCAACTATTTCTATGGAGCAGGGCTAGTGCATCCGCGCCTTCGGACTTTGCTGCTGCCAAGGCAACTCGCGAATAAGCAAGGTTTCACTTTGCCGCTGACTATTGGACATGCGATTCCCTCGAAGGAGTTGAGGTTGGTGCAAAATCCGGTAGCAGTGACGGAGTACCTTCGTGTCGCAACAGACGCGCTTCAGAGAGCGAAATACCGTCCCGTGTTCCCCGAGGCGAATGCTATTTCGGAAGTGAATTACTCGCAAAGCTCCGATGAATTACGGGAAGCGGTTACAAATATGATTGACCTTCGAGTCGTTGAGCACGACGACTTTGAGGTGTATTTCGCCCCATATGAGCAGCTTGGCCCAGTAATGGAGCAGATCGCAATAGCCAGGGAGAAGTCGTTCCGTGCGGTAGGAGAGGGAACTGGTCTTTCAAAGGATTCCGATAAGTTTGATCCGCTTTATCGACATCTTTTTTTATGGGACAAATCTGAAAGCCGCATTGCTGGCGCCTATCGGGTCGGTCTGGTTGACGAGATAGTTGCCATTCATGGCGTGGAAGGATTATACAGCCGCTCCTTGTACAAATATGATGACGCTTTCATCAAGCAGCTTGGCGCTGCGATTGAGATGGGTCGCTCGTTTATCCATCCTGACTACCAGCGCCGATCGGTCTCTTTGAATCTGCTTTGGCGTGGGATTGGTCAGGTACTGGTAAAAATGCCTAGGTATCACACTCTCTTCGGATCGGTAAGCATATCGAGAGAATATAGTGATCTGGCCCGAAGTCTGATAGCAGACACGATGCTCACTAATTTCGGAGCAAAAGAGTTTTCCCAGCTAGTCGAACCAATCAACCCGCTCAAAGTCATGAATCGGGTTTGGACTGGGAACATACTCGCCGAGTTAGCAAACGTGAAGACGTTGAGTAAGCTCATCGGGCGCTGCGATCCTGGTAAGGTGTTGCCGGTACTCCTACGTCACTACTTGTCTCTAAATGGCAAGCTTGTCTGCTTCAACATTCACTCCAGTTTCAATAATTCTTTGGAAGGCCTCATCATTGTTGACGTCAGGAATATTGAACACAAGACACTGAGCAAGTTTTTTGGAGCGGAAGGTCTGAAAAACTTCTTGTCCTTTCATGAGGTCAAAAATACCGCCTAGCGCTCGATCGGCTGGCCTCCTATAATACACTGATGAAAAAGATCACTGCCGTTCTTCAGCTACTGCTAGCAGTTATGATCGCTGTTGCCGCAATGGCAACCCTTTTCAATCTGGTTCGGCTTGTTACGCGTCCCGAAACGATATCGGTGGTGAGCGCCATGATTGGACAGGGTCTTATTATTATCTGTATGGCGGCACTTGCCAGGATCCTTGGACGAAAAGCGTGGCGAGCACTTTCCGGCGAATCGCCAGATACTGCAAAACCAGAGTAACGGGGTTCTGTCAGCCACGATGTGCATGCACAGATACTTGAGAAAAGAGTATAATGCGGCGCTTTTTTTACCTTGAGTCTACCCCGAATGATCGTCTTCGACCATCCTGACCAGTTTGCACAGTTTCATCAGAGCTGTGTTGCTACCATAGGCAAGTTTGACGGAGTGCATCTGGGGCACCAGCTTATTCTTGATCAGCTAAAACGGAAAGCTGAAGAGTTAAATTTGCCCTCGTTGGTTATCTTGTTGGAACCTCATCCTGAGGAGTTTTTCGCTGGGCCCTCTGGAAAACCGCCCGCACGATTGAATGTGGTCCGGGAAAAGCTTGAGCTGTTGGAAAGCTTCGGTGTTGATTTTGTGTTCCAGCTCAATTTTGATGAAAAGATAAGCAGCTTGAGTGCCGATAACTACATTAACGAAATCTTGGTCGCCGGGCTCGGTGTGGCCGTTTTTATTATCGGCAACGATTTTCGCTTTGGCCATAAGCGGCAGGGCGATTTTGCGTTGCTCCAGCAGCGTGGTGTGGAGCTGGGGTTCGTGGTTGAGGAGGCCTCGACTTATGAGCACAACGGACTGCGGATCAGCAGTTCTTACATCCGAGAAGAGCTAGCTGACAGCAATTTTGCATTGGTTGAGCAATTGCTGGGCCGGCCCTTCTCGATTACGGGTGAGGTTCAGCGAGGTAGACAGCTGGCGCGCGATCTAGGTTACCCAACATGCAATATTGACCTGCAGCGGCAGACTCTCCCTTTGCACGGGGTGTTTGCCTGCGAGGTTAGATTGGCTGACCGGTTTTTTATTGCTGCTGTGAATATAGGCTACAAACCAACGGTTACCGATGAAAGAGCTGCCTTGCTTGAAGCGCACCTGCTTGATTTTAAAGAAAATCTTTACGGGATGTCGATAGAAGTGATATTCCGTCATCAGATCAGGGAAGAAATCAAATTTGATGGGCTCGACGCGCTTAAGAATCAGATGGGGAAGGACATCGACAAAGTAAGAGAGATCATGGGCGCGTCAACTGCCTAAAATGCTTGATTAAGAAATATCGGTCGACAGAACTATGACAGACTACAAAGCTACTCTGAACTTGCCCTATACGTCTTTTCCGATGAAGGCGAATCTTGCGCAGCGAGAGCCACGGATACTGGAAAATTGGGACGCAATTAATCTTTACGGCAAGATCTGTGAAAAAAATGCTGGCCGTCCAAAATTTATCCTGCACGACGGCCCACCGTATGCCAACGGAGAACTGCATCTTGGGCATGCGATTAACAAAGCCCTGAAAGATTTCGTGGTGAAATCACGACAAATGAGTGGCTTTGACGCGCCTTATGTGCCGGGTTGGGATTGCCACGGTCTGCCGATCGAACACAATGTTGAAAAGAAAAAAGGCAAGGCAGGTCAGAAAATCAGCTTCTCTGAATTTCGTGCGGCCTGCCGCGATTACGCGGCCGCACAAGTTGAAACGCAAAAAAAGGGTTTCATTCGACTAGGTGTTCTGGGTGATTGGAACAATCCCTATTTGACCATGAATCCAGAAGCTGAGGCCGATATCGTTCGAGCTCTGGGTCGAATTGCCAGTAACGGACATTTGGTGAAAGGTTACAAGCCAGTATATTGGAGTGTTGTAGGCGCGTCTGCTCTTGCTGAAGCCGAAGTGGAATATCAGGATAAGCAGTCGTTTGCGATCGACGTGCGCTTTGCCGTCTCCGACCCCGATGATGTGCTGGGCGCCTTTGAAAAGCCGGCTGAAGCGCAGTCGTTACCTATATCGGTCGTGATCTGGACCACGACGCCATGGACGCTACCCTCTAATCAGGCGGTTTGCCTGAATCCGGAGCTTGATTATGCCCTTGTTAAGTGTGCGCTCGATGGTGACGTTGAACTATTCATCCTAGCTGCTGATATGGTGGACAGCATTATGCTGCGCTATGGCGTCTCGCAATACGAGACGATTGCGAAGGCTAGGGGCAGACGATTTGAACACAAGCTTCTCAATCATCCCTTCGTAGAAGATCGTCAGGTGCCGCTCTTGTTGGGTGAACACGTTACGACCGATGCGGGCACTGGCTTGGTGCACACGGCGCCTGACCATGGCCTCGATGATTTCTACGTAGGCCTGAAGTATGGAATTGGCACTCTCAATCTGCTCGACGAACATGGCGTTTTTACCCAGGGCGCGGGCCAGTTTGCTGGGAATCACGTCTACAAGGTTGACGAAAAGGTTATTGGCGTCCTGAAAAAAGTGCGGGCACTCGTCGCACAAGAGACAATCCACCATAGCTATGCGCATTGCTGGCGCACTAAAACGCCATTGATTTATCGTGCAACACCGCAGTGGTTTATCAGCATGAACGAAAAGGATTTACTGGGCTCAGCGTTGGCGGCAGTTAAAGGGGTGAACTGGATTCCCGACTGGGGTGAAGCGCGTATTGAGTTGATGCTAAAAGGGAGTCCGGACTGGTGTATCTCACGCCAGCGCACTTGGGGAGTCCCGATCACTTTATTCGTACATAAACAAACGCAAGATTTGCATCCACGGACGGAACAGCTGTTTGAAGAGGCCGCAGCCCTTATTGAGGAGCAAGGGATGGATGCTTGGTTCGAAGCTGATGCGGAGCGCTTTCTGGGAGCAGAGGCAGCAGATTATGAAAAAGTCACTGATACCCTCGATGTTTGGTTCGATTCTGGGGTCACTCATTTCTCTGTGATGCAGCGCCGTTCCGATCTCCAGTATCCCGCTGACCTTTACCTTGAGGGCTCTGACCAACACCGAGGCTGGTTCAATTCTTCTCTCAAGACCGCCATCGCAATGCACGGCTCCGCCCCATATAAAGAAGTGCTGACCCATGGATTTTTCGTAGATGCACAGGGGCGAAAAATGTCGAAGTCTCTCGGAAACACAGTCGCGCCGACAAAGATTTATCAGCAGTATGGGGCTGATATTCTGCGCCTTTGGGTAGCTGCTACGGATTTCCGCGGTGAGATGACAGTGTCTGACGAGATCTTCAAGCGAGTGGCGGACGCTTATCGCAGGATACGGAATACAGCACGTTTCATGCTTTCAAATCTGAATGGGTTTTCACCCGAAGTTGACGCCCTAGAGATTGATCAGCTGCTGGCCCTTGACTACTGGATTGTTCGGCAATGCCAATTGCTTCAGGCTGAAGTCATTGATCATTACCACAGCTACAACTTTTTGAGTGTCTATCAAAAAATTCACCACTTTTGCGTAACAGAACTAGGTGGGTTTTATCTCGATGTAATCAAAGACCGACAGTACACCACGCAGGCAAACAGCAGAGCTCGCCGCTCCACTCAGACGGCAATGCTGCATGTGGTGGAGATGCTCTCGCGCATGATCGCACCTATTTTAAGCTTCACTGCTGATGAAATTTGGCAGCATATACCGGGAGATCGAGAGGATTCTGTGTTTCTCTCCGATTTTGAAGATGGTCTTTCAGCCCTAGACGAGTCGGAGGAATTTGATGATGCTTTCTGGCTTAGAATAATTAAGGTCAAAACTGCCGTTAACCGAGAGCTCGAAGTGCAGCGAGCTGAAAAAGCCGTGGGCTCCGGCCTGAGCGCGGAGGTCGATCTGTTTTGCGATGATCAACTTGCAACTGACCTCGCTCGACTTGAAGAAGAGTTACGATTCGTGCTGATTGTGTCGAGAGCGTCAGTACTTCCCAGTTCGGCTGCGCTGGAGCACTCGGTTTCGACTGACATTGCGGGCTTGAGTTTGAGAGTTACAGCATCCGACCAGCCAAAATGCCAGCGTTGCTGGCACCATCGTGAGGACGTTGGTGAAGACCCCACGCATGAAGGCTTGTGTCTGCGTTGCGTCAGCAATGTTGCCGGCAGCGGTGAACTTAGGCGGTTTGCTTGATCGTATTTGTATGGTGACAAGCATAAGCTCTCCAATTGTTGCAGGTTCGCAAATCACGCTGCACTTTTCGCTGGCACTTCCTGGAGGTGACACGATCGATTCGAATTTCGATAAAAAGCCTGTTAAATTCCGTCTTGGCGATGGCCAGATGTTGCCTGGTTTTGAGCAGGCGCTGCTGGGCCTTCGGGCCGGCGAAGAATTGGAGGCAACACTCGAAGCAAAGGAAGCGTTCGGTGAGCGCAATCCGCGGAACGAGCAGGTGTTTCCACTTGAAAAATTCGAGCACTTGCTTGCGGACGATTTGGTTCCCACGCAAGTTGGCAGCGTTGTTTCATTCAAAGACCCAGGGGGGTTTGATCTACCTGGCGTAGTTAAGGCAATTGGAGAAAGGACGGTGCTTGTTGATTTTAATCACCCGCTAGCGGGCAAAGCCATCTTGTTTTCGGCGAAAATAGTGTCAGTCCTTCCCCCAGAAGAACAGGTAATCGAAGTGAAATTGTCATGAGTGGCCCTAATAGCAAGCCTTCACCACAGCCTGTTGCGAGTCCTCCGATGATCCGACTTGCCAACCCGCGTGGGTTTTGCGCAGGTGTTGATCGGGCGATCGATATCGTCAATAGGGCGTTAGATATCTTCGGTGCCCCGGTGTTTGTCCGACACGAAGTGGTGCACAACAAATTTGTTGTTGAGACGCTGCGCGCTCGCGGCGCGGTTTTCGTAGATGAGCTGGAAGACGTTCCCTACAAGGAGCATCATAACAGATCGCCGGTTGTGATTTTTAGTGCCCATGGTGTTTCGCAGCAGGTGAAAGAAGAGGCTGACCGCAGAGGCTTCAAGGTTTTCGATGCTACTTGCCCGCTGGTAACCAAGGTTCACATGGAAGTAGTGAAGTTCAGCAAGGCTGGACGCGAGTGTGTTCTTATAGGCCATCAGTTCCACCCTGAAGTGGAAGGGACCATGGGGCAGTATGACAACAAGCAGGGCGGAAACATCTATTTAGTGGAATCAGTGGCAGACGTGCAAGCCCTCGAAGTCGAGGACCCTCGGAGCCTTTCCTATGTCACGCAGACAACACTTTCCATGGATGATACCGCGCGCATCATCGATGCA